>Ga0307991_1000139_pt1 | contig 55702 bp, 44 predicted proteins | sample EllFjometagen131_FD_203146 | JGI IMG/M metagenome (GOLD analysis project Ga0307991, IMG submission 203146) | Marine microbial communities from Ellis Fjord, Antarctic Ocean - #131 | ecosystem: Environmental > Aquatic > Marine > Unclassified | place: Southern Ocean | collected 2014-10-08
ATGTTTTCGTGTAATTGTACTACAGCAATAAAAGCATTTTTTTTATTCATAACATTTGATTTGCTGTAAAACTATAAATATAAAGGATTGTAGAGCATCTGAGCAACCAATTTGTCTATTAAGCCAATAGTAACAAAATAGAAGCATTTAATTATTGAATAAAAACTATTAAAATTATTTAACCGGAAAATTAATGAAAGAAAAATTGAATATAAATTATGAAAAGAATTAACTCCTGCCCTATTCTATTTTCATTTAATAAATTAATATTTAATGAATTTTGCGGAAGAAACATCATCATCGGAGATTATTCTTACAACATACATTCCTGAAGTAAAATCTTTAATATTAGGTAAAGAAATAATAGTGTTTCCTTTAAATAATAAATTTTTGTTGAAAGAGATGATCAGTTTCCCTGTAATATCGAATACTTCAACAAGAACAGTTTTGGCTTTGTCGGTTAAATAGATGATTTGTAAATTAAAACTACAGGGATTTGGGGAGATTTTTACTATGCTATTGAAGTTTGTTTTTTCAATAAATAGTTCGTTAGCTATCGCAAAATTTGGAATCCCATAGCCATAATCATCATTAGGAGTTGTGTAATATGAAGCACTTTGCTGCAATGCATTAATAATATCCATGTTTGAAGAATTTGGATTAGACTGCCACAAGCAAGCACACATACCTGCGATAATTGGTGATGAGAAGGATGTTCCATAACCATTTGCAAAGTTCCCTCCGGAGCTTGCAACCCATGCCGGTGATCCCTGGGCTGCAATATTTGGTTTTGTCCTTCCATCAACAGTTGGTCCGCGAGAGCTAAAAGAAGCAAGTAAACTATCGGGCGAAACTGCTCCTATAGTAAAAACACTGTCGCCATCGGCAGGAGCTCCAATATAATGCCAAAGGTCTCCCCCACTGTTTCCGGCACTATTTACAACCAAAATTCCTTTGCTTGCTGCAATATCAGCTCCAATGGTTATTGGTGTTGTGTTTCCATCCATATCTGCGTAAGTGTGATCTTGTGTTGCATCATCAAAAGTAGTGTATCCTAAGGAAGAATTAATAATATCCGTACCAACGCTATCGGCAAATTCAGCTGCAGAAACCCAGTTATATTCCTCAATTATGTTTTCCGGTGCTTTACCATTTGCTTCTTCCGAACGAAGTAACCAATAGCTTGCTTTTGGAGCTGTGCCAATAAGCTCACCGGGGAAATAACCTCCCATGGTTGAAAGCACGCTGGTACCATGCCCGTGATAATCAAAAACAAATATTCCCTTAGCAACAAAATCTTTAGTGCCTAATATCTGGTTATTTGCCCATAAACTATCGAAAACTGGAAGATTATCAACATTACGGAAACCTGCATCCAGAACGGAAATTACCATTCCCTGACCAAGAAAACCGGATTCATGCAATGAAATACCACTAATCATGTTTATTTGGTTGTAGGAAGCCCCGTAATCAAATTCTCCACTTTTATTTGAAATATCTTGAGATGCTGATTCAATAATTGATTCGTTTTCTAAAAAAGGTTTTTTATGCTTCTTATTTATTTTTTTTCCGGAACCACGGATATTTGCCACATAAGTTAATGCAGCAATAGCATCAAGAGCCAACGAATCATTAGTAAAAATTGTTAATCCGTTAAGCCATTTTGTGGGGTTTAATATTGTAACTCCGGTAGCTGCTACACCATTTATATATTCAGGGTTTACAGGTATATCTTGATTTGTAATTTGTATTCCGTAAAGTGTTCGTCTTGCAATGGCTCTTTGCGATAAAAATGAACTTGGATTATCTATTGAATAAGGAGAGTTATTTTTATCGGTAAACTGAACATAATATTTATCAGGAGCAACTTGTGAAAATAAAGTATATGTTGCTAAAAATAAGGTTAATAAAATAAATATATTTTTCATAATTATATGTTTTTGCTTCTGGCTAAATTAATTATTTAATTTTAAATTTAAAATAATTTTTTCCAAATTTTGAAAATACTGTAAATGGGCTAAGATATTTTACCAACCTAACCCATAGGTAAAATTCGGACTATTTAAATTCTATTTATTAAAAATATTTGTATAACTCGGTTTATATGTTTTATTTTAAAAATATCAAAAAGTAAAGGAATTGCTATTTAACAGAATTCTTACTTTTGTGCTATCAAAAATCAAATAATAATTTTATGAAAAGCATTAATCCATATAGTGGAGAGTTGATTAAAGAATATAAGAATAACTCTCTTAGTGAAGTAGTTGAAATTATTGAATTACAAAATGATGCATATCTTCTTTGGAAAAAAACAAGCTTTTTGCAGCGCTCGGAATTAATGAAAAAAACGGCAAAATTATTAAGAGAAGACACTGATAAATACGCAAAAATAATCACTAATGAAATGGGAAAAATTATTGGTGAATCAAGAGCAGAAGTTGAAAAGTGTGCTAATTTATGTGATTTTTATGCTGATAATGCGGAAAACTTCTTAAGGAATGAAATTATTGAAACTGATGCTGATTTGAGCTATATAAAATATGAGCCAATAGGAACGATTTTTGCAATTATGCCCTGGAACTTTCCGTTTTGGCAAGTATTTCGTTTTGCTATTCCTAATATTATGGCAGGAAACACTGCACTTTTAAAGCATTCACCAAATGTAAATGGCTGTGCTTTAATTATTGAAGAAATTTTTACTAAAGCCGGTTTCCCAAAAAATATTTTTAAAAGCATTTTAATTCCGGTTGAATTAGCGGAAAATGTAATTTCACATGATTTAATCAAAGGAGTGACTCTTACAGGAAGCCACAAGGCAGGTAGTGCTGTTGCTTCCTTAGCGGGGAAATATTTAAAGAAATCTGTTCTTGAGCTTGGAGGTTCTGATCCTTATATTGTTTTAAAAGATGCAGAAATTAATGAATCTTGTAAAAACGGTACTTGTTCACGCATGATGAATTCGGGACAGGTTTGTATTTCTGCAAAACGTTTTTTGGTTGAAGAAGAAATTGTTGAAGATTTCATTAAACAACAAAAATCTATTCTTGAAAATATGACTCTTGGCAATCCATTAGATGAAAATATTGATATGGGGCCAATGGCACGTTTCGATCTTGTCGAAAATATTCATCATCAAGTAACTGAATCAATAAAAATGGGAGCGAAACTTATTTGTGGTGGAAAGATTTCTAAGGAAAATAAAATGTTTTATAAACCCACACTTCTGACAAATGTAAAAAAAGGAATGCCTGTTTTGGAAGAAGAAACTTTCGGTCCTGTATCAGTTATCATTCCTGTTAAAGATGCTGAAGAAGCTGTTAAAATTGCCAATGATTCTATGTTTGGATTAGGTGCAAGCATCTGGACTAAAGATTTTAAGAAGAGTGAAGAAATTGCAAACAAAATTGAAGCCGGAGCTGTATTTGTAAATGGAATGACAAAATCCGATCCGCGCCTTCCTTTCGGTGGAATAAAAAAATCGGGTTATGGCAGAGAATTATCACATCATGGAATTCGTGAATTTATGAACATAAAAAGTGTTTGGATTAAGAAATAAATGATTGATTGTTTCTGCTTTCTATATGCAGGCTAAGAGCTTATCGAATATAAGTTATAGATTATAAGCAAACCTTTAATTCTAAATTTTAAATTCATCATTTTACTTTTTACTTTTTACTTTTAATTTTAGTAACAATATGTTCTTTAATATAATTTTACCTTTGCAAAAAATCAAAAATGCGAATAGATATTATTACAATATTCCCTGAGATGTTTGATGGTCCTTTTAATCATTCGATTATAAAAAGAGCACAGGAAAAAGGTCTTGTAGAAATTCATCTTCATGATTTAAAAGATTATTCAGATAATAAGTTTCACAGGGTTGATGATTATGCTTTTAGCGGCGGAGCAGGAATGGTAATGAAAATAGAGCCAATTGCAAAATGTATTGATTATTTAAAATCACAAGTTGACTATGACGAAGTAATTTATATGAGTCCTGACGGAGAATTATTTAATCAGAAAATTGCAAATTATTTTTCCACATTTAAAAATGTTATTATTCTTTGCGGGCATTATAAAGGAATTGATGAACGGATAAGAGATTTTTATATTACAAAAGAAATTTCAATCGGCGATTATGTATTATCCGGAGGTGAGCTTGCAGCTGCTGTTTTTGCTGATAGCATTGTAAGATTAATACCCGGTGTTTTGAATGATGAAACATCTGCTTTGTCAGATTCCTTTCAGGACAATCTTATCTCACCACCTGTATATACACGTCCACGTGAATTTAAAGGTATGAAAGTTCCAGATATTTTACTTTCAGGAAATGAGAAAGAAATAAAAAAATGGAAGTACGAAAAATCAATTGAGAGAACAAAAGAAAGGCGACCTGAATTATTTGGTAATTCAGAAGAATAAAATATTATTATAGAAAGATACAGGAAGGTTCAAAATTATTTCATTTTTTTTAAAATTAGCTTGTAATAAATAAAAATAAAAACATATCTTTGCACCCATTTTCAGAATGACTTAAAATACAATTAAAATGAGCAAGGAAAAATTATTAAAATACGTTGAAGATACAGTAAAACTTCAAGACTTACCAAATTTTAAAGCCGGTGATACTATTACTGTTCAGTACGAAATTAGAGAAGGCGAAAAAACAAGATTGCAAAATTTTCAGGGAGTTGTGATTCAAAGAAAAGGTATCAGTCCAACTGAAACTTTTACAATTCGTAAAATTTCAAATAACATTGGTGTTGAAAGAATTATACCTGTTGCATCTCCTGCAATTAAAAACATCACAATTAATAAAAAAGGTGTTGTTCGCAGAGCAAGAATTTTCTATCTAAGAAAATTAAGAGGTAAAAAAGCCCGAATCAAAGAAGCAAGATTTAAAAAATAAAATACTTTTTGATATAATATAAAGTCATCTTTTACGGATGACTTTTTTTTTTGCATTTTTGCGGATTAAACAAGTTATCCTTTATGCACAAATTTTATTATTTAGTATAAATTCCTTCCCAGCTAGCGTGCGTTTGCAACGCGTGTCAAAAATTCAAATGTAATTACAACAATAATAAATAAATTTTGTAATTTTGATTTTATCTCAGATAGATAGTGGCAATGCTGATACAAATCTAGTGAATAAAAACACCATCAATATATGTAAAATTACAAAAATGGTATTTTTACCTCTGTTTTGTTTGCTATATGCAATATTTTTATTACATTTGCGGTAAATTTACCTTACACATAAAATGATAGAAAATATTCTGAATAAAAGTTTTCAATATGACGGACCTTCACTTGAAGAGTTATTCAAAGAGAAGTTAAAAGAGTCAGGTTTAACAAAAACGCAATTTGAAAAATTATCAGGAATGGAACGAAGAAGTCTGGATGCTATTTTAGACAAAACTTCAAAACAAACTGATATTATCAAACTGCTTAAACTTTCTGATTTTCTGGAAATTGATTTTAATGAGTTACTAATAATGCATTTTAAAGACAGACCTGTTGAAGAAATAAAAGAACTTCAATCTTCAATGGACATAACATTCATAAATAAGTTTTTTGATTTAAAAACATTGACCAGTCTGGGGTTCATTAAAAAGCAAGACTCTTTAGAAACGTTAAAAAAAAGAATTTGCAGTTTTTTTGTCATTGATTCCATTTATGAATATGATAAAGAGTTAAGCGAGGCACTATATAGCAGAACTAAGAAATCTTTCAGTGATAAGATGAAGGATTTTTGGATAAAATCAAGTTATAAATATTTTGAACAAATTGATAACCCCAATGAGTACAATAGACAAAGCTTAGTTGACTTAATTCCAAAGATAAAACCTTATACTCAAAATGTAGAAACAGGATTAATTACTGTTTTTCAAGCACTATTCAACATTGGTATTACTGTAGTCTTTCAACCCTTGTTGCCGAAAACACAAATTCGTGGTGCTACATTTTATATAAATGGTAGACCTTGCATAGTTATAACAGACTACAAAAAAAGTTATCCGACTTTTTGGTTTGCATTGATTCACGAATTACATCACGTTTTATTTGATTTAGAAATTATCGAAAGATACAATTATCATTTATCTGGGGAACCTGATTTGTTTTTAATTCAAGAAGATAAAGCAAATGAATTTGCTTCCGAATATTTGTTGTCGTCTGAAAAGATGAGATATATTGAAAAAATGATTCACAACAAGTTTATGGTTGAAAGATTTGCTAAAGAATCTCAAGTACATCCAAGTATAATTTATTCGCAATACCAATGGAGACAATCAATACTGGGCAACGATTATTGGGGTGCATTTAAAGAATCTTTTCCTAATATCAACAATTTAACCAAAAATTTAAATGTTTCAAATTGGGATATTGAATCAATAAAAGAAGCAGCAATTAAAATAAGAGAATTATTAACAGTATAAAATTAAGACAATGAGCAATAAAAATATAGGTAAAAAGAAGGCAGAACGTTATCTCTCAAAAGAAGACTTAGAAAAATTAGAAATTTTGCAAAAGTCCGAAGAGATAAAGGGTGAGCAACTTTTTATTAACCTTGATTCCGAAATCGTAGTTGAAAATCAAGCAGAAATATTGCTTGGACAAAAAATTGACGACCCTGTTCAAAAATTTCAGTTGTACTACCACGGACTTTCCAAACTACTTAAAGATAGTTTGCCCAAAGGAAAAGCATTTGAAGATGTTCGTAGAATTATTTTAGATGAGAAGAATGTTCTAATCAATAGAGGTGCAAAAAAAGATAAAAAAGGGATTAGAGGAAGTGACGGTAGAATGGCATATACTGAAGATTTAGAAGAAGCCATTAAAATTGTGGCTAATTGGACAACTAAAAAAGGGACTCCTGCTGAATTATTTATGGCTTTTTGGGATAAAAATGAAGAACTTGAATATGGGCATCAAGACTAATATAAAGCACAGCCACAAACAAAAAATATAATGCTTTTGGCAGATAGAGCTAATGATTAAGATGGTAGCAATTAATTAAGATCGTTTTAAATTGAAAAATTGGAGCGTTGAAATGCTAAACGCACCATATTCAAAGCGATATAAAATTTTTGATCAAATTCAGGAAGAACCGGAAAGTCGGTGAAAATGAATGTTTAATTATTTTTCGTAGGCTGGTAAAAATTTAAATTGAATTAAGAATTACAAAACTTGGCAGAATGGAACCCAAGCAAAAGTTATTTACTGCAAAGAAATTTTATTTCAAAAGCTTGACTATATTCACAAGAATCCTGTAAAAGAATTAATAGTAGAGAAAAAGGAAGATTATTTATTTAGATATGGAATTAATAACGCCTAAGCTTAAAATATATAATTAACGTTACAAACGAGCGCGAGCTGGTAAAGAAAGATTAAACTTTTTTATTTAATATAAATGGTATACTTTTGAAATGAAATATTGGTATACTTTTCGATTAATATAAACATGCTTTTTTGCCGATGCAAAGATTAACCTGAATTGATCTATTATAAACTGATAGAAAAATTGTAATTTGGCAAGAATAAATTTTGATTATTAAAAAGAGATTATAAATATAAAATGAGTTTATTTCAAAAATCGGTAGAGAAAAAATATTTAAACGAACTTGATTCCGTTCTTATTGACAAAAAATATTCTGACTTTCAAACGTATTTTGCTAATCCTGAAAGACAAGAAAACATAAGAAATTCAAAGGAAGAACAATTTCAGGAAGGATTCTTAAGAGAATTATTTGTAAAGATTTTGGGTTATACTTTAAATCCTGAACCAAACTTCAACCTCACCACTGAATTAAAAAACATTGCAAACAGCAAAAAGGCTGATGGAGCAATTTTAAAGGGAGAAGATGCAATTGCTGTTATTGAATTAAAGGGAACTGACACAACCGATTTAGACAAGATAGAAACTCAAGCATTCGGATATAAAAATCATCATCCGAAATGCGTTTATGTGATAACTTCAAACTTTGAGAAATTACGTTTCTACATTCAAAATGCTGTTGACCATATTGATTTCGATTTATTCAACTTAACACGAGAGCAGTTCTCATTAATGTGGCTTTGTCTTGCAAAAGACAACTTGATAAATAATTTTCCATTAAAAATTAAGGAGTCTTCGGTTTTACAAGAAGAAAATATTACTAAAAAATTATATGCCGATTATTCAAAATTCCGAGAAGCTATATACAACAATCTTGTAAAGAATAATTCAGATACAGACAAGCTTTTATTATTCAAGAAAACACAGAAACTACTCGACCGTTTTTTATTCATATTTTTTGCCGAAGACAGGCTTTTACTTCCACCAAATTCAATTAGCGAAATTGTAAAACAGTGGACAACTTTAAAAGATGAACTCGACGAGTACGTCCCTTTGTATGCTCGATTCAAAAAGTATTTCAGTTATATGAACACGGGATTCAAGGGAAAGAGATACGATATTTATGCATACAACGGTGGACTTTTTAAGTCAGATGAAATTTTAGACAATATTATAATTGACGATGAAATTCTGCATGAACATGCACTGAAATTAAGTAATTATGATTTTGAAACCGATGTTGATGTAAATATCCTCGGACACATTTTTGAGCATTCTTTAGGCGAAATTGAAAATGTGCAAGCCGAAATAAAAGGCGAAAAAGTTGACAGCCAAAAAACCAAGCGAAAAAAAGACGGAATTTTTTACACGCCAAAATATATTACCAAATACATTGTGGAAAATACGGTTGGAAAACTCTGCGAAGAAAAAATGGCAGAACTAGAAATTATTGATGAAGAATATGCAAAAGGCAGGAAAAATAGAAAAAAAGACATTGTTAAAGCTCTGGATAAAAAACTTACGACATATAGGAATTGGCTATTAACGTTAACCATTCTTGACCCTGCTTGTGGATCAGGTGCTTTTTTAAATCAGGCATTAGAATTTTTAATTAATGAACATCAAAAAATTGATGAATTACGTGCTCAACTCTTTGGTGGTGGTATTATATTTTCAGATATTTCAACTGATATTCTTGAAAAAAATATTTATGGAGTTGACCTAAATGAAGAATCGGTTGATATTGCCAAACTCTCTCTTTGGTTACGAACAGCACAAAAAGGGCGAAAACTTAACACCCTTAGCAATAACATAAAATGTGGAAACTCGCTAATTGACGACCCCGAAGTTGCAGGAGAAAAAGCTTTTAACTGGCAAAACGAATTTCCTGAAGTTTTTGAAAATGGTGGTTTTGATGTAGTTATTGGGAATCCTCCTTATGTTCAATTACAAAAAATGGTGCAAGAGTCTCTATTTTTAAAAGAAATTGGATATAAAACCTTTGAAAGTACTGGTGATTTATATTGTTTATTTTATGAAAAAGGTTGGCAAGTATTAAAGGATAAAGGTTTGTTAGGTTACATTACTTCTAATAAATGGATGCGGACAAATTACGGAAAAAGTATGCGTTCTTTTTTTGTGGAAAATACAAATCCCTATCTTTTAATAGATTTAGGTGCAGGAATTTTTGAGTCAGCAGTTGTTGATTCAAATATTATTTTATTTGAAAAGAAAAGAGTTGAAAGTTTAAATCTAAAAGCTCTTGATCTTATTAATACAAAAAAAATAGATGACTTTTCAGTTTTTGAGAATCAATATGTATCAGTGAACCCTGTAAGTGATGAGATTTGGATAATTGAGAATCCTACTGCACAAAATATTACAAGAAAAATAGTATCTAAAGGTACACCTTTAAAAGATTGGGATATTAAAATCAATTATGGAATTAAAACAGGTTATAATGATGCTTTTATAATAAATGAAAGTGTAAAAAAACAATTAATTGATGAAGACCAAAAAAGTGCTGAAATACTAAAACCAATTTTACGTGGAAGAGACATTAAACGTTATTTTCCAGAATACGCAGAACTCTATCTTATTGGAACATTTCCTTCATTAAATCTGAATATTGATGATTATCCAGCAGTTAAAGCTTATCTTGAATCTTTTGGTAAGAGAATAGAACAATCAGGGGAAAAAGGTAGTAGAAAAAAAACTCCAAATAAATGGTTTGAAACTCAAGATACAATATCTTATCATTCTAAATTTAATAATGAAAAGATAATCTACCCAAATATGACCAAATTTTTGCCTTTTATATATGATAATCAAAAACATTATTTAATCAATGATAAAGCATTTATTCTTTTAGGTAAGGGTTTAAAATACTTAGTTGCTTATCTCAATTCCAGTTTAGCTAAGTTCCAAATACGAAAAAAATGTGCTGAACTACAAGGTGGAACCCGTGAGTTGAGGAAGATTTATATGGAAAATATCAGAATTCCATTAATTTCAGAACAAGACCAATTTGAATTTAATAAAAAAGCAGATTTAATGCTGTCTCTTCATAAAGAGAAGCAAGTTGGCATTGATAAATTCCTGAAGTTTCTCAAAACCCAATTTAAAACTGAAACATTTAGTAATAAACTACTAAATTGGCACGAACATGATTTTAGAGTTTTTATAGGAGAACTTAACAAATCTATAAAAAATGTTGGTGGTGAAAAACTCTCTAAAACAGATGAAATGGAATGGCTGGAAGTGTTTGAAACCAAAAAAGCAGAAGCACATTCCTTAAAATCTGAAATTGATAAAACCGACAAAGAAATCGACCAAATGGTTTTTGAGTTGTATGGATTGAGTGAGGATGAAATTAAAATTGTGGAGGGGAGCTAATGAAAAGTGATAATTCATGCTTGCAACTATCAGGATATCAGGTTTTGCATCCATTCTCAAATGAAGTAAAATTTGAAAAGTTTATCGTTGATGTATTCAACTCAATTGATAAAACTAACACATATTCCCAGTTTGGTAGAAGAGGGCAAAAACAACACGGATTTGATGTTAGTTCGATAGAAACAAAAACGGTTATACAGTGCAAGTTGAAAATCATTGATAGAGACGACTATAAAATCAGGCAAGAATTACTTAAAGAATTAGACGACGACTTTTCTGATTTCAAAATCTTCAATTCAGATAATGAATTCTATTTTTCTAAATTCATTTTTGCTTCAACGTTTAAAAATGATACTCACATTCAAATAGAATGTAAAAAAAAATCCACAGACAAAATAGTTGTTGATTATTGGTGTTGGGATAGAATAATGGAAAATCTGACCGAAGATTTATTAACTAAATATTATCGTGATTTTATTAAACCTATTAACGATTATTATGGGACTGAAAAAGAGACTGATGATGAACACATAGGTATTCAGGGAATTAGCCTAAAATCAAATATATCTGAAAGTACGAAAGCATCAGTTGACAAGCAGAATGATATTATAGTAAAGCAAGATAGTCAGCAAAAATGGAAAGAAAAATTCCAAAATTGCTCAATTTTAGACAGGATTCATTCTGTTTCACATAGATTCTATCCATTAAATATTCTGAAACAAAATACAATTCCCGATTTATATCCATTCAATGAAAATTTAAATCCCCGGCATTCTCAATATATAAATCGTTTCAGTTTACAATTAGCCAATGATGAGATTGCTGGATCATTAAAAAAATGGAACGATGAGCAACATACTAAACCATCTCAACATGTAAAGGAAGTCTTTTCATTTTTACAGAATAATCTTATTAATTCAATCTCAGGAATTGCGGTTAAAGAATTTAATATTCATCATGAAGAAAGTAAGTGCCAATGTTCATTATGCGTATTTGACAACTTGGACTTGAGGCTTTTAGATGAAAGAATAACATCAAATAGCATTTCAGAAAATAATAGTATTCAAGATAAATTAGAAAATGCTTATTTGAGTTTCAAAACTCTAAATCTAAAAGATGCTTATTTGCAAATATCGGAAATTCTTAATTCAGTAAGCAATGAGCAAGACCAAGAAAAAAGAAGAATAACCCGATTTATATGCAGTAGCAATCTACAAAACCTTTATTGGTTATATAGAAATGCCAGACAAGACTCTGAAAGTCGTGAGATTCTAATAGAACTTAAAAATCAAAATCCATACAAATATCTTGTTGAAGAAAATACAGATGAATATATTAAAATTCAATTAGAATACATATACAATGGTAAGTTCATAAAAGATGCTTCTTATAAAATCGACAAAGCTTTAATTGAAATTAAAAAGAGTGTTGATATTAATAGGAATGTTCAGTTTCATATTGAAGATCTAATTTATCATATCGGGTATTTGTATTCATTTATTCGAAAGAATTATCTTTTCTACGACCTTTATGATGACTTTCGTGTAATAGTAGAGAAAGCAATAGATGGTATCTTTGCTGCCTACAGCGTTCAGGAAAATATTCCACCTAATTCGTTTTTTGGTTCATACAAAAAAATTAGTATCAATGAATTTCTATTAAACCTTTGTACTTTTTACTGCGAAACAAAAAACCTGATTTATATTATTAAACGATATAAAATAATCAACCTTCAAATAAATACGGATACGATAATTGACAGAGCAATCAATTTATGCAAATCTCCAGAACTATTTGATAAATATAACAACGGGAATGAGTTCCGTGAAATGTACAGAACTTACGACCATGTTTTTGAAAACCTTATGTTTTTAATTTCTGCCTCTGAAAATAATCCTGCAACAGAAAAATTATTTTCTGCAGTTATTAATTTGTTAAAACACTCTAAATCACGTTTCTCATTAGCAGGTTTTAAACATTTATTGGCAGAAAAAAGAAAGTTCATTAAACATGATGACCTATTGACACTTCTAGATATTGCCTTGAAACAACATAAATACGATGAAGATTTACTCAATAAAATTGTCTGGATTTGGAAACAGGAATATCCGAACCGAAAAGTTTCGGACATAACAGTTGTTAATGAAGCTTTAGAGTCTGAAAACAAAAAAGCCCCTTTCTTTTTATGGTTCATATCGACAAATAAATTAAAAAGTAAAATACAGGATAGAATTACAATATCATTAGAGAATAAATTCAACTTTACAAATTACATTTATTGCTCACTAAATAATATAATTCCTTATGAGTCTTTTTTATCGAATGCCTTGGAATACATTAAAAAATCTAACAAAAAAGGACTTTACGAAAAAGTTGGGAATAGCTACATCGCAGATGATTATAACGATTTCAATTATTTGGTTCAACTTATTTACACATTCAACATAAAAATCCCTGAAGAATATTTGGTAGAATTTGAACAATATTCAGATTATCACAAGTTTATTTTAAATCCAGAAGGATTTGAATATTCTAATTTTAAGATTGAATGGCTATTTGTTTTTCAACAAAAAGTTTATTGGGAGAAATTCAGGAAAATTGAAGAATTAAAGAAAACTGTTAGTAATGAATTAAATAAGAATTTTTCAAATGAATTAGCAGAGATTTTTCATAAATATTTGAAATAATACAGAATAGATGAATATCAACTCAGAACTACTATTATATCAAACCGAAGACGGGCAAACAAAAATTGATGTTCGTTTGGAAGAAGAAACTGTTTGGCTTTCGCAAGCACAAATGGTAAACCTTTTTCAAACCACAAAACAAAATATTAGCCTGCATATAAAAAATATTTATGAGGAGGGTGAACTGGACAAAATTTCAACTGTCAAGGATTACTTGACAGTTCAAACAGAAAGTAAACGCAAGGTTCAGCGGAATATCGCCACTTACAACCTCGATGTAATTATTTCGGTTGGTTACAGGGTAAAGTCGCACCGTGGCACACAATTTCGTATTTGGGCAACAAAGCAATTAAAAGAATTTATAGTTAAAGGTTTTGTTCTTAACGATGAAAAACTAAAAGAAACAGGATATACCAATCAATATTTCGAGGAGCTGTTTGAGAGGATTCGGGACATACGAAGTTCCGAAAAGATTTTCTATGCAAAAGTAAGGGATATTTACACCACCGCAATTGACTATGATGCAACCACCGAAGAGAGCCAGTTGTTTTTTAAGTCGGTTCAAAATAAAATGCATTGGGCAATTCATGGCCATACAGCATCGGAGATAATTTCGCAACGTGCTGATTCTGAAAAACAGAACATGGGGTTAACAACATGGAAAAATTCCCCACAAAGAAAAATCAGGAAAGCGGATGTTTTTATTGCTAAAAACTACCTGAGCGAAGATGAATTAAAAGACCTGAACCTGATTGTTGACCAGTATCTTTCGTTTGCCGAACTGCAAGCCCGAAACCGCAACCCGATGTACATGAGTGACTGGCTCAAAAAACTTCATGATTTTATGACACTTAATGACCGGAAGATTTTGGAACATGCGGGAACAATATCTGCAAAACTGGCGAAAGAACAGGCAGAGTCTGAATACGAAAAATATCGTTTAAAAATGATTAATTTTGAAGACGCAAAAGAGATTAAGGAATTGGAAGAGGGGCTGAAAAGATTGGAAAACAAAAAGAAAAAAAAGTAACATGATTCCAACTCACACCATCCCTTTGCTCTCAGGCACATTTGGCATTCACACAGAACCCCTTAATCCAAAAATGCTAAAAGAGCCTTCAAGTCTATCCTACTCCAACACAATGATTGCCGACCTTGATAAAACAAAAATAAGTGCTTTTAGAATGCTGAAATTTGTATATTAAAAATGTCATCTTTTAAGCACAGCTTTTTATTATTTAGTATAACTCCCTTCTCTCTGTCGGATAGCTTCATAAATCATTATTCCGGCGGCAACCGAAACATTAAGCGATTCAATTTCTCCAATAATCGGGATACTTACATTTTTATCCGATTTGTTTAAATATTTTTCTGAAACACCATTTTCTTCCGAACCCATTATAATTGCAGTTGGTTTTATAAAATCAACGGAATAATAATATTCTGTAGATTTTTCTGTTGCTGAAATTATCTGCAAACCGCTATCTTTCAAAAAATCAATTGTTTTTTTAATATCATATTCACGGCAAACAGGAATTTTGTGCAAAGCTCCGGCAGAAGTTTTTACAGCATCAGCATTTACGCTTGCTGCTCCTTTTTCAGGAATAATGATTGCCTGAGCACCTGCACATTCAGCTGTTCTTGATATAGCTCCAAAATTTCTAACATCTGTAATACGGTCAAGAATTATTAATAATGGCACTTTTCCGTCTTCATAAATCTGTGGTAGAATATCTTCAATCCTTTGATAAACAACAGGAGACATAAAACATACTGCCCCCTGATGATTTTTTCTTGTTAGACGATTAAGTTTCTCAATCGGTACCATCTGAACAGGAATATTAAATTCCCTTATTAATTTTCTTAAACTTGATAAAAGTTCATTATTAATCCCTTTTTGCAAGAAAATTCTGTCAATTTGTTTTCCTGAGTTTATTGCTTCAATTATAACTCTTATCCCGTATAAAAGATTTTCTTTGTTTATCATACATTTAATTTCAATGATTTTTAGAATACAAAATTAATCTATTTTTTGTAACTAAATAGTATGCTGAAAGCTAGCAAATGCTAAAATGCTTGAATGCATGAATGCTTTAATGAATGCTATCTAGTCTTTCCATAAGATGATTAATTTTAATTAGTTTAGAACAACTTAAGCTACAAATCCTAATTTTTTGTGAATGGTTTTTGCTGTTTTCACAAATTAAAAAAGCTTTTGTTTTACGATTAAACATTTCTTTTACAATATAATTCATAATTTTGATTGATTTAATCATTTAATCATTTGCGCATTTAATCATTGATATCCTACTATTTATTTTCATTCTATAATTCAGTTTTGATACTGATTAGTTAGTATTTTTAAATCAATCATTTTTATAACAATTATTCAAAATATTTCGAATATATCAAAAATATTAATAATTTCGTGCGAAATTAATTATTAATCGAAATTCAATAAAAGAAATATAAAAATTTGCATTTACATTTTATTAACTAAATATAAATAAATCATGAATAAAATTTTACTTTTTTCAATTATAATGCTTTTTGGCTCAACTATGTTTGCTCAAAAGGGTTTACCGGAAACATTTGATCTTAGAGATTATAATGGTGAAAACTATGTTACTTCTGTTAAATCGCAACAAGAAGGTACTTGCTGGACACATGGAGCAATGGCTGGAATCGAAGGCAATTTATTAATGACTGGTGTTTGGGCTGCCGCCGGAGAAACCGGTGAACCTGCTCTTGCTGAATATCATCTTGATTGGTGGAATGGATTTAATGAACATAATAATGATGATATTGATCCTCCAACAGGTAGTGGATTAGAAGTTCACCAAGGTGGAGACTATATGGTTACTTCAGCTTATTTATCCAGAAACGAAGGGGCTGTACGTGATATCGACGGACAATCATTCGATGTTGCTCCTGAAAGATATAATGATTCTTACCATTATTTTTATGTCAGAGATATAGAATGGTTAACAATGGATGAAAACTTAAATGGCATTGATATCATTAAAGAAAAAATAATGAATGAAGGTGTTTTAGGTACATGCATGTGTTATAGCAGTTCATTCATCAACAATAGTACATACACACATTATCAACCACCTACAACGACAGATTTGCCTAATCATGCAATTGCAATTATTGGATGGGATGATAATAAAGTCACACAAGCTCCTCTACCGGGTGCCTGGCTTACAAAAAACAGCTGGGGTACAAATTGGGGATATAACGGATATTTCTGGATCTCATATTATGACAAACATTCGTGTCGTGAACCGGAAATGGGAGCTGTTTCAATGCAAAATGTTGAAGCTCTTCAATATGATTTCACTTATTATCACGATTATCACGGACAACGTGATATTTTAACCGATTGTCAGGAAGCATTCAATAGTTTTACTGCTACAAGTAACCAAATGTTAAAGGCAGTAAGTTTCTTTACAGGTACTAATTCTGTTGATTATTCTGTTATTATTTATGATGATTTTATTGATGGCGTTTTGTCAAATGAATTAGGAATAGTTACAGGATTTAAGCAATACAGAGGTTTTGCAACTGTTGATCTTGAATCTTCAATAAGTTTAACTGCAGGAAATGATTTTTACATTTATCTTAATTTGTTAGAAGGTGGTCAGCCTTACGACAGAACTTCCGAGGTTCCTGTTCTTCTTGGAGCGTCTTCAAGAGTTCTGGTTGAGTCTTCTGCAAATGCCGAAGAAAGTTATTATTTTAATGGTGACCAATGGGTTGATTTTTATGATTATAATGATCCATCAGGATACTTAAATACCGGAAATTTTTGCATAAAAGGTCTTTCTTCACTTTATACCGGAATTAATTCCAATATTGGAGAGCAAAATTTATTCTCTCTTGCGCAAAATGCTCCAAATCCATTTACTGCTTCAACCGTAATCTCTTATATTATTCCTTGTGAAACAAAAGTAGTTCTTTCGGTTTATAACTTGAGAGGACAAAAAGTTAAAACACTTATTAACCAATTTGAAGGAGCGGGTATAAAATCTGTTTCATGGAATGGTACTAACGAAAACGGTCAACGTCTTGATCCGGGAGTTTATATTTATCGTCTACAAGTTGGTAATAAAGTTCAAAGTAAAAGAATGATTCTTCAATAGTATATATAACAATTAACCAAAATAATTGTAAAATCCGGGTACTTGAATTTAAGTATCCGGATTTTTATTTTAATGGATGATGAACTAAATCCTACTTAATCAAATAATAAATTTTGAAGCTTAAAAGACTTAGTAACAATTTAATCCATTTTATTCTACTTGATTGTTGGCAAACTCTTAATCTCAGAATAAAGATTTTGTAAGGTTTTTTTACTAGAACTTAACTCACTTATTATTCCTAATTTTTTCACATTAAAATTTTCCTTTAAATTACTAAATAAATTTTGATAGTAATTTACACCTTCTTTAAGATTATTTGCAAAATTCAAGTAATATTTTTCCTGCTTGACAGTTCTCGAAACTTTCGTTTCTTCTATTTTATTTTTCAGATAATCAATATAAATTTTTAGTTCTTTCACAAACATATTAGGTCGGTCTGTTCTTGTTATAACATTTAGTCTTCCGTAAATATGATCAGAGATTTCTTTCAGGCTCATTTTTTTTGCAAAATACGCCATATTTGGACCAGGGCAAATTGAAATTCCTTTACCTTCGGTTTTGGTATCAAGATCATTAGCCAATAATGCGGAAGTTCCCAAACCTACACAAATACAAGATTTTTCAACAATCTTATTATATTCTATTTTATAATCTTTCGGTGAAAGATTTTTTTTATCAAGTTCTTTAATTTTAAGACTCTGGTATTGGTGCGAAGCTATACATATACCTTTATCAGTGAATTCAGTATTAAATGTAGCGAATTTTTTAGGGCACACACTTCCAGGTCTTCCTTTATTTATTAACGACAGTTTTTCGATATCTTTAGAGTTGTATCTGAGGCTATTAAAAGGAATTCCAAGAGGAGAAATGTCACTTAAATATAAATCGTCTTCTTTAGCAGCGATTAATTTATCAATAGTTGAATTGTCAATTGAAGTAGCTTCCGGTACCAACAGAAAAGGAGAACCCCACCCTACTGAGTCGAGTTGATAATAATCTATCAGAAACTGATGTTCTTCAGCTGTTCCAACACCACCCTGTGCAGTAATTTTAAGAGGTAGTTCAACCTTAGGTACTGTACGCTTTTTATTGGAAAGTGCCGGCAACAATATTTCCTGAATTGAATGAATCAAATCTTTTCGCTTATCCCTGAATTCAGCTAAAATAGGGCCTAACAAAAATCCATCGCTGGCAAAAGCATGACCTCCGCAATTAAGTCCTGATTCAACTCTGTATTCAGAAATCCAAAGTCCTTTCTTTGCCATAAATTTACCTTGTATCAATGCCGACCTGAAATCACTAACTTTTAAAACAATTTTCTTTTTAATGTCCCCATTTTCATCAGGAAAAAAATCTTCAAATTGTTCTATATAAGCATACAATCCGGGATTCATTCCTGCCGAAAGAATAATGGATGATCTTAAATCGCTATTTGCATAACCCCTGAGTGCAGCATGAGCATCATTGAATTCTACAGGCAATTTTTCTTTTTTGATGTAGTTATCCTTATCAACTTTGGTCATAATATTTACATCAATGCTGCCCATTGATAAGTTGTCTTTTAACCAGTTTTTGATTTCATTTGCATTAAAATATTTTGCAGTTCGCTTTTTAAATTCCTGCTTCAAAGCAGAAGTGTCTGGCAACATATTAAAATATTTTTTTATCTCATTATTTTTCTCGCTGGTAGTATTTTTAAATTCCTTAAATTTCTTCTCAGCTAATTTATTTATTAAATTTAAATAGGAAGTAATTCTTTTTGCCCTGAAATCTGCAACTTTATTACTAATTTCATTATAAGGGATTTCAAATTTATTGCTGTACATTTTTCTTAGCTTCTCGAGGAGAATATCGTCGAGCAGGGAAATAACGGAATCAATTCCGTATTGAGAAACCTTTAGGGGAGTATCAATTGTATATCCAATTCCCATTACAGGAATGTGAAATGAATGTGTTTTTGTCATAACTTTTGAATTATCAATTTCTTGAATAAGATAAGTTTACAAATTATTTAATTCAAGAATGATTTCGGTGGCAAAGGTATTAAAATAATGAAATTAAAAACAAAATTATGTTTTACTGAATGATTTCTATTTTATTGAAATTTAATAATTTAGAAATAAAACTTTTTATTTTTCGATTAAGCTTTTAATAAGAAGATTAGCAGAAGCGGGGTTAGTAGCAAGAGGGACATTATGAACATCGCATAATCTCATAAGCATTTGAACATCCGGTTCGTGAGGGTGTTTTCCAAGAGGATCGCGAAAGAAAAAAACCATTGATATTTTTCCTTCTGAAACGAGGCCACCAATTTGCGCATCACCGCCAAGTGGTCCGCTATGATATCTTTTTACATCAAACCCAGCATCCTGAGCATGTTTTCCGGTTGTTCCCGTGGCAACTAATCCGAAGTTTTTAAGTAAATCTTTGTTTTGATTTAAAAAGGCAACCATCTCTGCTTTTTTTCCATCATGTGCTATTAAAGCAATTTTTCTTCTATCCATTTATATTATTATATTTTTTGCAAAAGTAGTTATTGTGCTTTTAATTGAAATGAAAATTGGTATAGAAAGCGGAAACTTAACAAAAACTTAATATTTTATTAAATATCATAAATACTCAAACTACCTTTTGTTTTTGAATTGTAGGGGAAATATAGTGTTCCGATCACAATTCCCTTAAAGCATACATTCGAATATAAAAACAAAGTATTACAATTAATTAATTTAAATAATCCCTAAATCTACCAAAAACTAGAATCCAGTAAGCAATAACTCCCCTACCTTCTCCACGCTTCAACAGCAAAATACCATCTCGTTTTATAGCTTGGAGATTTAATAAGTCTGTAATCATTATCCGTAAAGGGATTATCTACTTTTATAAAATCGAATACAACTGAAGACGAATTATTTGCTTCACCATAAATCCATGTTTCAATATTTTCTTCCTTGTAAACGATATTAGGATAACCGAAAATAATATGCACAAGCCCGCGATCGGTTTTCCATCCTTCGTGATACGACGAAAACAAACGATTTGCATCCTGTATTCTTTGATAATATTTTTTGATAAGAACTTTCGCTCTTTCAGAAGATCCTGCTACGTCTATCCAAAAATCCTCAACTGTAGATTTGTATTTACTGTTTTCATTAAGTTCCTTAAATTCTTTTTTATCAGTAATATATTTTAGCGGGGCAATCATTTGTGAAGCATTTTTTATCAAAGGAAAACCATTATAAAACCTGAAAATACTGACACCATCTCTATTTGAAGAATCAATAGAGAAATGATAAAAACCAAATTTTTTGAGATTCAGCAATTCAGTTTCACCATTATATATTTCAACATAAAAAACACTGTCGGGGAAATATTCGAAATTTATAGTTTTATCTAAAATAAATGGTGGAACTGCAATTGGAAATTTTCGCTGATAAAAATTAACTGTAATTTTTCCTGTAATAGAATTATTATATTTTAAACGGAATTTCTCATCAGGTGTAAGATTATTTTTGTAAAGTTTCTCACCTGCTTTGTTTATCATAAGAAAATTCTGGCGATTGAATTTGTTTCTTTTATTAATGCTGACAAAATCCCTGAATGCTGTTTTATTCAATGTATCAGCAAAATTAATTTCGAGCAGGTATTTTTCAGAATACTTTGTTTTAACATCAAATTTCAACTCAACACCATTTTGGATATTTTTTATTTCATAAAACGGAAATGAAATACTCGAACTATCAAGAACAACATTAGAACCAAAGGATTGATAAAGTTTGTATGTCAGCAAATATGCGGCGGAATCATTTTTGTCGAGAAAACCGGGATTATGATTTTTATAATTTATAAAGACCGCAGAAGTGCTGTCAGTATTATGAAAAACGCAAAACTCATGAGAATCGGGATAATTATTTTTATAAATAAACGAAATGTTCTGATGACTGATTTTTCCGGTATTAACGCAAGAAGAAATAATTATTAGAAAAAAAATACAAACAATAAATAAGGTTTTTCTCTGTATATTTTTTATTTGGTTAATTGATAAAAACATACTTTCAAATTTCTAAATTTTCAAATTTATTACTCATCTTCCATTCTGTCAATCAAATTCTTTGGTAATTCCTTACTGGTTTTGGCTCCCAATATTTTTATTCTTTCAACTCTTTTTATAAGATTACCTTTTCCTGAATAAAGCTTATTCATAGAAGCGTCGTAGCTGGTTTTAGTGGCATTCAGCTTTTTACCGATGTCCACCAAATCATCAAACAGACCAACAAATTTATCATAAAGATCGCCGCTTTGACGTGCAATTTCCATTACATTTTTGCTTTGATATTCTTGTCGCCACATGCTTTCGACCATTTTCAGGGCAGCAATAAGATTAGTTGGGCTGATAAGCAAAATTCGTTTATCATAAGCATAATTCCAAAGCTCGGGGTTTTTCTGTATGGCCAACAAATAAGCAGGTTCTACAGGAAGAAACATCATAACAAAATCTATACTTTTCAGCTCATAAATATCCTGATAACTTTTTTGACTAAGTTCGCTTACATGATTTTTTATTGAGGTGATATGCTCTTTTAAAGCACTTTCCTTTTCAGTGTCATTTTCTGCAGAAACATATCGTTCGTATGCAGTCAGCGATACTTTAGAATCAATAACAAGATTTCTGGTTCCGGGATATGTAATTACAACATCCGGCTGGAGGCGCTTACCTTTTTCATCGGTAAAAGACTGCTGAACAAAATATTCTCGGTCTTTAACCAAGCCAGATCTTTCAAGAATATTTTCTAGCACAACCTCGCCCCAGTTTCCCTGTGTTTTTGATTCTCCTTTTAATGCTTTTGTAAGATTAAGAGTATCGTTACTAACTTGGCGGTTTAGCTCTTCAAGTCGTTTAATTTCTTCTTTTAAAGAAAATCTTTGTTTAGATTCTTTATCATAAGTGTCTTCAACTTTTTTCTCAAAATCTTTAATTTTTTCACTTAAAGGTTTTAAAATGTCATCAATATTAATTTTGTTTTGCTCGGTAAATTTTTTGGTTTTTTCTTCAAGAATTTCGTTAGCGAGATTTTTGAATTCTAAGCGAAATTTTTCCTGAAGATTATCTACATCCTTTTTTTGCTCACTTAATTTTTCATTAAGATTTGCGAAGTTTGCACTTTTGGTGGCAATATCTTTGTTAAGTTCAATTATTAAATTTTCCTTATTCTCTGTTTCGATTTTACATTTATCGATTTCTTCAACGTAAGTTTTATTTTTTTCTTCTGAAATATTCTTCTCTGAAGTTAATTTAGAAATGTTCTTTAAAGAAATGTTTTTATAGAATAAAATACCACCAATTGCTCCAAATACCAGTCCAATTGCTAAAAATAAAAAATCCATAATTGTTTGCTATTGAAAAATGACTAAAAATATTATTGGCTAAAATTACTAATTTTTGTTAATTATATTGTTATTGAAAAAATAAGAATTAACTTTATAACATCGTTATATTTATAATGCATTATTAATAACCTGTTTAATGAATAAAAATTCCTTTTTATATCTTTTTAACTTTGGTCTTATAATTCTAGTGATGATTATGTTGGCAAGTAATGTTTTACATTCACAGACTTTTATTCCGGCTGAAATAATTGGAGGGAAAAAACAATTCAAAGAATTTGTTGATATGGAAATGCAATTTCCGGAAAATGCAATTAAAGAAAAAGTAAAAGGCAATGTTGAATTATCTTTCATTGTTGATAATAACGGAGATATTATAGGTATTAATGTTAAAGAATCATTAAATAATGAAGTTGACAAAGAGGCAATAAGAATTCTGAAAAAAACTCAATGGGAAGCCGCAAAAAAGTTTGGTAAAAATGTTGCTTCACGAAATAAGATTCTAATAAATTTTAATTACAAAAAATACAAAAGGCTTTGTAAGAAGCGGGGATACACTAAAATATATTACCCTCACCTACCGGTGGATACTAGTAATAAAATATTTGATTTGGAGAAATCCCATAAACGTCCATCACCAATTTTTAAAGAAAGATTTTATTCAATAGATAAATTTATTATCAATAATTTAAAATATCCTGACGCTGCATTTAATCAGAATATTTCGGGACTTGTAATCTTGAATTTCATTGTTGAGCCTCACGGTCATGTTTCTCATATTATAGTTGAAAAACATGTAGGCGGTGGGTGTAATGAAGAAGCTATAAGAGTTATTAAGCTTATAAAATGGAACCCGGGAATTATTGATAAAAAAGCCGCAAGAGTGAAAATGAGCATCAAGGTTATGTTTAAATTACCTGATAATTCGGACCATCAATATCTACCCAATAATCAAAATAATACTATGTAATTTTCAAGTATATATATTTTTTACACCCCTTTTTTATTCTTTTTTGATTTGGATTTTACATAATGGAAAAAACTTCTCAATTTTGGAAATACTATAATTAAATAAATCACTTAAACTAAACAAAATAAGCTAATTATAAATTTTGGTATCCTTTTGGTTAATAGTAAAATTAAATAAATAGAAAATTTATTATTATGCAAATACAAGCGGCAATAGAATCTACAGATATTTTGACTAAGGAATTATGCAAATTAAAAGAAGAATATTATCAAGATGATGATATTTTTTTTAAAACGATTCGTACAACAAAAAACGTTTCAAATAGTCGAAATAAAATAAGAAATACTGATAAAAGGTCTGAAATAACAAATTTAAATTTTCAGTATTATAAGCAATTAATCTATTCTGTTAATAAAAGTTATTGTATCACTGACAAAAGTGGGCGAGTACTTGAGTGTAGTGAGGGATTAAAAGATATTATTTGTATTGATGAGAATAAAATTATTGGGAATTATATTTGGAATATTTATCAGTATTTGCCATTAAAAATTGATGTACAAACTATTGAAATGTTAAAACTGCGTGAAATATTTCTTAGTTGCATTTTGACTAAACGCGAATATAAAATACAAAACAGTAAAATATTTAACTTCTCAAAAAGTAATTCAAAAAACCGAAATGTAAACATTTCAGTTTCCACAACAGGAAATTCCGAAGCATTAGTTAAAATTGATTTTATTAAGAATTAATAAGTAATTTTATAAAAAATAATTCTTACTGAAATTAATAAAATGAAAATAATAGGATTAATCTCTGATACCCATTCATATTTTCATCCCAAAATAGAAAAAATATTTTCAGAGTGTGATGAAATTTGGCATGCAGGCGATATTGGAAATTTTGAAATAGCTGAAAAATTATCTGCACTTAAACCTCTTAAAGCAGTTTATGGAAATATGGATGGCTATGATATCAGAAGCAGTTATCCTGAAATGCAAATATTTTATTGTGAAAAAGTAAAAGTTGCGATGATACATATAGGAGGTTATCCTGGAAGATATTATCCAAAAGCCAGACAAATTATTGCAAAAGAAAAACCACAATTATTTATTTCTGGTCATTCACATATTTTAAAAGTTATTAATGATAAAAAGAACAATTTATTACACATGAATCCGGGAGCGGCTGGTAAAACAGGCATTCATAAAACAATAACAATGCTTAGATTTAAAATCAACGAAAATCGTATCGAAGACCTTGAAGTTATTGAGTTTAAAAGATAGGGTATAAATTGAATAAAATTCAGTGTACCTAAAGTTAGTTTTATAAGATTTTAAATTAATATGACTAAAATTTAGTATTTATTCTATCTCAACCTATCAGAAGATCTAATCAATTTTTCATCACGTTTTATTCCTCGATTTGCTAAAATCAAAAATACAAGAGTAACAAGAGTAAGATATGAAGAAATACCAAAATTAGCTTCTGTATTAATCTGTCCCTTAATTGCTTCAGGGTAGCCAAAAAACACTCCTACAATTAAAATGATAGAAAGTAAAATAGAAATCTGTATAAGTTTTAGCTGCACACGTCTTTTTTTATACATCAAAATTGTAATTAATGAAAGCAAGCCAATTATTAAAACAAAAGCTATTAAAGGAAATGTAAAATAATTTGAGAATATTTGTTCAGTACTTGGAGCCATGTTTTTAAACTCCATTAAATACAGTTTATAGTAATGAAAATCAGATAGAAATTCAGCTATTGGAAAGAAAAACATTAAAACCGAAGCTGCAAAAGCAAAAAACAAAAAAAGAGATTGAATTCTTTGTATCATAATATGCAAATTTTTAATTAAAAAATTATTTGCAAAGATAATGATTGTTGATGTTATTTTAAAAAATATTTATTAATTAAAAGAAAAACTCGTATAAACTTTTATTTTACAAATAATATTGTATATTTGCATCGGGAAAAGAATAACTCAAGACATTCACAAATTATTTTTCAAAAGAAAATTTATTATAATAAGGAAATCAGATAATTAAGTAATAAATTACACGATAAAACCTTCATAAAAACAATAAAACAAATTTTATATACATGTACGATATTATAGAACTTAACAGCAAGCTTGTTCCAGAATTGAAAGAAATTGCTAAAAAACTAAACATTCCTAAATACGATAAACTCGTTAAACAAGACTTAATTTACAAAATACTTGATCATCAGGCATTAAATCCTGTAAAAGTGGTTGATGAGAAAGAAAAACCCAAAAGAAAAACTATTTTAAGAAGAAAAAAGAAAAATATTGAAGTAGCTGATGCTGATAAAAAAAGTGAACCAATTGAAAAAATAGAAAAAATTGTAAAAGAAGTACCTGAAACAAAAATAGTTAAAGAAGCTCCTCTTGAAACTGAAAATATAACAAAAGAGGAAGCTCCTAAAATTATTCCTAAAACTGAAACTGTTAAAAGTGTAGATGAAGATACAAAACCCAGAAAAACTGAAAGATATTCAAAACGTGAAAACGGGTTTTATTCTAATTCTGATAATAACAGGCGGCAATCAAGATCTCATCACAAAAATGAATTCGATTTTGAATCAGAAGGTGTTATTTCAAGCGAAGGCGTTTTAGAAATAATGGTCGATGGATACGGATTTCTTCGTTCATCAGATTATAATTACCTAAACTCCCCTGATGACATTTATGTATCGCAATCGCAGATTAAACTCTTTGGATTAAAAACAGGTGATACCATCACAGGAACTATAAGACCTCCTAAAGATGGCGAAAAATTTTTTCCTTTAATTAAAATCGAAAAAATTAATGGCAAATTACCTGAGGAAATACGTGATAGAATTCCTTTCGATTATCTCACTCCACTTTTCCCTGAAGAAAAATATAATTTAGTAGGACATAAAGGTGCATCTCTTTCCGTAAGAGTTATTGATATGTTTGCACCGATTGGAAAAGGTCAACGTGGACTTATTGTTGCTCAACCAAAAACAGGTAAAACTGTTCTTTTAAAAGAAGTTGCAAATGCAATTGCTGCAAATCATCCCGAAGTTTATTTAATAGTTTTATTGATTGATGAACGACCGGAAGAAGTTACAGATATGGAGAGAAGCGTTAATGGTGAAGTTATTGCTTCAACATTTGATGAGCCGGCTGAGCGCCATGTTAAAATTGCAAATATTGTTCTCGAAAAAGCAAAACGAATGACTGAATGTGGTCATGATGTTGTTATTCTTCTTGATTCTATTACACGTCTAGCACGTGCTTATAATACTGTTTCTCCTGCTTCCGGAAAAGTTCTTTCCGGTGGTGTTGAGGCTAATGCTCTTCAAAAACCAAAACGTTTCTTTGGTGCTGCAAGAAATATAGAAAATGGCGGTTCATTAACTATTATTTCAACTGCCTTGATAGACACAGGCTCAAGAATGGATGAAGTTATTTTTGAAGAATTTAAAGGTACAGGTAATATGGAGTTACAGCTTGACAGAAAACTTTCTAACAGAAGAGTTTATCCTGCAATTGATATTGTTGCTTCAAGTACAAGACGCGAAGATCTGCTTCTTGATAAAGAGATGCTTCAAAGAATCTGGATTTTAAGAAATCATCTTGCTGATATGAATTCCTTGGAAGCAATGGAATTTTTATTAGATAAAATGAAATACACTGATAATAATGAAGAATTTATGATTTCTATGAACGGATAATTCTGACATCATTTATTACTACAATAAACCATCGGGTGATTTTTTAAATTATTCGATGGTTTTTTTCTTTAGTATCTTCCTGCTTTGTGCAATACAGAAAAAAAACGATAAAAAATTGAATATCGAATAATGATTTGTCAAGAGTAATAGATAAACCAAAAATCGTAACCCCGAAAGCTTTCGGGGGTGTTCGGTGTTCGATATTGAAAAATTAGATATTGAATGTCGAATATCGATTAACGAATGATGAATAATGATTTATTAAGAGCGATAAAAAAATCTAAAATCGTTAATCTAAATCATACTGAAATAAGAAATTTGGCTCTACGATGAATAGATAAGTGTTTATTATTGGATACTAAATAAAAATGCTCTAGCCCAAAAACACTCAATAAGCAACATTCAATAATCAATATAAAAGTATTGAAAAGTTGAATAACGAATATCGATTAACGAATGATGAATAATGATTTGTTAAGAGCGATAGATAAATCAAAAATCGTAAATCAGTGTTCAGTGTTCGATATTGAAAAATTAAAAATTGAATAACGAATATCGATTAACGAATGATGAATAATGATTTGTCAAGAGTAATAGATAAATCAAAAATCGTAAATCAGTGTTCGGTGTTCGATATTGAAAAATTAAAAATTGAATGTCGAATATCGATTAACGAATGATGAATAATGATTTGTTAAGAGCAATATAATAAATCAAAGATCGTAACCCCGAAAGCTTTCGGGGGTGTTCGGTGTTCGATATTGAAAAAATGAACTACCCCGCCGCAGAGCAGCGGGGTATCGCTAAGGAATAAGTTTATGAATTCGCCGCAGAGCGGCGGGGAACTAACCCCGTAGCGATTAGATATTGAATGTCGAATATCGATTAACGAATGATGAATAATGATTTGTCAAGTTGCAAGAAAGTTGATTTGAAATACAAGTCTTGATATTACTGCAATCTCGCCTATTTTTTTATATCCATTGTTAGCAACTAGGCTATAACCCCTTGTATGTTAAGTAAAATCTTCTCAAATGTATATTATCATGTTATTTTGGCACTTTTTAAAATACAGCTTTATTAAACAATATTACTGACTCTATGAATTAAAACAACCTTTAAAAGCTACTTTATTCTTATTTCCTAGTATTAATAGTATTGCTATTAATAGAGTTGCAATTTCTGATAAAATTAGTGCTGTAATAATTCCGTGTCCTCCCACAATACTTGTAATTATAGGAATGAAAATAATTGGCAGTATTAGTGTTCTTGATAATGATATTATTAATGATGGCTTTGGTTTGTGAATGGCAGTAAAGTAAGCTGATAATATAATATTTGTCCCCATAACTAACAGTACAGGAGAAATTGATAATATAAAACCATTTGCCAACGAGCTAACTGTAGTATCTGCATTATCTTTAATAAACAGCTGCACAAATGTGGTAGCATTTATCTGTGTCAGAATTACTAATACAAACCCCAAAGATACTACTGTTATTATTGCTGTGCGTAAAAATTGGACTATACGCTTACGCTGTTTTGCCCCAAAATTGATACTTACAATGGACTTTAATGAATCAGAAACACCGTAACAGGTCATTGCTGTGAGATATAACAAATAACCAACTACAGCATAGGCAGCAACACCTTGTACACCATAATATTTCATCATTGTAATGTTTATCACAAATAATAAAATACCTCCTGATATTTCACTAAGAAACTCTGAAGAGCCATTATAGGCTATTTCTCCAAGTATCTTGAATGATTTTGTGGGTTTTACAAACTTTAAATTTCCTTGTTTCAATATAAAGTGTGGTAACAGTAATATAGGCATAGCTGTGAATGATAAAACGGTTCCCCAGGCAGCTCCTTTTATTCCCCAATCTAATTGAACTATAAATATATAGTCTAAAACTATATTAAGTACAGCTGTGATTATTAGTGCTGTGGCACTAAGATTAGGTTTACCGTCAACTCGAACAAAATATGATAATGAAAATGTAGTAATAAGTGGGGTACTAATTATTATTATTCGTAAATAATCAGTAGTCATTTGTTGTATTTCTTTGCCAGCTCCGAGCACAGATACAATTGAGTCGATAAAAAGCAACCCAATAATCATTACTAATATACTGATTATAAAGACAGTTATTATTACTTTTGTGAAAGTTTCTGATGCTTTTTTGTTGTTCCCATCTCCGATAAATTTTCCACAAAAGACTTCTCCACCTGTGGAAAATAATATGGCAATTCCCATTAGCACAGGAAATACCGGAATACATAAGGTTACTGCCGCAAGAGCTGTTTCCCCTATATGATTGCCAATAAACATTCCATCAATAATACCTGCCGAAGAGGATGCCACTAATCCGAGTACTGCTGGAATTGCAAACGAAAAAAACACTGGATTTATTTTTCCCGTTAAAATTCTGTTATCGTTCATATTCGTTCTTTTCTTTGATAATTTTTTGTAGCGCAATTTTACTTATCATTCATGCCTTGTTGCTAAAACAAAACTAAACCGGTAATAGATATTAATTGATTAATAATAAAATAATTTTTTAGTGACTTTTTAAATTATTCGATGGTTTTTTTCTTTAGTATCTTTTTTGCAAATTCCTTAAAATCTATTCCGTCGAAATTCCCTGAACTCATTAGCAATAAGTTGGAATTTTCCATATTCATTTTCAACAAATCATTTGATAATTTTCTTGAATCTGTATAAACTATCAAATCCGAATTATTAAAAGATTCTTTTACTTTTTGAATACTTAAAGGTGGTAATTTTTTTAATTCAATTGTATGAGAGTTAAAATAAACAATTGGAATATCAGCACTGTCCATACAGTTTTTATAAAGATTCAGGAACTCAGAATTAAGACTGCTAAAAGTATGTAACTCCATACATGCCACAAGTTTTCTGTCAGAAAATTGTTCTTTTGCTGCATTTATCGTTGCTTTTAATTTTGAAGGGGAATGGGCAAAATCTTTATAAATGTTGGTTGTTTTATCTTTTAAAATAAGCTCTAATCGTTTAGATGCTCCTTTAAAACCTGAAATGGCTTTAAAGAAATCATGAGAATTGATTCCTAATTTATTGCAAACAAATCTGGCTCCATTAATATTCAATAAATTATGTTTCCCGAAAATCTGTAAAGGGTATTTTTTATCATCGTAAATTATCGAAGTTATTGAATTTTCAACTTCAAAATCAGGCAAGGAATATGGAATTTTCTCAATGGAATTTTTTACTTTTCGTGTTATCTTTTCAACTTCTTTATCATCTTTACAATAAATAAGTGTTCCACCATCTTTGATGATTTTAGTAAAAATTTCAAACTGTTCAATATAGTTTTCATAAGTCGGGAACACATTAATATGATCCCAGGCAATACCGCTTATTAAAGCAATATGAGGCATATAAAGATGAAATTTTGGTCGGCGGTCGATAGGAGAAGTTAAATATTCATCACCTTCAATAACCATAATTTCTGCATCATCAGTAAGTTTAACCATAACCTCAAAACCTTCTAATTGTGCGCCAACCATATAATCACAATTAATTCCATAATAATTCAAGACATGAAGAATCATAGAAGTGATAGTGGTTTTTCCGTGGCTCCCTCCTATTACCACCCGTTTTTTATTTTTTGATTGCTCGTACAAATATTCAGGATAGGAAAATATTTTTAAACCAAGCTCTTTGGCTTTTTTGAGTTCGGGATTATCAATTCTGGCATGCATTCCAAGAATCACAGCATCAATATTAGTTGTAATTTTTGATGTATCCCAACCAATATTCTTGGGTAAAAGCCCGTACTTTTTTAATCTTCCTTTCGATGGTTCAAATATTTCATCATCCGAACCAGTGATCTGATATCCCCTTTTATGTAAAGCTATTGCCAGATTGTGCATTGCACTTCCTCCAATTGCTATAAAATGTAGTTTCATTTTTACATGCTTAAATTATTACATTACTTCTGAGCTTTTTCCTAAAATATTTCATTAAAATTCAAAATTACAATTTAATAATTTATATTTGTAATATAATTTTAATGACATTAATTTTTACCTCTAATGAAAAACTCTGCCAAAATAGAAAAACTTAATAATCAATTTGAAAATTGCACTGCAAACGAAATAATACAAAATGTTATTACAAATTTCAAAAATGAAATTTGTTTTGCTACAAGTCTTGGTGCCGAAGATCAGGTTATTACCGAAATGATTGCATCTACCGGTACAAACATAGATATATTTACACTTGATACTGGGAGATTATTTCAGGAGACATACGATCTTTATGATAAAACTACAAGCAGGTACAAAATCAACATTAAAATCCTCTTTCCTAACAATAGAGATGTTGAAAAAATGGTAAATAATTATGGTGCAAATCTTTTTTACAAAGATATTGAGAAAAGAATTTTATGTTGCCATGTACGCAAGACAGAACCTTTGAAAAGAGCAATTCATGGAAAGAAATTTTGGATTACAGGATTGAGAAATGAACAATCTGTTTCAAGAATTAATAATAAGCTTTTTGAATTTGACGAGATCAACAATATTATTAAAATTAATCCTTTAATTCACTGGAGTGAAAGAGAAGTTTGGGATTACATAAAAGAAAATGATATTCCATACAATGTTTTGCACGATAAAGGATTTAGCAGCATTGGTTGCATGCCATGTACCAGGGCAGTATTACCAGGAGAAGACAGCCGTTCAGGTCGTTGGTGGTGGGAAGACAAAGGTCACAAAGAATGCGGTTTACACAGAATTAATTAAAACAGCTACAATGAAAGACAACATATTAAAAATTTATACAGGCTCAGAAGTTCCAGTACGATTACTAAAAGGACTTTTAGAAGAAAACAATATTTATTCAATTATAAAGGATGAATTTCAATCGAGTATCTCAGCCGGATACGTTAAAGGAGTTCCTTCAGCAATTGATATTTATATTAAGCAATCGGATTTAGAAAAAGCAAAACCAATTATTGATGATTTTATAAAAAACAATAATTAATATTTTATAAAGCCTTGAAAACAAAAATATATGAGTCTATTTCAAAACTCTGTTCTAAATAAATATTTAAAAGGATTAGAAAAGGAAAAAGTTAAAGAAGCTTACGAGAAGTTTACAAGACATTTCCACAATCCTGAAATTCAAGAAAATATTAGGAATTCAAAAGAAGAACAATACCAAGGCGAATTTCTAATTGACCTTTTTGTAAATGTACTTGGTTATGTAAAAAACCCAACACCTGACTTTAATCTTACAACGGAATTAAAAAATATAAAAGGCTCTAAAAAGACAGATGGAGCAATTTTAAAAGACGAAAAAGCACTCGCAGTAATTGAATTAAAAGGTACAAACACAACAGATTTAAGCAAAGTAGAAACCCAAGCATTTGGATATAAAAACAACCAACCAGGTTGCAATTATGTTATTACTTCCAACTTTGAAAAATTGCGTTTTTACATTGATAACGCTGTAGATTTCGAAGAATTTAATTTATTCCAACTAACAAAAGAACGTTTTGATAATCTTTGGCTTTGCCTTTCATCTGAATATCTTTTAAAAGACATTCCAAAAAAGATAAAAGACGAATCCTTAACACAAGAGGATAACATTACCAAAAATCTTTATAAGGATTATGCTTCATTTAGAAATGAAATTTTTGATAGTATCCAAAATGAAAATCCAGAATACGACAAACTAACTTTATTCAAGAAAACGCAAAAATTACTTGACCGTTTTCTATTTATCTTTTTTGCTGAAGATAAATTATTGCTTCCACCAAATTCAATTCGCTCAATCGTAAATCAATGGACTGACTTGCGAGATAAATATGACGAGTATTTTCCTTTGTATGACCGATTTAAAAAGTATTTCGGTTATATGAATTCAGGACATAAAGGACAACAACACGATATTTTTGCCTACAATGGAGGTTTGTTTGCACCAGATGAGATTTTGGATAACATCCAAATAAATGATGACTTACTCTACAAACACACAGTTAATTTAAGTAACTACGATTTTGAAAGTGAAGTGGATGTGAACATACTTGGGCATATCTTTGAGCATTCATTAAATGACATTGATGAAATTCAAGCTAAAATTCAGGGAACAATAACTGACAAAAGCAAAACAAAACGTAAAAAAGATGGTGTTTTTTATACACCAAAATACATTACAAAATACATTGTAGTTAACACAGTTGGTAAACTTTGCGAAGAAAAGAAAACAGAACTTGACATTCAAGAAGCAGAATATGAGAAAGAACGAAAAGGTAGGCAAAAAGCTACACTAAAAAAACTAACTCAAAAATTAGAAGATTACAGAAAATGGTTGTTACAAATTACTATTTGTGACCCGGCTTGTGGTAGTGGTGCTTTTTTAAACCAAGCATTAGAATTTCTAATTACAGAACATAGATATATTGACGAATTACAAGCCAAACTTTTTGGTGACGCTATGGTGTTAAGCGAAGTAGAAAACTCAATTTTAGAGAATAATTTATACGGTGTAGATATTAATGAAGAAAGTGTTGAAATTGCTAAACTCTCCCTTTGGTTAAGGACGGCACAAAAAGGCAGAAAATTAACTACATTAAATAATAATATCAAGTGCGGAAACTCTCTAATCGATGACCCAAATGTAGCAGGAGATAAAGCTTTTAATTGGCAAGAAGAATTCCCTCATATTTTTTCTGAAAAAAATAAAAAAGCATGGCATATAACTACAGCAACGCATAATTCGAGATATTCGCAACGAATGTTCGATAATCATGTAAAAACTACTGATGCAATATGGCTTGACGAAAAAGACGAAATAATAATAACTAAAACTATTGCCGAAATAGTAAAAAAAGATAATCTGAATGTAATAGAGTATAATATATGTGGCGACCATATGCACCTGCTACTCGTATGCGAAGAAGATAAGCTAACTAAGATAGTAGGAAAGCTGAAAGCTGTAAGTGGAAAAAATCGAAATATAGAAAAAGGTATTACAACAAGGGGACATGTCCCCTTGTCCGCCTCAGTGGCGACTACCGAAGAGAAGAAAATAGAAAACGCTATCCGCTTATCCGATATAGAAGAAGAAAAAGAAAAGAAAAAATATAACGCTCTCTGGACGCAAAAATTCGGGAAAAGCGAAATAAAAGACGAAAACTACCTAAATAACGCAATAGAATATATACGAGATAACCGAATAAAACACGAACTGCCAAAAAGTAAAGAAATAGAAAAAATAAAAAAAGAATTCCTATGCTCTAAAGAACACGCAAATAGAACCGAATATAATGGTGGCTTTGATGTGATTATTGGGAATCCACCTTATGGAGCAAAAGTTTCAAAAAATGAGTTAAAATATTTAGTTAATAGACATAAAAATAAGGGTTTAACTAATGCTTTATCAGATACATATATTGCTTTTTATATAAATTCATTAGAAGAATTATTAAAAAAAGGTGGATTGCTAAGTTTTATTACTCCTAATACTTGGCGTTTAATACTTAGTGGAAAAGAATTTCGTGATTTTATTTCAAAAAATGATTATACTTTTCAAGAAATAATTCAACATCAAGAAAAAGTTTTTGTAGATGCAACTGTTGATTGCGATACTTTGTTTATTAAAAAACAAAAAGATGATAAACACATTTTAAATATTCAAATTAGAAAATATTCAAATATTTTATTATCACATTCTATTAAGCAAAGTAAACTTGCTCAACAAGACTTCTTTAATTTATTTTTAACAGAAGATGTTTACAAATTGAAACAAAAAATTGAAGATAATTCTGTGTTTGTAAAAGATGAATTAATAATTAAAAACGGAGTTAAACCATACGAAAAAGGGAAAGGCAAACCTGCTCAAACAACAGAAACAATGAACGAAAAACCTTTTACTTCTGAAACAAAACTTGATGAGAGTTTTTCTCCATTAATTGGTGGTAGTTCTTTTCACAGATATAAAATATTATGGAATAATGATTTTTGGATTAAATATGGAGAATGGCTCGCTGCACCAAGAAATGAGGGAATATTTACAGCACCTGAGAAATTAATTTTTAGACAAACTGCGGATAGTATTATCGGTGGATTTGTTGGAAAAGAATTTATAATGAGAAATAATACTCATATAATTTTACCAAAAAATAAAAAGTATAATTTAAAATATATTCTTTCTGTTTTGAACTCTAAACTTTTAAATTTAATTTATTGGACAAATAATCCTGAAAAAGGAGAGGCAATGGCAGAGGTAAAAGCATTCCATTTGGGGCTACTCTGTTTTAAAGATATAGAAAAAGAACATCAACAACCATTTATCGAAAAAGCAGATTTAATGCTTTCTTTAAATAAACAACTTCAAGAAAAGAAAAGCAAATTTTTAAACCGACTAAAAGATAATTTAGGGGCAACAGCCCCCGACAATGGGGCAAGCCCCATCGACCTAAAACTAAGTAAAAAATTAGAAGTTTTTTACAATTTCGATTTTAAAATATTCGTATCGGAGCTTAAAAAGAAAAAAGTGGTTTTATCGCTCTTGCAACAAGATGAATGGGAAGAGTATTTTAATTCTTATAAAAAAGAAATTAACCAATTACAAGCCGAAATAAATAAGACCGACAGAGAAATAGACCAAATGGTTTATGAATTGTATGGATTAACAGAGGATGAAATTAAAATTGTGGAAAAAGCTACCGCATAAAGCCATACACATTTGCAATTCGCATGAGCCAACACTTGATCAAAAATTGCAAAAGAGTATGTTTTGCCAACGCTTAGGAAAAATGAAAATTGCAGCAAATTCTAAAGATAAAATAACTAAAAACAAGAATGCCAGTGCCTACATTTTCATAGCCAAAAGATAAAGGAACATAGCTTATACTTTTTCAGCTTGTAATTTGGTAAGTACTACCATTGATGAACATTTTCATCTTGCAATGTTGCAAACAAATAATTGTAATATCAATAAATATTGTATCTTTGTAGATGTTCTATAATAGAAGGTAGAGTTATGAAATATAAGTTAATATTTTTTTGCTCTATTATTTGTATGTAGCACACTTTCCGAATTTTGATATTTAAATTTTTCATAATTATGAAACATAAAAATATTAATCCTTTTTCAAACAAAAAATACTTACTGATAATAACTTTATCATTTGTTTTACCTTGTATTATAATTATTTTAGATAAAGTACTTGATTTACCATACTTATTATTTAGAGTAAAGTCAACACCTTTAGACTGGAGCGAAGTTATTATTGATATATTTTTTATTTGTTTAGCTTTATTGATAATTATTTTCTTACTGCGAAAACATGAATCAGTTCGTAAAAAGACATCGGAATCACTTCAAAAAAGCGAAGAAAGATTTCGTGCAATAGCTGAATTTGCAATCGATTCAATTTTTGTTAAAGATATTGATTTGAAATACACTTATGTTAATCCGGCAATGGAAAAACTTTTCGGGATGTCTTTATCAGAATTAATTGGAAAAACAGATGTCGAACTTTTTGGAGAAGAAGCTGAAAAAGATATTAGTGAAATAGATAAGAAAGTCTTCAAGGGAGAAGTAACAATAGATAAACTCGAAAAACAGTTCAGTGGAATATCACATTCATTTCATACAATTAAAGTCCCTTTTAGAAATCATGAAGGAAAGATAATCGGTCTTTGCGGAATTGCAAGAGATATAACTGAAATCAAGAAAGCTGAAAAAGAATTAAAGTTATATGCTCAACAACTTCAGGAGCACAACGAAGATTTGGATGCTTTTTCGCATACAGTTGCCCATGATTTAAAAAATCCCTTGGGAAATATTATGGGTTTTGCCGAAATAATCATTGATAATTATAACACACTTTCAAAAGAGGAAATAAACGAATATCTAACGATAATAATTAAAGACGGTAATAATATTCAACAAATTATCAACAGCTTACTTCTTTTTGCAAACATAAGAAAAGATGAAATAAAACTTAAAAAGTTGAACATTCAAGAAATTGTTTCAGAATGTATTAACCGTTTATCATCATTAATTGAAAAAAGTAATGCCAAAATAAAACTTCCCGAAATATGGCTTACTTCATACGGCTATTTACCATGGGTTGAAGAAGTTTGGATAAACTATTTGACAAATGCTATAAAATATGGCGGCTCTCCCCCACTTATCGAGCTTGGTTGCGATATGGTAGAATCAAAAGACTTTCCATATAATATGGTTCGTTACTGGATTAGTGATAATGGTTCTGGTATTTCAGATGAAAATCAAAAAAAGATATTCAAAAAATTTGAACGTTTGGATCAGGTGAAAACAGAAGGTCACGGATTGGGACTTTCCATAGTGCGTCGTATCATAGAAAAGCTAAATGGAAAAGTATGGGTGGAAAGTGAACATGGAAAAGGAAGTTGTTTTTATTTTACTTTGCCATCAACAAACATAGCCCAAAAAAGATGAAAATACTTTTAAGAAAATTATTATTATGAATAATGATAATCAAAAGAAAAAAATTAAAATACTTATTGCTGAAGATGAAGAATTTTCAAACATTTATCTAAGTGAGGTTGTAAAGAAAATAAGTAGCGAAATATTTCATGCAAAATCCGGTACTACGACCGTAGAAATATGCAAAAACAATCCTGATATCGATTTAATTCTAATGGATATCAGAATGCCGGAAATGGATGGTTATGAAGCTACACTAAAGATTAGGGAATTTAATAAAGACGTTATAATTATTGCACAAACAGCTTATGGTCTTGACCGTGATATGGATAAAGCTATCGAAGTAGGTTGTAACAATTATATTGCAAAACCTATTGGTAAAATTAAAATTTTAGAGATGATTGGGAAATATTTTACAATCTGAGTTTTTCTATTCTTTTGTAATTTTTCGTTATTTAAGATATTTTAAAAATATCAATATTTTTTTTTACTTTTTCCTTTGGATAACCTTCTCTTGAAACTTCATCGTTTGTATTTCCTTCAATTGTATTAATTCAATCGCCATCGATTACTAAAATAATTCAGGTGTGTGTTCTTTCAAACTCTTTTTTTAATATTAATAACAATTATTTATTTTATTAATTATAAGTTTATATAAAATGATTTGCTTATTTTTGTCATTAAATTATAAACAAATAATTAGCAATTATGATTAAGAAATTATCACCCAGGTTTATTTTTATTTTTTCGGTTATAATATTTGGAGCTATTATGCGTCTGATTCCTCATTGGCCGAATTTCACTCCTATTGCTGCAATAGCATTATTTGGCGGTACATATTTTACTAAAAAATATTTAGCCTTTATTATTCCATTTGCAGCTTTGTTGTTAAGTGATTTAATAATAGGATTTCATAATAGTATGGTAGCAGTATATGTGAGCTTTGCTATTGTTGTAGTTATGGGATTTTATTTGAGAAAAAACGTTAAAATAGGTAGTATCTTAACAGCTTCTATAGGTTCCTCAATAATTTTCTTTCTTATTACAAATTTTGCTGCTTGGCTTGGAAACCCTCTTTATCCTCAAAGTTTTATAGGATTATTGGAAAGTTATACTGCCGGATTAGTGTTTTTAAATAATGGCACTTTTGGAATTTCATTTTTCTTGAATTCTGTTTTAGGAGGTGTCTTTTTTAACGCTGTTTTCTTTGGAAGTTTTTATTTTGCACAGAAAAGGTTTCCGGTACTTTTAAAAGCATAAAATAATACACATATATTTATTTGAAGGCTGTCAATATTGACAGCCTTTTTTTTTGATTATTTTACAATAATTGGAATTTTATTCCCATAATGGGATGGTTTGTAATATTAACAATCAATTAATATCCTATTTATCTGATAGTTGAAATATTGGTTTGATATTTGAAATGTTGTTTTCTGTTAAATAAAATAAACTACAAACAAACATCAAAGCATTATGAAAAAGCTAACATTATTATTTGTTGTAATTATCTTCTCTCTTACAGCCTGTCAAAAAGATTGGGATCAGATTGTTGAAGAAGATCAAACAAACAATGAAATTACATCCATGTCAAATATGGTTGTTAGTTCTGATTTTAATTGGAAAACAACTAAAGATATTGATATTAATATTACCGGAATAAATAAAAATGAAGTAATATTTATTAAATCTGTTGAAGGTGATGTATATCAAAAAGCATTTGTAAAATCAGGAATTGATTATTCAACAAAAATTACAATTCCAACTTATGCAACTGAAATTAGTGTAAGCTACAAAGGAGTACTTAGAAATATTCCTATAACTGATAATGAAATTAATTATAAATTTGTTTAATTTATTTAAAATAAAATAAAAGTATTATGGAAACAAAAAAAATATTATCTGTTAGTTTTATTCCCATTTTAATAATGATTTTCTCATTAATATTTTCCGGAAATAATTTATACTCTCAAAAATGCACTGGTCACTTTGGTGATAAAGTATGGGAAGACAATAATGGAAATGGCGTTCAGGATGCAGGTGAGAATGGTATACACGGAGTAAAAATTGTAGCAAAAATAAATGGTAACTATTTTGATGAAGTCTATTCGGAAACAGATGGTGAATACCAAATAACTTATTGTAATAGTGGAAATTATACTATAGAAGTCGATATGACTACTGTTCCAAGTTATTATTCGGCTACAACTTCATTAATATATTCCAAAAACATTACTGGAGGAAGTTCTAATTTCAATGATTTTGATTTTGGATTTAGAGACTTAAATAATTGTACTATCACTAAAGCTAATGGAGGAGGATTTTTTACAACTATTTCTTCTGTTATTAATAATGGTGGAAGTTATACAGTTGTTCTTACGATAGAGCACAATGGGTGCCCAGGAGGTGGCCAGCAAGGATGTAAAGAGCTGTCACACTATTCAGTCGAAGCTGATAAAAACACATATTCAAATGTTGCAGTTACTGTAATTGAAGGTGACATGGAATACGATGGTATTGATATGGGATGGAATCTTGGAGGTGATCCTTTTAATGGTTTTAAAATTGATGAAACAGAGGATATAGGAGATGGAAATGCAGGTGTATTTACAATTACATATACAATTGATTATCTTCAGGATCAGCAAACTTCAGCAAAAGCTGGTAATAATTCACAAATAGCAAGTTTTACTATTGCTGAATTCCAACAAGTTTATAATTGCACAAGCAATAATCCTCCTGTTGCTGTTGATGATAGCTACACAACTCCTATAAATACTGAAGTATCAGGCAATGTTATAGCAAATGACAACGATCCAGATGGAGATGATATCACGGTTAATACACCTTTAATTACAGATCCTTCACATGGTTCTGTTGTTCAAAATACTGATGGTACATTCACGTATACTCCAAATACTGGATACACAGGAACTGATTCTTATGTTTATAAAATATGTGATGATGGAACACCATCAAAATGTGATCAGGCAACTGTAACAATAAATATTACAACAAGTAATGATAGCGATGGCGATGGTTGTACTGATGATGTAGATGATTATCCAACAGATCCTACTCGCTGCCTCGATAATTATTACCCTGCAGTTGGGTATGGAACTTTAGCTTATGAAGATTTATGGCCTGCTAAAGGTGATTATGATTTTAATGATCTAGTTTGTGATTATAAATTTCAAATGGTAACAAATTCTTCAAATAATATCGTGGAAGTATTTGGAACATTCATTATCAAAGCTTTTGGTGCTGGATTTGAAAATGGTTTCGGATTTCAATTAGCTAATGATAATATTTTTAACTCTGATATTTCAGTTACCGGATATGATTTGCAGGAAGGATATATAACCCTTAATGGGAATGGTACTGAAGCAGGACAATCAATTCCAACAATAATTGTTTATGATAATAGTTTTAATTTAATGCCACATCCCGGACAAGGAATTGGTGTAAATACTGATCCTCCTGCCCCTTATGTAATACCAGATACAATTAGTGTTTATATGGATATTACTGACAATATTTACACATTAGCTCAGCTTGATATTCCAAATTTTAATCCATTTATTATTGTAAATCTTGAAAGAGGAGTTGAAGTGCACCTACCAAATTATGAACCTACTGATCTTGTTGATTTAAGTTATTTTGGAACTTTTGAAGATGATTCTGACCTTTCAATTGACAGGTATTATAAAACAGAGAATAATTTACCTTGGGCAATTAATATTTATGAAAGTTTTGAATATCCAAAAGAGAGAGTTGAAATAATTGCAACATATCTGCATTTTGTTGAATGGGCAGAAAGTAGTGGAATATTATTTACTGATTGGTATAACAACACAGATGCAGGGTATAGAAATGAGGCAAATATTTATGTAATTCCATAAAATTTAATTTGTTTTTAAAAAACAAAATATTATTTTCGCTTTCTACAAAATAAGGAAGGGAAAAATGAAAAAAAGTTATAAAAAATACATCGACCTTATCGAAAAGTTTGAAAACGGAGAACTTTCAGAAAAGGAAAAAACAAGCTTACTCAATGAACTTAATTCAAATTCAGAGCTTAAATCTGAGTTTGAATTAAGTTCAAAAATTTCTCAAGCTATCAAAAACAATAAGCTTGATGAATTTAAAAAAATTCTCATCAAAGCTCAGAAAAAATACGAATCAAATAACTAATGCGTAAAATCTACACCATTGGTGAAACAGTCTTTGATATTATTTTCAAAAACTTAAAACCCTACGTGGCTAAACCCGGGGGTGCTATGTTAAATACTTCCGTTTCGCTAGGAAGACTTAAAATGCCTGTCAGTTTTATAAGTGAGTATGGAAATGATAAATTTGGAAATTTTACTAACGACTTTTTAATTTCTAATAATGTAAACATAAATTATATTTCGAAATTTAGCGTTGGCAAAACAGCAATTTCTCTTGCCTTTCTGAACGAAAATAATGATGCTGAATACGACTTCTTTAAACAATATCCAGAAGAGAGACTAAAACAAGATTTTCCAAAACTTAATAATAATGATATTTTATTATTTGGATCGTTTTATTCAATTTCTAAAGAAGTTAGAGACCATGTAATGCTTTTTGTTGAAAATTCAAGAAAATCCGGCGCAATAATTATTTATGATCCAAATATCAGAAAGCCACATAAAAAGCAAATTAATGAATTAAGAGAATTTATAATCAGGAATATTGCTGCTTCGGATATTGTTAGAGCTTCGGATGAAGATTTTTCTACAATTTTCAATGTTGATAATCCACAGTCTGCATACGAAATAATTAAAAAATACAATTGCAAAAACCTGATTTATACTGCCAGTAACAAGGGAGTTTTTTTGTTTACGCCAAAAATAAAGAAAAAGTATCCGATTCCCAAAATTTCAATCGTAAGCACAATCGGTGCAGGTGATAATTTTAATGCTGGAATAATTTATTCAATAATAAAGAATAGCATTTCCAAAACTGATATCAGTAATATTAATGAAAAATTATTTGATGATATTATTAAATATGGCATAAGTTTTTCCGCAGATGTATGCAAAAGTTACGATAATTATATTTCTGAAAAATTTGTTGAAAAGTTAAAACGTAGTACTCTATAAATCGAAATTCTTGTAAATACCAAAATTTTCATCATCAAAACAAACAAAATAAACTTTCTCAATATTTGAGTTTTTTGATAAAAAAGCTTTAACAGTTTTAATTGCAATTTCAGCAGCTTTTTGTTTTGGGAAATGGTAAACACCTGTACTTATATTTGGAAAAGCAATTGATTTACAATTATTTTCAAGCGCAAGGTCAAGGCTATTTTTATAACAACTTAATAAAAGCTCCTCTTCATTTCTGTTTCCACCATTCCAAACCGGGCCAACTGTGTGAATCACAAATTTTGCAGCTAATTTGTAGCCATTAGTAATTTTTGCATCACCGGTTTTACATGACCCAAGAGCTTTACACTCTTCAAGTAATTGATGACTGGCAGCCCTGTGAATTGCTCCATCCACACCTCCCCCACCAAGCAGCGAAGAATTTGCGGCATTAACAATTGCATCAACTTTTAATTTTGTAATATCAGCTTTTATTAATTCAATTTTCATTATGAATCGGAGTTTTCAATCTTTCTTACAAATAATTGACCGGTTTCATATTTTATAACTTCAATATTTTCTCCTTTTTCGATATATCCGGTTAAGGCAGTAGCATCAAAAACCTCATTATCAATTTCGACTTTTCCTGCAGGTCGTAATATTGTTCTTGCCATTCCCGCTTTTCCCAGCATGTTTCTATAATTGACATCAGAAAAAGAATATCCTTCATTTGATTGTTGAGTTTCGTCAAGGGCAAGGTGACCAAATATTGTTGTTGTTAACATTTTCTTGCTCAAATACATCGATCCAACAATTGAGAGGAATATTGATATCATCACTATAAAAAATGCTTTAAAGACCCCATTTAAATGAACATTTGTAAAATCAAAACCCATATTATCAACCATACTTAAAGTTAATCCGGTAATAATTAAAACAATCCCGGAAATTCCGGCTACACCAAATCCGGGGATAGCAAATATTTCAATTGCAACAAGAATAACTCCAACAACAAATATCAAAATTTCCCAATTATTTGCAAGACCCTCAACGTAAAGTGGTGCAAAATAAAGCAAAGCTGCAACAACAGAGGCAATCGAAGGAAATCCAATTCCCGGACTTTGTAATTCAAAATATATACCGCCAATAATCAACATTATTAATATTCCGCTAATCATAGGATTTATAAGAAATCCAATAAATTTATCAGCAGCAGTTATTTTTTGTTCAACAATTTCATAATTTTCGATTCCTGATAACTTTAATACTTCTTTTATATTGTCTGCTTGTCCTTCACAAAAATTATGCTGTATTGCTTCTGATGTTGTAAATGTCAATACTTTTACGGAGTCAATAATTCCGGAAATTGAGATTCTAGGATCAACCATTGCCTGTGCAATATCGGGATCTCTTCCTGTTGCTTCAGCAGTCGATCGCATCATCGATCTCATATAAGATTGATATTTATCCGGCATAGCTTCACCTTTCTGATTAACAACGGTAGCAGCTCCGATATTTGCTCCAGAACGCATATAAATACTATCGCAGGCAATTGAAATTAATGCACCTGCCGATGCGGCATTATTATCAATAAAAATATACACAGGTATTTTGGATTGAAGTATGATAGTACGAATAGAATCAGCTGCATCAAGCGTACCACCATAGGTGTTCATGTGAATAATAATCAAATCAGCATTTGTGTCATTTGCAAACTTGAATGCTTTTTGAGTTGTTCGCCAAACCGGGGGAGCAATTTCTTTTTTAATATCAAACTTTAAAACTCGAAATTTCTTTTCAGGATTATTAATTAATGAATCTTTTTCGATAGAAAATCCTTGCAATGCAAAGAGCAATGTAAAAATTATCAAAAAATATTTTATTTTTATATGAGATTTTTTGTGCATGAGTATTTCAATTTGTTGTAATAAATAAATTCTGAAAAATAACGATTACAAATACTTACAATAATTTTTGCTTTTCGTGTTCTCTTCGGTATAATTTTTTCCAGGCATTTCTCCCTATATAGAATTTCCTCCAATAAGTACCCCAACTGATATTTGTCCAAAGGCGTTCGTGTAAATAGTAAAAAATAATTTTTGCGAAAAATTCAATACTTGCAATAAGCCCTGCATTATTAATACTTTCGTCTATAGTTTTTTCAGTATAATTATTAAAAATAATAAAACTAATAATAAAAGTAGTAGCTGTTGCAATTATTCTCCAGCTTAATGCCTTAGAAATACTTCGTAAAGGACTATCCTTTTCAGCAACTTTATTTTTACTTTTTTTTGTAGAATTTTGACCCATATTATATTATATTACAATATCAAAATATTTTATTCTATACAATAATAATATTATTTATTATTTAAGCAAAACTATTACTAATAATATTTGTTAAATCATCATTTATACCTTGGTTTGAAGCAATAATCTCACCACCAAAAATAAAATCATCGCCTCCATTAAAACTTGTAACAGCACCTCCAGCCTGCTGAACAATAAAAGCACCGGCGGCAACATCCCACGAATGCAAACCATATTCGTAAAATCCATCGAACCGTCCACAAGCAACATAAGCAAGATCAATAGCAGCAGAACCCAGCCTTCTTATACCGCGAGCTTTAAGCATCAGGTTTTTAAATAAAATTAAATATTTATCAAGCATGGAATAATCGTTATAAGGAAAACCAGTTGCCAAAAGAGAATCATCCAATTTTAAAGTTTCAGAAACTCTAATGGGAGCACGATTTAAAAATGCCTGACTGTTTTCCCAAGCATAAAAACACTCTCTGTTATTAACTCCGTAAACCACCCCAATTATTACTTCATTTTTTCGCATTAAAGCAACACTAATTGAATAAATTGGAATATGATGAATAAAATTCGTTGTTCCATCTAAAGGATCAATCACCCAATTATATTCTATTGCTTTTTTAACAACAGAACCTTCTTCAACAATAAAACCTGCTTCAGGAAGAAGTTTTGCAAGATCTGTAATTAATCGTTTTTCTGAATTTTTATCAACGTAAGTTACATAATCATGAACACCTTTTTCTTTAATATCCAACTTATTAATATTACTAAGTTCATCATGAATGTATCCGCCAACTGCTCGGCAAGTATTACAAACTTGTCTTGTTAAAAGTTCTAAATTCATAATTTATCCCTCCACTTTTTGTTTCTTATGAGAAGACAAGAAATACCAAACTCCAATTCCTCCAAGTAAAACCAAAATGACTGAAATAATTTCAGCTTGTGTTATCTCACTTCCGATAATATTATATGTTTCATTTACTCTTATTTTCTCAATAAAAAAACGTTCGACACCATTAAACATCAAATATATTGAAAAAAGAACTCCCGGTGCCTTAATTCTTTTACGAATAAACCATAAAATTAAGAATAAAATTCCACATATAGTAGTTTCATATACCGGAGTAGGAAAAACGGGAGGTACAAGATGATGACAATAATGAACTGAACAACCTTCAATCAAAACTCCCTGATTAAGAATATTATTTGGATAATCGTATGCCCAAAGCCATTCCGGAAGAAAACTCAGCCACTCAGGTTTTGGAGTTAAATTGATTATTCCCCAGTCACCATCACCTGAAACCTGACAGCCAATTCTACCAATCGCATAAGCAATCATTAAAGCAGGAGCAACAATATCTGCAAGATATTTCCATGAGATTTTGTTTTTTTCTGAATAATAAATAAGTGCAAAAGTTGCAACAATTAGCCCTCCGTAAAATGTAAGTCCGCTAAATGACAGCAAAGAACCAACAGGATCAGCAATAAACTCATCCATGTTTTCGAGTTGGTGAAATATTTTTGCTCCAATAATACCTGTAACTGTAGCAATTAAAATTATTGATCCTGTGAGCTGATATGGATGAACTAAAGTTACATCTTCTTTTGGCTTATCAAGTTTGTTTTTTTGTTTTTGCCAATAAGAATAATATGTGTAAATTGCACCAATAATTATTCCACCAATAAAACTACCTTCTTTCGAAAATAAGAAATCCTGAGGATTGTTAGCAAAATAAGTATAATTCAAAGCTGCACCAACAATTTTAAAACCTATCAAAAAGCCTATCAATGCTGAAAAGACTAATTCATTTATACTTGCAGGTTTTCCTTTAATTATCTTTTTTTTCTGAGCATGAATCAGGCCTTCTTTTTCTTTTCTTTTAAGCTCAAAATAAACTATTAGCCCTCCGGCAAGAAAAGCCATTGCAAGCATAAAGCCATAACTTTGTATTGGTAAATTAATATTTGTACCAAAGATGTCGTTTATTAAATCACTAAGTTTTGGATACATGTTTGTTTATTTCTTTAAGTTTATTTTTATAGCTATTAAAAATCTAATCCTGAATGCTTTTTGTAGAACTGCCTACATTTAATATAATTCTTAAAAAGTAAAATAATAAAAATAACTAAAAAAAAATTCAGGCACTTTTAACATTAGTTCACTCCACTCTTTAGGCACTATATTTTTTTATATTTCTACTGCAACAATTCCATTTTCATCAATCTCTTTCAGTTTTGCAACTACAATTTTATTTATCAAATTTTTGTCAAATACTGTTTTAACTTTGATGTAATTTTCAGTAAAACCAAACATTATTCCATTGTGCTTTGCTGATTCAAAAAGTACTTCACTATTTGAATTTATGTTTTGTTTATAGAATTTCATTTTTTTCTTTTCAGAAATTTCATGTAAAATTTTACTTCGCTCTTTTATTTTTTGTTTAGAAACTTTGTTATCCATTTTATAAGCTAAAGTACCTGGTCTTTCAGAGAAGGAAAAAACATGCAGATAAGAGATGTCTAAACTTTCAATGAAGTTGCATGCATCCTGAAAATATTTATCAGTTTCGCCGGGGAATCCAACAATAAAATCTACGGCAATACATGCTTGTGGCATAATTGATTTTATAAAACTAATTCTACTTGCAAAAAGCTCCACACTATATTTTCGCTTCATTGCTTTAAGAATTTTATTTGTTCCTCCTTGTAATGGAATATGAAAATGTGGTAAAATTTTATCAGAAGAAGCAACAAATTTTATTATTTCTTCAGATAAAAGCTCCGGTTCTATTGATGAAATTCTGTATCTGTCAATTCCTTCAACTTTATCAAATTCTTTAATCAAGCTTAAAAAACTTTCATTATTTTCTTTCCCAAAATCTCCGATATTTACTCCGGTAAGGATAATTTCTTTAACATCAGTTTTTGCAATTTCTTTTGCTTTTTCAATTGTATTAGCTATTGTGTCGCTTCGGCTTTTCCCTCTGGCAAAAGGAATTGTGCAATAAGAACAAAAATAATCGCAACCATCCTGAACCTTTAAAAATGAGCGTGTACGATCGCCAAATGAATAAGAATGGTGAAACTCGTTTGTTTGTCTGATTGCCTGAAGCGAAATCACATCAGCATGGACTGGATCTTCTTCAATGCTTTTTAGATACTCAACAATATTATATTTTTCGTTATTTCCAAGTACGAGATTTACTCCATCAATTTTCATGAGTTCTTCTGGACTTAATTGAGAATAACATCCCATGACTGCAATTTTTGCATTAGAATTTTTTCTGTGTGCTTGTCTTATTGCTGCTCGGCTTTTTTTCTCAGCAATAGCAGTAACAGTACATGTATGGACAACATATATATCAGCTTCCTCTTTAAAATCAACAATTTCGTATTTATCAGATGGAAATTTCTTTGAAATAGTTGATGTTTCAGAAAAATTAAGTTTACACCCAAATGTTTTAAATGCTACCTTTTTCTTTTTCACAAAACAAAAATAGGATTTTTATCGGAAGTCTTGATATTATAGTTATAAGTAATGGTTTTAGTGTAATTTTAATGGAAGATGTTTAAATGTATAAATGAACCTCCTTTTTTGTACAATGCAGCACCAAAGTAATAAGTTCTAAGCAAGCTTTCTGTATTTTATAAACTTTTTATTTTTTACTTCACGGATGATACAAAATATCTCTGCAAAATAATTCCGCTTACAATAAAAATTAATCCCACAAAAGTGGAAAAAAGAATCTCCTCTCCTACTGTTAATCTTATAATAATCAGAGCAATAAATGGAGACAGGAAAACCAGATTGCTTACTTTCGCTGTATTTGTTGAATATTTTAAAGCATTTAGCCAGAGAATATATGTTATTCCCATCTCAAAAATTCCAATATAAACCGAGCCAATAATTCCTTTTGTTTCAGGCATAGAGAAATCAGAAACGAAAAATGTTGTTATTAAAATATATATAAATCCAAAGGCAAAATTTAAAAAAAGCTTTGAAACTTCTTCGCGTTTATCTTTTAAATTTAAGAGCCAGAACAAAGCCCAAAACAAAGCACTACCAAGAGCTAGAAGTACTCCATAAATATTTGTGAATTCAAGCGAAAATAATCTTCCCTGGGTTGAAATAATAATTATCCCGAAGAAACTTACGAAAATTGCAATAATACTTTTTAAACCAATTTTTTGCTTTAGAATAGGAATTGAAAGTAAAACTAAAACAATCGGCCAGACATAATTTAGAGTACCGGCTTCCTGAGCCATTAATAATGTGTAAGCTTTAAATAACACGAAATAATATAAAAACGGATTTAGAAATCCAATAAATGCCGAATGTAAGACATTCTTGAATTTTAACTTTCTTAACAATATGATTTTTCCTTGAAAAAGCAATATTAAAAAAAATACTAAAACAGATGAAAAGGATGCAATCAGCAACATAAATGGAAAGTCAATATAACGCAATGTAATCTTAAAAGCCGAACTCATCGTTGACCAAAATAGAATTGCTATGAGAGCAAAAACGTATGCCTTCGTTTGTCTTTTCATTTTCTTTTATACTATTTTCTTTGACATTTATTAGTTGTCAATACTTGTTAGCTTTAATACACTACTGGTGATTTTTTGTAACAAGGGTCCCAATAATGTAAAATTTAACAGAAACTAATAACCGAATACCAATAACTGATTACATTCAATCAACAATAGTAATCAGAAATAAACATTCAGTAGCTAGCTGCAAACTACCTACTACTGACCTGAAGCTGCCCAATCAGGGAAAACATTTACATCAATATCAAAAATATAAGATCCTATAAAATAAGTTGCCAGAGTTATTATTATTACGCCAATCAAATTTAACAACAAACCTGTTCGAGCCATATCAATTATACGAATTCTGTTAGTACCAAAAATTATTGCATTTGGAGGTGTTGCAACAGGAAGCATAAATGCCATTGACCCCGATAAAGTTGCAGGCAGCATAAATAACAATGGATTTATTTGAGTAGAAATTGATAAACCTGCAAGAACAGGTAAAAGCATTTCGGTTGTTGCGGTGTTTGAAGTCAACTCTGTTACAAATGTCATCATAAAAGCAATAATTGCAATTATAAGTATTGGATGCAAATTAACAATCCAACTCAATTGTTCGCCAAACCAAAGTGATAGCCCTGATTCTTTAAATCCAGTTGCTAGAGCAAAACCTCCTCCAAAAAGTAAAACAATATGCCATGGTAACTTGGCAGTAGTTTTCCAATCCATTAAACTTTTTCCTTTATTTGTTTTTGAAGGTATAAGAAAAAGTAAAATCGACATTGCAATAGCAACTGTACCATCATTTAAATATGAGGCATCAGCAAATAGATTTGACCATCCCGGCAAGGTAAAATTTCCAATTACAATATTAGACCTTGTTAACCATAATACAGCAAGGGCAATAAAGTCAATAAAAATAATTTTTTCTTCATAAGTAATTTTTCCAAGTTCTTCGTATTGATTTTTTATAGAATCTGAAGAAACAGCTTTCCACTTTTCTTTTCCAGGATTAAAACGATAATAAAGGAAAACCCAAACTATAACAAAAAATATTACGCTCACCGGTAATGCAAAGAAAAACCAGTTTGCAAAAGAAATTTCGGGTGCTTCAGGAAACATTATTTGAAATATTCTGGAAAAAGATAAATTTGGTGGTGTACCAACTAATGTTGCAATACCACCGATAGATGCACTGTAAGCAACACCAAGTAATAATCCGATTGAATATTTCGAAATTTCTTTTTTCCCTATTGTTTCTTCAAGTTTGCCAATAATTGAAATTAATATGGGCACCATCATCATTGTAGTTGCTGTGTTTGAAATCCACATTGACAAAAAAGAAGTAGCAAGCATAAAACCAAGTAAAATTCTACCCGGGCTCACTCCGGTGAATAATAATATTTTTAATGCAATTCTTTTGTGAAGATTCCATTTTTGCATTGCCAGTGCGACAATAAATCCCCCAATAAATAAGAATATTACATGATTAAAGTAAGCAGATGAAACATCTTTTCCATCCATTACTCCCAATAGAGGAAATAAAACAATGGGGAGCAAAGAAGTAATTGCCAGTGGTATAGCCTCGGTAATCCACCAAAAAGCCATTAATGCAGCTACAGCAAATGCGTATGTTACGAGTGGATTTTCAGCATCTAATTCACCAAAAATTATTATTAGAAAAAAAATAACAAGACCTAATAATATACTTATGGTTTGTTTATTTAAAAAATTGTTTGATATTAATTTTGGCATATAAAATTATTAAAGTTCGAAAATACAAAAAATATTATTTAAAATAGGATAAAAATAATCCAGTCGATGAGTTAATTATTATTTATTTTTGTAAAAATTTTAAATGAATATTGAATGAAAAAGTTAGCAGTTGTTGCATTAGGCGGTAATGCATTATTAAGATCAGATCAGAAAGGAACAATAGACGAACAGGAAAACAATGCTTTTCAAACTAGCGAAAAACTTATAAAACTACTTAAGCATGGTTATAACATTGTCATTACGCATGGGAATGGTCCACAGGTAGGAAATATTATGCTTGCAAACGCAGCAGGAAAAAAAGTTCACGGTTTGCCAGAAATGCCACTTGATATTTGTGTTGCTTATTCTCAGGGGTTTATAGGTTATATTATTGAACAACAGTTGCGAAATGTTTTGCAAGCTCATGACATGGATCGTGATATTATTACTATTATTACTCAGGTTCTTGTAAATAAAGATGACCCAGCTTTTAAAAATCCTACTAAACCAATCGGTCCTTATTACACAAAAGAGGAATCTGAAATTATTTCAAAAGAAAACGGATCAATATTTATTGAAGACCCTCGCGGCAGAGGTTGGAGAAAAGTTGTTGCTTCACCAAAGCCACTTGTAATCAGCAATAAAAAATCAATTGAAAAAATTGCAAGAGAAGGACATATTGTAATTTCAGTTGGTGGTGGTGGAATTCCTGCATTTTTTGTTAAAGAAAATAAACTTCAAGGTATTGACGCTGTTATTGATAAAGACCTTGCAAGTGCATTACTTGCAATACAAATTAATGCCGACAAGCTTTTTATATTAACTGATGTTCCAAAAGTTTGTATTAATTATAATTCACCTAATGAAAAAGCTATCGACAGAATGACAATTGCTGAAGCAAAAAAATATCTTGATGATGGTCAGTTTGCTGAAGGAAGCATGGCTCCAAAAATAAGAGCAGCTATTCATTTTGTTGAAAATACAGGAAAAGACACTATCATTACTCAAACTACCAAACTTGGTATTGACGACGGTGGAACCAGAATAGTTATGATATAATTTATTTACCCATCTGTCCAACAAAGGTCGAATATCTCCCCTGAATTCAGAGGAGAAAAATAGGAATCCCGAGGCATCCCGATAAATATCGGGATCGAGGAATTCTTTTGATTAAAATAGCTAATTAAGCTGATTTTTATTAAATCGATCTCAGCTTATTAATCATATTTTCACTAATTAAAATAAAAACCATTTGGAGCAATGCCAATATTAAAAGAATCTACTAAAGCTCCATCAGTGGAATTATAACGATAAACCCATCCATTTTGAACAAAGTCTTTTGCATCAGTTCCATAAATATATTCGATTTTAGCATCAAACCCTAATCCATATAACATTGTATTGCAAGCAATAAAAGGACTAGTATTTAGTTCTGTTGAAGAAATTTCAAATTCATAAACTCCGTCCGTCATTACATAAAATAATACATCTTTGGATTTATTAATTACAAGTTTTTCAGGATGTTCTGTATTTGTAGGAAATTCAATATCTTTAATTATAGAATAATCGTTTGGATTAATGCAAAATAGATGTCCTTTTGAATCACTTGCCTGTGGCCAGCCATTCCAACCGTTACCGGAGCATATAATCCATAAATTTCCGTTTTTATCATTACATATTCCGTTAGGTTTTGCAGCAAGTACAATTGTTGCAGACACTGTATCTACCCCAGTATTAATAACCGAAATTGTGCTGTCAACAGAATAAGCTCCCAAATTAAGAACAAAAGTTTTATTTTCAACTAATAACATTCTTTCCGGTCCTGTTCCACATGCAATGTTTTTAGTAATAGTATTGTTGTTAAGATTAACTACTGCAACAGTATTATCCATACAGCTTACATACGCTTTTTCGGTAGAAATTCCCAAAAAATATCTTGGCATATTCAAATTCTCAATCGCGCCAAGTGACAACAAACTTTCTGCATCGGCAACTTCAATCCTATTTGCATTATTAACAACAATGTACGCTTTATCTTCAAACACTTCCATAGACTGCACAAGATTACCGAGAGGACGATTATTTATTTTTTCAAAGACATTATTTTGTACAGTTAAACTATCTCTGTAAATAATACTTAAGCTTCCGGTTCCAGACTGAAAAGGACCTTCATTTATTACAAATACTCTGTTGTCTTGTAGTTCGATAACTGGTGCATCTTCATTTGGTTTTTTACAACTAAAGGTAAACAACAAAATTCCTGCAAGGGCAAATAATTTGATGAATTTAAAACTTTTCATACTATTTTTTAAATTTATAATTAATATTTAATAAAAATGATCTTCCCGGCATAGGTCTGTATTGAATAATCTGGTATTCAGTATTCCATACATTATTTATTTTAAAATTAATCTTAATTGTATTATTATTGAGATTAAATGTTTTCCCAAATGAGACTTGACCAACAGAAAATCCCGGAAGAAAATTTTCATTATCAGAGGACACAAATCGTTTTCCTGTATAATTTTGATTATACAATAAAAACCATGATTTTATAATTATACTCAGGTTTGATGAAAAATTATGCACGGGAGTATATATAAGCTGTTTCTCAAATGAATTATCAGTGCCATTAATTTGTTCCTGAAAAGTAGATTTAGAAAAAGTATAGGTTCCTAAAAAATTTATTTTAAATCTGTTGAAATCAATTTTACTTTTTCCTTTGACTTCAAATCCACGTGACCAAACTATCTGGATATTCTGGGGAGTCCACAAAGCAGAACCGGCAATTGGCTTCCATAATATCCAGTTGTTAACCATCGAATTATAAATTGTAAAAGCCATTTCGGTTTTGTGTTTAATACTCTTTTTGTCATGAAATTTGAATATTAAACTTGCTTCCTCATTCCTGCTTTTTTCAGGTTTAAGGTTTTCGTTTCCGCCGGGTTGCCAAAATCTATCATTTAATGTTGGAGCTCTGAAATTTTGCGAAATATTAATTTTTCCTGAAATAAAGCTTAATATTTTACCTTCAAAACCAATGGAAGGAGAAAGTGGTACATTATATCCTTCAATAAATTCCTGCCTGATATTTATATTTAAGTTCCACTTTATTTTTGTAAATATTTTTGAAGCTGACAAAAACACTCCTCCTTGTTTTTGGTTTTTAATTTCATGATAAGCATCAATATCTGCAATTTCTGTAGTGAAATTTAATCCTGTATTTATTTTAAAATCTTTTCCAAAATATTTTTTCCATTCAGTTTCAACAATTAAAGATTTTGTATTAAACTCTGAGTCAATATCAGTTTCAGGAATTTCATCAACATCTGAATAATGAAGATAATCATTAAAAAAAGCTACTCCAATATTTAGTTTTTGATCTGATTTAACTTTTTCCCATTTTACGGAAGTCCTTAATGATTTGTCAATCTGATATGCATTTCCCGGTTTGCTTGTAATAGTGCCGGGGATTTCACGATTACTAAATTGATACCATATACCAGCCTTTATTGTCTGATCTTTTGAGATCTTTCGATTTACATTTTGAATAAAACTATATTGCTTTAAAACTGCATTAGTTTGAGTTTTTGTTTCATTTACATATTTATAATTAAAATCATTTTCAGAATCATTAACAAAAAAAGCAGTTGAAGAAAACCACTTATCGTTTGATAATAAAACATCTCCAACAAAAGAAATATTATCAAAACTACCGTAGGATGAATTAATTCTAAAAGATACTTTTTTTTCAAAAACTGCCGGATTATTAAGATGAACACTTCCTCCTATCAAACCACTTCCATACAACGAACTTGCTCCACCATACTGTATTCCAATGTTACTAAAAAAAGACGAAGGA
>Ga0307991_1000140_pt1 | contig 55580 bp, 43 predicted proteins | sample EllFjometagen131_FD_203146 | JGI IMG/M metagenome (GOLD analysis project Ga0307991, IMG submission 203146) | Marine microbial communities from Ellis Fjord, Antarctic Ocean - #131 | ecosystem: Environmental > Aquatic > Marine > Unclassified | place: Southern Ocean | collected 2014-10-08
CTGAAAATCTTGTCTTTTTCATGATTATATTTAACAGTTTAAAATTAGTAAAATAAATACTGAACGCACCCTATCGGGCTTGTCGAAATCTAATTTTAAATGGCCGAAGTTCCGGGAAGGTCACACTATGTTTGGATAATTTGAAATAATACTGTTTTTATTTGCAAAATTATTAAGAATTAAATTTTAATAATGAATGGAAATCAATTCATTAAAATATAAAAAGCTAATTATTTTCTATTTCTCAGGGACAGGAAATGCAAAAAAATCCTCTGAATGGATTATAAATAAAGCTAAAGAAAAAGATATTGAAACTGAATTGATAAACATTAGTAATAAAACAAAAATTGAAAAAAGCACTTCATTTTCTAAAGATATATTAATTGGATTTTGTTACCCGACTCATGGGTTTAATGCACCCCCATTAATTTTAAAATTTTTAAGTCGTTTTCCGAAAGGTAAATCTGATATTTTTGTTTTGAATACAAGAGCAGGAATGAAATTATCAAAACTGTTCCTTCCCGGAATTGGTGGAATTGCACTTTGGCTTCCCGCGATAATGCTTTTGTTAAAGGGATACAAACCAATTGGTTTTCGACCTGTTGACATGCCTTCAAATTGGATCTCAATACATCCGGGTTTGAGAAAAAAGGTTGTTGATTCGATTCATAATAGGTGGGAACTAATTTTAGGAAAATTTACTGATAAAATATTAAGTGGAAAAAAAGTTCTTAACGGTTTTATCTGGCTTCCTTTTGATATTGCTGTATTACCGATTTCTGTTGGTTATTATTTTATTGGGCGATTTGCTTTGGCAAAAACATTTTATGCGAATTACAATTGTAATATGTGTGGTAAATGTATGAGAGAATGTTCTGTTGGAGCTATTAAAAAAGTTGGTGGTAGAATGTATTGGAAATTTTCCTGCGAAAGCTGTATGAAATGTATGAATAATTGTCCGCAGAGAGCAATAGAAACAGCTCATTCTTTTACATTCTTAATCTGGTGGTTTGCTTTTTCTTCATTGCCATTTTTTATTACAGTAAATTTAAAAAATGTTGATTTTTTCGAGCCTTTGTTTAAATTAATTCATTTTAAAGGAGTTTATAATATTTCCTCAATATTGTTTGGTTTTATCTCCTTATTTCTTGCTTATCATTTAATGAATTATTTATTGAGGTATAAATGGTTCAATTATCTTTTAACCAAAACATCATTAACTCATTATAAGTTTTGGAGGAGATATAAAGTTGAATGATTTAAGATTTTTATGCTGTAGAAATTTTACTTTATTTTTTAAAAACTATTTCTTTAAGTTGTCATTTATAGCAACTTCTGAAAATAAAAATAAATTATATTAACCTGAGTTCGATTACAAACTAATTGATTTTATGTAACTTATGTCAATATGTGTTTTCTTCTTTGTGATTCTTCGTGTCTTTGCGCCTTTGCGCCAAAAAAAATAGCCACTAAGTCACAATCCCGAAAGCTTTCTGGACTAAGACGCACTAAGAACAATCATTGTATTTCTTTGATTTACAGTATAAGAAAAATTATTAATAATCGAACTCAGGTTATTAGAATTTCTTTACTCAAGTTCTTTCTTTAAATATAAGCCTGTATAACTTTTTTTATTTTCACAAATTTCTTCGGGAGTACCTTCTGCGATAATTCTGCCACCACGTTCACCACCTTCAGGACCAAGGTCAATTATATAATCTGCAACTTTAATAACTTCCATATTATGCTCAATAATAATAACTGTGTTTCCTTTGTCAACGAGGCGGTTCAGAACATCAAGCAAAACTTTTACATCTTCAAAATGCAATCCTGTGGTTGGCTCATCAAGGATGTAAAGTGTTTTACCTGTGTCGCGTTTCGAGAGCTCTGAGGCTAGTTTTACTCTTTGCGCTTCTCCACCTGAGAGAGTTGTCGATTGCTGCCCGAGTGTAATATATCCCAAGCCAACCTCTTTTAAGGTTTTGATTTTTTGAAGAATTAACGGTATTTTTTCAAAAAAGACAACTGCCTGGTTGATGGTCATTTCAAGAACATCATTAATTGATTTTCCTTTATATCTGATTTCAAGAGTTTCGCGGTTATATCTTTTGCCGTTACATCCTTCGCAATGAACATTTACGTCAGGTAAGAAATTCATCTCTATAATTTTAAATCCTGCACCTTTACAAGTCTCACAGCGACCACCTTTTACATTAAATGAAAATCTTCCGGGTTTATATCCTCTTATTTGAGATTCCGGAAGTCTTACAAAAAGTTTTCTTATTTCATCAAAAACCTTTGTGTATGTTGTAGGGTTCGACCTGGGTGTTCTGCCAATAGGGGATTGGTCAATTTCAATTACTTTGTCAATATTTTCAATTCCTTCAATTGATTTATGTGAAAAAGGTTTTTTTACTGAACGATAAAAATGCTGACTGAGAATAGGGTAGAGGGTTTCATTTATCAGGGTAGATTTTCCACTTCCAGAAACTCCTGTAATACAAATTAACTTACCGAGAGGTAGTTTTAAATCAATATTCTTGAGGTTATTTCCTCTGGCACCATAAAGACAAATGTATTTACTTTTGCCATTTCTTCTTATTGCAGGGATTTTTATTTCTTTTTTTCCGCTAAGGTAATCGCAAGTAAGTGTGTTGAAATTATTCATTGATTCGGGTGTTCCTTCAGCAACAATTTTACCTCCATTTCTTCCGGCACCCGGGCCAATATCCACCACATGATCGGCAGCAAGAATTGTTTCTTTGTCGTGCTCAACAACTATCACCGAATTACCAAGATCCCTAAGTTCCTTAAGTGCTTTTATTAGTCGTAGGTTATCCATTTGATGTAGTCCAATACTTGGTTCATCAAGAATATAAAGAACATTTGTAAGTTGGGAACCAATTTGAGTTGCAAGCCGTATTCGCTGTGCTTCACCACCTGACAAACTTCGCGTTGGTCGGTTTAGTGTAAGGTAATCTATGCCGACATTCAATAAAAAAGTTATTCTAATGCGTATTTCACGAATTATTTCTTTTGCAATTATTTTTTGCTTTTCTGATAATTTTGATTCAATTTTTTCGAACCATTCAGATAATTTTATAATATCAAGATTGGCAAGTTCGGAAATATTTTTTCCGGCAAATTTAAAATTTAATGATTCTTTTTTTAATCGTGTGCCATTACATTCAGGGCAATCAATTCTATTCATAAATCCTGAAGCCCAACGCTTAATTCCATTTGAAGTATTGTCGGAATATTGGTTTGTGATAAAATTTACAATTCCTTCGAAATCCAAAGAATAAGTTGATGTAACACCGAGATATTCTTTTTTAACATTAATGGTTTCGTTTGATCCGTATAAAATTGTGGTGATTGCATCGTTAGGAATATCTTTAACAGGAGTGTTAAGATCAAAGCCATATTTATGTCCGATAGCTTCCATCTGTTTGAAAATCCAATTGTTTTTATATTCGCCGAGAGGTGCAACCCCTCCTTTTTTTATGCTTAATGATTTATCCGGAATAATTTTGTCAAGATCAATTTCTGAAATTGTTCCCAGGCCATTACACTTTGGACAAGCTCCGTAAGGAGAATTAAATGAAAATGTATTTGGTTCCGGTTCATCATAAGATATTCCTGAAGTCGGACACATCAACAGACGACTGAAATGTTTTATTTCACCACTTTCGTGATCCATCACTATTAAACTGCCTTTACCGTATTTTAATGCTGCTTTTAATGACTTAGCTAATCGCTGCTTACTTTCTTCGTTAAGTTCTATTCTATCAATTACAATTTCAATATCATGAATTTTGTAACGGTCTAATTTCATTCCATAAGTTATATCCTGAACTTCTCCATCAATTCTTACTTTTAGAAAACCTTGTTTGCGGATTTGTTCAAAAAGCTCTCGATAATGCCCTTTCCGTCCTTTAACTGAGGGTGCAAGGATAACTATTTTTTTGTTTTGATATTTTTCAATGATTATCTCTCTTATCCTGTCTTCGTTGTATTTAACCATTTTTTCTCCGGTAACTGAAGAATAAGCATCGGAAGCGCGGGCAAATAAAAGTCGCAGAAAATGATAGATTTCGGTAATAGTTCCAACAGTTGAACGTGGGTTTTTATTTATTGATTTTTGTTCGATTGATATAACCGGACTTAGTCCTGTAATTTTGTCAACATCAGGTCGCTCCATACTTCCGATAAACTGACGGGCATAAGCTGAAAAAGTTTCCATGTAGCGACGCTGTCCTTCGGCATAAATGGTATCAAAAGCGAGAGAAGATTTTCCACTGCCGCTTAATCCTGTTATAACCACAAGCTTGTTTCGTGGAATTATTACATCAATATTTTTAAGATTATGAACTCTTGCACCATAAACCTCCAGATTCTTTTCATAAACCTCATTAGTTTCCTCAGGATTAGATTTTTCTTTCTCACTCATATTCAGTCAATTGAAAAATTCAGTTTATTATCAATATTCAAATTGACTTTTTAGTTCATTAAAAAAAGGAGAAATTTTATCTTTTTCGGAGATGATTGGATTTGATAATCCCCAGTTAACATTCAGGTTAGGATCGTTCCATCTGATACTTCCTTCGGAAGCTTTATTATAAAGGTTTGTGCATTTATAAAAGAAAACTGTTTCATCTTCAAGAGTAACAAAACCATGGGCCATTCCAGGTGGTACCCAGTACATTATTTTATTTGATTCGGTTAATTCTATTGAATCCCATTGCCCATAAGTCGGGGAGTTTTTTCTGATATCTACAGCAACATCAATGACTGCACCTTTCATTACTCTAACAAGTTTACCCTGTTCATAAGGAGGATTTTGGAAATGCAATCCACGCAAAACTCCTTTCATAGATTTTGATTCATTATCCTGAATAAAAACATTATCAATTCCTTCACTGACAAATTTATCTCGATTATAAGATTCGAAGAAATAACCCCTTTCATCTTCAAAAACATCAGGTTTTATTATCAGTAATCCAGGAATTTTTGTTTTAATTATATCCATTTTAAATGAGTTTTTTCAAAGTAAAATTAAATAAAAAATTTACTTATGATGAAATTTAATTTTCAATATGCATCAATCAGCCTACAAATGAATCGCTTCATTATAAGCATCAGCTACAGCTTCCATAACAGCTTCCGACATAGTTGGATGAGGATGAATCGTATTAATGATATCATGTCCTTTTGCTCCAAGTTTTCTTGCTGCTACAACTTCTGCAATCATTTCTGTAACATTATCCCCAATCATGTGGGCACCAAGCCATAAGTTTGATTCTGCATCAAAAATAACTTTTACAAAACCATCGTTTGCACCGGCTGCTGTTGCTTTACCATTTGCTCTAAATGGGAATTTGCCAACCTTAATTTCTTTTCCCAGGTCAAGCGCTTTTTGCTCAGTTAGCCCAACAGATGCCACCTCAGGATTGGTGTATGTACAGGCAGGAATATTTCCGTAATCAAGGGTTTCAGGGTTTTTTCCGGCAATTTTTTCAACACAAACTATTCCTTCCTGAGATGCAACATGTGCAAGTGCAGGCCCATGAACAATATCTCCAATTGCATAATAACCATCTACATTGGTTTTATAATAATCATCAACAACTACTTTTTCGTTTTTGGTTTCAATTCCTGTTTCTTCCAATCCAATTCCTTGAATATTGGTGGTTATGCCTACAGCAGAAAGTACGATCTCAGCTTCTATTATTTCTTCACCCTTTTTTGTCTCAACCAAAACTTTGCAAAGTTCACCACTTGTATCTACTGATTTTACAGTAGATTTTTTCATAAGCTTAATTTTTGATTTCTTGAATGAACGACCAAGTTGTTTAGAAATATCTTCGTCTTCCAATGGAATTATTTCAGGAAGAAATTCAACTAAAGTTACTTGTGTACCAATAGAATTGTAAAAATATGCAAATTCACTTCCAATAGCTCCTGAACCAACAATTACCATTGACTTTGGTTGCTTAGGTAATGTTAAAGCTTCACGATAACCAATAATTTTCTTTCCATCCTGAACAAGATTTGGAAGTTGTTTTGAACGAGCACCTGTTGCGATAATTATGTTTTCACCTGTATATTCTGTAATTTCACCATTCTTATCTGTAACTTCAACTGTTTTTTCGGGTTTTATTTTTCCAAAACCTTTTATGTGGTCAATTTTATTTTTCTTAAATAAAAACTGAATTCCTTTGCTCATGTTTGCAGCAACATTTCTGCTTCGCTCAATAATTTTTTCAAAATCGGGTTTTATTTCACTTTCAATTTGAATTCCGTAATCTCCGGCATGAGAAGCAAAATTAAAAACCTGGGCACTTTTCATAAGTGCTTTTGTAGGAATACATCCCCAGTTTAGACAAATACCACCAAGTTCGGCGTTTTCTACAACTGCAACTTTTTTACCAAGTTGTGCTGCTTTTATTGCTGCAACATATCCTCCCGGTCCACTTCCAATAATAATTATGTCGTAATTCATTTCTTGAATTTTTTATTTTTTTTGAGTTTGCAAAAGTACAAAAAAGAATGAATTTAGTGATTGTAAGTTAGTGCCATTTTTAAATCAGTGAGACTTTAATTTTGTGAAGCAAAATTATTTAGTCGAACTGATCCCGAGCGTAGCCAAGGGATCTCCAGGGTTATATTCCCCGCCGCTTGCGGTGGGGAGCTTCATTAAATTTCAGTTTAAAGTTTTGCTGGTCAACAGTGGAAAATATGTAAAATCTTTAAATATGGGTATTTTCAATCATTTATATTATTTTTGCTGAATTAATTAATTGTGATATGATAGTTTGCAAATTTGGTGGAGCATCGGTTATTGATGCAAGTGCAATTGTAAATTTGGGCAATATTGTAAAAAATATTTCCGGAAAGAAAATTATTGTTGTTTCAGCAATTGAAAAAACTACCAGTAAACTTGCTGATGTTGTTCAGGCAAAATATCAGGGGAATAATGAATATACCTCTCTTTTTTCCAAAATAAAAAACGAACATTTTAATATTTTATCTGAACTGTTTTCGGAGGATTGTGAAGATATTTTTAATGAAATTGAGAATATTTTTTCTGAAATATATGAAAATATTGAAACCAAAAAATCAAGAAATTACGATTATTTCTATGATCAGATAGTGAGTTATGGAGAGATTATTTCGACCAAAATAGTCAGTAAATATTTGAACAAATTAGGAATAATAAATACATGGACAGACATTAGAAAGTATCTAAAAACTGATTCAAAATACCGTGATGCCGAGATTGATATTAAGATTTCAGAAAATAATACTAAGAATTTCTTTGTTGATGATTGTTATGTTACACAAGGTTTTATCGCATCCGATAAAGATGGAAATTTTACCACACTTGGTTTGGAAGGGTCGGATTATTCGACGGCAATTTTAGCAAATTTTGTTAATGCTGAGAAAGTTATTTTTTTTAAAGATGTTGATGGTATTTTTAATAAAGACCCAAAACAATTTGATGATGTTGAAATCTTGTCGGAACTTTCATATCAGCAGGCAATTGAATTATCTCATAATGCAAAAATTATTCACCCAAAAACTATTCAGCCAATTCAGGCAAAAAACATTCCTTTGTTTGTTAAAAATTTTAATAATCCTGATGCTTGTGGAACAGTAATTCGTTGATCAGGATTTGAAATACCGGGAATATCCGAATATTGGAAATAATGGAAATAAGGAAATCCCCTTATACTTTTGTAACAAATTTTTTCTTAATTAGATATTCAGCTATTTGAACAGCATTTGTGGCGGCACCTTTTCGTAGATTGTCGGCTACAATCCATAAATTTAAACTATTTGGTTTAGAGAAATCCCGTCGAATTCTACCTACGAAAACTTCATTTTTTCCCTCAGCATTCGATGGCATTGGATAGATATTATTTAAAGGGTCATCTTGTAAAATTATTCCTTCTGTGTTTTGAAAAATATTCCTGATATCATCTAATTTAAAATCATTTTCAAATTCAATGTTAACACTTTCCGAATGCCCTCCAGTAACCGGCACTCTGACAGCTGTTGCAGTTATTGAAATACTTTGATCGTTAAGGATTTTTTTTGTCTCATTTATAAGTTTAAGTTCTTCTTTGGTGTATCCGTTTTCGGTAAAATCATCGCAATGAGGCAGGCAATTTTTATCAATTTTATGAGGATAAAATTTTTCTTTTGAATTTCCGGATCTTTCATTTTCTAATTGGTCAACAGCTTTCATTCCCGAACCACTAACTGATTGATAAGTCGAAATGACTACTCTTTTAATTTTGTATTTTAAGTGCAAAGGCGCAAGAACAATTACCAGTTGAATTGTTGAGCAATTTGGATTGGCAATTAGTTTGTTGTCGGGTTTTAATGAATTAGCATTTACTTCAGGAACGATTAATTTTATACTAGCTTCCATTCTCCATGCCGAAGAATTATCAATTACGTAAGCTCCTCGTTCAGAAAATTTCTTTGCCCATTTTTTTGAAGTTTCACTACCTGCTGAAAACAAAGCAATATCAGGGTTTTGTGAAATTGCATCATCAATACTTATTACTGAATATTTTGTATTATTAAAAATAATTGTTTTACCCACTGATTTGTCAGAGGCAACAGCCAATAATTCGGAAACAGCAAAATTCCGTTCTTCAAGAACTTTAAGCATTTTTGATCCAACAAGTCCGGTTGCACCTACTACGGCTATTTTCATGTTTATTTATTTTATACAAAAGTTTTTAAATATGCGATTAATTGCTTTACTGTTTCATTGTTGCATTGTTTCATTGTTGTATGGTTTAAATCAATTATCAGCAATCATTTTATTCATAACCAATTCCGGCATACCCAACCCAATGATTTGAATTTGCCGGAGCAGTAACTCCCATTCCAATATCTTTGATTTCTAAACGATTGTGATCTATACTTGTTGCATAATCAATTAATGTTCCATTTAATTTTTCACCTAATTGATTTTGAAGATAAAATGTTGTTAATAATCCAAAAGGAACAGAGTATCTTCCACACCATGTCCACACATATTGTTTATAATCACTTTGTAAAACAGTGTAATTTACAAATTTTATGATTTTTTCGGAAGCTAAATTTCCTGTAAGGCATTTATCAATAATTCTTTTCTCGTGTTTTACTGCTTTATTATAACCGACAGAGTCTGTTCCAAAAAATGAATAACTCACGCCACCCCATCCTTGATCACCGTAATGAACGGCATCTGAACTTATAACAAATGCAATATCTTTTCCCCACTTAAGATTATTTTTCTCGATCAATTGTTTGATTCTATTTGCAAGTGGAATCGCTATCAAAGTCATGGAATTATACGACATATATGGAATGAGTATTGAAATTATTTCAATATCAGGATTATTGTGTTGAAGGAAAGGTAAAACAGCTTCAACAGAATGTTCAACACTTTGAATTGTATCATGAACAACATAATTCTCATTTTGAATCATTCTCATCAGAGAATCCCTGAAAGGGGAAACTTTAATTTTTCCGTATGGTCCTTGCCAATAATCAAAAGAATCAAAAATGATTTTATTTTCCAAGCCATAATTTTTTGCTTTGTGAGCGACACCAAATATGATAACTGTTTTTGCTTTCACATTATTTAAAACAGCAGGATAAAGATAACCGACATAAGCATAATCATCATGTGGCGAAATACATGTTTTCCATGCTGTATTTGAATCTATATCTGCATTGTTTATAGCATTTTGTAATAATTCGCCCTGAGTATAATTTATTCTATTAATGATTGAATCCATTTGTAAAGAAGTAGTTGCAAAACCAATGCTATCAACCATTTGCCTGATTTTAGAGCTAATGTTATTTGCTTGTTCTTTTTCCCCTTTTGGATTACATGCGAATAATAAACTTATAAGAAAGATTGTAAGTAATTGATAAATAATAGATTTTTTCATTTTTAAAAATATATCTTCAAGATTTATGCAGGTAAAAATATATAAAAAGCTACAGACGAACAGATAAAATATAAAATAATTTGTATTGCAATAGATGTCCAATATTTTGTTTACTGGAATATTATTTTTAATTTTACTCAAAAATATTATTTAAAATGAATATTGATTTCAAAAATAAAACAGTTTTAATTACAGGAGCTTCAAGAGGAATTGGCAGGGCAACAGCCAGAATGTTTGCTGAATCAGGAGCTAAAGTTATAATTCATTATAATAAAAATAAAATGAAAGCTGTTGAGCTTCTAAATGATTTGCCCGGTGAAGGACATTTTGTTGTTCAGGCAGATATTTCAATTCCGGGGGATGTAAAAAAAATGACTGATAAGGTTTTTACTAAAGTTGAAAGAGTTGATATTTTAGTGAATAATGCTGGTATTTATGAAGAAATTGATATTCTTCTCTTGAATTTTGATGAATGGCAAGATTCCTGGAAAAGAACTATTAATACAAATTTAACAGGCCTTGCAAATCTTACTTTTCTGATTTCAAAGTCTATGGCAAAAAAGGGTGGAGGTAAAATAATTAATGTAAGTTCACGAGGAGCTTTTCGTGGCGAACCAACCGCTCCTGCTTATGGAGCTGCAAAAGCTGGTTTAAATGCATTCGGACAATCTTTTGCAAAAGCTTTAGCAAGAAATAATATCTTTGTTTATACGGTGGCACCCGGATGGGTTGATACCGATATGACAAAAACCGAAATGAATACTCCCAGAGGTGGTAACATTAAACAACAAAGTCCGATGAACAGAATTGCTAAACCTGAAGAAATTGCTCAAGCAATTTTTTATCTTGCTTCTGATGGAACTGATTTTATGAGCGGCTGCATTTTGGATATTAATGGAGCCTCCTATTTGAGAAGTTAAGATATAATAATTGTTAATTTATTCTCTGATTAAAGGTTAAAACTCAACAATTTCATTGCAGATACTTTTAATTTCTGTAAATTTTTAATGACGAATATCGATTAACGAATAATGATTTAAGAAGTGAGTTTTCATATTTGTTGATTACCGCCTTACTTCAAAATTCTTAAATCGTTAATCAGTGTTCATAATTATAGTTAAGGATTTCAATTCCATAGTGGTTTATTTCTTTATGGATTATTTTGGTTTATCAAAGGCTGAAAGCCTGAGACACTTTTCTCTCAGACTTTCAGCCTGATTATTTACTTTGTTATTAATGTACTTGGGGTGTTACCCCAAGTTGATATGTGTCAGACTTTCAGCCTGTAAAATGATTTTGATTTTTTTATCATTTTTATCATCAATAATATATTACTATTAAAAAAACACTCAATAAACAATAAAAAAGTAATAAAAACAGAAAATTAAATTAAGATGTACTCCACTTGAGTGTTGAATGTTTAGTGTTGAATGTTGAATATTGTTTGTTGAGTGTTGAATGTTTTTTTTTATTTTTTACTTTATTTCACTTCCTCAAAAATCCCAATTTCAACATCATCAACATAAAAATTCTTTGCTTCAGCATTCCAAACATAGAGCATGATAATATCATCAATTGATTTCAATTTAGGGATTTTAAATTCGAGTTTTGATTGTTTCCAGATTTTTGTTGAATCGCTTGGTAAATCCGTTAGTCGGAAGGTTTTGTAAAAATAATTTTTTCCTTTTGAACTTTTAATATCAATTACAAAAACAGCTTTTAAAGAGGCATTTTCTTCAATATCATACTTCCATAAAGAAGTTTTTATAAATGGTTTTTCGATGTATAACAGAGTGGAATCCACCTGAATTTTAATCCCTGAATTGTAGAGAACTTTGCTGTCTAACATTGTGGTTTTTGTACCTGAATAGGCTGTATCTCCAATTTCAACGACAGAAAACAACATCCAGTCTTCTAAAGGATTTTCAAAATTGTTAAAGTAAGTTTTTATTTCTCTTTCTTTAATTTCACCGTACCTGCTCTCGGCTGAACCACCGAAAATATTTTTGTATTCATCGCCGGTTTTAAGAAAAACATGCCAGTATTTTTCTTTGTTCATTGCATCGGGATGGATAATAAAATTGTTGTATTGATACGTTTGAATTAAGTTTAAAATAAGGAATAAAACGGAAATTATTACGAGAGGAATTTTAATATATTTAGATGAGAGTTTATAAAATAATAATCCCAGCATAATCGCAAATATTGGATAAAACTCAATCACAGAACGCATTCCGAAACTATCTCCATAAAACCAATTCCACCATGATGACAGAAAATAAAACAGAATTAGAAAAAATCCTGTTAAAGTGAAAAACTTATAATAGCTTTTCCTGATTAAAGGAATTAATGCAAAAAATGCAAGAAAAGTTAAGGGTGTATAAATAAATAAACCCTTGCGATAACTGAAAAGCAGATTCGAAAATTCGGGCTTTAGAAAGTTGAAGCCTTCACCTTTGTAAGACCAGATAAAAATGCTTCCGCTTTGAATCAAATTAATAATAAACTGAATACTGAAAATACCAAGAACAATAAAAAATGAAATAAAAAACTCCTTTTTAAATTTAAAGAATTTTGAGCCGGTATTAAAAAGAGTTGTTTTATCAGATGCCAGAAATGGAAGAATTAATAAAATTAGTGCATTTGTTGGTCGAATAAGCATTATTAGTCCAAGTGCAACTGCAGCTTTGTAAATATCCTTTACAGAATATGAATTGAAAGTTTTCTTGACAAAATAAAGAAACGCAGCCACTACTGCAAAAGAGTAAATATGCGAATGACTTGGATTTAAAAATGAATAATAAAAAAGATTAGTCCCAAAAAGTAACAGAACAATAACAAAAATTATTACCTTTTCGGGAATTTTATAAAGTCTGAGGAGTTTTCGTGTAAACCACAAACCCAGAATACAATAAAACAATCCGGCAAAAACTACCGAATACTGAAAAAGTAAAGAATAGCCGCTTAATTCAAAACCAAAAATTAAACTCAGAAAATAAGCAATTAAGAAGAAAGGTAAAAGCAAGAGAGCAACTCCGCTATAATATTTATTGATTTTAGTGCTTCCGTTGTCGATATAAAAATGCCCTAGATAATCTGGAGCTAATTTTTGTTTTTCAAATTCAAAAACCTTAGTAAAATCCAAAGTATGATGAATAAAAATTGAAGGCAAATAAGAGTAATAACCCTTTCCGTCGCCTTTTATAATTTCGATTTTCATTCCTGAAAATTCAATATTAGAAATAGTGGCGAAATAAATAATTATCGAAATAATCAGGTAAATAAAGGCTTTATTTGTTTTAGGCGAATTTGTCATTAATAATTATGAATTTGGTATAATTTCGATTTCCAAAGATAAGGAAAAAGAAATTATGAATAAATTATTGGGGGTTAATTTAATGATTGTTTATTTATGAATATTTCGTAGAAAATTATACTATTAAATAGTTAAAAACTATCTAATTATTTAGTAATTTTGTACGAAATATTGAAAATCATATACAATTAATAATCAAAAAAATAACGAGTTATGAAATATAATCCGGCAAAGAAAATTCAGGATTTAAAACAATTTGGTGAATTTGGAGGTGTAAACCCATCAATTACAGATTCAGCTACTTACACATTTATGCAGGCAAAAACAATGCTTGATACTTTCCACGGTGAAGCCGAAGGTTGCTTCCTGTATTCAAGACATTGGAATCCGTCTAATAAATTTCTTGCTGATGCATTAGCAGCAATGGAAGGAACTGAAGCAGGCTGGGTAACAGCATCCGGTATGGGGGCAATTACAAATGCAATTATGCAATTAGTAAATGCCGGTGATCATATTGTTTCCAGTATAACCACTTATGGTGGAACTTTTGCGTTTCTACATAATTATCTTCCAAAATTTAATATTGAAGTAAGTTTTGTTGATATTACAGATTTAGAGGCGGTAAAAGCAGCTATTAAGCCAAATACTAAATTAATATACACCGAAACAATGACTAATCCATTGTTACAGATTTCGGATGTTCCTGAGTTATCAAAAATTGCAAAAAACAATAATTGTAAACTTATGGTTGATAATACTTTTACTCCAATGATTTTTTCTCCTGCAAAACTTGGTGCTGATATCGTTGTTTACAGTATGACAAAGTTTATTAACGGAAAAAATGACTGTGTTGCCGGTGCAATTTGTGGTTCTGAAGAATACATTAATTCATTGATAGATGTTAATGATGGAACTGCAATGTTGTTAGGGCCCGTACTTGACCCAATACGTTCATCATCAATATTAAAAAACTTATATACACTTCATATTCGTATGAAACAGCATAGTAAAAATGCTGCATATCTTTCAGAAAAATTTAAAGAAGTCGGACTTAAAGTTGGATACCCCGGATTACCAGAGCACAAAGGTCACGAACTGATGAAAAGTATGATGAATGAAGAATTTGGCTTTGGTGGTATGATAACTATTGATATGGAAACCAGCGAAAAAGCTAATGAACTTATGGAAATGATGGAAGAAAAAGGTGTTGGCTATCTTGCTGTAAGTCTTGGATATTTTAAAACTTTATTCAGTTGCTCAGGCAAAAGCACTTCATCAGAAGTTCCTAAAGAAATTCAAAGAAAAATGGGAATGTCTGATGGATTATTAAGATTTTCTGTTGGTTTAGATAATGATATTGAAAATACTTTTGATGTTATTTCTGAATGTTTGAATGAGATGAAATAAACGAATAATTCATTTAATTAAAAACCCGTACTACGACTTTATGTCGTACTACGGGTTTTTGCTTCTGTGGTACGACTTTAAGTCGTGCTAAAGGTTTTCAATTTCTTGCAATCAATCCGTAGCACGAAAAGATTCGTACTACGCATGTTTTGTTCTGTGGTACGACTCCAAGTCGTGCTACAAGTTCTCTATTTCAAGTAATCAATCCGTAGCACGAAGAAATTCGTACTACGGGTTTTTGTTTTTGTGGTACGACTCTAAGTCGTGCTACAGGTTCTCTATTTCTTGCAATTAATCCGTAGCACGAGGAAATTCGTACTACGAGTATTTGCTTTTGTAGTACGACTCCAAGTTGTGCTACAGGTTCTCTATTTCTTGCAATCAATCTGTAGCACGAGTAAATTCGTACTATGGGTTTTTGTTTCTGTGGTACGACTTCAAGTCGTGCTACAGGTTCTCTATTTTAAGCAATTAACCCGTAGCACGAGTAAATTCGTATTACGAGTTTTTGCTTTTGTAGTACGACTCTAAGTCGTGTTACAGGTTCTCTGTTTTAAGCAATTAAACCGTAGCACGAGTAATTCGTACTACGGTTTAAAAGATTACTCCTCGCAACTACACATTAAATTTCTGTCGCCGTAGGCATCGTCAATTTTGGTAACCGGAGCCCAGTATTTATCATTGCCTAATGTGTCAACAGGAAAGGCTGCTTTCTTTCTTGAATAAGGGAAATTCCATTCATCCGCACTAAGCATTTTAATTGTATGAGGTGCGTTTTTAATAACATTATTTTCTTTATCGCAATTTCCGTCTTCAATATCTTCAATTTCTTTGCGGATAGATACCATGGCTTCAATAAATCTGTCCATTTCTGCAACAGGCTCGCTTTCGGTTGGTTCTACCATTAATGTTCCATGTACTGGAAATGCAACTGTAGGAGCATGAAAACTATAATCCATCAAGCGTTTTGCAATGTCGATAACAGGGATATTTGCAGTTTTATGAAACTCGTTACAATCAAGAATCATTTCATGAGCTACTCTGTTATTTTTTCCTGTATAAAGAATTTTATAATGATTTTCGAGACAAGATTTTAAATAGTTAGCATTTAAAATTGCATAGTTTGTAGCCTCTTTTAATCCGTTGCTTCCAAGAAGTTTTATGTAACCATAAGAAATTGGAAGAACCATTGCACTTCCGAATGGAGCGGCTGCAACAGCAGTAATTCCGTTTTCTCCTCCTGTTTTAATTTCGCAATGTTTAGGTAAAAACTGGACAAGATGTTTTGCAACGCCAATTGGACCAACACCCGGACCACCACCACCATGTGGTATTCCAAAAGTTTTATGAAGATTAAGATGACAAACATCAGCTCCAATAAATCCCGGGCTTGTATGTCCAACCTGTGCATTCATATTTGCACCATCCATATAGACTAATCCGCCATTTTCATGAATGATTTTTATTGCTTCAAGTATTCCTTCTTCAAAAACTCCGTGAGTTGAAGGATACGTAATCATTGCAGCAGCTAAATCATCTTTATGTTCTTTAGCTTTTTCTCTTAATTCATCGAGGTCAATGTTTCCGTTTTCATCACATTTAATTACAATAACTTTCATTCCTGCCATAACTGAACTTGCAGGATTAGTTCCATGAGCAGATGAAGGTATCAGACAGATATTTCTTCCTGTATCGCCTTTGCTAATATGATAGGCTCTGATAACCATTAGTCCGGTATACTCGCCGGCAGCACCTGAATTTGGTTGTAGTGAAACAGCTGAAAATCCTGTTATTTCACAAAGATCATTTTCATGATTTTTAATCAGTTGTGCATATCCTTCTGCCTGATCTATTGGAACAAATGGATGGATATTGGCAAATTCCGGCCAGCTTAACGAAAACATTTCTGCTGCTGCATTTAGTTTCATTGTGCATGATCCAAGTGGAATCATTGTTCTGTTAAGAGCAAGGTCGCGGTTTTCGAGTTTCTTTAAATATCTCATCATTTCTGTTTCTGAGTGATGAGAACTGAAAACTGAATGAGTAAGATATTTTGAAGTTCGTACTAATTTTTTTGGTATAGTACAATTATCATAAATTTTATCAAAATCGATAAATTCCATTTTATTTGCTGAAGCAAAAATTTTAAGAATATCTTTAACATCATTAAAACAAGTGGTTTCATCTAAACTGATACCAATTGTTTTATTGTTGATGTATCTGAAATTAATTTCTTTTTCAAGAGCAATTTTGCTAATATCGGAAGAAGAAATATTTTCAGGTAAACTGATTTCGAGAGTATCAAAGAAATATTTATTCAGCTGTTTGTAACCGTATTTTTCAATTTCCCGGGCAAGGGTAGCAGCTAAGTTATTTATATCGGTAGCAATTTCTTTAATTCCTTCGGGACCATGATAAGTGGCATACATTCCAGCCATGCTTGCAAGTAATGCTTGGGCTGTACAAATGTTTGATGTTGCTTTCTCTCTTTTAATATGTTGCTCGCGGGTTTGAAGAGCCATCCTTAAAGCAGTATTTTCATTTCTGTCTTTTGAAATACCGATTATCCTTCCCGGGATATTTCTTTTAAAATTTTCGGTAGTTGCAAAGTATCCTGCATGAGGACCACCATATCCCATAGGAACACCAAATCTTTGAGAAGAACCCAAAACAACATCAGCACCCCATTCGCCAGGAGGAGTCAGTAGAGCTAGGCTTAGAAGGTCAGCAGCAACTGCTATTTTTGTGCCATTTTCCTGAGCTTTTTCTATGAAACTTGAATAATCAATAACTTCACCTTTTCCGTTTGGATATTGAATTAGAGCCCCAAATACTTTTTCGTCGAATTCAAAATCATCGTGAGTACCAAAAACTAAATCAATACCTAAAGGAATTGCACGGGTTTTTAGCACGTCAGTTGTTTGAGGGAAAATATCTTCGGCAACGAAAAATTTGTTTGCTCCGCTTTTAGCAAGTTTTCTTGGGCGACCGTTATATAACATTATCATGGCTTCGGCTGCAGCAGTGGCTTCGTCGAGTAATGAAGAATTTGTAATTGGTAAACCGGTGAGGTTGGAAATCATAGTTTGGTAGTTGAGCATAGCTTCGAGACGACCTTGTGAAATTTCTGCCTGATAAGGAGTGTATGATGTGTACCAACCGGGATTTTCAAGAACATTTCTTTGAATAACTCCGGGCAAAATTGTGTTGTAATATCCTTGTCCGATATATGTTCTGAACAATTTATTTTTTGATGCAAACTCTTTGAGATGATTAATATATTCAATCTCATTCATCCCTTCCGGAAGATTAAGTGGTTTGTGAGTTCTTATTGATTCGGGAATAGTTTCGTTAATAAGCTGATCCATTGATTCTACACCGATTTTTTTGAACATCTTATTTAGCTCGCTTTTTCGCGGGCCATTATGTCTTTTAATAAAATTATTGCTTATCATTATTTGAAATATTATTTATTGATTAAACAGAATTTAATTGTTTTCAAAAATTTTGACAAAGGTAAAAATCTTTAATATAATTATAGTTGAATGTTGAAATATTGTTAATAAATTAACAAAGAAAAATGAAAGTTAGAAGTAATTGTTTATTTAGATGGAAAAGATGAGTAATAGAGTCTTGGGGATGCTAATATCCAGTATCAAGTATCCAATAAGCAGTAGGCAGTATTAAGCCTACAAAGTCAAAAATCCGATATCTGATTTATTTTTTTGCTTCATATCCTTTGATTTGCTGAAAAACTATAAATATAAAGGATTGTAGAGCATCAGAGCAACCAATTTGTCTATTAAGCCAATATTTATAAAAAAAAAGCCCTTCAAAATTTGAAAGGCTTAAATGAATTTATGTTTTTTTTGTCTATTTATTAATTCTCATTTTATAGAACGAACGATAAACAAAGTATAATGCAACAAGTAGGAATCCAACTCCAATATATGGAGCTATATCTCTGAACTGTGGTGCAATAGAAATTTCCATTGCTAATAATCCGAATAAAGTAGTAAACTTAATAATTGGATTTAAAGCTACTGAAGAAGTGTCTTTATAAGGATCGCCAACAGTATCTCCAACAACTACTGCATCGTGTAAAGGAGTTCCTTTTTCTTTCATATCAACTTCAACAATTTTTTTAGCATTATCCCATGATCCGCCTGCATTAGCCATAAAAATTGCTTGGTATAGACCAAAGAAAGCAATAGAAATCAGATAACTGATAAAAAGTGAAACAGGTAAATTAGATTCTCCCGGAGAAGATAAAAATGCAAATGCTAAAGCAAAAGAGAAAATGGCAATAAAGATATTCCACATTCCTTTTTGTGCATATTGTGTACAAATTTTTACAACAGCTTTTGATTTTTCTAAATCTGCTTTTTTAGGAGCATTTGGATCAAGTTCAATATTATGTTTGATGAAATCAGTTGCTCTTGCTGCACCTGTAGTTACTGCTTGTATTGCAGCTCCGGTGAACCAATAAATTACGGCACCTCCAAGAAGGAATCCGAGAATAGTATATGGATTAAGAAGATTTAAAATTTTTTCCGGTTCAATACCCAGAGTATGTTTAATAACCAAGATTAAAGAGAAAATCATTGTAGTAGCACCCACAACAGCTGTTCCTATTAATACCGGTTTTGCGGTTGCTTTAAATGTATTACCAGCACCATCATTAGCTTCAAGATAATATTTTGATTTTTCGAAATCAGGTTTAAAACCAAATTCTTTTTCAATTTCCGGTGTTACCTCTTTTATATTTTCTTCAATCAACGAAAGTTCGTAAATAGATTGTGCATTATCGGTTACAGGTCCATAACTGTCAACTGCAATAGTAACAGGTCCCATACCTAACATACCGAAAGCAACCAACCCGAATGCAAAAATTGAAGGATAGATCATCATGTCACTTAAACCAAAAGTGCTTGCATAATATGCAACAAACATTATAACAAAAAACACCATACCTTGCCAAAATGCACTAAAATTACCTGCAACTAAACCTGAAAGAATATTTAGAGATGCACCACCTTGTTTCGAGGCTTCCACAACTTCTTTAACATGAGTTGATTTAGGACTGGTAAATAATTTGGTAAATTCCGGGATTATTGCTGCACCAAAAGTTCCGGCACTAATAATTATAGATAGAACTATCCAAAGATTATTTGGCAGATCGCCAATAATAAAATAACTTGCAAGGAAAGTAGCAATTATTGAAACTATTGAAGTAATCCAAACCAATGAAGTCAATGGTTTTTCAAAATCAAGTTCATCAACATTGCTATACTTAGCTTTTGAAATTATTCCATTGATCCAGAAAGAAACAATAGAAGTTATAATCATTAAAATACGCATTACAAATATCCAGACTAATAATTTAGTTTGTATGCTTAATGCTAACGATTGCATTGCTGCTTCACTACTGATAGAGAAGTTCTCGATGTTAAAGATAGATGCCAGAGCTTGGATTGTATCAGGATTATTAGCTGCTATTCCTTGTAAAACAGGACCAGTAATTGCTAATAAAATAAATGAGATTAAAGCAACTCCTGTAACACCATAAGTTTCGAAACCATCGGCTGTTGGGCCAACAGAGTCGCCTGCGTTGTCACCAACACAATCGGCAATAGTGCCCGGATTACGTGGATCATCTTCTCCAATTTTAAAGATTACTTTCATAAGATCGGAGCCAACATCAGCAATTTTAGTAAAAATACCACCTGCAATACGAAGTACCGAAGCACCAAGAGATTCACCAATAGCAAATCCAATAAAACTTGCGCCTGCAAATTCACCGGGAACAAACAAGAGAATTATCATCATCATTGTTAATTCAAGAGAAATTAAAACAACGCCGATACTCATGCCTGCGTTTAGAGGTATATTTAAAAGTTTAATTGGTTTTCTTTCAAGAGAGGCAAATGCCATTCTTGAGTTTGCTAATGTGTTCATTCTAATTCCAAACCATGCTACACTGTAAGAACCTAAAATTCCGAGAACAGTCCAACTGAGTATCATTAATACTCCACCTACTCCAAAGTCACCACCTGAGAGAAAACCGAAATAAAAAGCTACTGCAGCACCAATAAAAATGAAAAGAATAAGTAAAAATTTACCTTGTTGTATAAGATAAATCTTACCTGTTTCGTAAATAACTTTGGCTACATCCAGCATTGATTGGTGTGCACGGATTTTTTTTACCTTAACAAATTGATATAATCCAAATAAAAATCCTGCAATAGTGATAAGAAACCCCCAGTACAAAATATTTTGACCTTTGATTTCTTCTGGAATCACAAGATCTGCTTCACTTGCAAAAGTGAAAACCGGTAACAGAAATACCGCAATTAAACTTAAAATTTTTTTCATAATATAATTTTGATTTTGGTTAATTCAAATTTAAGTGGCAAAAATAGAAAAACTATTTCGTAAACCAAAAAAAATTTATTAAATATGAATTGCCTGAGGATTGTGTTATTATCATTTATGTTAATAAGTATATTAGAAATCTTAGTGAAAACAATATTATTAAATTGTTGATAAATTTATATATTTGTCAGAAATATCATTATTACTGATTTATTGATTAGTGGTAATTTCTTTATTTTGATGAATGTTTCATACATTCAATGGATCAGAAAAAAAACAATGAAAAAGATTAGACTTGATATAATAGGAATGTCGTACAGTCAATCGCAAAGCGGTGCTTATGCATTAATATTGGGAGAAGTAAACGGTAAACGAAGATTACCAATAATAATTGGAGGGTTTGAAGCTCAGGCAATAGCTATTGAGCTTGAAAAAATGAAACCTTCCAGACCACTTACACATGATTTGTTTAAAAACTTTGCTGATAATTATCAAGTAACTGTTAAAGAGGTGGTAATTGATAAATTTCAGGATGGAATATTTTATGCAAAGTTGTATTGCGAGAACGATAATATTATTAGTGAAATAGATTCGCGAACATCAGATGCAGTAGCTTTAGCAATAAGATTTAAATGCCCGATTTTTACAAATGAAGAAATTCTTAGTAAAGCCGGTATTTTAATTGATGACAAACCGGAGAAAACTAAAACTTCTTCTAAAGCAAAAATAAAAACTGATATTAGTTTCGAGAAATTTTCTTTAAAAGAGTTAGACGACCAATTAAAGAAATCTATTGAAAAAGAAGAATATGAAAAGGCTTCTCTTATTAGAGATGAAATAAATAAAAGAAAAAATAAATAAGAAATTTTTTTTTGATAAAAATTAGTCATTGTCAGGTTTGCTGATAAATAAAGCCTTACAATGACTTTTGTGTTAATTAATTCAATAAATTATGAGATTTAAAACAACTTTAGTAGGATTTTTGGCTGTGATTTTTTCAGTTGCTTCCTTAAGCAGTTTTGCCCAAAACGAGATTAATAACAAATTGGTAAAAAAATGGAAAGCAACAGAGGTCTTAGACATTTCAGGAAACTCAATTTGTCAATTATCTGATAATGATTTTTTAAGTTTTTTAAAGGATGATTCAAAGTTTAGCTGCAATTTTGTAAATGAAAAAATTCATGCTTCCGGGCTTTGGAGCGTAAAAGATAGTATTCTTGAACTCACTTATAATCTCGAAAATATTGAAGTTGATATTGATTCTATTGCATATAATGTTGTAAATAAACAGCCGCAATTAGTTTATTTTAAAGATGGTTTTGAGATTGTCAGAGATGAAACTAATCATTTAACCGCAGTACAAGAATCGAAAACATTTTTAATAGCAAAATGTACAAAAGATTCACTGGTGCTTCAGAACGATAAAATGAGAATTAGTTGCATTTCTTCAATGGAAGATGGTACTATAATTGACAAAGGTAGCGGATTTAGTTTTACTTCTTTTTATCGCGGTATTATTGGTTTGTTTGTTATTTTAGCTCTTGCATATCTTTTTAGTTCAAATCGTAAAGCCATATCCTGGCGTGTAGTTTCTATTGGTCTTGGATTTCAGATAATAATTGCAATTGCCGTTCTTAAAATTTCTGTTGTTCAAAATGTTATAGAGTTTATTGGAAAGATGTTTATCAAAGTGTTGGATTTTACAAAAGTCGGAAGTGAATTCTTATTCGGAGGATTGGTTGATCCTAATACTTATGGTTTCCTATTTGCATTTCAGATATTACCTACAATCATATTTTTCTCAGCACTAACAAGTATTTTATTTTATTATGGAATAATACAAAAGATAGTTTATGGATTAGCTTGGTTGTTGTCGAAAGCATTAAAGATTTCCGGCGCAGAGAGTTTATCAGCATCCGGTAACATTTTTCTTGGTCAAACTGAGTCACCTTTATTGATTAAAGAATATCTGTCGAAGATGAATAAATCAGAAATTATGCTTGTGATGGTAGGGGGTATGGCGACAATTGCCGGTGGAGTTCTGGCGATTTATATTGGTTTGCTCGGCGGTGATGATCCGGTGGGCAGGTTGCTTTTTGCCAAGCATCTGATTACAGCTTCGGTTATGGCAGCACCGGGAGGTGTTGTTGCTGCAAAAATGCTTGTGCCTCAAACCGAGTCCATCGAAAGTGAAATAAAAATTACAAGAGAATCAATAGGTACTAATATTCTTGATGCTATTACAAATGGTACCTCCCAAGGTGTTAAACTTGCCGTGAATGTAGCAGCTATGTTGCTGGTTTTTCTTGCAATGATTGCTATGGTAAATTATATTTTTTTGAAAATTGGTGATTGGACAACCCTTAATGCTGTAATTACTAATTTTACAGGAGGACAATATAATGAATTTAGTTTGCAGTTTGTTTTCGGATATGCATTAGCACCTCTTGCATGGCTTATGGGTGTATGCGCTGAAGATATGACTTTAGTTGCACAGTTATTTGGTGAAAAAATCATTCTAAACGAACTTATAGCTTATGTGAGCTTAAAGGATTTGATAAGCTCTATGAGTTTTACCCAGGAGAAATCAATTATCATGGCAACATATATGTTATGTGGATTTGCGAATTTCAGTTCAATAGGAATACAAATCGGGGGTATCGGAGCACTCGCACCAAACAAAAGAAAATTATTATCGAAACTTGGATTTAAAGCATTAATTGGTGGAGCGCTTGCATCGCTTTTATCTGCTACACTTGTGGGGATGATACTTGGATAGGAATTGATGATAGTAATTGATGGTAATGTGTAGTAATTAAAAGTAATTTATTGTAATTAGTTGTTTTGAAACCATGAAACACTTAAAACACATAACATTTTTAATACTTTTTCTGGCAGTAGTTAGTTGCACCCAACTATTTAAAATCAAAGATTATGATTCTTTGCCATTATATTCTGAAAATGGATATATCAATGCAGTAATAGAAATTCCTGCAGGTACAAATCATAAAATAGAATACGATAAAGAAGATCATAAATTCAGAGTAGAGCAGCGAAATGGTAAAGATAGAATTGTTGAATATCTTCCATATCCCGGCAATTATGGTTTTCTTCCCTCAACTTATATGGATCCTGCTATTGGAGGTGATGGTGATGCACTTGATGTGATTGTTATTAGTGAAAGTTATCCAACAGCCAGCATTGTCGAAATAATTCCGGTTGGAGTATTACTTTTGGAAGATGGAGGAGAAATTGACACCAAAATAATTGCCATTCCCGCTAAGGAAAACGAAAAAGTTATTAAGGTTGAATCTCTTGACGAATTGAGAGAGAAGTACCCAAAAGCTGATGAAATAATTAAAAATTGGTTCCTCAATTATAAAGGAAAAGGAATAATGAAATTTGTAGGATGGGGTGATAAAGATGAAGCTTTACTCGAAATAAATAAATGGAGTAAAAAGTAGGCAGTAAACAGTAAATCAATCCCGAAGGGATTAAACTATGAATAGCCCTGTACAGCTTGTCCCGAAAATCGGGAAAGTGTTGGAAGAATATATTTAAATCTAAAATCGGTGTTCAGTGTTCGATATTCATCGTTCCGAAAAAAAAGGAAAAACTGAATATCGAATATCGATTAACGAATAATGAATGATGATTTAAAACAAATCAATCACAAGCTTGAAGGGCTTGAATAATAAAAGATTTTAAAGTAAAATCATAAAAAAAATGATTCAATATTTAAATTTACTTGAACACGTTTTAGAACATGGGGTTGAGAAAAAAGACCGAACCGGTACCGGAACGATTAGTGTATTTGGTTATCAGATGAGATTTAATCTCGAAGAAGGATTTCCTGTTCTTACCACGAAAAAACTTCATCTCAGATCTATCATTTATGAACTCCTTTGGTTTCTGAAAGGTGAAACAAATATTAAATACCTTAACGAAAATAAAGTTAAAATTTGGAACGATTGGGCAAATGAGGAAGGTGAACTTGGGCCTGTTTACGGGCAACAATGGCGAAACTGGAATAATGAAGGAATTGATCAGATCGTTGAGATTGTCGAACAAATAAAAACCAATCCTGATAATAGACGGATGATTGTGGCTGCATGGAACCCAAGTGTTTTGCCTGACACTTCAAAATCTTTTACAGAAAATGTAAAAAACGGAAAAGCTGCTTTACCTCCTTGTCATGCATGGTTTCAGTTTTATGTAGCAGGAGGGAGGCTTTCATGTCAAATGTATCAGCGCAGTGCTGATATTTTCCTTGGAGTGCCTTTTAATATTGCTTCGTATGCTTTGCTTACGATGATGATGGCGCAAGTTACCGGTTTAAAAGCAGGAGATTTTATCCATACTTTTGGTGATGCTCATATTTATCTTAATCATTTAGACCAGGTGAAATTGCAGTTAAGTCGAAAACCTTATGATTTACCTGAAATGAAAATCAATCCGGAAATAAATAATATTTTTGATTTTAAATATGAGGATTTTGAATTGTTGAATTACCAATCTCATCCTCATATTAAGGGGGAGATTTCGGTTTGATGAGAAACTCGAAATTAGAAATTCGATTTCTTGGGAACTATTTATTAAGTTAAAAAATAGAATAATGTGGTAATGAAGCCATTCCGAAAAGCCGCTAAGCGGGTGATTTGGTAAAACGTAGAAAATTATAATTTTTCATATCAATTTGATAGAAACCCGCTAAGCGGCTGACAATTTTCCTTAGTATAATTTTCATAATTTAAAAATATATATTTTAGCGTATTAATTGAACAACACAAAGTTAGGATAAATGAAAAACATCTCAATTATAGTTGCAATAGCTCAGAATCATGCAATAGGAAAAGATAATAAATTGTTGTGGCATATTTCCGAAGATTTAAAAAGATTTAAAAGAATCACAAAAGGGTCTAAAGTAATTATGGGAAAAAATACGTATTTGTCGCTTCCTGTGCGCCCTTTGCCAAATCGCGAAAATGTTGTGATAACTGATTCTAAAGGCGATAAATTTGAAGGCTGCACAACAGTTTATTCAATTGATGAAGCTCTTAATTTTTGTAACGATACAGAAGAGAGTTTTATAATTGGCGGAGCATCAATTTACAAACAGTTTCTTCCTTTTGCCAATAAATTTTATCTCACTAAAGTGAATAAAGATTTTGAAGCCGATACTTTTTTAGAAGTTGATTTTAATGATTGGAAGTTAATTGAAGAAGAAAATATTGTTGATGACTCTCAGAATGATTTTACTTATTCTTTTCTTACTTACGTGAAATAGAAGGTTTTTTAGACAATATAAAATGATTAAATGTTTAAATGATTAAATGCTTAAATGATTAAATGATAAAATGTTTAAATGATTAAATAAATAATCTATACTCGTATTCGCATTAAGGATTATATTCTAAGGGAGGATAATTATCATAGTGAAACAGAAAATAATAAGTCCACCGGATGGTTTATACATCTAATATTTTTCTGTATATTTGAAGAATAAATTGTTTAAACAATAACTTCTAAATATTATTATTTTATTAATCAATACTTTAATAAAACGGACTACTAATCCCAAAAGTAAAATAATACGTATGGTATGGTGGTTTTTTAGGAGTTATGTAAAATAATCTAGTCATAATTATTAATCAAAAACAATAGAAATGAAAAAGATAATATTATTGACATTAATTGTATTTACAATCTTTTCTTGCCAAAATAATAAGAAGGAAGTTAAGGAGACAAAAGCAGTACAAAAGATAAAAATTGACGATACTGAAAGGACCGAAAAACTATTTCAAGAATTTAAGACACTTTATAATGAATTATTAACTTTCAAAGATCAAGCAGACTTCAAGGAATTCGGATTAGGTGCTGGTGGACCACATAGTAAATGGCTTAAAAACGTTAAAAAACTTAAATCCAATCCAGACTCTAAATTGCTTTTGAAAAAAGGAGTTGTTGCAGGCGAATTGGAACAGCTAGGATTTGAATATGTCAGTTCCAAAGGTAAAGAAACAGAAGCGACAAAATTTTTCAATAAAGCGTTCTCTGATGCAATATCACCAATAAAAGTAGAAAAAGTTGAGATTGCTTCAAGAAATAGTAATTATGATAATTTAAAGAAAAATTACAAGTTATTTGGCAAATGGAAAATTACAAATACGATTGTTAAGGAAAGTTACTCTTACGAAATATATAAAAAGGAAAATGAATATATTGGAGTAATCCAATCTGGAGAATACAAAACAGAGATTTTGGAGAAAAATGGAAATAAATATTTTGTAAAAGGTAATAAATACGGGGAGTATTTTAAGATTGATGCTAAAATGAAGATGACACTATTTGATAAAGATGGAGAATTAGCGAGCAGTGGATTTATAGCAACAAAAAATTGATAACCAAAAATTGCTTTGCCTAACAAAAAGGTAATGCATCTGGCAGATAGCACTAGATATTAAGATGTTAGCAATAAATAGACATTGTGGTAAATTGAAAAAATAAAAAAATGAAAAAATCAAGAAAATTAATATTATCAGTATTATCAATTCTTCTTTTGACATTTTCTACAACTTACAGTCAAAATACAGAAGTAACAGATACAACAAATCATAAATTAATTATTGCTGCAAAAGAAATAATGAATTCTGTACCTTCTTGTGCACTAATTACTCTAGACAAAGAAGGTCGCCCCAGAGTAAGAGCGATGAATCCTTTTAAACCAGAAAGTGATCTTACAGTCTGGTTTGGCACAAATGCTAAAAGCAGGAAGGTAGATCAAATTAAAAATGATGATCGGGTAACTTTATATTATTTAGAAAGTGATGCTTCAAGTTATGTTATGATTCACGGAACGGCAGAATTAATTATTGATAAAAAGGAAAAAGAAAAACGATGGAAGGATGAATGGGAGTCCTTTTATACAAACAAAAAAGATAATTATCTTTTAATAAAAGTTACTCCTATTTGGATGGAAGTAAGTAGTACAACTCGTGGTATTTATGGCAATACTGAAACATGGCAACCACCACATGTAATCTTTGATTCTAAACAAAAGTTCGATTAATGATTTAATATTTAGATTTTAATTCTTTGAAAATTAAAAAAATGTTTATCCGCTATCTTACAACATTGTTAAATTGCGATTAATAAGATGCTAAAAAACATTTGTAATAAAATTATTTTAAAAATATTGCCACAGATTCACAGAATATGTTTTAAACAAATCCGAACAAATACTAAGTGAAATGTCAACTGAAGAGTTGATAACATTAGCATTCGGAGATATTGAAAATGCAATAAATAATTTTAAAAATGGATAATTCACAAAACAATTCCTCAAATTTCATTTTATACACTTCCAATTCAGGGGATGTAAAGGTAAATGTTTTTTTAGAAAACGAGACTATTTGGTTGTCCCAAAAATCTATTGGAGAGTTATTTGGTGTTGAAAGTCATACTATCACATATCATCTAAAAGAGATTTATAAAACCCAAGAATTAGAGGAAAGTGCAACTACTCGAAAAATTCGAGTAGTTCAAAAGGAAGGTAATAGAAATGTTCAAAGAAATATTGATTTTTACAACCTAGATGCAATTATATCAGTTGGTTATCGTGTAAACTCAAAACAAGCAACACAATTTAGAATTTGGGCTACAAAAACCCTAAAAGAATTCATTATCAAAGGATTTGTTTTGGATGATGAACGATTAAAGCAGGGTAATCAAGTTTTTGGTAAAGATTATTTTGATGAGTTACTCGAAAGAATTCGAGAAATACGAGCATCAGAAAGACGTTTCTATCAAAAAATTACAGATATCTATGCTCAATGTAGTATCGATTATAACCCAAAAGCAGAAACGACAATTACATTCTATAAAACTGTTCAAAATAAATTACATTGGGCAATTACAGGTAATACAGCAAGTGAGATAATTGTTAATCGTTCTGATGCTGAAAAGGATTATATGGGATTGACAAATTGGAAAAACTCACCAAAAGGAAAAATTTTAAAGTTAGATATTTCTATTGCAAAGAATTACTTATCGGAAAAAGAAGTTTCAGAATTAAATAGATTAGTGGAACTTTATCTGAATTTTGCAGAGTTACAAGCAGAACGTAATATTCCAATGAAAATGAATGAATGGACTGAAGTTTTAACCAGTTTTCTTAAAATTAACAGATATGATATTCTTACAAATGCTGGAAAAATATCTCATCATAAAGCATTAGAAAAATCAGCAAAAGAATATGAAAAATATAGAGTAATTCAAGACCAAAAATATTTATCTGATTTTGATAAGGAGATTAAAAAGTTAAAAAAATGATGGACTTAAAAGACGGAGATAATTTTATAGAAATAAAATCAACATCAATTATTCTATGGGGTATTGATATAAAACCATTTGAAGTAAATCTAACAGAAAATATAAACAATTATATAGAGAATCTCAAAATACCGATTAATGAAATTTGTGAAATAGTAGAAGACGATATTGTTGGGCTTTATAAATTGTGCTTGAAAACAAGAACTGAAGCATAACCTGATATAGTTTTTGACGTTCCTCCATAATTTTTTGTCAAATAATGGTATCTAAAGCGGGAAAGTTGTTTCTGTAAATAAAGGAAAATGGGATAAATCACACGGTTTTGATTATGTTAATAATTTTAATCTTAAATGGCTAAAACAAGTTCGTGAGTTAATGAAAGAGGATGCTACTATTTGGATTAGTGGCACAATGCACAATATTTTTAGCATTGGTCAAATATTAACGGAATTAGATTTTAAAATACTAAATATTATTACTTTGCAAAAAACAAATCCACCACCTAATTTTTCTTGTCGTTATTTTACCTTTTCAACAGAATAAATAATTTGGGCAAGGAAATCTAAAAAAGTGCCACATTTCTACAACTATGAACTAATGAAACAGTTGAATGGTGATAAACAAATGCAAGACGTTTGGAAATTACCAGCAATTGCTAAATGGGAAAAATCTTGCAAAAAACATCCAACACAAAAACCATTATCGGTATTAACAAGAATTATAATGGCATCAACAAAACCTAATGCTTGGGTTTTAGATCCATTTGCAGGCAGTAGCACAACAGGAATTGCATCAAATTTAGCAAATAGAAGATATTTAGGAATTGATCAAGAAACTGAATTTTTAGATATTAGCAAATGTCGAAAATTAGAAATCGAAAACGCAAAAATTGCAGAATTATATAAGAATAAAATAAGTGGATTTAATAACCATAACGAATTTGTGAATTATTTGAAAGTAGAACCAAAACCAATTAAAAAGGTTGCACTTGGTTTTTGCAGAAAGAAAGATATTTCAAATTTAACAAAAACAAACAAATTTTATTTTCACGCAATTGAAGATAATAATTTTGTGCAAGATTTCCCAACGGAAATATTAGATGTAAAAATTATATATTTATATCAAGGAGGAAGAGGAAAGCTTTTGTTTTATACGGGTCATCACGGAAAGATTAAAGAAATAAAACTTAAACATAAATCTAAAATTCAAGGAAAGGAAAATTCAAGAACTGAATATTATTACGAAATCACACTTGAAAAGAATTTTGAATTTGATGAATATCAAACAATAAAATTAGATCCAAAAATACTGTTTGAAAAGAATGATATTACAAATAAGGATTTGCTAAATAAGTATTTACCTGCAATTTCAACATTAGATAAAGTGGAAAATAATTTAAATAAAGATAAATATACCAATGCATAAAACCACACAATTCTTTTTACTGTCTTTCCTGAGCAATCCATTGATAAAAATAATGAAATACACGTCATTGATTTATTTAGACAAATTAAGGAATGAAAATAATTAATCCACTAATGCTTCTTGTTTAATTAGTTTATTAGACTCCTTTTCTTAAAATGAGCTGAATCACCAAAATCTCCCCATTCGATTTTGTATCCGATTTTTTTAATTCTTTTTTCCGGGACAAGGATCTCTTTTGACGAGGGTAGAGGTTTGTTTTCGTAAATCATGTAATTTTCGCGGTAGACAGCAGGAGTGATATTTGGCATTATAACATTAGCTCCGGCAGTTATAGCTTTTTCTCTTCCATTTACTCCAATAGCTTCAAGTGCTGTTGTTGCTGCAATGTTGATGGTTTTCATTAATATTCTGAGAACAGCTATCATTTTCAATGTCATGAAATATCTTTCTTCAATAGGTTTAAGAGAGTCCTTAAATTCATATAAAGGAGTGTCTTTTTGTTCGAGATAGGGTCCCATGCCAACCATGTCGATGTCGATTTCTTTCATGAATATAAGGTCATCGGCAAGGTTTTCTGTGGTTTGAAATGGTAAGCCAATCATAACTCCGGTGCCGGTTTGATAGCCTGTTTTTCTTAAAGCCTTTAATGCTTCTATACGTTTTTCAAAACTATGGGTTTCGTTATTAGGATGTATTTTATTGTATAATTCTTTTGTAGAACTTTCGATACGTAAAAGATACCTGTTTCCCCCGTTTTTATTCCATTTTAAGTAGGTTTCTTCGCTTTGTTCGCCGCAAGAAAGTGTAATATGTAGTTTCCCTTTTGTAAGTTCTTTGATCTTTATTAAAAGATTATTTACTCTTTCAACGAAAGTATTATTGTCAAGCTCGCCAGATTGAATTGCTAAAGATCCATAATTATTATCGTAAGCATATTTTACCGTTCTCAGAACTTCTTCATCTGTAAGATTGTATCTGCAGACATGTTTATTACTTTTACGAATTCCACAATAGAGACAATCTTTTTTGCAAATATTTGATAGTTCTATCAATCCCCGCAAATAAACTTTATTACCAACATGTTTTAGCCTGATTTCTTTAGATCTTGCAAACAACAATTTGCTCTCTTTCTGAGTGGCATTTAACAAAATGATAATATCATCTCTCGAAAGTTCTTTTTTATTTAATATGTCTTTGAATGAGAGTTTCATGGTTATATTGCTTCATTGTTAGGTGTTTACCTGGTTTTTGGTTTTGCTGAATCAAAAATTTCTACAGATCGTTCAAAAGTGCCATGCATGTAAGCTATTGCCATACCATAATTGCTGACTGGAATTCCTGCATCAATTGCGGGTTTTAGTCTGCTTTGTAATTGTTTTTTAGTAACCACACAACCGCCGCATTGAATAACTAAAGAATAATCTTTAATGTTTCCGGTAATTTTATTAAGTCCCGAAACTACATCAAATTCAATATCTTTTTTAGTTAGTTTTTTTATCCAATTTGGAATTTTAACTCTTCCAATATCATCGCAACTTACTTGATGAGTGCAGGATTCGAGAATAAGAACTTTATCACCGTTTTTAAGTTCAGATATTTTTCGTGTTCCTGCAATATAATTTTCAAAATTTCCTTTCATCCTGGCAAGGATAATACTAAAACTTGTAAGCGCAACATCCTCGGGAACAATATCTTTTACATATTCAAAAACCTGACTGTCGGTAATTGCAAGCTTTGGTTTGATATTGGTTTTCTTTAAAAACGATTCCAATTCAGTTTCTTTTAAAACTATTGCAATACAATCGTTATCCAGAACATCTCTCAAAGCCATTACTTGTGGAAGTATCATTCTTCCTTCTGGAGCTTCCGAATCAATTGGAGTAATAAGTAAAACGATATCATTCTTTTTTACAAGATCACCAATTAATGAAGTTTTCTGATAGGCATTTTCCGGAATTATCTTTTTTAATTCATTGATTATTTTTTCAATATTCTCAGTATCTTCTGAATTATGGTCAATTACTTCACAATTAAATTGCTCTTTTATATCTGATTTTAATGTTAAGGAAAGTTTATCGATATCCGATTTATTATGAATAATCAAATAAGGTAAATCAAATTTTTTAAATTTATTTATCAGTTCAAGTTCAAAATCACCAAATTGATTATTTGTGATGAGAAGAATTGCACAGTCGATAATATTGATAACATCAAGAGTTTTTTCAATTCTTTTTGCTCCAAGCATTCCTGTATCATCAATTCCTGCAGTGTCAATAATTATTGCAGGTCCTATACCAAATATTTCAATTGATTTTTTTACAGGGTCTGTTGTTGTTCCTGCATGATCCGAAACTATGGCAATATCTTGTCCTACAACAGAATTAATAAAAGTACTTTTCCCGTTATTTCTTCTACCAAAAATTCCGATATGTGGTTTTGTATCCCGTCCTTTTGTCATCTGTTTTTGTTATAAAATCTGAATTTTAATATTAGCTTGTCACGACTAAGGCGTGATAAATTATTATTCAATATTCAAATTATTGGAACTAATCATTTTTTAAATAAATTATTTATTTCTCAACAAATATATATTACACTGAATTTTAAAAAAAGGCAAATGGCCACTAAAAAGTTATGACGAAAATAATGACCATTTAGCCAGTTTTTATAAAATATCTGTGATTTTTTTTCTCACAATATTTTAATTTTATCTAATTCAAGGAACATAATAAAAAAGGTAAATGGCCACTAAAAAGTTATGACGAAAATAATGACCATTTAGCCAGTTTTATAATTTATTTAGTGTCAATTTATTTTAAACATTTAATACACAACAAATACTTCATTTTTGTTTAAAAATATAGATCCCTCTCACCATTTTTAATTCTTTCAATTCTATTTTTAACTTCAGAAATATATTTTTCATCATCAAGTTTATTGAGATTATTTTCAATTACTTTCCATCCTTTTTCGGCAATTTCTTCATTTGCATAATCAACAAGATATTCCGAAAGAGTAAGTATAGCATTTGGAGTGCAATATCTTTTAATAAAACCAGGAACCGAAAATTCCATGAAATGTTCTCCTGTTCTTCCAAGACGATAACAAGCTGTGCAAAAAGAAGGAAGATAACCGTCGTCAAGCAATTCATCAATTACTTCGGCTAATGTTCTGGAGTCGTTAATTAAAAACTGCTCTTTGTTAAGATTTTGGTCAACCTCAGGATTTTCAGCATAAGCACCAATTTCTAATTTTGTTCCTGCATCTATTTGTGAGCAACCATATTGTAAAACTTCTTTTCTAATCACCTCCGGTTCACGAGCAGTAAGTATCAGACCTGTGTAAGGGACTGACAAACGAAGGATTGCAACTAATTTTGCAAAATCATTATCACTAACATTGTATTTGTCATTGATGTCGTACTCGGAGGCATCCTGTAAACGTGGAAACGAAATTGTATGTGGCCCTACATTATAACAGGCTTCGAGATGATTAGTATGACGAACGAGGCTCATAATTTCAAATCTCCAGTCGTATAAACCAAATAAAGCTCCAATTCCAACATCATCAATACCTGCTTCCTGTGCACGATCTAGAGAGGTTAAGCGATAGTTGAAATCAGCTTTCTTACCACTTGGATGAAATTCTTTGTATGCATCGGGATGATATGTTTCCTGGAAAACTTGATAGGTGCCTATTCCTGATTTTTTCACAGTTTTGAAGCCTTCAATATCGAGGGGGGCTGCATTAATATTTACTCTCCTGATTTCGCCATTGTCTTTTTTAACATTATAAACTGTTTTTACAGTTTCTGCAATATATTCCGGTGAATAAACAGGATGCTCGCCATAAACAAGAATTAGTCTTTTTTGTCCATGTTCTTCAAGAGCTTTTACGTTATTTATTAATTCTTCTTTTGTAAGAGTTTTTCTCTTGGCATTTTTATTTGATGCTTTAAACCCACAGTATTTACAGTTATTTATACAATAGTTTCCCACATAAAGGGGGGCAAACAAAACAATACGATTTCCATAAACATTTTCTTTTAGTGTTTTGGCACCGTTTTTAATATCTTTAACTAATTCTGGATCAGTTGTGTTTACCAAAACTGCAACTTCTTCGAGATTAAGTCTTTTTTTACTTAACGATTTTGCAATTATCTCGTTAACTCTTTCTTTTGTCGGTTTTGCATTATTTATAAAATCCCATATTTCATCTTTATCGATGAAAGGTTTCATGGGTTCATCTTTAATTGCGTATTTTTCTGGATTAAATTTCATTGCCTTTTTCTTTAAAATTTTAAAATTAATGTTCATAGGGTAGAGTTATTGTAAATGTGGTTCCCTTGTCGGGAATACTGTTTACATTAATTTTTCCTTCGTATAGTTCAACAATATCTTTAGTAATTGAAAGTCCTAATCCTGTTCCTGTAATGTTTTTTGTTTTTGAATTTTTTATCCTGACAAAGTCGTGGAAAAGTTTTGCAATATCTTCTTCAGCCATTCCAATACCGGTGTCTTCAACTTTTATTTCAATTGCACTTTTCAGTTCAGTTATCGAAATATTAACCTCTCCGTTTTCAATATTATATTTTACTGCATTTGATACAAGATTGTTGAAAATTATTTCCATTTCATCCATATCAGATTTGAAATAAGTATTTTCTTCTGAATATAAATTAATTGATATATTTCTTTGAATTGCAAGAGGTTCAATGCTATGTATTGCAAGTTTTGCAACTTCATTAAGATCAGTGTTTCTAAGTTCTCTTTTTTTCTTACCAGATTCAATTTTTGTGAGATCAAGCATATCCATAATAAGATTTCTCATTCCATTAATTCTTGCTATCGAACGCTCAATCATAGTCTGATAATCTTTAATATTTTCACCAGCCTGTCTGTCGCTCATTATTTTAAGATAACCTTCGATGGCATTTATGGGCGATTTTAGTTCATGAGAAAGTACTGAAAGAAACTGAAATTTCAGTTGCTTACTTTCCTTCTTCATTTTCCTTGTCATTTTTTTCAGGAAAAGATGTTTTGTAATGCTTTCCATTGCTGCTTTCAGTTCCTGAGGAGTAAATGGTTTTGGAACAAAATTAAATGCTCCATTCCCGGTTGCTTTTATTGCAAGGTCTAAAGAGGCATGAGAAGTAATCATCATAACTGCAACATCAATATGATTTTTGTTGATGTGTTGAAGTACTTCAATTCCATGAATTCCCGGTAGTTTATTATCTAATAAAACTATGTCGGGTTTGTTATTTTCTAATATTTCAAGAGCTTGTTCACCGGTTTCTGCTTCTATTATCTCGAAAGAAAAGTCGTCTTCCATAAATGGATATCCAACAGTGAAGTTTCGAAGAATTCTATTAATTCCGGAACGAATACCGGGTTCATCATCAACAACTAATACTTTTAACTTTTCCATGATTTATTGTTTAAGTGCTAAATGTTTGTTTTTTTATAACTTTAATAGCTTCTTAATTTCTCTTTGTAATTGATCTGTTCTTATACCTTTTTCAATATATTTATCAGCTTTAATCCATTGTTTTTCTTCTTCTGATTCAGTTCCGAAAAGTAATCCTGTTTCAGCAGTAACAGCTGTAATAATCATTACAGGTACATCGGGATATTTCTTTTTTGATTTATAACTTAAAATGAATCCACTATCTTTATTTTCCATCATAAGATCAAAAATTGCAAGATCGGGTTTTGTGTTTTGAAGGATTTCTTCTCCTTCTTTCTGACTGTCAGCAGTAATAACTTCAAATCCCATATTTGAAATCAAAAATTTGTTTTGTTCAATCTGATCAATATCATCATCCACAATCAATACTAATTTTTTCTTTTCTAACATTTTATTTTTAGTTTTATATGTCTTTTAACTACTAATTATTTCTTGGTAATTTAATTTTAAAATTTGTTCCTATTTGACCTTTTTCAGGATCATTATTTGATTGTACTGAAATTTGGCCTTTGTGCATTTTTACTATTCCATAAATAAGTGGTAGACCTAATCCGGTACCATTACCTGGTTTTTTTGTAGTAAAGAAAGGAGTAAATAATTTGTCCATATTATCTTTCGAAATCCCGGTTCCTGTATCACTTATATTAATTTCAATTTCATCATCATTATCTGTAATATAGATTTTTAGTTCTCCACCATCAGGCATGGCTTCTACTGCATTTTTTTCAATATTTGTCAGTACTTGCATTAGTTGATCTTTATCAACCATTGCTATTGGGTCTTTCATTTCTGATTTAAAAGAAACGTTAACATTAAGAGGTTTGATAATTGAATCAATACTATGTTCGGCAAAATTTTGCATATTTGTTTTTGAAAGTTTAACCTGATTTTTTCTTGCAAAATTTAATAACCCGCCAACAATTCCTTTACATCTTTCTGCTTGTTCAACAATAAGATTGAGGTCTTCAATTATGGGGTCGTCAATTTTGGCTTCATCTTTTAGAATGTTGCTATACATTGTTATCACACCAAGTGGATTATTCAGTTCATGTGCAATACCGGCGGAAAGTTGTCCCATGTGAGCAAGCTTTTCCGATTGTTTTAAGGCCTGTTGGGCTGTACTTAAATTCTCGTTCGAGATGTTTAAGTTTTTAATAGAATCATGTAATTTTTCTATTGTATAAGGTAAACACATTTCGCTTTCAGCCAATCCTTCGATAATTGCAATTGCATGTTCACGGCAAGTTTGGTAACCACATGCACGGCAATTCAAATGATCTTTTGGCTCTTTTTTACCCATTCCGAGCAAGACTTTTTTTATTTCTTCCTCGCTAGGTTTGTCTATCTTATAATTTACATCATCAAATGTTTGTGAAAAGTTAATATTCTCAAAAGACTTAACATCTTTTTCCCATTTTTCTACATCCAGATTATTAAGTTTTTCTTTTACATAATTACTGATACAAGTACGTTTTGAATATCGTTCATCAGGTTTGCTCATTCCAGGACCCATAATACAACCTTCGCAGCAGAGAAGTTCAAGATGTTGTGAGCCGATTTTGTTTTTTTCAAATTCGTTTATTGCAGCAATGAAATTATTCTTTCCTTCAGCAACAATAGTGTTACCTTCAGAGATATCATCTGTCATATCTATTGTATGCAGTAATCCACGACTGACAGGAAAGATTGCTCCTTTACCTGAAAATGGCGGGTCAAATTCTATAGGATCAGCATCTTCAATTGTAAGACCGTCTTCGTTGAGCATTTCCCTTAGTTCTCTAAAAGTTAAAACCTCGTCAACTTCATCAGATTCTGATTTTTTTGCAAGACAAGGTCCAATGAAGACAACTTTTGCATTTTTACCATATTTAGCTTTAACTATTCTGGTAATAGCAACCATTGGTGAAGCAATGGGAGCTAGTGATGAAATCATTTCAGGATGATAAATTTGTATATAAGAAACTATTGCAGGGCAATCTGAAGTAATGCATTTTTTGTTGCTGTTGTTAAAGAGTTTTTTATATTCTTTTGCAACCATGTCGGCGCCAAATGAAACCTCAACCACTTTACTAAAACCAATTTTTTTTATAAGACTAACCAAAATCTTATGGTCAGTAATTTCAGTAAATTCAGCTGGAAAACTTGGTGCAACACACGCAATTATTAAATCGTTAGTTTTAATTAAAGCTCGTACTTCATCTTTTGTTTCCAGAAAAACCTTGGCTCCTTGGCTGCATACTCTTACACAATTTCCACATCCAATGCATCGTTCATTAATAACTTCAGCTTGCCCGTTAATAATTTTTATTGCTTTCGCAGGACATTCGCGCACACAAGTGTAGCATACTCTACACTTGTTTTTAACAGTATAAACCAGTTTGCTTCTGTCTGTGCGTTTCATGTCCTTGTGTTTTATAATTTATCTTAATACTTCTCTTTTGATATAAGTTGTATGTAAAAGCTCATGACTTTTGTGTCCTAATGGTTCACCAAGATATTTGTCGTAAATTTCAATGATATCAGGATTTTTGTGAGAAACATTTAATGTTTCATTTGCATCGATATCGTAAAGTGATTTCATTCTTGATTTCAGATTCTCATCATCAGCACCAATATGCTGACCACCTCCACCGATACAACCACCGGGGCAAGCCATTATTTCAATAAAGTGAATGTCGTTTCTTCCTTCTTTAATTTCGGTAAGAAGTTTTTTTGCATTTCCTAAGCCATTAACTACCGCAATACCAATTTCTAGATCACCTATTTGTATCTTAGTTTCTTTTCGGTCTTCAAAACCTCTTACTTCAGGAATTTGAAATTTAACAAGTTCTTTACCTGTGAGCTTGTAATATGCTGTTCTTATTGCAGCTTCCATTACTCCACCTGTGGCACCAAATATTTTTCCGGCACTGCTCCTTGTTCCTAATGGAGAATCTGCACTTTCAGGTTGAATTTTATTAATATCAATGCCATACAATTTGATAAATTGACTTAACTCTCGAGTTGTTAAAACTGCATCAACATCAGTTATTCCGTGAGATGTCATTTCATCTCTTTGAGCTTCAAATTTCTTTGCAGTACAAGGCATTATCGAAACCGAATAAATATTTTTAGCTTCGATATTTTCTGTTTTTGTAAAATAATTTTTGATGATAGCTCCCATCATTTGTTGAGGAGACTTGCAAGAAGAAATATTTGGAATAAACTCAGGAGTAAATTCTTCAGCATATTTTATCCATGCAGGACAACAGCTTGTTATCATTGGTAGAACACCATTGTTGGATACTCTGTCGATCAGCTCAGCAGATTCTTCCATTATAGTAAGGTCGGCTGCAAAGGATGTGTCAAAAACTCTGTCGAATCCAATTTTTCTTAAAGCAGAGTTCATAATTCCATTAATATCTTTTCCGGGTTCAATTCCAAATTCTTCCGCAAGGGAAACAGAAATAGCAGGAGCATATTGAACAACAACAGTTTTTGATGGGTCATTTAATGCTTCTATAATTTCAGGGAAATGATTTTTTTCAGTTAATGCACCTGTTGGGCATACCATAATACATTGGCCACAATTTACACAGCTTGATACGTTAATGCTTTTATTAAAAGCAGTTCCAATAATTGTCTGGCTTCCTCTGTTAATGTAATCAATAGCCGAAACTCCCATTACTTTTTCACATACTTCAACACATCTTCCGCAAAGGATACATTTATCAGGATCGCGTATAATACTTGCACCTGAAGTATCAATATTATGATTGTTCTTTTTTCCGTTTATTTTTCTTTCTCTTACGTGTAGTTCGTTTGAGAGATTTTGAAGTTCGCAATTAAGGTTTCTTGAGCAATAAAGACAATCATCAGGATGATTTGATAATAATAGCTCCACAATAGTTTTTCTTGCTTCAACAACCTTAGCTGAATGAGTTTGAATTTTCATTCCTTCAGCAGCAGGATATGAACATGATGTAATTAATTTCCCGGTTTTTTCATCCTCAACAACACACATACGACATGCACCTGTTGGTGGAAAACCCTTCATATGGCAAAGTGTAGGTACTTTTATTCCGTTACGATTTAATACGTCAAGAATAGTTTCGTCTTTATTTGCTTCAAGTAATTGATTATTTACTTCTATATTGAAATTCATTTTTGTTTTGATTTAAGATTATTATCTTATCGAGATTGCATTAAATTTACATGCTTCTTCACAACTTCCACAGCCAATACATTTTTCTTCAATAATAAAATGAGCTTGTTTTTTTGATCCGATAATTGCATTTGTCGGACATTTTTTAGCACAAACTGTACACCCTATACATTTGTCAACATCAATTTTAAAAGTTCTTAGTTCAGTACAAACTCCTGCACGGCATTTTCTTTCGAAGATATGTTCTTCAAATTCTTCTCTGAACCATTTTAATGAACTAAGGACAGGATTTGGAGCTGTTTGACCCAAACCACATAAAGATGTTTCTTTGATAACTTTTCCGAGTCTTTCCAATTGTAAAATACCTTTGAATCTTTCGAGGGCAGCATTAGAACTTTCGTTGCTTGGTCGTTGAGTAATACTTTCAAGTATCTCAAGCATTCGTTTTGTTCCTTCACGGCAAGGAATACATTTTCCGCAACTTTCTCTTTGAATAAATTGCAGAAAGAATTTTGAAATATCAACCATGCAATTGTCTTCATCCATAACAACAAGACCACCCGAACCCATCATTGCACCTACTTTAATAAGCGATGCGTAATCAACTTCAATATCAAGATTTGCTTCGGTGATACAACCACCGGAAGGACCTCCGATTTGTACTGATTTGAATTTTTTATTGTTTTTTATTCCTCCGGCAATATTGAAAATAATTTCTCTTATTGTGGTTCCCATTGGAATTTCAACTAAGCCTGTAAGACTTACTTTTCCTGATAAAGCAAAAACTTTTGTTCCTTTGCTTGATTCAGTTCCAATTGAACTAAACCAATCTTCTCCTTTTACAATAATTTCAGGAATATTTGATAAAGTCTCAACATTATTAATTATAGTCGGTTTTCCAAATAATCCTTTAACAGCTGGAAATGGTGGCCTTGGACGAGGCATACCTCTTTTGCCTTCTATGCTTTGAATAAGTGCAGTTTCTTCACCACAAACAAATGCACCTGCACCCATTTTTACTTTAATATCAAAATCGAATCCGGTTAAGAAAATATTTTTGCCAAGTAAGCCATATTCGCGAGCTTGATTTAATGCAATTTTTAATCTTTCAATTGCTAATGGATATTCAGCTCTAATATAAATATATGCTTTTGAAGCTCCTATTCCATAAGCTGCAACTGCCATTCCTTCTATTAAACGATGTGGGTCACCTTCGATAACGGCTCTGTCCATAAATGCACCGGGATCACCTTCGTCTGCATTACAAATTAAATATTTTTGATCTGCTTTGGTGTTAAAAGCGAATTTCCATTTTTTCCCCGTTGGAAATCCTCCGCCACCACGACCTCTTAATCCGCTTTTTTCTATTTTATTGCATACTTCAATTGAGGAGTTGGAAGTTATTGTTTTTAAAAATCCTTGATATCCGCCAAAGGAAATATATTGGTCAATACTTACCGGATTTATTATTCCACAGTTTTTAAGAACAACTCTTTTTTGTTGAGCAAAAAAAGGATGTTCGTAAATTGAGCTCACTTTATCCCAGCTTCTACTATCGGACTTAGGAAATTGTCCAAGAATCTCCGTTTCCGGAGTTTCTAATTTTAGTACTGAATCTAAAATATTTTCAACTTTATCTTCTGTTACATGTTCAAACGAAATTCTATTAAATCCAGGCATTTGAACATCAAGCAATGGTTCTGATGAACAAAGACCGATACATCCTACTTCAATAATTTCAGCATCGATTTGCTTTGAAGTGATATATTCTTTTGTAGCCGATATTGTTTTTCCTGCACCTGCTGCAAGTCCGCATGTTCCAGCTCCAATATAAATAATTGGTCTGTAGGTTTTTTCTTTTCGTATTATTGAAAGTTTATTTTTATCTAAAGGATTAATTTCTTCGTTAGATAAGTTGTTCAATACAGAATTGATTAGAAATTCTTTATTGTGATTAATTTTTGCTCTCATCATTTTCCTTTCTGTAGTTTTCAATAATCTCAATAATTGATTTTTCTGTTACTCTTGCATGAAATTTACCATTGACACAAATAACCGGTGCCAGCCCACATGCTCCAATACAAGCAACTATTTCTATGCTGAATAATCCATCACGTGATGTTTCTCCTGATTTTAATTTCAGGTGTTTTTCCAATGTGCTTAACACAGATGCTGAACCTAGCACATGACAAGCAGTTCCACGACATATCTGAATATGAAATTTCCCTAAAGGTTGAAATCTGAATTGATTATAAAATGTTGCAACTCCATATATTTTGCTTGATGAAATATTAAGGTGCTCACCTATTTTTATAACTGATTTTTCAGAAATATATCCTTCAGAATCCTGAACTTCCTGAAGTATAGGAATTAAACTATCTTGTTTTGAATTTGGATGTTGATTTAATACTTTTATTGTTTTATCTTCCATTATTAATGATTTTGAAAGAAGTCTTTTATTTGTTTTTGTCTAAACAGAGCTGTCAAAATATGCCAATGCTATGCTTTTAATTTTATTTATTTGTTTCCCTTTTCAGGAAAATTAATTAGCTTAAAAGATTGCTAAGAATTGGTAAAAGTTTTGAAGAGTCAACAGGTTTTCTTAAGAAACCGTTAACAGGTAACCAAATTGATTTTCCATCTTCAGCACGATAATCAATACCTGCATTTCCTGTAACAATATCTTTAAGTAAAATTACCTGAAGTTCAGTGTATTTTGGATCTTGTCGGAATTCACGTGCCATATCTTGAACACTTGATTTAGTTGTTTCAATAATTTCAATTGAGGTTTGCATTATTACTGGCATACTACTGAACATTTCGTTTTCCTTCAATTCTTTTGCCATTTCAAATCCTTCGTATTGTGTTGTCATCATCACATCAAGAATTGCCAAATCAGGTTTTTCTTCTTTGGCTTTTTTTAAACCTTCGGTTTTGTCATTAGCTGTAATTACTGTGTAATTTTCGTTTTCTAATATTGTTTGAAGAACATTGATTATATCAACATCATCATCTACAATTAAAATTTTTGCTTTTTTCATGACTATTAGTTTTTGTATTGGTGATTAATTTTTATTTTTAATTTATTATCTATACTAGCTATGTTTAAAAAATTGTTTATTTCGTTTTGTTTTTCAGTTATTATTGATTTTATGAATTCGTAACTTATTTTGTTTTTTGAGATGCAAGTTTTTGCACCGGCTTCAATCATTTTTTTGATATATAATTTTTCATCAAATGAAGTAAACCCAATAATTGTTAACTCAGGATATTTTCTCATGGCAATTCTTGTTGCTTCCAAGCCGTTCATGTTTGGCATCTCATAATCCATAAAAACAATATCCGCTTGATTTGCTTTCATAATATTTAATAGGTCAATTCCGTTAGATGCTTCACCTATAACTTCAACTTCATTAAATGAGAAGAGCATCTGACGAATTGCTATTCTGAAATTTCTGTTGTTATTAGCTAATATTACATTTATGGTTTTCATATTTTCGATAAAATTTCAATACAAATATATTTTCACTTGTAACTCTGGCATAGAGTAGAATTACTTATTATGAATCAGGTAAAAACACCTGATATTTAATTGCTAAAGCCCATTAAGACAATAAGATAGGGTGCTGTTATAAAAAGTAATTTATATTAATTATAAATAAGAGTTGCTTAATAGCTTTGTAAGAGTATAATTATTAGTATGATAGAAGAAGTTGGTCTAACTATTCTGTAAAATAATTTTATTTTTTTGAGAAAATATTTTTTACCAGGTGTTTGTACCTATAAAAAGCGAAGGTATTTTATTACGTAAAAAGCGTAATTTCTGAAAAGGGTAAAAATAAAATGTCGTGTCGAAGAATAAATGGAGCTAAAATCTTTAGTATTATCAAAATATAAATAAACTAGTTCAAGTAAATGCAAAATGTTTTTTTGTTAGTAAGACAAATATTATTGTAGAAAAATGATGTAACATTAAATGAAAACCGTGTAGTGATTTTATAAAATGTAAATGTTTATAATGAATCTCCTACAGAGATTTAATTTTCGATTTTAATGATTTTCTACAATAATATTTCCCCTACAGGGAAATTAGTGGTTTTTAGATTTCAGTTATTAATAAATCTATTATTATAAGTTTATTAACCTAAAAAAAGGCTAGCAATTTAAAAAAAGGTTGCTAACCTAAAAAAAGGTTAGCAACCTATTGAAAAAATTATAATTAATTTAGATTATTTACATTTTAGTCATTTAAGTTTTAAGCTTACAATTTTACAAGTCCGTTTTTTACAGCAAACATTACTAAATTAGGAGCGTTTTTAGCACCTGTTTTTTCAAATAATCTGCCACGGTGTCCGTCGATAGTACGCTGACTGATGCCAAGGTATTTCGAAATTTCAGGATTCGAGTATCCTCTGCAAATAAGCTCAAGGATTTCCATTTCGCGATCGGATAACTTTATTTTGCTTTTGTTTTTGGAAATATTATGTTTGCTGATGCTGCTGATAAATTCTTCAGAAAAATAATTATCATCCATCATAACTTTTTTAATGGCTTTTTCAAGTTCGTCTTTAGTAGTTTTTTTCAATAAAAAACCGTTTGCACCTGCATCAATCATTTTATTAAAGTATCCTATTTCTTCGTGCATTGTAAGTGCAATAATTTTTAAGTCTGGATATTTTTCCCTTGCTTTTTTTGTTGCTTCTATGCCATCCATAACCGGCATTTTAATATCCATAAAAACAATATCCACTTCGTTTTTTTTAAGTATATCAAAAAGCTCATGACCATTAGATGCCTCACCTATAACTTTAATGTTTGTTATTTCATCTAAAACTGCTCTTAATCCTTTTCTGAAAATAATATGATCATCAACAATTACAAGAGTTATAATTTCCATAGTTTTTTATTTATTATTTTTTTTAGTGTTAATATGTTTAGCTGTTTAGTATGTTTCTTTTAAATAGATATTTAGATATACAAATCTCTGTATTTTGTTAAATTACTTGTTTAAAGAATTTTCACAATTGGCTTATATCTTAAACATTCTATCACTTTTAATTTTTATCTTTTATCTAATTTCAGCGAAATTAATAAAAACATTCCATTACCATTAGTGCTGTTTAAATCGCAATTTCCATTAAGAGTTTTTACTTTATAAAAAATATTATTCAGACCTAATCTTTTATTTCCACTCATAATTTTTTTTGTATCAAAACCAATTCCATCATCTTTATAATAGAAAATAATGTGATCTTCGAAATTTTTCAGCTCAATTTTAATATTACTTGCATTGGCATATTTTAGAGTATTGTTAATTAATTCTTTGGTTGCCTGATAAAGAATTGTTTCTTCAATACCTCTTTTCGAAATATTATAATTTTCGATATTTACTTTAATTTTAATTGATTTTGTTTCATTAATATACGAGCAGTAATCATTTATTGCTTCTGCTAAACCAAAGTCCTGTAGTACATTTGGCCTAATATTATTAGAAATTTCTTTTGTTGAAGAAATTGAAAGATCAACTAACTCATTAATGTTTTTTATATAGTCTTTTGACTTTGGATTATCAGCGCTACAACCTTTTTTCAACAAATCAGAATAAAGTTTTATTGTCGAAAGGATAGGAGCAAGGTCATCGTGAAGATCGGCTGCAAAGCGTTTTCTTTCTTTTTGTTCGGTTTCTATTCCGGTAATAAGAATCCTTTCTTCAATTTCTTTACGTTCGGTAATATCACGTGCAATGGTTAAAATTGCCTTTCCGTTTTTATAATCAATAATTCTACTTTTCATCTCCACGGGAATTACTTTCCCGTCTTTTGTAACGTGCTCAGATTCATAAGTGTATTTACCAAGATTTTTTACTGATTCGAGGTTTTTATATGTGATATCCTTATATTTTTTTGTCTTGATATCGCGAAATTTCATTTTCAGAAATTCAGCTTTTGTGTATTTTAATGTATCGCATGCAACCTGATTAACTTCAATAAAATTATCACTAAAATCCGAGACATAAGTTTCATCACCACTATTATTAAAAAGTGCCTGAAAATATTTTTCCGATTGCTTTAAAGCTACTTTTGTTGTGCTTAGTTGCTTTCTTGAATGTTCGACCTGGGATAAGATTTTATGAATATTTTTGGTAGTGATGAAATAAGCAAATATTGAAAAAGCAATAATTATTAACACTCCTATTAATATAGAGTTTATAACAATTTCACTGATTAGTTCACTTGTTTCTTCTTCCTTTGTAATGGATGCTGCCACAAAGAGTTCAAACTTATCAAAATAATCATAAGCGCTAATTCTTTCATTACCTTTATCAGGAAAATCATAATGAATAATCCCGGTTTTATTTTTAATTATTTCTTTAATGAAGTTTCTATGAAAAAGGTTTTCCCCTTCTAATAATGGATGCATAACAAGTGTTCCTTCAACATCAAGAACATAAGAATAACCGCTTTTCCCGATTTTAAGGTCTGATAAAATATTTCTTAAAACATCAAGGTCTTTTTCTTTACCTCCAACATAAAGCATTCCAATAATTTCGCCATTATTTAAAATTGGTTCATAAGCAGTTATGTACCAATCGTTAACAACAAAAGCTCTTCCAAAAAATGTTTCATTATTTAAAATGGTTTTCACAACCGGCGATTCATTAGGAATATAAGTACCAACTGCTCGGCTGTTATCAGCTTTTCGTACGTTGGTTGAAATTCTTACAAATCCACTGTCAGATCTTTGGAAGATAGTGGTTGTTCCGCCAAAAATTTCAAATGTTTTATCTATAAAAGATTTATCGTTTTGTACAATAGTGTTATTTAAAATCCATTTATTCAATAATACCTTATGATTTTTTTGTGAAATCTGATTAGTAATATTCATGGGGATTTTTTTATTACTGATGATTAGTTTTTCAGAATAAAAAATATTGTGCGCAATTTTAAGATGAGTTTTTACATTTTCGAGTTTGAGAGTGTACTCACGTTCAAACATTTTTATTATGGTCTTAACTTCAAGTGAGAGGTCTCTTTCAACAGAATGATAAATATTTTGTTGTGATTTCTGTATTGAAAAAAATGTAATTACAGTAACAGAAATAATTATTCCCAATAATATGGGAATAAATAAATTTAGTTTTACAGATAAATTTCTGGAAATGCGCTTCATTTGCTTTTCTAATTTTTTTTTGCAAAGTTACAAAACCTGTTAAAACATAATATTTGTTAAATCAGTTTTTAATATTGATAGCAAATTCGTTTATAGCTTTTTCATTTATCTTGGATACACTTTCAGATATTTTGGAAATTTTTTTTATAATACTTTTTTCAAGAAAATTCATTTTTTCAAATGTAAACTCTCCACCAAATAATCCGGTGGCGGTGGCGTGTTTTCGTAAATTTTCAGGATAAGCATTTTCGAATTGCTCATTAGCTTTTTCTCCTTCTTCCATACAACACAAAAACAATCCTAATTTTTTATTCATTAATTCATTAAAATATCCTAAGTCTTTCTTTTCTTTTTTTTAGCAGCAGGGAAAAGAATATTATTTAGAATAAGGCGGTAGCCCGGTGAATTTGGATGTAGATCGAGTTCGGTTGGCGGATCGCCAATAAAATGCCGGTAATCTTCAGGATCGTGTCCTCCGTAAAAAGTCCAGGTTCCTTTTCCATATTCTCCATGAATATATCTTACTTCGTGGGCAGCTTTATTTTCTCCCATTATCAGCACATTAGATTTGATATTATCTTTATTGAAAGCAGTTGTTTGTCCCATAAAACCTTTTATTACCAAGGTGTGATTTTGACAAAGCATGGAAGGTACGGGGTCCCATTTTGCAGAGAACTCAAATAAAGTAAAATAATCATTTGTTTCGTTGATAGCTTTTGAACGAGTTTGGGTTACATCAATAGTTGATATTTCGTATTCATTTGGATTCATGCTAAGCTCAAAATTCTCGAAAGCAAAACATTTACTATAATCCAGTTTATCCTGTGCATTAGGATCAGGTGGGTCACCATCAAACATTACATTACAAATATCAACTCCTTCGGCAGCTAAAGCAACATCATAGCTGTCGGGTGCGCTGCACATGGCGAAAAGATATCCTCCGCCCATAACAAAATTCCTTATCTCTTTAGCAACATCAAGCTTTAATAACGAAACTTTGTTATAACCCAGTCCTTTTGCTGTCTCTTCAGAAATCCTAACATCTTCCTGATACCAGGGATAGTTATGATATCTTGCCCAAAACTTCCCATATTGTCCGGTAAAGTCCTCATGATGTAAATGTAGCCAGTCGTATAAAGGTAAAACACCATTCAAAATTTCAACATCGTAAATTACATCGTAAGGAATCTCGGCAAAAGTAAGAGCCATAGTAACTGCATCATCCCAGGGTTGTTTGTTTTTTGGTGAATAAATAGCTATTTTGGGTGGCTTGTGCAATTTTATCGCATCCATATTAACTTCTGCTTGGGAGATTTCTTGAAGGATAGCTGTTGATTGTAAATCAGCAATTACCTTAAAATTTATATCACGAATTAAACATTCATCTTCAAAAACAATATTGTATTTGAACATATAACTGCCGCCTTTATAATTTAATAACCAGGAAACTTCTGTGTCGTGTTGAAGTACCCAGTAGGCAATTCCATAAGCTTTCAGGTGATTTTTCTGAGTTTCGTCCATAGGAATAAGAATGTATGCTGAACGAGCTGTCAGAGACAAAAACAAGAAAAGGATTATTATGTATTTTGTTTTTTGCATTATTGTTATATTTCTTGTCCCAGCCCTTCAGGCTGTATTAATTTTACATTTAAAATTTTGTATAAATCCTCCAGATTTTAAAAATCTGTAGGATTTCGAAATCTACAATATTATATCTTTATTTCAACAATCCAGTTTCTCAAATTCTGAATTCTTGCTTTTATATTCCGGAACTATTTTTTTCATCTTTTTAACGATAGAAAAATTATCTTGTTCTTTAAAAAGTTTCACAAGTTCTGTTATTTCTCTTTTAACGATTTCGTTATCATATTCTTTCACTTTTGCAATCATAATTTGCGGATGTTGGGTTGAAAGAGTATTTTCCTGATCGTTTAAGAGTTCTTCAAAAAGTTTTTCTCCAGGTCGTAATCCGGTGTATTTTATCTGAATATCTTTTCCAAGTTCTAATCCTGATAAACGAATCATTTTTTTTGCAAGATCAATAATTTTAACCGATTTACCCATATCAAAAATAAATATTTCGCCGCCATTGCTTATTGCACTTGCCGCAAGTACAAGCTGACAGGCTTCGGGTATGGTCATAAAAAATCGAGTAATATCGGGATGAGTGATTGTAATCGGACCGCCTTTTTCAATTTGTTTTTTGAATAACAATATCACCGAGCCGTTTGATCCCAATACATTTCCAAAACGTGTAGTTGTAAATTGTGTGTTAGTTTTTTTATTTAACGATTGTGTGTAAATTTCTGCTATTCTTTTTGATGCTCCCATTACGCTGGTTGGATTTACAGCTTTGTCTGTGGAGATCATAATAAATTTTTTAGCATTATATTTCACCGAAAGGTCAGCAATAATTTTTGTTCCTTCGATATTTGTTCGTAAAGCTTCTGAAGGATTTGTTTCCATCATGGGTACATGTTTGTAGGCAGCTGCATGAAAAATAATCTGGGGTGAGAACAATTGGAAAAGTTTCTCCATTCTCACTCTGCTGCATATATCTGCAATGACAACTTCAAAATTAATACCCGGAAATTTTTCAAGACATTCCAGTTCTGTCTGAAATAAAGGACTTTCTGCTTGGTCAACAAGAATAATTTTCTTTGGCGAAAAACCTGAAACCTGACGTACAATTTCACTTCCTATTGAGCCTGAAGCACCTGTAATAAGAATGCTTTTCCCGACAAGGTCTTTACTGATCTTATCTTTATTTAGGTTAATAATATCTCGCCCAAGAAGGTCTTCAATATTTATTTCTTTAATCTGATTAAAACTAAGCTCACCGTTTATCCATTTCACAAAAGGGGGTACATTAAGAACTTTTACATCGTATTCAAGGCAAACTTCAATTATTTCTTTCTTTTTATTTGGGACAAGATTTTGGATGGAAAGAATAAGCTGGGCAATATTATTTGTGCTTAGAAGATGACCAAGTTTTTTACTGTCAAATACTTTAACGCCTTCAATGCTCTTACCTATTTTATTATTATCATCATCAATAAAAGCAAATATTTTATATTTTGTTCCGGCATCTCGTTCCAAAGCTCTTTTAGTAAAAATACCTGCTTCTCCTGCACCAAATATTATTACACTGGTTTTTACTTTGGCGGGATTTAAAAGCTCTAAATAAGTTATTTTTATAATTATACGAAATGCTGAAAGCAAAAGTGTGCTTGTAAAAAATTCAATAATGATAACAGAAAAAGGAATAAGATAAAATGCATCAATAAAATAATAAGTTACAAGGCTTGTGGCTATAAAAATGATACTACCTGAAAGCATCACTAAAAATAACCTAAAAATATCCTGAGTGCTGGTATATCTTATAATTCCTGCATAAGTTCTTGCAATAAGAAAACTTATTCCCCTGATTAAAACGAAATAGCCGATTATTTCGGGTAGTAATTTAAGCCACTTTTCTTCTATTAGAAAATTGAAACGTAATAGAAATGCCATTAATACCGAAAACATAACTAAGGCAATATCAATAAGTATGATAAGCCATCGGGGGGTATTATTTTTTAATAATTGCATTTTTATCTAAATTTTTTTCAAAGATAAGAAAAAGAGAGTATAGGTAAAGGTAGATCGAAGATAAGTTGAAGAAATAGAGTAGTGGAATAAAAACCCAAAGAGCGAAAAAGAAAGTGAAAACAGTCAACCTTATTTTGACATTAACATTTGAAATCCTAAACTAAAACTTAAATCAAAATAGTTTGAATATATCTAAGTATTTTATATTTTTGTGTCCTGAAAAAAACATCTTCAATAAAAAAAACAAAATAATGAAAAATACAGCTTTAACAAGTATTCATGAGAAAATGGGAGCTAAAATTGTCCCATTTGCGGGTTATAATATGCCGGTTCAGTTCGAGGGCATTATTATCGAACACGAGACAGTTAGAAAAGGGGTAGGAGTTTTTGATGTTTCGCATATGGGCGAATTTTGGGTTGAAGGTCCTAATGCGTTTGAATTTGTACAAAGAGTAACTACAAATGATGTTGCTAATCTTGTTGACGGAAAAGTTCAATATACTTGTTATCCTAATGGTAAGGGTGGAATAGTTGACGATCTACTGGTTTATAAATTTGGTGAAGAAAAATATTTACTTGTTGTTAATGCTGCAAATATTGATAAAGACTGGAATTGGTGTAACGAACAAAATATTAATGGTGCAGAACTTACAAATGCATCTGATGAATATGCTCAGATTGCTGTTCAGGGACCTCTTGCTCTGAAAGCTATGCAGAGTCTTACCGACGAAAATATTACCGACATGGTTTATTACACTTTTAAAGAACTCACTTTTGCAGGACTTGAAAATATACTTTTGTCTACAACCGGTTATACAGGTTCAGGTGGATGTGAAATTTATATAAAAAATAAAGATGCCGTAAAAATATATAATGCCGTACTTAAAGCAGGTAATGAATATGGAATAAAACCAATTGGTCTTGCTGCTCGTGATACTCTAAGACTGGAATCCGGTTTTTGTCTTTACGGAAATGATATTAACGATACTACTTCACCAATTGAAGCAGGTTTGGGTTGGATAACAAAATTTACCAATGGAAATAATTTTATTGATCGTGATTATTTTGCCAAACAGAAAGAAGAAGGTGTAAGTAAACGGCTGAGAGCTTTCGTAATGATTGATAAAGGAATTCCAAGACAACATTACGAAATTTGTGATGAAGAAGGAAATACGATAGGAGAGGTGACCTCAGGAACAATGTCCCCAATGTTGAAAATTGGAATCGGAATGGGATACATCAATAAAGGTTTTACTAAATTTGATACCGAAGTTTTTATTAGAGTGCGAAAAAAACTTTTAAAAGCTAAAATTGTTAAGTTGCCATTTTATAAAGGGTAAAAGGTAAAAGTAAAAAGACAGTCTGATGGTTGGGCTATGTGTAGTGCTGGTTTTCGAAGCACTTTACTTTCAAATCTGCATTGAGCCAATTCGTTTATTCATATTTTTTTTACGCCAATTGTCAAAGACTAATTGGTGGTGTTGCAATGGAGAACTGCGGTTGGATTAATCGCTGAAACCCACATTACACATACACTTTGTTAGCATTAGTTTTTTGTATTAAGTGTCTTAAATTTCATATTCTCATAAACTGTTAATGCTTCCATAAAATGATGTATTTTGTTCCCAATTAGACAAAAATATTTCCCTTTCTTGTAATCTGTCATGATTCCAATTAATCTGTAATCACAAACGTTTTCATTTACTCTCGGCATCATTAGCCAAAGTCCACAACCACTTAGTCCATGGAAGTAAGTGTCCATTGGTTGTTTTTTCTTTGTAACTACGTCCTGACTTTTACCTGTCATTTTTAAAATAATCCAATCATCTTTACTGAGCTTATAATATTTATATGGATTATCATTTGTTGGAAGTGTAATATAAATTTGTGCAGCAGGTTTCAATTTTTCATCCTCCATTTCAAAACTGTTTTCGGGGAATCCAATTACACAATAATTGGCACCCCCTTCAAGCAATCGATTATGATTTCGAATTTTATTTAAAGTTAGAAAATTGTAGTTTCTGGTTAAATCTGGAATTATTTGCATGTCCAATTTTATATAAGCTAAATCTATTCCTTTACTTTTATTTAAATCTGAACGTTTAATTTGCCCAACAACATTGACATACTCATCCTCACCAATTTGGATAAATAATCCTGCGCTTTTTTTGTCTATTATTTCTACAACATGAGAAGCAGTGAATATGAAATGAACATTATGGATTAAAACAAAAACTCCTGACGCAAATGGCTTTAATCCATCCGCCTTTTCAATAAAAAATTGACAAGTATGATGAATCAATTTCTCAGAAGCCAATCTGTTATATATTTCATCAACTTGTTTCGAACTTTTTATCTTCTCCATAAGGCTATTGGTTGATGTTTAGAACTAATACTAATTTTTGTTAGCATTAGTATTTTTAATAATCTGATAAAATCTGCTCAGTTGAACATATTTTACTTAATAAAATATCGAGTTTATTGCCTGACACTTTATCATAGTGTAATTCTCTTAGAATTTTAACCATCTCTGGAATTTCATTTGTCTTTTCAACAATAATATATGAAATATCCTGGATATCAAATGTATATCTACAATCGTCTAAATCATTATTGTATTTATCTTTGTCATTATGGTAATTCTTTAAATTAATAGAAAATAACTTATTATTGATTTTGTCTTTTGGAGGAATTAAACGCCACTCTCTTTCGTTATAAAACACATAATTCTTCTTATCTGGTTTACCATTTCTTTTTAATGTCCCTTTATAGTTTTTAGCATAACTTTTGACTTGAAGAATTTCTCTTTTTTGTTTTGCAGTTAGATTAGTGTCAGATTTTCTTCTTTCTTTAATCAAAGAATATATACTCTCAGCGATTAAGGAATCTTTATCAATATAAAGAACTGGGTTTACACCATTTTTTACTGCCCATTCTTTAGTTAATCCTAAGCCATAGTTTCCATAAGCATCAAAATGTTGAGATGAATTTGAAAGAGGAATATCACAAAATGAAATCATAGGATGAGCTGCTTGAGAGCTTCCAACTTTTCCTAATTTCAAAACTTCTGCACAATATTTTATTTTAAAACCTTCTCTTAATATTGAAGATAATATTTCAAATGACTTAGTGTAATGAATGATTGAATTAGTACTTATTGCCATAATTTCTTAAAATTAATGCTAACTGTCTTGCTAAGTTGCATGGGCGATTTCAAAGAATCATCTTTTCAAACCGCTAAAGAAGCAAGCCGATTTAATTAACTTATTTATGTTTTAAACCAATTGAATTGGCTTGCTGGTGTTTATTAATTGTACTAAACTGTCGAACTACTCATCAGTGCCCATGAAATTTAGCTTTTGTTAGCATTTCGGCTTTTTTATTTATCTATTTTTTTTCGTTTCGGTAGAAACCTTGCGACTATATGTATAAAAATCATTAGAGACAGTATTATGCCAACTATTTTAACAATTTTTGACAGCAATGCTTCCTTTACATTTGTCGCTTTTTTAATACCATATTTTGCATTAAAGGTCTCCGTTGTTATTTTTTCTTTTTTACCATTAATACCTTTTAAAAATATAAGATTTTCCTCAACTGGAATTATTTGAGAAATGAATATTGAATCTCCCTTTTTATCATGTATTTCATAATAAATATTTGCAAAATCTTTAGTTGTTTGAAAATACTTATTAGTAAATGGAAGTAAGATAAATAAGAATATCAAACTTAAAGACATCGCTTCTGGTATTATGAATCTTTTAAACTTTGAAATACTCTCCTCACTTTCATACCTATCTGAACATTCAACTTTATCTAAATTCGTAATTCTACATTTGAATTCTAATGAATTATAAAAATCAATATATTCATTAGTGCTTTTATTCTTGGAATCTTTCTTTTTTGTTTCAACTAATGCTTCAAATTCAAGGTTTTCACCCTTTTTTAATAAATCCCATTTTATTTCAATCTCTGATTTACTAATCTTTGAAAAGCTAGAATTAATATTATTGTCCGATTCAATTGAATTTATCTCTAACCATTCATAATTTTCTGAAACTGTTATTATTAGAGGTTCATAAATTGAAGATTTATCAATATCGAGGGTTCCTTCATTGACAAGTTCTCCTCTAAATAAAATTAGAGGATTCTTTACTTCTTTATCAAGATACTTAATGTCAATCTTAAGTCTCTCAATTGCAGAATCAAAAAGAGAAAAACATTCATTTCTTTTAAACTGCAATTTAGTTGACTGTTTAGTTTTGTTGGTTAAGTTCTAATAATAACAGCATTTTGTTTAAATAACTCAAATAGATTGTATGCTTGGTCAGTTAACAATATCGCTATAAACCACTGTTTTATTGTTGTTTTGCTATTTTGTATATTATCAGCA
>Ga0307991_1000141_pt1 | contig 55547 bp, 54 predicted proteins | sample EllFjometagen131_FD_203146 | JGI IMG/M metagenome (GOLD analysis project Ga0307991, IMG submission 203146) | Marine microbial communities from Ellis Fjord, Antarctic Ocean - #131 | ecosystem: Environmental > Aquatic > Marine > Unclassified | place: Southern Ocean | collected 2014-10-08
CCACAAAACAGGTTTCACCATTTTTACCGATAAGCAGCAGGTCCAGACGCGAACTTTTGGCCACGGTGACCTCCGGCTTTATATTTACATATCCCTTAAGTTCATCCACCAGCCCCAGTTCTATGGATCTTTTCACCAGGCGATTGGGCACCAGGGTGTTGACGCCGACCAGGGAGGTGGGCATATCAATGATTTCCCATGTATATTTCAGTTTTCTTTTGGGATTGTCATGATAGGACAAATAAACAGGACGACCCGGCTGGGAACATCCCTTCATGGTGCCTGAATTGGCGCAATGGGCCGTGACAATCTCCCCGTTTTCCAGCCTTACATCGGCCAGAAACCGTTTGTATCTTTTGATGAGAATTCCGGGAATAAGCTGGGGCCATAAAAGACCCTTCGGCTTAACGGTCGTTTTATGATGATTCATGTATCGGTTGTAATATCGGATATATCCTGGGCCCACCCGGTTTGTAAAACCCGATGGACCCATTGAAAAAATAGACTCAGGGCCGACCTGATTTTCAATCCGCTGAAGTTTTGCCGGGAAGACGCCAGGCGATGACCCCGAGCACCAGGGCAACAATCAAAGCAGGGATGATTCCGGGGATTTTGTCCAGCAAGACCGCATAGGATTCCTTGGGTGTTTGGGCCAGCGTGACTTTCCCGCCTAAAATGTTATCCAGTAAAAACATGCCCTTGAATGCAGAATAGGTCACCATATACAACCAGGCACCCACCAGGCCACCAGCAATAAAAAAGATCGCGTCTTTCCGGCCCTCACCCAGGGCCGCCACACCCGTTCCCGGACAATAGCCTGCCAGTGCCCATCCCACGCCCAGGATAACGCCGCCGATGATGACCCCCCAGTAGCTTGTCTTGACGCTGAGATGGGAAGGATCAAAAAAGCCCAGGGTCAGTCCGATAAAAAGGATTGCGCTGGCCAGGGCAATCCCCAAAAGGATGGCCCGTATCAGATGCAGATCGGTCAGTCGAAGCATATTGATAATATTCTGTGGATTGGACGCCCCCACACGATGAAGCACAAATCCGAAAAGCGCCCCGAGACATATCGCAGATATAATTTCCATATCGTCCTCCCCTATTTTCGTCCGTATATGATAAACGCCGCTGGAATGGCCGCTGCAAAGGCCCCGGCAGCAAATAGATAGCCGCTCACCGATGTTTGCATCATGCCGCTCATCATGTGTCCGCTGGTACAGCCCCCTGCCAGCCGGGACCCATAGAGTACCAGTATCCCGCCGATAAAAGCGGCAATGTAGCGTCCGGCGCTTTTTTCGCCGAATCTTGTTCGCCACACCTCCGGGGCCACGCGATCAAGGGTATCGGCTTTTGGGCCTTTTGTCAGCACGGACAAAAAAGCGCCCAGGATCATGCTGAGTACAAAAATAAAACTGTAATTAAATGGTTTTACCACATTTTTTGCGTACTTTCCGCCGCTTTTGTTCAGGTAGGCATTAGGGCTGGCGTACCCGGATTTGGCATCTGGATTTTTTTCAACCAGATCACCGGAAACCGAATTCCAGATAATGCCATCGAGTATGACAAATTGCGTGGAAACGCCGATGGGTTTGATGATAAAAACAGTCAGCAAAAAAATTAGGCCCAAAGCAATCCCGCCCTTAAACCAATTTAATTGTCCGCTCATAAGGGCACCTCCTTTTTATCGGTAAATGAAGTAACTCCGGGCATCAAAACAGGCCCGTCGTACACGGTTATGGACATTGAGAGTCCCTTCTATCTTTCTCCAGGCATTTTACCGCCCGGTTTTGACGATAACATCATGGTCAATTTCTGTTGCCGAACACCAGTTTGCCGCCCAGGTAGCCGGCTATCCCCGCTGCACCCAGCATGATCAGGTGAACAGCAAAAAACACCCAGCGGGCCGGAGAGACAGTAGATGCCACCTTTGGATCGATAACCCGCCACAGAACCACGACCAGCAGTGCCACCAGCACCACCACGGCACACCCGATCTTGGCTAAGAATAAGGTGGTACGAGCGCCTTTATACCGCTTTTGCCACTCGATATAGCCTGTAATCATCACCATCGGCATAGCCAACAGGACAGCCACCAGGTTAAGGAACCCCGGAAACTCGAAGGGGGTAAACCCGAAGACAACGGCCAGGGCCATAAAAAGAACCGCTACCGGTAAAAGTCCGTTGGGCGTATGCACTGAAATAGGATGAATATGGTGTTTCAGCACCAGTTCCACGATTTTTTGATAGATCGTGTTCCGTGCGGGTTTTTCTTTTTTTACACTGGTTTCAGTTGCTTGCGTTTCTGCTGTCGCATTTTCTTCTACGGTGACTTCGACGAACTTGCTCTTATCGGCACCACACACAGGGCATGTTTCAGGTGGCTCCGGTCCGCTATGAATATAGCCGCATACCGTGCATTTCCATTTTTTCATCAGTTTGTCTTCTCCGTTGCCGGTGTAAATGAGCGTTTCCGTAAGAAACAGCGGGCAACAACCCGGTTAATTCTTTGATTCCAGCTCACACTGATCATTCAGATGGGTCCTGAAAAAATAAAATGAGACCAAGGCAAACGGAACCGCCGCAATAAAACCGATGACAGGTAAAACGGTAACTCCTGAAATAACGAGACCCAGTGTGGCAAAAGCAAAAAAGAAACCTAATACCATTTTTGAAATCTGTTGGGGTAAGCAAAACTTGGCCATTGCGTTTCTCCTTGAATATATTATGTCCGGTCCAAAATTCCTGCGAATTAAACTCGCAGTTAAAAAATATTTAGTAGAATGATTTGAATTTTTACACCAAAATGGTAGCAAAAAGCATACCATCTTCAATCTTCAATCTTCAATCGCAATAAATTTTCCCGTGGTAGCGCGGTTTAAATACAGCAAAAAGCGGTCTCAGAAGGCGTAGATAGAGCACTGCCGGACCGCCATGGCCGCTTCCTGCAGGGCTTCGGCAAAGGTCGGATGCCCGTGTACGGTTCGGGCAATGTCTTCGGCGCTGGCGTCAAATTCCAATGCCAGTACACATTCGGCGATCATATCCGCGGCCCGCGGCCCGATGATGTGCACCCCCAGAATCCGATCGGTCTTGGCATGTGCAATCAGTTTGACAAATCCATCTGATTCGCCCATACAGCGGGCCCGGCCAGCCCCTGAAAAGGCATAACTGCCGATGCAGTAGGGAATTTTCCGGGCCTTGGCCTGTTCCTCGGTCAGCCCGACGCTGGCTACCTCGGGCCAGGTATAGACGATGGCCGGTAGGGTATCGTAGTTTACCTCACCGGCTTGTCCGGCGATGCATTCCGCCGAGGCAATACCTTCGGCGGAAGCCCTGTGGGCCAGCATGGGGCCGGGCGTTAGATCGCCGATGGCATAAATGCCGGGGGTGCTGGTTTGAAACGCGGCGTCCACCAGAACGTGACCGGTGACCGGGTCGGTTTCAACCCCCAGCTCATCCAGCCCCAGATCTCGGGTCAGGGGCCGGCGGCCCACTGCAACCAGCAGTCGGTCAAAATGGACTGATTCCTGGCGGCCCTTTGTCTCAAGGACAACATCAACCTTTTCCCCGGTTGTCCGGGCGGACAGTACTTTGGTATTAAGATGGAACATAAACCCCTGGCTGCGCAGGATGCGATCGAGGGACCGACCCACCTGGCCGTCCAGGGTGGCGGCAATGCGGGGCAACATTTCGATCACCGTGACCCTGGCCCCCAGTCGCTGCCAGACCGACCCCAGCTCCAGGCCGATATATCCACCACCCACGATACCAAGGCTTTTTGGGACCTTATCAAATTGCAGGGCCTGGGTGGAATCAACGATCCGTTTGCCATCAAATTCCATCCCCGGGACTTGCAGCGGGCTGGAGCCGGTGGCCAGCAGGATGTTGCCGGCTGTAAGCATCAACGATGTGTTGTTACCCTGATCCACAGCAACCTGATTGGTGCCGGAAAGCCGTGCGCTGCCGTGGATAATTTCGATCTTATGACCTTCCAGGAGCTGACGGATATTATCGGTCAAATCAGTAACCACCTTGTCTTTACGTGCCATCATGGCACTCAGATCAAAACTGACACGGCCGGTTTTAATGCCGTGTTCGGCAAAATGGTCCCTGGCCAGGTGATAGTATTCGCTGGAATCCAAAAGGGCCTTGCTGGGAATACAGCCCACGTTCAGGCAGATGCCCCCCAGACGGTCTGCTTTTTCGATACAGGCAATTTTCAGGCCGAGCTGGGCGGCCCGCATTGCTGCCACGTAGCCGCCGGGACCGGAACCAATAACGACCAGATCAAAATTTTTTTTCAATGTCATTTAGACCTCCAGAAAAATTCGTTCCGGGTTTTCGACATATTCCTTAACCCGTTTGAGAAAAGTGACGGCTTCCCTGCCATCCACCATTCGGTGATCATAGCTTAAGGCCACGTACATCATCGGCTTGATGACGATTTGGTCATCGATCACAACCGGGCGTTTTTCGATCTTGTGCATACCCAGAATCCCACTTTGGGGCATATTCAACAAGGGGGTGCTGAGCAGGGAACCGTATACCCCACCGTTGCTGATGGTAAAGGTGCCGCCTTCCAGATCGGCCAGTTCCAGCCGGTTTTCTTCAATTTTAGTTACGTAATCGATAATGGCCTGTTCCAGGGCGGCAAAGCCCATTTTTTCAGCATGCCGGATTACCGGCACGACCAGTCCCCGTTTTGTGCTGACGGCTACTCCGATATGTTGATAATGATGATAGACGATATCGTCACCGTCGATAAAGGCATTCATCTCGGGGACCTCTTTGAGGGCCGCCACGCAGGCTCTGATAAAAAAGCTCATAAAACCCAGAGACACCCCGTGGGCCGCCATAAACGGTTCCTTGTAGCGGGATCGTAGGGCCATGACGAAGCTCATGTCGATTTCATTGAAGGTGGTCAAAAGGGCCGTGTTCTGCTTGGCTTCGAGCAACCGCTGGGCGATTCGCTTGCGTATGGGGGTCATGGGTTTACGGACTTCCTGGTCCGGGACCACATCCACTGCCGCTATTGCAGGACGTTTTTCCGGAATGCCGGCAGGCGCTTTTTCCAGATAAAGCAGCACATCCCCCTTGCTGATTCTGCCCCCCGGGCCGGTACCGGAAATTTTTCCCACATCCAGCCTTTTTTCAGCAACCAGCCGTCTCACTGACGGGGCCAACACCTGCCGGACCGGAGTTGCTTTCGTCTGTGCCGGTGCATCTGCCTGCGGGTCGACGCGGTTTTCGGCCCGGGACGTCTCCTTCTGAACATCATCCGATGCGATGTGCCCGACAATTGCATCAATCCGAACGGTTTCACCGGCGGGAATCAGGATTTTTAGAATACCGCCGGCTTCTGCGGCTACTTCCAGGGCCACTTTGTCGGTTTCGATGGCCAGCAGGGGCTCATCGCTGGACACCCTGTCACCGTCTTCCTTGAACCATTCGGCAAGGAAGGCTTCCTGTACCGATTCTCCCACGTTGGGAATTTTAATCTCAATGATCATGGTTGTTCCATCCTCATGGGCGTTTAAAAGCCGGGTACCGGCCCGCCCGAGGGCGGGACCGTTTGTCTGTAGGTTTCCGGTGGTATCAGGTCTATCCTGACAGTCCGTTTTTTTCGGTCAAGGGACCGATGGCTTTATCGGCAATCTCATTTTGCTCTGTTTTGTAGATCATGGGAAATCCGGTTGCCGGACTGGATGATGCTTTTCGACCCACATAGGTCAGCACCTGCCCGACCACACGCTCAATATGCGGCCGGATAAAGGTCCATGCCCCCATATTGACCGGTTCCTCCTGCACCCAGGACCATTCCCGGGCATGGGCATAGCTGGAAACGATTTTTTTTAACTGTTGTTCTGGAAAGGGATAGAGCTGCTCTATCCGAATCAGGGCAATCTTTTTCACCTTCAGCTCTATTTTTTGTTGAAGCAGTTGGTAGAACAGCTTGCCGCTGCAGAAAAGCACCCGTTGAACGGTGGACGGCTCATCCGCATCAGCCAGTATTTCGTTAAAGGATCCGGTTGTAAACGCCATCAGTGTGGATACGGCCCTGGGATGACGCAGCAGGCTTTTGGGCGTCATCACGATCAGGGGCTTCCGATATTTGGCCATTGCCTGGCGTCGGAGCAGGTGAAAATACTGGGCCGGTGTGGTGGGGTTGCAAACCAGAATGTTGTCACCGGCACAAAGTTGCAGAAATCGTTCCAGGCGGGCACTGGAATGTTCAGGGCCAAGGCCCTCCCAGCCGTGGGGAAGAAGCAGTACCAGTCCGTTGAGGCGGTGCCATTTGGACTGACCGCTGACGATAAAAAGATCGATGATGGCCTGGGCATTGTTGGCAAAATCACCGAACTGCGCTTCCCAGAGGGTCAGGCCGGCGGGCCGGACCGACGCGTAACCGTATTCAAACCCCAGAACGCCGAATTCGGAAAGCGGGCTGTTGTAGACTGAAAAAAACGCCTGATCCGGAGAAATAGCGTTCAACGGTACATGATGTTTGCCGGTACGCGTGTCTACCAGAACACTGTGACGTTGACTGAAGGTGCCCCGCCCCACGTCCTGACCGCTCAGCCGTATGGGTAGATTCTGACTGAGCAGAGACCCGAATGCCAGCAATTCGCCGGTAGCCCAGTCAATATTGCTGCCTTTTGTGACCATTTCCCGCCGTTTTTGCATCAGCCTGGCCAGCCGGGGATGAACGCTGAACGCTTCAGGTATCCGTGTCACTTTTCGAATCAGGTTGATCAGACTTTTTTTACCCGCCCGGGTTTTGACCGTTTTATGAGAATAATGATCCTCATAATTGTCCCAGGCATCATAAAATGTTGTTTCCGGAAAAGGACAGGCACTGCCGTTGATGGCGGTAAAAGCGTTGTCCAGCCGGTTGATAATTTCTTTTTCAACCAAGGCAAACCCTTGTCGGTCGGTAATTTTTTCTTTAAAGAGTTTTTCTGCATAAACCTGATGCACCGAGGGACGGTTGCGAATCCGGTCATACATCAACGGCTGTGTAAAATAGGGCTCATCTCCCTCATTGTGGCCGTACCGACGGTAACAGACCACGTCCAGCACCACATCCTTGTGAAAGACCGCCCGGTAATCGGATGCCAGTTCGGCGATGTGCACAACGGCTTCGGGGTCTTCGCCGTGGACGTGAAAAACAGGCGCCATGAGCATTTTGGCCACATCGGTGGAATAGCGGGTGGACCGTGCATCCGCCGGCAGGGTAGTATAACCGATCTGGTTGTTGATAATAATATGGATGGTACCGCCGGTGGCATACCCGGGCAGTCGGGACATGTTCAGGGTTTCCGCCACAACCCCCTGGCCGGCAAAGGAAGCGTCGCCGTGAATCAAAAGGGGCAGGACCCAGTTCTGGCCCTTTTCGTCCCAAAGGTCCTGCCTGGCCCTTGCTATGCCTTCCACTACCGGGTTTACAGCTTCGAGATGGCTGGGATTGTTGGCCAGATAAATTCGGATATTATCTCCGGCATCGGTTTTGACCGTTGTCATGTAGCCGTTGTGATATTTGACGTCCCCGGAGCCCATCAGGTTCTCAGGATCATAGCAGCTTTCAAATTCGGCAAAAATCTGATCATACGGACGTTTGAGAATATTGGCCTGAACATTCAGACGTCCCCGGTGGGCCATGCCCAGGATAATCTCCTTGACACCATTTTTGGCTGATTTTTGCACAACGGTATCGAGCAGTGGTATGATCACATCACCGCCTTCAAGGGAAAATCGGGTAACACCGGCATATTTACGGTTTACGTAAGATTCAAAAAGCGCCGACGCGGTGAGCAGATTTAAAATCTTAAGCTTTGATTGGGGGAACAGGGCGGGTTTGTTTTTAATCGGCTCCATGTGCTCCCGAAGCCAGCGGCGTTCCTCCGGATCCTGAAGATGCATATACTCGACACCGATATTCCGGCAGTAGGTTTCCTTAAGGATTTGAATGATTCGGGCCAGGGAGGCTTTTTCATGTCCGGGAAGCTGGGGCGTAAAGAATTCTACAGGTAAATCCTCATTTGAAAGTGAAAAGGCATCAAGGGCCAGGAATGGGTGGTCGACCGGGCAGGCACTGAGCGGATCCATACAGGCTAGAAGGTGACCGAGTTCGCGGAACCGGAAAATCAGCTCTGCCACGCGGGCCTGTTTAAGGGCCTGTTGTGGATCATCGGTAGGGGCAGCAGTTGTTTCGGCAATGCCCAGATCAAATCCTTTGAAAAAAAGCTGCCAGTCTCCGGGCAGGGTATTTGGATCGGTTTTCCATTGTTTATATTGAGCGTCAATAAATTCAAAATTCAAGGCTTGCGATAGTTTCATGGCTCGGTACCGATGTTTTAAGTATGCCCCGAAACCGATGGATCGGAACGGAGCGGGCGTTGAAATAACTGTTGGGAGAAAATGCGCGTTAATTAACAACCAGAACAGACAGGTCTTTGGCCAGTTGAAAGACTTTTTGGGAGACACTGCCCAAAAGGAAATCCCTGATGCCGGAAACCCCTCTTCGGCCCAGGATAATGATATCATGGCCGGATCGGGCTTTATTTACAATATCCCTGGCCACGCCTTTTTTTTTCATTTCTATCTTCAGGGCGATGCGTTGCCTGTCAAACCCGGCATCCAGGAGAATTTTAACTGCATTGTCCATGGCCTGGTCGACAATTTTCTTTTTTTTATCCTCCAGGACGCAGAAATGACTTTGCTGGGCGATGAAATAAGGCGTCAGTTCAGGGCTGTTCATTTCACACAGAACGGCGGTGTCCTGAGCCACATTGAAAAGCGTTACGTGGGTTTGGGTGGAAAAAAGACGGGCCACAAAACTCACCGCCCGTGTTGCATTTTCCGAATCGTCAAAGGCAATAAGAACTTTTTGATCCAGTTGGTCCATGGGTCCTCCTTTGAAGCAGATACAAAAAAGTATAGAAGATTGCGGCAGTATGCCTGTTAAAATTCAATTTCCGTGCCAAAGGGGTTGAAAGAGGAAATGTTTTTTTGCAGGCAAAGGCCCTGCCACTGCCGGCCTTACCATGCTGGGTATCAGTCCTTTTGGGGCCAGGATACCTGACGGCGTTCCTCGGCGACATAACAGAACCGGTGCCATTCAAATTCTTTTGAGCTTATCGGGCAGCGGAGGCGAATCTTTGTATCGGTTATGCCGACAACTTCCCAGTCACCCCGGCGGGAACCGGATGTAATATTTATTTTCTGCCCGATATCAAAGGGGTAGGGCGTAAACAGGGTAACATTGTGTCTGCTCATGGCGTCTCCTGATATAAGGTGTCGAACCCGCCGTTCCAGGCGTAATCGTTGCAGAAAGTTTCCGTCTCACTGTCTATCCGGGGCAGCACATCCCGATATAGATCGACAACGGATAAAGCCATTTATGTCCATACCTCCGGATAGCCGATATCCACAAACGCGGTTTCCATCTTGAACTTGTGTTCCCGCTCCATTGCGGCTAAATCCAGAAATACCGTTTTTATTTCCGGATCGTTGCAGGATTCCGCCATTTCAGCATACTGACGCATGGCTTCATCTTCTTTTTTCATGGCCAGGGCAATCGCATCCGCCGGTTTTATCTGCGTGGAAAAAACCGGAGCTTCTACTGTTTCAGCTACCTTGTAATCTCTGGTTTCGTTAAAATAACGATCCATGCGCTCGCTGGCATAAATTTTTTTCAGAATTTCCCTATGTTTGTTTTCCTCAGCGGCAAATTTGCCGAACATTTCTTGCAGATGCGGGTCCGTGATCCTTTGGGCCGCCTCTTCGTAAAATTTCTGGGCTTCGATTTCATTGTTGATGGCGTCAGCAATGATTTTTTTATATTCGGTTAACTTCATTTTCCCCTCCGTTACGGGTTTTGAACGTATAAAAGCAAGCAGCATGCCATCCTTGCAGGACCCGTGTGTTTAGGGCAGCTCATTGCCAGGTAAAGAGTGCCTCTATCTCCTCTTCGGGTAGGATGTTTTCCCGGCGCACCAGCACCGGAATGGTTTCTCCGGATTCATAGGCTCGTCGGGCCAGATCGGCGGCACGATCATAACCGATGCGTGGAACAAGAAAGGTCGCCAGGGCCAGACTTTTGTCGATGTACTCCCGGCATCTTTTTTCATCGGCGGTTATGCCGGCAATGCAACTGCCGGAGAACACACCGGCGGCAGAGGCCAGGAGATCGATGGACTGCTGCAGGTTGTAGCCCATGACCGGTATCATTACATTTAGTTCAAAGGTACCGGCCTGACCTCCCATCATGATGGTGGTGTCGTTGCCCATGACCTGGGCCGCGACCTGGAGTATCGCTTCAGGAATGACCGGGTTGATTTTTCCGGGCATGATGGATGACCCCGGCTGCAGTTCAGGGATCTGTATTTCGCCGATGCCGCACCGCGGACCAGACGCCAGCCATCGGATATCGTTTGCAATTTTAACCAGGCCCACGGCCAGTGTTTTCAGTGCGCCGCTCATTTCGACAATGGCATCCCGGGCCCCCTGAGCCTCGAAATGATCCCGGGCCTCTTTAAAATCAATCCGGGTTTCCCGGCTGATGCGGGCAATAACCCGGCCGGCAAACTCGGGATGGGTGTTCAGCCCGTTGCCTACCGCCGTACCCCCCAGTGCCAGTTCCGCCAGGCTTTCGCCCGCGGTCTCGATTCTGTGGCCGCCCATCTGAATCTGGCGGCTATAACCCTTAAATTCCTGTCCCAGATAAAGGGGAACAGCATCCTGCAGATGGGTCCTGCCGATTTTAGGGATATCGGCAAATGCTGCCGCTTTTTCGTCCAGTGTACGGAAAAGGTCTTCAATGGCCGGTAGAAGCGATCCTTTAATTTTAACAAGGGCGGCAATGTGCAGGGCCGAGGGAATCACATCGTTGCTCGACTGGCCCAGATTGACATGATCGTTGGGGTGCACCGGTGTTTTGCTTTCTTTTTTACCGGTCAACAGTTCATTGGCCCGGAAGGCAATCACTTCATTGACATTCATGTTGGTGGAAGTGCCCGAACCGGTCTGGAAAACATCCACCGGGAACTGATCGTTCCATTGGCCGGCCCGAATCTCCCCGGCGGCTGTTATGATCGCATCTGAAAATCCGGGTGTAAGCAGGCCCAGCTCTCTGTTTACGATTGCCGCACAGGATTTTATCAGCGCAAGCGCATGGATGATGTGCGGTTGCAGGGTCAGGCCGCTGATGGGAAAATTAATCACCGCCCGCTGGGTGGCGGCACCGTAATATGCATTTCCGGGAACTTTGACAGGCCCCATTGAATCTTTTTCGATTCTATATCTCATGGCATGCCGCTCTCTTGATATTCTTAATGATGATTTTTTGTTTTTATATCTGGAGTGCTCGCCAAGGCGCAACCCAGGCAGAACGTACCTGTTCCCGACAATTTCGTTCATATTGACGGTGACCACGGTCAGATGGTTGATGCTGCTTTAGCCGATCCTGCCTCAACTTCCGGATCTGCCATCGTCACACGGCTCGTCATCTTCCATTCCTCTGGCGTGTTCGGCCGTGTCAGTGACCACACAGGGGTCGAGTTCCACTGCTTCCTCCAGTGCAGCAAGGGCTTTGTCATAATCCGGTTCTTCTGTTATCTCATCGACCAACTGGGAATGGACCACCTCTCCGTGTTCGTTGATGACCACCACCGCTCTTGCAAACAATCCGGCTAAGGGGCCGTCTTTAATGCGGACGCCATAATCGATGCCGAAGTCAGAATGGCGAAATGCCGAGGCACTGATCACTTTTTCGAGCCCTTCTGCGCCGCAAAAACGGGAATGCGCAAAAGGCAGGTCCATGGAAGCGCAGACAGCCACCGTGTTTTTATAATGGTCAATCTCTGCATTAAACTTACGGACCGTCATTGCACAGACCGGGGTATCCAGACTGGGGAAAATATTCAAAACCACTTTTTCCCCTGCAAAATCCGCCAATGAGATATCGGAAAGATCGGTTCCGGTTAGGAAAAAAGCAGGGGCTTTCGTATTGATTCCGGGTAAATTCCCCGAAGTTTGCACGGGTTTCCCCTTAAAGTTTGTTTGAGCCATGGGTAACCTCCTTTAAACGTCTGGTGTATCTTGTTTCAGCCTAAGGTGAATTACACATCAAACCGGGGCAACCGCATTCGGCTTCCGGTAAAGCAATGCCCGGCAGCGTTTTGAATTGATGCGCAATTAATTGTTGATGGACGCGGGAAAAGCCTGATTGTTTGTTCAATGACCCTTTTGGGGCCCAAAAATGACTTTATATAAAATCATAATTATGGTAGATACAATAAGTGTGCCAGAAATACCGACAGAATGAGTAACGTTCGGATTTTCTCAGGGCTTCCAATAACGGCCATGCCCTGTCGGGCAACAAATCAAAGATTTTGACCACTCATATCTCACTACTTTAATATAAAAGCCTGCGCTAAAAGGGCTGGATGTCGCCGGTGTGGCCATTATTATATGTTTCGCGATACACTCCTGTATCACAAATTATTTTGAGACAAATCAGTATTTTTGATCTGTCATGAAAGATACCCACAAATCTACTATTTGATACCGCCGCAATAAGTCAATGTAAAAACAATATCTTATGATGCGGCATGCGCGGTCTGGTTTTTTAAGCCACAGGTAACAGTGCAATAGAGCGAAAGGGCGTCACAGATCTAACGGTGTCTGCCGTTGCAGGAAGCCTCCTATCAAAAAAATCGGTTTTCTTTGCAGACCTTTCCAGAACCGGGGACCAGCCAGATTTTTTATTTCTATCCTTTTGGCACGCATCTTGATTAGTCTATGTGTATAGCGGTTGTTGCTTGTTTTGAAATTATAAAAAATAGGATTGTCAAAAGATAAGGGTATTTAATTGTTATGACGATGTCTTTTTTAAATTTTGTATTTAAACCGGTCTACGCCATTTAAAACTGAAAGGAAAGAACCCATGCAAAATAAATCGGTAAAACTGTATTCTCTGAGCACTTGCAGCCATTGTAAAGCAACAAAAAAATTGCTGTCCGCCTGTGTAGTGGCGTATAAAATTGTTGATGTGGATCTGCTTGAAGGGGATGAGCGAAAGGCGATTCTTGAAGATATTAAAAAATTAAATCCCAGATGTTCTTTCCCGACAATTATTGTCGGCGACCGGGTGATCGTTGGGTTTAAGGAAAAAGAAATAAGAGAGGCATTGGAACTGTAAAAGTGTAAACCTGCAAATAAAAGATGCCTATCCTTTCACTATAAACAGGGAGGAATTCGATCATGAGTGAAAAAATCAAAAATATCAAACAGGTTTGCCGGTGTGAGAACTGCGGCAATGAGGCAGAGATGAATATTTCCTGTAGCTGGGAAGATTTTGAGCGGGAAGAAAGGCAAAAGACGGCAGCCGGGGGAAAAAACAGCGGATCCCACGGGGTCAAGGGCACGGCAACCTGCAGTCATTGCGGCAATGAGGCGGACATGTGGATAGACATATAAGGGAACTGTCCTTTCCCCCACGTCCCGTTTGTTTGATCGGCTTCGAAAGACTGAATGTCGCCTGCAGAGGGCCCATCTGAAACAGCGCGGCGCGGTTTCCACCCAGGGCTTTCCCGAGCTGCATGCATCGGGTGACCGCCTGATCTGACAGCCGTGGCCTGATTCCAATCCGTAAACGGCGCTTTTACCTGAATTGTGACATAAAATTTGAAGTTTATGCCATATATAATCAAGTAAAGGCGCTTGGGCATATTGGTAACCGAAAATATTGTAGAAACGGAGGTGTTTTCATGGAAGAATGCGTACCAGTTAAAAATACGGGTCTTCGGGGCGTCAAGGTTGCCACCACGAAGATCAGCGACGTGGATGGCAGGGCCGGCAAGCTCATTTATCGGGGGTACCTGACAGGTGACCTGGCCGACAAAGTATCATACGAAGAGGTAGTCTATCTCCTATTGTATGAAAAGCTGCCGAATGTGGCGGAACTCTCCCGCTTTAAGGAGCGTCTTTCCGTACACCGACAGTTGCCGATAGAGTTGATTGAAACTTTCCGGAATATGCCTCGAAAGGCTTTGCCCATGGACGTTGTGCAGGCATCGGTGGCTATTCTGGCCAATTATGATCCAGAGATCCGGAAGCCGTCGAAAAAATCAACAATGGAAAGTGCGATCAGACTGATTGCAAAATTCCCCACCATGGTTGCGGCCTGGGACCGGATCAGAAACAACCTTGAGCCGGTGGAACCCAATCCGGACCTGGGGGCCGGTGAGAATTTTCTGTATATGCTCAGCGGAGATGTGCTCGATGATGAACTGGCAGGTTTTTTTGACACCTGCCTGGTGCTGCATGCCGAACACGCCTTTAATGCCTCCACTTTTGCTGTCCGGGAAGTGGCTTCAACCATGGCCCACATTTATGCAGCCGTGGGCGCCGGGGTTGGATCCCTGTCCGGTGGGCTGCATGGTGGGGCCAATACCCGTGTGATGCAGATGCTGCTTGAAATAAAATCTCTTGATAATGTGGAAAACTATGTGAAAAAAGTCATTGAAACCGGTGGGAAAATTATGGGCCTCGGGCATGCTGTCTATAAAACCGACGACCCGCGGGCACACATTCTGGCACCCATGTCCAGGACAATGGGGCTGCGTGCGGGCGATACCCGGTGGTATGAAATGTCCAAATTACTGGAAAACAAAGGTAAGGCCGCCTTTCTGGAGAAAAAGGGCCGTGAGATATATGTAAACGTCGATTTTTACAGTGCCTCCCTCTATTATTACATGGGGATTCCCGTGGATCTGTTCACACCGGTATTTGCCATCTCCCGGATTGCCGGCTGGGCAGCCCACTTTATCGAAGAACAGTTTGGTGGTGCCGCGGACAAACCCGCCCTGTACCGACCGGATTCTGATTATGTCGGCGAGTATTGCGGACCTGAAGAGTGTACATGGGTACCGTTGGATGAAAGATAGGAATCGTTGCCATTTGATCCTGTTTACCCGGTTCCCGCAGCCCGGGGCCACCAAAACCCGTCTGATACCGCTATTGGGCACTCAAGGGGCTGCAGATCTGCAGCGGGAGATGACGGAACACGTCACCGGGCAGATATGCAAGTTCCTGGCAACCCATCCAGTACGTGTCGACATCCGCTTTGATGGAGGGGATGCGGCGCAGATGGGGAAATGGTTGGGGCGTGGCTTCAATTATCACCCTCAGGGTCCGGGCGATATCGGATGCCGTATGCGGACGGCTTTTAAAGATGCCTTTGCGGCCGGAGCCAAGACCGCGGTTCTGATAGGGGGGGACGTACCGGGAATATCCGCACTGATTTTACATAAGGCATTTACTGCCCTGACCCATGAAAACATGGTGATCGGTCCGGCCAGGGACGGCGGCTACTATTTGCTCGGTCTGCGGGACAGGGCTTTTTCCCGGATCGGCCATTTCCTGTTTGACGGATGCAACTGGGGCGGTGACAGGGTTTTTGCAAAGACAGTGGCAAACGCCGGCAAGGACGGCATAAGCTGCATTATCCTGGAGGAACTGACGGATATTGACCGGCCCGAAGATCTGCCGGTATGGCACCGGGTCTTGCAGAAAAAAATAGGGCGTTATGAAAAAAAGCGTTTCAGTGATCATTTTGGTGCTCAATGAAGAAAAAACCATCGAAAAAACACGGTTGAGTGTCGCCCGGGGAAAACATCGTAAGATTATCGTCGTAAACTGCGGCAGTCGCGACCATACCCGGCACTGGCAAAGTCCATGGGGGTGAAATTGCTGGACAGTTTACCTCGGGGAAGCCCGGATGAACCGTGGGGCTGCAGCGACCGTATGGTGCTCGTGCGCGGATTTTTATACATACCCTGGCCCCGGGCCCTGCCATCCGGTTTTGAATGGGTTGGGCCCGGGAACTGGTTTTACCGCCGATTTAATCACCCTGTGGGGCCATAAAATCATCGTACATCGTCTCCAGGAACTGTTTATGCTTTGCCTCCTCCTGGGACAGCAATTTGAAAACCTGAATGCAGGCCTCGTCGTCTGTCTTTTTCGCCAGATCATTGTACAGTTTGAGCGCTTTTTCTTCCCTTTTCATGGCCAGTCGGAGAACATCCGCGTAGTCCATACCCGGCTCATAGGTAAGATCGACCATATAGTCGCTGCGTTTCATGTCCGGAACCCATTTATATTTATAAGCGGATATTTTTTCTTTGTCAGTTGAAAAATTTTCCAGCATGGCCTTGTGTTTTCTTTCTTCTGCGGCAAATTCTCCAAACATTTCTTTGGCGCCGGCAAAAGGCTCCTGACGGCCCAGGTCTTCATAGAACTCTGCAGCCTCGATCTCTTTTTCAATTGCGTATTCAACGATTTCATCAACGGATTTGAAACTCATCTTGTAACCTCCTGTTTTGGGTGTGTTAGCCGGTACGCCAGTTATCCGGGTAACCAAATTTTTAATCTATATCACTTCATGTAAAAATACCACAAATCGGGATACAACAGCTGTTTAAGCATCCATCAGATGATTGATCAACTGCCGAATTTTTCCATCAAACGATGTCCAGTTTTTTTTTAAGCCAGTTTTTGACTTCTCCGTCTACGGGATAGACACCTTTGTGAAGGCCGTTTTCCCTCAGGTAACGATTTTTCAGATCAACAGGCAGATCAATTTTTGCCAGCTCAACAGCTTCTTCGGAATTTCTGCGAATAAAATATATGACCGGCTCATGCTGCCAGGTATTGACGACAAAATAGTGAGAGACATCATTTTTGGACCGGATTACATAATTACCGCCGGCCCAGTTGTTGCCCCATTCAAGATACAGCCGTACCGCCTCTTCCGGGGTCATCTGCCAGTCTATTGCGTTAATCAATTGGGAATCTTTTTTGATATCTTCTAAATTTATCATAATAATCTCCGATAAAAGTAAATTGAATTTAAACAAGGTATAGCGAAAAACATGCCAAGTAAAAATAAAAGGGCCGCCGGAATGGTTCAAAATCGGATATACCGATAATTTTCAATGAGATAAGACCCAGTGCAGAAGCCTTCCCGGATAATTGCTACCAGTTAAGGGGCTGGAAAAGGTATTTTTCTGTCTCATAAAACGCGTTTGTCTCATGAGACGGTTTAATTTCAATAATTCAATGCAACCGGCGATAGGATACAGAATAAAGGCGAATAAAACACCTTCTCGGTTTTTTGTACCCGCGCAAACGGCTGGTTGTCGATTAAAAAGTTTTTTTAAAAAAATGCGGTAGTTTGCTGAATTTGGGAAACGACAGGATTGCTTGGAGTCTGGCACGAAAATTGAAGGATACCTGCAGAAAGGATAGCAAAATTTATGGGAAACTGCCGGTTTGTCAAACAATGTGTGATAAAGGCGCCTGTTGACCAGGTTTTTAACTGGCATATCAGGCCCGGCGCCCTGGAACGGTTGAGCCCGCCCTGGGATCCATTGGAATTGGTCAGTTATACCGGTGACATTAAGTCCGGTGCAACAGTGGTCATGCGGCTCAAATCCGGCCTCCTGCCGATGAAGATAAAATGGGTGGCAAAACATGGCAGATATGAACAAAACCGGTTGTTTGAAAACCGGCAGCTAAAAGGCCCCCTGGCATACTGGGTCCATCTCCACCGGTTTTCCCGTGCCGGGCAGGCGGCATGCCTTCTGGAAGATAAAATCGAATACGCCCTGCCGTTTCATCCGCTGGGCAGCTTTTTCGGCCATGCCCTGATTCGGAAAAAACTTGAACGAATTTTCCGGTTTCGACATGCCGTCACCCGCATGGATATTGCCGATCATCTACGATTTAAGCGGGGGCCCTTGACCCTTTTGATTACCGGTTCCGGCGGCTTTTTGGGGTCGGCCCTGGTGCCGTTTCTGACCGGTGGCGGGCATCGGGTCATTCGTATGGTCAGAACGAAAGCCGCCGCGGGCAGGGATACCTTGTTCTGGGATCCGTTATCCGAACATCTTGACCTTGAGGCCATCGGCAAAATAGATGCGGTGATCCATCTGGCCGGGGAAAATATTGCACAAGGCCGGTGGTCTGCTGAAAAAAAGAACAAAATAATAAAAAGCCGTGTTCGCGGCACCACCCTTCTGGCCCGGGCCCTGACCCGGTTGCCGGAGCCCCCGGAAGTCCTGATATGTGCTTCAGCGATCGGCTATTACGGAAATCGTGGCACGGCATGGATGACGGAACAAAGCGATCAGGGAAATAATTTTATTTCCAAGGTATGCGGCAAATGGGAGCAATCCACCGCCCCGGCCGCTGAAAAAGGAATCCGGACAGTGCTTCTTCGCATCGGCATTGCGCTGAGCCCTTCGGGCGGCGCCCTGCAAAAGTTCCTGCTGCCCTTCCAGTTCGGGTTGGGCGGAAAACTGGGATCCGGTAACCAATATATGAGCTGGATCCATAGGGATGATGTGCTGGGGGCGATTTATCATGTCCTTGACAGACGGGATATCAAGGGCCCGGTGAATGTGGTTGCACCTGACCCGGTTACCAATTATACGTTTGTTAACACTCTGGGGAGGGTACTGACCCGGCCCTGCTTTTTTTCGGTTCCCGAATCGGCAATACGGGTCATGTTCGGGGAGATGGGAAGGGAGATCCCCTTGTCCAGCACCCGGGTATCCCCCGACCGATTGATGGAAAGTGGCTACCGGTTTCGGTATCCGGTTCTGGAGGGGGCACTGCGGCATCTGCTGGGCCGGGTGAAGCAATAACAAGCGCTGCCTGAAAAGGGCATTGCGGAGGAAATCAATGAGTTTAAAACTCAGGGCAGTACTGACCATTTGTATGGTCACCGCTCTTTTTTTCGGATTTTTGCATCTTTTTGTGCAAAACGGCAGCCTGTACAATTTTGAACGGTTGCATATTTTTCTTTTTAATCTGGTCAGCGGCGGTACGATCCTGATTCATTACAGCGAAGGTCACACCCGATTATCTCGCCGGGCAACCTTGTTTATGGCCCTGTCCCTTGCGTATGCGGTTCTATCCTTTAAAAAAATCTATCTGCCGGCAATCGTTATCGCCTTTATTCTGGCCGCAATTGTCGATTCGGTAAGGATCAGGGCCTTTTCTGTTTTTCCTTCAAATTTCTTTGACCCGCACGCGCCTGTTGCGGAAAAATTTCATCAGGCCGCATTACTATGCCTTTCCATGGGGCTGGCCATTTCCGGCCTGGTGATCTTGAACAATGAATTTTTAAAACTCATATACCTGGAAAAACTTAAGCTGGATACCTTTTTTCTGGGGTTTTCCTTTCCTCTGTCTCTGATCACCATGTCGGTCATGTTTTCCATGATGAAAGAAGACGTCGGCGTAATGGTGAAACGGCTTAAAAATCTGAGCTTCTGGAATATCAACCTCGGGGTGGTCATCTTTTTTATTTTTATTTTGCTTGAAATGCTCATCCCCCAGCTCGTGGTCACCGGTATTTTATTTTTTTCAGTGGTGCTGATTTTCCTGTTGTTCAAAAATCTAGGTATCCGGGTACAGCAGAAATATTTCCTGACTTCCGGAATATTATTTCTCCTGTATACCGCCGTGACCGGTATTTTGTACATTCCCCTCGCATTTAATCCGGCCTATACGCACGAGAAAATGAAAATTCTTCTCCGGATGCATTCCTTTGCTTCTCTGTACGGCTGGAACCTGAGCGGCCTTGCCGTAATCTGCCGAAAAGATGAATTCCCCATCGTCCTCCACTCAGCGCCCCTTATCGCTCTACACTGGATCACGGCTGTAATGCTGGCGCCGCTGGGGACCTACTATCGGCCCTTTGCGATTCTTGCCTTGACCGGCTATGGGGCGATTCTTTATTTTATCATGTTCGGTCAAAAGGACCGTGCCGTGCCGGTAACGCAGAACGGTGAGCGCTGGGAAAAATGAAAATACCTGTCGTTGACATAAGTAATTGCACTCTTTGCGGTGGATGCATAGAGGTGTGTCCCGAAGTATTTTTTTTAAACGAAACCGGTTTTATCGAAGTTGCCGACAGGGCCGCCTATCCGGAAGACGAGGTGGATGAAGCCATAAAATACTGCCCGGAGGATTGCATAAGCTGGGATGGAAACTAACCGACAGATCAAACATCAGCTCCTTTGCCTTCTCAAACAGGATGATTTCGAGAAGACCCTCGGGGCGTTTTCCCGTTTTCCGGCAAGAAAGGCCGTAAACCCCTTTTTCTCCTTTTTGTACAATAGTGATGAACTCGTAAAATACCGAGCGGTTACGGCTCTGGGGCTCATTGTCGCCAATCTTGCGAAACAGGACCTTGAATCCGCCAGGGTCGTGATGCGCCGCTTTATATGGAACCTTAACGATGAATCAGGCGGCATCGGCTGGGGATCGCCCGAAGCCATGGCCGAAATCATGGCCCGAAGTGAGCCGTTGGCTGAAGAATACGCTACCCTTCTCGTCTCTTATATGACGCCCGACATGAATTTTCTCGAGCACCCCATATTACAGCGCGGGTTGCTCTGGGGAATTGGCCGGCTGGCCCACGCCCGGCCCGGATTTCTGCAGCAGACAGATAGGCTGCTTCTAATTTTTCTGCAGTCAAAGGATCCTTTTCACCGTGGTCTTGCGGCATGGGCCTTGGGGGCCATTGGAGATCGGCCTGTTATAAAGCTGCTTGAACCGATGATCGGTGACCGGTTTTTACTGAGGATCTATAACGGGTTTCAGATTGTGGATCGCACGGTTGGTGAGCTGGTTACAGAAGCCATAGCCCGGATTAAAAGCGCTGTAAGTTCAAACTGATTTCAGAAGATTAGCGTGCCCTGATTGGAAAACTATTAAGGCACCATGTACTATGCCGCCGCGGGGCTGCCTTTGCAACGGCCCACAGGATGACCCGCCATACACTGACGGGACGCCGGCAGCGGGCTTTGCAGATCAGCCGTGGGCAGCGGCACAGCATCCGGCCAGATGGCCGGTGGAAAAGGCCGCCTGGAGGTTGTACCCGCCTGTGTCGGCCTGAATATCCAGTAACTCGCCGGCGATGTAGAGTCCTTTGCATATGCGAGATTCCATGGTTCGCGGATCAATTTCGCGTGTGTCCACGCCGCCTGCCGTTACAATGGCCTCGGAAATGGGCCGGTGCCCGGTCACTTCCAGTTTAAAATCCTTGAGCCATGTTCGCAGGTTCCGGCGCTCTTTGGCGGAGATCGTGTTGACCATTTGCTCGGGAGCAATCCCGGTGAGGTCCAGACAGACAGGCACCATTTCGCGCGGCAGTAGTCCCCGCAAAAGGCTGTGGAACGGCTCTTTGCCACGATTTTTAAAATCGCGCAAAAGACGCATGTCCAATTTTTTTTCGTCAAGGGCTGGTTTGAGATCAATGGAAAGCACAATCTGGTGACCTTTTCCCAAGGCATCCACGGCCTCACCGCTTAAAGCGAGAATCACCGGACCGCTGACCCCGGATTCGGTAAAGACCAGTTCACCGAATGCCTCCTTGCGTTTTTTCCCGTTGATGTGCATGCGCACCTTGATGTTGCGCAGATTCAAACCGGCCATTTTTTGCGCGACATCACCGTTGGTTTCCAGGGGAATAAGGGCCGGACGTACAGGCACTAGACTATGCCCGGCACTTTTGGCCAGATGGTAGCCGTCGCCGGTCGAGCCGGTGGCCGGATAGGAGGCGCCGCCGGTAGCCAGAATGACGGCATCACAGGCAAACGTTCTGCCCCGGGAAACCACACCGCCAACCCTTTTATTGTCCATCAGCAATTTGCTCACCGGAGAATTGTTCTGGATTTGAACATGGCATTGTTTCAGCCACCGCAGAAAAATATCCAAAACATCCACGGCCTTGCCGCTGGCCGGGAAAACACGGCCCCCCCTTTCTGTCATCACGTCCAGTCCCTGTTGTTTTAAAAAATCCACAAGGTCGGTGTTGAAAAATCGGGCAAACGCCTGGCGCATAAAAAGGCCTGTTTTGCCGAAGTGAGCAATGAAATCGGGAATTCGTGCAATATTGGTGATGTTGCAGCGGCCCTTACCGGTAATACAAAGCTTCCGGCCGGGTTTTCGTTGCTTTTCCAGCAGGAGTGTATCGGCTCCATTTTCAGCTGCCTGTCCGGCGGCCATCAGCCCGGCTGCTCCCCCGCCGATGACAATTATTCGTGGTTTTTTCATATTTTTATTTTTTACATTTTCATTATAAGGTCCATTACCCCGCAATTGCTGACGCTGATACACTTTGATCAACGGTAGATTCCTAATGCCTGCCGGAGATGCTTTGAGTTTATGGCTGGTCAACGGTTTTGGCTTCGGCCGGATCGATATGAACAATAACCCTATCGAAATCATCAAGCGCTCCTGCCAGACGAGATTCCACTTTTTTGATAATTCGGTGCCCCTGTTCCACGGTCAGTTGCCCATCCACTTCAATATGAATTTCAATCTGGTAGGCGCCGCCGGAGGTTCGGACCTTGAGGTCATGGGCACTGATGACACCTTTCACAGACAGGGAACAGCGGTTTATTTCATCAAGAATTTCAGGCGGGGGTGCGGTATCAGAAAGCTCCCGCATGGTATTTGTCAGGATTTGCAACCCAACCCTTATAATAAAAAAGGATACGATCAGGGCCGCCACGGAATCTAAAATGTACCATGCCGGTTTAATGCGGGCGCCGGTTACCCCCAGTAGAACCGCCACAGAGGAAAGGGCATCTGATCGGTGATGCCAGGCATTGGCCATGATGAGTTGGCTCTTTAGCAGTTGACCGGTATGCAGGGTATAATGATACAGGGCTTCTTTTGCGGTTATGGATATGGCGGCCCCCAGAAGGGCCAGCCCGGTGGGACGATATTGTGTATGGTTATAAATATCCAGGCCAGCCTGTATCCCAAGATAAAGAGCGGTGGCAATCAGGGCAAACCCGATACTGGCGGTTGCCAGGGTTTCAATACGGCCATGGCCGAAAGGGTGCCGGGTATCCGGTGGTTTGCGGCCGGCGCTCACACCGAAAAGGACCACGGCGTCTGTGAAGAGATCGGAAACAGAGTGAACGGCATCCGCTACCAGGGCATGGCTGTGACCGAGTATCCCCGCTGTGAATTTGATCACGATCAAAACGGTATTGACCGCTGTCCCGATCAGCGTAACCCTGCTGCCGGGGTCGGCAGATGTTATAATGTCCATAGGCAACTGATTAATGTCGGGAAGAGATACGGCCGACCAGGGGGAGCAGCGTTTGCCAGAAAGAATCGCAATCGTTGACAGTTCAAGGCTCACTGGATAGATGATGCTTTAATACCTATAAAGCGTCATAGCATCAGATTTTATTATTATCTTCTATCTTGTCGGGATCTTCTTTTTTTTCATTGGTGGCTTTTTTGAAATTTTTAATGGCTTTTCCCATGCCGCCGCCGATTTCCGGCAGCTTGCCTGCTCCAAAAATAATAAGAATGATAACAAGAATAATAATCAGTTCCGGCATTCCAATTCCAAACATATTTCCCCCTGCTTATTCCGATCCGGCGGTTTTTTAGCCGGTGTTGTTTATTTTAAAAACGCAATAAATCTTTTAGTCCTTTGGCGCCAAACAATTCAAAATGAATATATCACCGGACGATATGGGTGTCAATCTAAGTTGAGCGATTTTTAGCAAAAAGGTGTGCTAAGACCTTGATGCAGACGTTGTGTGCAATAGATCAATACAGATCGCGTTAAAAATCGCTCAAGGTGTCAATATATTGGAGAGATGACATGGCTGAGACCAGGCTGAGACTTGCCCTGTAACTGCCGGGACCTGTATTGGCCTGTTTGAAATAATCCATTGGTCTTGTAAATTCCTGCAGCTCATGATAAATAATCAGGAATTTTTTACTTTCCGTTTCGGGATACATTTTCTTCAAAAAGGCATCTGGTTTTATCTGGTTTTAGGATACCAAGATTAGAAATTTGAAATTGGACAACTCATTTTATCTGAAAACAATGAGATAATAGTTTTGAGTCATAAGAAATATTTTTTCTAAAAGGTGTGAGGATCATAAATTATGAAAAACAGGTTTCAGGCCAATGGCCTTCCGCTTCTTATCGGAAGCCTTCCGCTGAAAGATCATGGGCAGGCACTCCGGCTGGTTTTTAAATATACGCCCGACATCCCTTTGTGGGTGCAGTTGCCGGCCTATAAAGAAGAGAGGATAATTGCTCAATTCCTGCCGGGAATGCCCGGGGTCACGATTGAGGAAGATCGGGTCTTTATCGATACGGCAGGAGCATCGTTCGACGATGAAATTTTAAAATTTTATGAAGAATATATGGCGGTTACAGAAGGGGATGTCGATATCGACAACACGCGGTTTGCCATGGGGCCGGATACGGCCCCGGGTTTTTTTATGCTGCTGGAGCATCTAAGTACCCGAGATGCCTCTCCGGTGGCCATCAAGGGCCAGATCAGCGGTCCGGTCACCTTTGGCATCGGCCTTACCGATCGTGAGGGCCGGGCTGTTTTTTATAATGCCCAGACAAAGGATGTAATGGTAAAACTGCTGGCCCGGAAAGCCGGATGGCAGGTCGACAAGCTTGCTGCTGCGGGGTTGCCCGTAATTCTGTTTCTGGATGAGCCGGCCATGGCCGGATTCGGCTCATCGGAAATGATCAGTATTTCCCGAGAAGAGATAACCGTCTGCTTGAACGAGGTGATCGATGCCGTACATTCTAAGGGCGGCATTGCCGGCATCCATGTCTGCGCTAATACCGACTGGTCTCTGATTCTGGAATCCGCAGTTGACATCGTCAATTTTGATGCCTATTCCTATTTTGATCGTTTTATTCTGTATGCGGATCAAATTAAAAAATTTATCAAAAACGACGGTATCATTGCCTGGGGGATTGTGCCCACCTCCTTTGCCGAAGACATTGAAAGGGAAACCACGGAATCGCTGCTGAAAAGATGGCAAGACCAGATGTCTCAAATGGAAAATCTGGGCATCGATCCGTCGCTCCTGCTTCGCCGATCACTGATCACGCCCAGTTGCGGGACCGGTACCCTGAGTCCGGCTCATGCCGAAAGGGTTCTGGCGTTGACCGCCGGACTTTCAAGCGCAATTCGTGGGCAATAGTACCTGACCGAAAGCCTATAATAACCTATTTGCAAAATGAAAAACCGTCTTCTGTCAATACGATATTATAAATTTTAGTTCGAATACCAAATAATTTACAAAGAGAATTATATGGTCCCAAAAATTCAAGAAAAAGGACTTTCAAGTGCTACGCGGTATGTTCTGGATGATGAACTGGCCGGTATCGTCAATATTTCCATGGCGTTGGAGATGCCGCTGCTCTTGAAGGGCGAACCCGGTACCGGCAAAACCATGCTGGCCCATGCCATTGCCGAAACGCTGAACATGCCGCTGATTGTCCTCAACGTCAAATCGAGTATGAAGCTGGTGGATGCACTGTACCAGTATGATACCCTGACACGTTTAAACGACAGTCGGTTTGGTGATTCCACCAGAGATGTCAGCAATATCGAAAACTATATCAAGATGGGAAAAATCGGGCAGGCCTTTATATCGGACACACGCAATGTCCTACTTATCGATGAAATTGACAAGGCTGATACCGATTTTCAGGACGATATGCTGGATGTGCTGGACCAGATGGAATTTGATATCATTGAGATCGACAAAACCATACAGGCACAAAACCGCCCGGTCTTCATTATTACCTCCAATGCCAAAAAGGACCTGTCCGATCCGTTTCTCGGCCGGTGTAATTTCCACCATATTGCATTTCCAGACCCCAAGATGATGCGCAAGATCCTTCGGGTGCATTTTCCTGATATGGGTGATGATCTTGGCGAATATGTGACTGCCGCCTTTTATAAGCTTCGTGAACTCGAGGCAATTGAGAAAAAACCGGCCACGCGCGAACTGCTGAACTGGGTCAGGGCCCTGCAGGCTGATCCTGATTTCAAGGCCAGCCAACTGACAAAGGGGGCGTTGCCTTTTTTAGGGGTACTGTTTAAAAAAAGCAATGACTATGAACGGGCTGTTTCCTTTGTCAATCGTCGAAGGCTTTTTTAATCAACGGGGAGGGAAATCTATTTTCAGTTAATAGATGGCGAAAATTTTAGGACAGGAATAAGCAACCTTCTATTTTTTCCAATTTCCCTGACAAAACCCAAAATCAACAAAGTGTCCGCGCTTTTTGATGGGTCATGAAGAATGCGGTATTTTTTATGTTTATCGATTATTTTTATAAATTAAAGGAGGCCGGCATACCGGTCAGCCCCACCGCCTTTCTGACCCTGCACAAAGCCCTCGGTAGCGGATTGATCAATTCCCTGGATGAATTTTATATGGCATCCAGGGCTATTCTGGTCAAGAGTGAGCGCTATTTTGATCTGTTTGATCAGATTTTCGCTCATTATTTTGAGGGGGCGGAAATGCCGGATACAGAAGGTTTTGAGATTGATGAGATGGCCCGTACTCTGCTGGATGCCTGGCTCAAGGACCCAAAAACCATAGCCGATGCCTTTGATGTTGATGAAGCAACGCTCAACAAATTTTCACCCGAGGAACTGATTGAATATTTTAAAAAGCGCTTAAAAGATCAGACCGAAGAACACCACGGTGGCACGCGCTGGATCGGAACCGGCGGAACGTCACCGGTGGGTCATTCGGGATACCATCCCGGTGGAATGCGGGTGGGCGGCGTAAGCCGTAACAAATCGGCTGTCAAGGTAGCCCTGGAAAGGCGCTATAAAGATTATTCCGCCAGTGGGCCGCTGACCGAGGCCATGATCGGCGAGGCTATGAAAAGGCTGCGCAACATGATTCCGTTTGGCCCTAAAGACAGGCTTGACATTGATGCCACCATCTACCAGACCATGAAAAACGGCGGCGAGATCGAGATTGTCTTTGACCGCAGCCTTAAAGACAGGTTAAAGGTGATCCTGGCTATCGATAACGGCGGCTGGTCTATGGACCCTTATATAACGCTAGTGCAGACCCTTTTTGATTATGCGCGCGCCCAGTTCAAAGATTTGAAAATATTCTTTTTTCACAATACCATCTATGATATTTTGTGGAAAGATCCGGCCCGGTACAGCCTGCCTGTACGGGTGGATGAACTGGTTCGACGCGATCCTGAAACACGGCTGATCATTGTGGGGGATGCCAGCATGGCCCCCTATGAATTGATGGCCCAGGAGGGCTCACTGTATATCGGCGAGCGCAGCGGCAAACCCGGCATTGAACGGCTCAAGCTGCTGGCCAAAACATTTTCGCATTGCGTCTGGCTGAATCCCGTGGCCTCACGCATGTGGGATTATACCCGAACCATTACGATGATCCGTCAGATTTTTTCCATGTATGAGCTATCCCTCGATGGTCTGGATATGGCGATTTCCAAATTGATGGAAAAGTAGAAATTTGGATTGGTTTTTTTATAATTTCCCAATCCCCCAATCTATCCCTGAAAATCCATGGGACTGATATCGAATAATCGGCAGGTATTCTCAAAGATTATGTCCGCCAGGGATTCGGGATCCCGACCAAGGACCGCAGCCAGTTTCAGTAATGTGGATTTGACAAAGGCCGGTTCGTTGCGCCGATGGCGGTTTTTTTCAGGGGCCGGTGTAAGATAGGGGGCATCGGTTTCCACCAGAAGGCGCTTTTCTGGAATCTCAGGCACCATGGTGCGCAGGTCGGCCCCCCGCTGTTTAAGGGTCAGTATCCCTGTGATGCCGATATAGAGACCGAGTTCCAGATATTGTTCAAGTTCCGTCAAATTGCCGCTGAAACAGTGGATCACGCCCTTGATGCCTGATGCGTGCCTTTGTTTCAGGATCTCCAGAAGCCGGCCATGACTGTCTCTTTCATGAAAGATAATCGGCAGGTTCAGGGCAATAGCGGCTTCCAGTTGACGGACAAACCATTTTTCCTGATCTTCCCGGGGAGAATACATCCGATTAAAATCAAGCCCTATTTCTCCCCAGGCTTTTACCTTGAAATCCCGGGAAAGGCCCACCAGGTATTCCAGAGTCTGGGCAGAACATTCCCGGGCATCGTGAGGGTGAACACCGACAGCGGCATAAAAACCGTTAAAAGACCGGGCTATTTCAATTACCTTGGCCGAAGTTTCACGATTTACGCCCACAAGCATGATGCCGGCTACATTGGTATCCTGTGCACGATTGATAACGTCCGGAAGGTCTTTGGCATATGATTTGTCATCGAGGTGGCAATGGCTATCAAAAAGTTTCATTTTTATTTTTTCCCATTAAAAGTATTTCCTGGTTTTTGGAAAATGGCTTTCGTGTTTGGCATGGCAATCGCTTACCACTCCCCACGCATCACTCAAAACTCAAACAATCTGTATCAGAACATTTGGGTTCGTATCTATATAAATTATTATATATTTTTTTTAAAGGCCCAAGGCGTAATATGATAATTTATTGCCTTTTTCAAACCATTTTCACCCCGGGTAAAAAATATATATTTTAATTGCTTTTTGTTTTTTATGAGTATAATTTCATATTTTTATTATTTATTTCGGGATGGTTGAATCCTTTGTCTAATAATCGAAGGGGTGTTTGGCCAAACAGGTTATCATGGTGCCCACGGATTTTGATCCGATCTCTTCTAAGAGGTTGGGTAAAAAGAATATTACCTGCCGGCGCCTGGACTAGGGTCATGTTTGCATGAACCCTGAAAATATTAATTTTGTATCAACAGTTTGTTTTTGCCGAATTTTCGGATCCGGCACGGGAAAAATTTCAAACAGTTTTGCGAAAAAGTCAATTAAAGTTGGAGGATTATTATGTTTAAAATTGTACAACGCTTGGAGATGGCCCAAGGTACGGTGGTACTCGATGAAATCGAAGCCCCCCTGATTGCCCAAAAGGCAAAGCCGGGCCAGTTTGTTATTTTGAAAGCCAATGAAACCGGAGAGCGTATTCCGCTGACCATGGCCGACACCGATCGTGAAAAGGGGACCATTACCATCATATATATGATCGTGGGTAAAACTACCGCTTTGTTCAAGGATTTAAAGATTGGGGATGGGTTCCAGGATGTGATCGGCCCCCTTGGAAAACCGACCCATCTGGAAAAGCTGGGTAAGGTGGTATGCGTGGGCGGCGGTACCGGTGTTGCGGTGCTGCATCCGATCACCCGGGGACTCAAGGATGTGGGTAATGACGTCACCTGTATCATCGGTGCTAGAAACAAGGATCTTTTGATTCTGGAAGACCAGATGAAAAAAGCATCCCATGATCTGCGGGTATGTACCGATGACGGCTCCTATGGTCATCACGGTTTTGTGACTGAAGTCCTCAAGGACCTGCTGGAAAAAGAAAAAGACATTAAGCTTTGTGTGGCCATCGGGCCGGTCCCGATGATGAAATTTGTATCTAAATTAACCAAAGAATACAATGTCCATACCATGGTCAGCCTGAATCCGATCATGGTGGACGGCACCGGTATGTGTGGCGGTTGCAGAGTATCCATCGGTGGAAAGACAAAATTCGCATGCGTGGATGGCCCTGAATTTGATGGCCATCAGGTCGACTATGACGAATTGATGCTCAGACTTCAGGCCTACACCGGGGATGAAAAAAATTCTTATGACAAATACTGCAGGATAAGGGCTTAATGCTTAATTAATTTTTTATTTAGGGAAAATTACGGTCTGAATAGTAGACAAAATATTTTGTGCGGAGGTTATAATGACGCAGGAAGCAGTTAAAAAAGTTAAAAAAGAAAAAGTCCTCAGACAGCCGATGCCTGAACAGGAGGCGGCTGTAAGAGCGAAAAATTTTGAAGAGGTTCCGTTTGGACTTGATGCCGAGGCAGCGGTGCTGGAGGCTGGGCGATGCTTGCAGTGTAAAAAACCAACCTGTGTTGATGGTTGTCCAGTTGGCGTGGATATCCCCGGGTTTATCAAGCTGGTTCGCGATGGTGAGTTTACCCAGGCCATCAGCAAGGTCTGGGAAAAAAACAGCCTGCCGGCGGTGTGCGGCCGGGTCTGTCCCCAGGAACTGCAGTGTGAGGGCAACTGTATTGTCGGTAAAAAGGGTGAACCGGTGGCCATCGGCAATCTGGAGAGATTTGTGGCGGATTACGAAAGAAAAGCCAAAAAGGCCCCGCTCCCGACAAAGGCGGCGTCCACCGGAAAGAAGATCGCCATCGTCGGTTCGGGGCCATCGGGCCTGACCGTTGCCGGGGATCTGATCCTCAAAGGGCACGATGTTACGCTTTTTGAGGCATTTCATAAACCCGGCGGCGTGCTTGTGTACGGCATCCCGGAATTCAGGCTTCCCAAGGAGATCGTCTTCTCGGAAGTTTCGGGTTTGGAAACCCTGGGCGTCGAGCTGGAGTGTAATGCCGTGGTGGGCCGGACCGTGTCACTGGATGAACTTTTTGAGCAGGGCTATGATGCTATTTTTCTGGGTGTCGGGGCCGGTCTGCCGCGGTTTTTGAATGTACCGGGTGAAAATTTCACCGGTATTTTTTCCGCCAACGAATACCTGACCCGCTCCAACCTGATGAAGGCCTATAAATTCCCTGAATACGATACGCCGATTATCCGGGGGAAAAACGTGATTACCCTGGGCGCCGGAAATGTGGCCATGGATTCGGCCCGTACGGCTCTGCGTCTCGGCGCCGACGCATCGACCATTGTTTATCGCCGGTCAAGACAGGAAGTGCCGGCCCGAGGTGCCGAAGTACATCATGCCGAGCAGGAGGGGGTTGAATTTCAGTTTCTCACCGCTCCGACAAAATTTATCGGCGATGACAAAGGCCGCGTGATCGGTATGCAGGGATTGAGGATGGAACTGGGTGAACCCGATGCGTCCGGACGGCGGCGTCCGGTACCCATTAAAGGCTCTGAATTCGAGATCGGGTGCGATCAGGTCATCATCGCCGTTGGGGCCGGCCCCAATCCGCTGTTGACCCGCGCCACCGAAGGGTTGGCACTGAACAAACGGGAGTATATTGAGGCGGATGAGGAAACTGGTAAAACAAGCCTGAAAGGTGTCTGGGCCGGCGGTGATATTGTCACCGGATCGGCAACCGTTATCCTGGCCATGGGCGCAGGGCGCAAGGCTGCCGATTCCATGCATGACTATCTGGTACATGGCTGGTAAAATTTTTACAGGCTGCGGTAAATTGAAAAAAAAACAAAATCCCCCTTTTCATTTATAAATAAAGGGGGATTTTGTGATTTTACGGATGGGTGTTATTACGCATCACTCAATTTTCACATCACTCAATTTTCACATCACCCAAAACTTCATTTGGCGCGGTTGATTTTTTCGTCCTGCAAATACGTTATGATTGATTTTTCGGTCAGGTGCTATTTATTCAAAAGCCCGATGGTGTCTTCCAGCACCTTTATGCATTCCTCGGATGAGGCAGTCCCCTGGCGGATATTGTCTTGAAGTGTTTTTAAATTTACAAATACATTTTTTTGATTGATTTGTTTTTTCTTCAGCACGGTAAGGTAATTGTTAAAATCTCCTGCAAGCCATCTGAAATTATCTGTTTTTCGAAATTTAAAAGGCTCTTCGGGAATCGATCCTTTGGTAATCTGACGAATGACATTGCCAAGCTTGTAAAGCGGTCCGGCGACAGAGTGCGTAAACGCGATGGAGAGAACGATGATCAACAGCACGAACAGAATGACTGCCCATACAAATCCCTGGATATTGGTTTCTGTAATATACAGCCAGGAAAAACCCAGGCCGATTGCCGTAGCAATCACCGCCTGCAGCAGCACCATCAGAAAAATATGACTGAGCTGGAATTTTTTATCGATGAGATAGTGCGTGCGGTGAATTTTCTTTTTTTTCATGTGGTCTACCTCTGGCGTGCGTTGGTTGAAAAAAGTAATTTATTATTTGCGGCGTATGCCTTTTCAACAGCACCGGTTTATCCGGTTTAATGAATTATTAAAGCTAAATTTATCAAGAATGTCAAGGTGTAAGAAACGACCTACGCCAATTAACGACATGGCGTGGCGATGGGACAGATAATGGGAAACAGGTAGACAGGGCAGATCAAACCATGAAAAATTAGCGAAACAACCATTTTGCAAAAAAATCAATCTGGATGTTATGCAAAATAATGATCAATCAGATCAGATTTCCAGTCGGCTGGAATTTCATCGCACCGCAGTGGCCCTGATGCCTGAACCCGATGACGGAGATCCGGGCATTGCCATGATGGTTGACGTCTCCTTTGGCCGGGTGTCTCAACGATTTTGTACCTGCAGTAGATCCGGTTCCGGAACCTGTGCCCATCTTCGGAAACTGTCCGGTATTTACAGAAAGTTAGAAAAAGACGCCTGCGACACAAATTTTGAAGAAAATTTCAAAAACAGTGTCTGGCATGATCTCCTGGTCGTAATGGCGGACGGATGTCGGGAGACACCCGAAAGTGTTACACTGAAAACAGGCGGCCGAGGCGATTCAAAATACCTGCAGGTTGTGGGTCGCCAAAATGTACTTTTTTTCACCTACTTTCCCATTGGAAAAGATTTTTCACGATTTATGGAACGTTGTCTAAACTTGACCGACGGTACCTTTGTACCTACCCGGGGAAATATTCTTTCACGACTTGCACTTCTGACATTGACGGATAATGAACGAATTATGCAGGCCAGTGGTCTCAAAAGCAGACGACAGGTGATGGAAAACAGTATCTGGTTCAGGTTTGCATATCACGGGTATCGTGAATTTGGTCAAAATGGCTGTCTGTTTCATGAGGCCGTCGATGAAACAAGCGGCATGTTTCTGATCAAGGGGAAAAATTCAAAGGGTAATTTGATTTTTTCGCTGGAAATTCCCCGTCCGAAGGTTAAACGGGTTCTTGATGCACTAAAAGACAAACTTTCCAATCAGCATGGTGTAACCATCTGCCCGGTACCGCTTGATACTATTTTTGATGTCAGGATGAATAAAGACCTTGATCTGGAAGTCATGCAGCTGATCCGGGTGATTCAAAAAAAAGGTGAGATCAAATTTTTTGAAAAAAAAGATTTAAAAAAATATCAATACGGGGATCTCTATTATATCCCGGAACTTAACATTATAGCGGATGATTCCAACCCCGGCCAGGCGGTTTATGACACGGATGAGTCCATGGCCGCGCTCATTCAACGATCTCAGGTGCCGGAATTTTTGGCAGAACACCGCGATGCCTTGAAACAGAAACACTGGCATTTTGATAAAAGTGTCCGAAAACTGAAAATTATCAACGATTTTGACTCAATTGAAGTTATCCCGAAGGCGATTGATCGTAACTGGTGCTGGCTTTCGATCAACTATGGTATTGGAAATTATTCCATATCTCTGACTGATATCCTGCGGGCCCAAAAAGAGGGACAGCGATTTTTGAAAACCGACGACGGCTGGGTCGACTGCCGTTCACCGGAGTTAAAGAAATTAAGCGCATTGATCCACGGCAGTGATTCTGATACCAGCGCCGGAAACCCTGATCAGATTAAATTGAGCCGGCTGGGTCTCTTGAAAATAAAGGCGTTCAGTGACAAAAATTGGACTGTAAAGGGCCATGCGGATCGTGTCCGGGAACTGAATCAGCTGTTTAACGGCAGAACAATGCATCCCATGCCGACAGTAAAGGGGATGACATCGGCACTGCGGTCCTATCAGCAGATCGGCGCAAAATGGCTCTGGTTTTTATATGAAAACAGGTTTGGTGGCCTGCTGTGCGATGATATGGGGCTGGGCAAAACTCATCAAGTGATGGCTTTTTTGCTGGCCCTTACCGAACAGGACCCTGCTGCCGGTCCGTTTTTGGTGATCTGTCCGACCACGGTATTGAGTCACTGGCGCGGGAAAATAAGTGAACACGTCCCTGCTCTCAAGGCTGCTGTCTATCATGCCGCCGACAATCTGGATGCCCGGATAAAACTTGGGTTGACGGGAACGCCCATAGAAAATTCCATCAGCGATCTTAAAGCGCTCATGGACCTGAGTGTACCCGGATTTCTGGACGCAACGGATGCCTTTAACCGTCGGTATGCCGATCCCATTGAACAGGATGCAAAAAGCAATCGGCGCGAAGAATTAAGTCGCCTGATATCCCCCTTTACCCTGCGACGTCTAAAGAATACGGTGTTAAAGGAACTGCCGGATAAGATTGAAAACCAGATGGCCTGTCGTCTCAGTGATGATCAGATCAAGCTTTACAGGGATGCCCTGGCCTCCAGAGGGGCCAGACTGATGGCAACTCTCGACCGTAAGGATGAACCGGTTCCCTATCTTCATGTTTTTGCCCTGCTCAATCTGCTCAAGCAGATCTGTAACCACCCAGCCCTGTTGGAAAAAAATGTTGAAGCATATACCCGGTATGGGTCCGGGAAATGGGATCTTTTCCAGGAGATCTTGACGCAAAGTCTGGAGAGTGGGCAAAAGGTGGTGGTTTACAGCCAGTACCTGAAAATGATCGATATCATCGGCCACTATCTGAAACAGCAGCAAATTAAACATGTTACCCTCACCGGGGCTAGTCGCAACCGGGGCGACCGGATTGCCCGGTTTAACGATGATCCGAATTGCAGGGTTTTTGTGGGCAGTCTCAAGGCAGGCGGTACGGGGATCGATCTGGTATCCGCCTCGGTGGTGATTCATTACGATCGCTGGTGGAATGCGGCCCGGGAAGATCAGGCCACGGACCGGGTTCACCGGATCGGCCAGAAAAAGGGGGTCCACATTTTTAAACTGATGACCGAGGGCACCCTGGAAGAAAAAATTGCCGCCATCATAGAAAAAAAGAAAAACATGATGGACGCGGTAATGTTAAAGGATGATCCCGGATTCTTGAAAACTTTTTCGCGGAAAGATTTGATGGAGATGCTTTCCATACCTGTATTGGTTGAAAATGAAAAATGAGTTCACCACCTACCCATTTCATACCTTTTTTTTTATCATTTCCCATTGATGCCCTCAGGCCTATAGTCGTGAAAATATTTGGGCGAGTAAGCGGCCGATCCAAACCCTTTCCCATGGTTTTTGAATAGGATACAACTAACCGATAAAATCAAAGCGCAGTTTGCAATCGATTGAAAATTTTTATATCGTTTTGCGTGGCTTAAAACGTTCTTGACTTAAATGATATCAATCATATATTGACTCTCATGCCTTTTGGTGAATAAATATAGTTTTTTTGTAAAAGACCAGGGCAACGGTTATGGAATATAGCATCCATGGCATGTGGGTTATTATCAATAAATTATTTTTTTATTGCAACAAGAGCAACACCATGGCATTAAACAACCTGAAAAAACAGTAAATTAGTGTAGCATGAGCCATAAAACAGGTCACGGAATCAAATTTTATATCTGTATTCCGTCCAATATTAATGAACAATTATTCTAAAAATAATCAAATTAAAATTACCTTTGCAGATATTGGACTGACTCGGCAGCTTTTCGGCGAGCATAACGAAAATCTGCAAAAAATCGCAGGGGCTCTCGATATTGAAATCCATGCCCGCGGCAATACGGTTATCGTTTCCGGAGACAGTATTCAGGCGGCCCTGGCCCAAAATATTCTCAAACAGCTTTACGGCCTGTTGAAAGGCAACTATCCGCTTTACCCCAACGACATAGACTTTGCGGTCAAGGCATTAAGCGGCAACGACCAGGTCAATCTTAAAAACCTTTTTCTGGACAAAATTTTCATCACTTCCAAAAAACAGGCCATAACGCCTAAAAATCCTTCCCAGAAAAACTATATCGACGCGATTCGGATGTTTGATATTGTTTTTAGTATCGGCCCCGCAGGGACCGGAAAAACATACCTGGCCATGGCCATGGCGGTTTCAGCTCTTGCTAAAGGTATTGTCAGCCGTATTGTTTTAACCCGACCAGCCGTGGAGGCCGGAGAAGCCTTAGGATTTTTACCGGGAGACCTTACTGAAAAAGTCGATCCCTACCTGCGGCCGCTTTACGACGCACTGCACGACATGATGAGATTTGAAAAAATCGCCGACCTGATGCAAAAAAGGGTTATCGAGGTTGCCCCTATCGCGTTCATGCGTGGACGGACCCTGAACGATTCCTTTATAATTCTGGATGAAGCGCAAAACACAACCTCCGAACAGATGAAAATGTTTCTCACCCGAATCGGGTTCAACTCCAAGGCAGTGATTACGGGAGATATCACGCAGGTTGACATTCCTGTCGAGAAAACTTCCGGCTTGATCGAAGCCAAAAATATTCTGCAGGATATAGACGGCATCAAATTTGTCTTTTTTTCTAAAACCGATGTCGTAAGGCATCGACTGGTTCAGCAAGTTATCAAAGCATACGAAGATTTGGAAAATCAAAAAGACCGCAGACGCATAAAAAACAACGATCCGATTTGATTTAAACTACTTGAATCAGCTTATAAAAACCAATGCCGAAGCGTTGATTAACATCAGATAAATCATACTTATGGAAAAACACAAACACGCTTTCAATAACTTTATCATGTCGGGGAATACGGTCCGTTGGAGCATTTTAGTTCTTGTCACCGTCATTTTTGCCATTATTTTTTGCCCGAATCTTGCGACAAAGCAGCATGCCTATCAACTGGGTGATGTCGTTGAACGGGACCTCAAGGCCCCAAAAGACTTTCTGGTCCAGGACGACATGGCCACCGAAGAAAGCCGCAAACGGGCCATTGAAAACGTTTTAACGGTCTATGATCACAATACGACGCTGCTTGTTCAGTTGACAAAAAAGATTCAGGCAGCCTTTGGTATGGTTCAAGCGATCATCAGTACTGAAAATCAGGTGCCATCAATAAACCAAGCAGATCAATCCGGACAGAGCGGTGAACCCGTGGAGGAGCAACCGGTTTCCAAAGTTTCTCTGCAGGATATGATCTGGCAAAAAAAAGCTGAATTTGAAAAAAAAATTGATATCAGCGTCAGCAAAGAAGCCTACAAGCTTCTTGAAAGCAATCAATTCGCAACCGAAATTCCGGCGTTATTGATTCAGATTCTGACCGCTATCCTGGATAACGGCGTAGTTGCCAATAAAAAAATACTGCTGACGGAATCCGATAAGGGTATAACCTTAAGGGATCTTTCCACTAAAAATGAAACCACTGTTTTCAACTTGAAGCAGTTTTACAGCCTTGAGCAGTCCCGGGCCATGGTCAGAATTGTCGGTCAGCCCCTGCTCAAGGAAATGCACTATACGCTGGTGAACCTTATCGTCGATTTTTCTCAGCGAACCATACAACCCAATATCACCTTAAATCAAAGCGCCACCGAGGAACGAAAAAAAGAAGCAGCCGAAGCAGTGCTGCCGATCCTCTACAAAATCAAAGCCGGAGAAATGATACTGCGTGAGGGAGAACGGGTGACCCAACTCCAGTTGCTCAAACTCAAAAATATGCAGGCCCAGACCCGCGATGAACGGGCGATCGCCAACGGCCTGGGGGTAACCCTCGTTGTTCTCTGCCTCCTGCTGATAACCTATGTTTCATTTCTTCACAATAATCCCCGGATTGCCCGTAATTACAACAAAAGCATTCTGTTCCTGGCCAGTGTTCTGACAATTTTTCTTATTATTATTAAGGTTTCGGCCATATTATCCCAACCCATGGCACTGAGTGTATCCGATGCCTTTTCAGTTGATTCCATCACAATGGCGATTCCCGTAGCGGCCGGTGCAATGACCATCTGCCTTTTCATGGGATTTCAAGTTGCGTTTCCCTTTGCTTTTATTTTATCGGCCCTTACGACAGTTTTGCTTCAAAACCAATTTGACCTGTTCATCTATTTTTTTCTAAGCAGCCTCATGGGGGCATTCTGGATTCAGGACTGCCGGGAACGCAAAAGCCTGATCAAAGCCGGAGTGAAACTCGGTTTTCTGAACCTGATCCTGACATCGGTCATTAATTTGTATATGGGAGAATTTGCCGGAATCAAGCTGCTCTGGGATTGGGCTTTTGCCATGCTTGGCGGTATTAGTGCCGGAATTATAACCCTGGGTATAACACCGCTTTTTGAAATTACATTCAGGTATAACACGGATATTTCATTGCTTGAACTTGCCAATCTTGATCAACCGATTCTTAAACGCCTCATGCTGGAGGCCCCGGGGACCTACCACCATTCAGTCCTTGTGGGAACGATGGTTGAGGCAGCCGCCTCAGAAATCGGTGCCAACCCGCTGCTTGCAAAAGTATGCGCCTATTATCATGATATCGGCAAATTAAAAAACCCGCTTTATTTTATTGAAAACCAGTCAAACGGTAAAAACCGGCATGACAAACTGGCGCCGTCCATGTCAAGCCTTATCCTTATCTCCCATGTAAAAAACGGGGTCGAGATCGCCCAAAAAAATAAACTTGGCGAACGCATCATCGACACCATAAGACAGCATCATGGAACAAGCCTCATCCGTTATTTCTATGAAAAAGCCAAACAGATCAAAGGTGAAGATAATGTAAATATTGAAAATTATCGGTATCCCGGCCCAAAACCGCAAACCCGCGAAGTGGGGCTTGTGATGCTGGCGGACGTGGTTGAAGCAAGCTCCAGGACCCTTGATAATCCAACGTCTTCAAGAATCAAAGGGCTGGTTCATAAAATGATAAACAAAATTTTTTCTGACGGGGAGCTTGATGAATGCGAACTGACATTAAAGGATCTGCATAAAATTGCCCGAAGCTATTATACAATATTAAGCGGCATATATCATCACCGCATAGAATATGTCGAGAGTAGTGGCAAAGGCAGGGGAAAGGGTAAAAATGGGCATTCTGATCAACAACCGTCAAAACCGATACAGGATAACAACAAAAAAAATCGAGACGATGACTCAGGCCATCTTAAACGCCTTGGGCTTTCCTGATGCGGAACTTTCCATTCTAATTGTGGATGATCGTGAAATCGAAAAATTAAATAAAAAATACCTCCACCGCGAGGGCCCGACAAATGTCATTGCATTTCCAATGCAAGAGGGTGATTTTAAGCATATTTCACCCCAATTGCTCGGAGATGTGGTCGTTTCGATGGACACTGCACAAAAAGAAGCGAAGACAGGCGGTATTCATGTCGATGAACGTATGCTTGAGCTTCTGGTACACGGTATTCTTCATCTTGCGGGCTATGATCATGAACTTTCGGAACCCGAAGCCCTGCGGATGGAAGTCAAAAGCAGTGAACTTTTAGCCATGGTTAAAAACCTTGCCTGAGTGCCATTGTAATGGCGGCAATTGGCATCTTTTATTTGCTGGTTTACACTTTTTTTAAATAACATTTTTTTGTCGGATTTAAGATACCGAAACTTGAAATTAGGGATTGGGTATAAAGTAATGAGGGATTTCAAATGTCTGGATTAATTGTAAATATAGATAGAGTCGCCGCTTTGCGACAAATTGGTACAGCGGCAACTCCGGACCCCGTTGCGGCTGCAGTTCTGATCGAAACAGCCGGGGCCGGAGGTGTTGCCGTCCATCTGTGGAAAGACCGGCGTCATATCCAGGATCGTGATGTCCGGATACTCAGACAAATTGTCCAGTCCATGTTTATCCTGGAAATCGCTCCGACATCCGAAATGGCGGGTGTCGCTCTTGATCTTAAACCTGACCGTATCGTTCTGGTACCGGAGCAATATGAAGAAACCACGCCTGCAGGCGGGCTCGATCTGATTGTGCATAAGGATTCAGTGGCTGAAACCATCTCCACTTTTCAAAACAATGGCCTATCTGCAGGCGTCCTGATCGATTCTGATCCGGAACAGATAAGGATTGCGCATCAGATTAACGCCAACCAGGTGACCCTTCATTTAAAAGCCTTCCATGACGCAAAGACGGCCATAAAGAAGCAACGGGCTTTTGACGAAACAGTAGATGCCGTTAAGCTCTCCCGCAGGCTTAACCTGCAGGTAGCTGTTTGCCGCGGGCTGGATTATAATACGATAAGGACGTTTAAAAAGTTGCCGGAGATAGATGAATTTATCATAGGACATGGTATCGTGGCCAGGGCACTGCTTACCGGGTTTGAAAAAGCGGTCCGGGACATGCTGGACCTGATCAAAGCGCTGTAGTGAACACAATGTGAGTGATCAAGCCTCCCGTTTTTTTAAAAATAAGGTATGCGTCTTAAAAAAAATATTTCAACACGATCACCTTTCATTACGCATCACTCGAGTCCTTTATTCCAAAAAAACTTTATTCGGCAATATTGATTTAACATATTGAAAATACTTTATTATTTAATTACCGTCCAGACACTAATTATGAATTTAAAAAATGGTGTTTTAAAATATCAGACGATATCCAGCTCACCGGAACAGACCCGGGCACTGGGTAAAAAAATCGGCAGGCTGCTTGCCGCCGGCAGTGTTCTGGCACTTCGCGGTGACTTGGGAAGCGGTAAGACCGTCTTTGTCCAGGGACTGGCAGCCGGCCTGGATGTCCCGGACACCTGCTATGTTACAAGTCCGACCTATACCCTGATAAACGAGTATCCCGGACGTCTGCCGCTCTTTCATGTTGATTTATATCGATTGAATGAACCACTTGACATGGAGGAGATCGGCCTGTATGACATTCTTCGCGAAAACAATATTACCGCCATTGAATGGGCTGAAAGACTGGGGGATGATCTGTTCCATGAATATTTATCCCTCGAATTCACCATAAAAAGCGATAAGTCACGTAAAATCAACATGATGGCTCATGGCTCAGCCGCGGGAAGCATATTGGAAAAAATGTAAAGGGTCACGGCTTGAAGCTTTAAATTTTAATTTTCAAGGAATAAATATGAGTCTGATCGTTCAAAAATTCGGCGGCACGTCGGTGGTTGATATTGAACGGATAAAAAATGTTGCCCGACGGGTGACAACCGTTTTTGATCAGGATAACGATGTCGTGGTCATCCTTTCAGCCATGGCCGGTGTTACCGATAACCTTATCAAGCTTGCCGGCCAGGCGTCTGCCGCTCCCAGTAAACGAGAACTGGATGTTCTGCTGGCGACGGGTGAACAAACGACCGCGGCCCTGCTGGCCATGATACTCAAGGACATGCATTATCCAGCTCAATCCCTGCTGGGGTACCAGGCAGAGGTTGTTACCGACGGGACTTTCGGCAATGCCCGGATTCTCGGTGTTGGAACCAGACGTATCAAAGAGATGGTGGCTAAAAAAAAGATAGCGGTTGTGGCGGGTTTCCAGGGCTGCGATCCTAAAGGCAATATTACAACGCTTGGGCGCGGCGGTTCCGATACTTCGGCCGTTGCCATTGCATCGGCACTGAATGCCGACATGTGCGAAATCTACACTGATGTCGACGGGATCTATACAACCGATCCGAATATATGTGCCAGGGCCAGAAAAATTGATAAAATATGTTATGAAGAAATGCTTGAAATGGCAAGTCTGGGCGCCAAGGTCCTCCAGATCCGGTCTGTTGAAGTGGCAAAAAAATACAACGTCCATGTGCATGTCAGGTCATCTTTCAGCGATGAGGAAGGAACAATGGTTGTCAGTGAAGATTCCGGAATGGAGCGGCTGGTTGTCTCCGGCATAACCTGCAATAATAACGAAGCCCGTATCACTCTTCGAAAAGTTCCGGACCGGCCGGGCATTGCCGCTTCCATTTTTACCCCGATTGCAGATGCAGGTATTCAGGTTGATATGATCGTTCAAAATACGCGTTCGAACGGGAAAAACGACCTGACCTTCACGGTTCCTGTTGAAAATTTTGATATGGCTTTGGAAATCGGCAATAAGGTTGCCGCGGAAATAGGGGCCGAGGAGGTTCTGGGTGACAAAAATATTGCCAAAGTATCGGTGGTCGGTGTCGGAATGAAGAACCACTCCGGGGTGGCTGCGAAAATGTTTGGAACGCTGGCGGCGGAAAATATTAATATCCGGTTGATCACGACGTCTGAAATCAGAATTTCCTGCGTGGTTACGGAAAAGTATGCCGAACTGGCGGTCCGAGCGCTGCATACGGCTTTCGGCCTTGACAAAGAATAGTCCCCATGAAAAGTTTTAAACAGGACCAGTTGCTGTTTGTTCTGGTACTTGCTGTATGTATCCTGATGTTTATTTGCGGCCGGTATTTTTTTGGTTTTTAAAAATTACCGGCCCTACCCCGAAGGGCTATACTTTAGTATCTAAATTCTGAAATTCTTGTTTTTTATGTCAAAAAAATAGAGCATGAGGTGGCTGGTATAATTGAAAAGTGAAAAGTGAAAAATGACGGAATGCTATCGATTTTAATAAAAGATAGAGCGAAGCGATACCACAAGTTTTCAGTTCTCACTTTTCAATATTCAATTTGGCTCTGGCTTTGCCAGGTTAGGCTATCGTCAATTATAATGCGTCTTCAATCTCCAGGGCGATCTTTTCGGCAGCCCGGCAGGGATCGCCGGCATCCCGGATGGGCCTCCCGATCACAAGATAGTCGGCGCCGTTTTGAACCGCCTTGGCCGGTGTTGTAATTCTACGCTGGTCATCCAGGCTGGAAGCTGTGAATAGCGGCCGGATGCCGGGTGTTACCGCTAAAAATTTTTTACCCAGATGTTGCTTGATTGTTTTAACTTCAAGTCCTGAACAGACGATGCCGGTGCAGCCGGCGGATTTAGCCATGGCTGCCCTTTTCATCACCAGGGCGGAGAGGGTATCGGAAAATTCCCGCCGGAATCCGGCTTTTCGAATATCATCGCTGTCCACGCTGGTTAAAACCGTTACCCCCAGAACACCGACCCGGCCGCGGCTGGCCTTGACGGCCGCTTCCAGCATATCGGCGTTTTCCCCGCAGTGAACCGTGGCCAGATCAACATTCAGCTCGGCAATACTTTCCATAGCCCGGGATACGGTGACCGGGATATCGTGCAGTTTCAGATCCAGAAAAATCCCGGCCCTGCCGCTATCCCGAATCAGGCGTATCAGCTCCGGGCCGGAGCGGATAAAAAGCTCCAGCCCCACCTTGAACATCCCCACATAATCACCCAGCAGCTCCACATAGTACCGGGCCTGTTCCACCGAAGGCACATCCAGGGGAAAGATGATGGCGTCTTTGCCTTTTTTATTTTTTATTTTCGGTATGTTGTCCATAGTGTTCCTCGATCCATGTCATATATTCCCCACTTTTGATCCGTGCGGCCCATCTTTGGTTATCCAGATACCACTGAATGGTTTTTTTGATGCCGCTGGCAAAGGATTCCATGGGCACCCATCCCAACGCCGTTTCGATTTTGCTGCAATCGATGGCATACCGCAAATCGTGTCCCGGCCGATCCTTTACAAATGTAATCAGCTTCCTGCGAGGTCCGATATCGGTATCAGGGGTGATATCGTCCAGGTAATCGCAAATAATTTTTACCACATCAATATTGAATTTTTCGCACCGGCCGCCGATATTATAGGTTTCTCCCCGGGTTCCGTGGCACATGATCTGCCATATGGCCCTGCAGTGATCCATGACATAGAGCCAGTCCCTGACATTTCGGCCGTCACCGTACACCGGCAAAGCCTTTCCTTCAAGGGCATTAAAGGTTACAAGGGGTATCAATTTTTCAGGAAACTGGTAGGGCCCGTAATTATTGGAACAGTTTGAAATGGTTACCGGGAGACCGTAGGTACGGCTGTAAGCTTTTACAAGATGATCCGAAGCGGCTTTGGATGCTGAATAGGGGCTGCTGGGGTCATAGGGTGTATGCTCTGTGAAAAAACCTGTTTCTCCAAGACTGCCGTAGACTTCATCCGTGCTGACATGGTGAAAAAGTTCCATCCGGTCCTGATTTTTCCGGGCCAGTTCCAGCAGATTAAATGTCCCTGTAATGTTGGTCTGGATAAAGGCGTCGGGCGTCACGATGGACCTGTCCACATGTGATTCGGCAGCCAAGTGGCATATCGTGTCAATTTTGTAGGTCTGAAAAATTTCATCCAGTATTTCCGGTTCGCAGATGTCTGCTCTGATAAAAGTATACCGATCTGGAAAATTCGCTGCTGTGCTGGCAAGATTTTCAATATTACCGGCATATGTCAGGTTGTCCAGATTAATTATTTTTCCTGAAAAATCAGATACTTCCAGAAGGAATCGGATAAAGTTGGATCCGATAAATCCGCAGCCGCCCGTAACCAGCATGTTTTCCATAATGCACTCCCTGTTACTCGATTGTAATATCTAAATTTTGAAATTTGCGTTTTTTATGTCAACAAAAATTACAGCCCCATCAACGCTGCAATAATCCGGTCACCCATAACGGCTGTCCCGACGGCCTTCTCTCCATCCTTGGCAATATCGGATGTCCTTACCCCGGCTCTCAGTACCCGGGCAACGGCCTTTTCAATACCCTGGGCCGCAGCTTCATGCTGAAGGCTGTATCTGAACATCATGGCGGCTGATAAAATCTGGGCAATCGGGTTGGCAATCTGTTTTCCGGCGATATCTGGGGCCGAGCCGCCGGCGGGTTCATAGAGTCCAAAATCGGTTTCATTAATACTTGCGGATGCCAGAAGGCCCATGGAACCGGTAATCATGGCACATTCATCTGAGATGATATCACCAAACATATTGGGGCACAAAAGTACGTCAAACTGGTGCGGGTTTTTAACCAGCTGCATGGTGGCATTGTCCACATAAATATGATTTAATTCAACATCCGCATAGTCCCGGGCCACTTCATTGACAACTTCCCGCCATAGCACCATGCTTGTCAAAACATTGGCCTTGTCAACGGAAGTTACTTTTTTGCGTCTTTTCCGAGCCGTGGAAAAGGCCACCCTTGCAATTCGCTCAATCTCACCGCGCGTATACACCAGGGTATCAAATGCCTTTTCCGCAATTCCCTGCCCCTCTCTCCCCTTGGGCTGCCCGAAATAGATGCCGCCGGTCAATTCTCTGATACACAGGATGTTAAAACCGCGGGCTGCAATATCAGCCCGAAGCGGGCTGGCATCGGCCAGGGCCGGGAAGATAGCGGCGGGCCGAAGGTTGCAGAAAAGCTTGAAATGGCGACGCAGGGGTAAAAGCGCTGCCCTTTCAGGTTGCCGGTCCGGTGGAAGATGCTCCCACCTGGGGCCGCCCACTGAACCAAAGAGAACGGCATCTGTCAGGCGGCAAATTTCCAGGGTTTCATCGGGCAGGGCATGCCCATGTTTATCGATAGCGACACCGCCCACATCTCCGAACTGATACTGGAGTTTGATTGAATATTTTTCCTGAACGGCGTCCATCACGTTGACTGCCGCCTGCATCACTTCAGGTCCGATACCGTCTCCCGGGAGAATGGCAATTTTTTTCATAGTTTAAAATTCCCCGTAATCGTTCACCACATCGCACACATCGCACTATTTTATTTTAATCAGGATTAAATAACATGAGTTTAAAGGGGTTTTCAAGAGACTTCTTTTTTATTCCCGGGGGCAACTGCATTTAAAAAAATATCCTGAAACATGCCCTCTATTAAATGACAGTCGCTTGCAAAACAGTTCCCATCCGGGTATAAAAAAATGACATCCTTTATCTGCCGGATCATACTATGAATTTTTTTTAACCTGTTCCACGATGCTGAAACTTGAAATCAGATGGTGTCCATCCGGCAATATAAAATAATCAAAGCGCAAGCTACTTCTGGTTTATCATAAAGGATGCCAAAAGCTGCCTATGAATCTTAATGATTTAAAACAGAATTGGGACCTTATCGTTATCGGGGGCGGAATTACCGGGGCTGGAATTCTACGTGAAGCCGTTCGTCTGGGACTGAACCCGCTGCTGCTTGAGCAAAATGATTTCACATGGGGAACCTCCAGCCGCTCTTCCAAACTGGTCCATGGGGGGCTGCGTTATCTCGAACAGGGGCGGTTGCTGCTCACCCGGGCATCGGTCATTGAACGCGAACACCTGCTGCAGGACGCGCCCGGTCTGGTTGAACCGCTAAAATTTCTGGTACCTGTTTTTTACAACCAAAAACCCAGCAGACTGGCCATGGGAATCGGCCTTGGCCTGTATGATCTGATCGCCTTAAAGCGCAGTCATAAATATTATCAAAAAGACGCATTTTCGCGCCTTGCCCCCGGGATCAGGCGCATTGGTCTGCTTGGTGGGTACAGCTTTTACGACGCACAGGTCGATGACTGCCGCCTGGTTTTACGGCTGCTCGGCGAAGCAGTTGCCGCCGGTGGGACTGCCCTGAACTATACCAGGGCAAGTGCGATACTGCGTGACAACAGCGGAAATATCGCCGGTGTAAAAATCCGGGACACAGAAAGCGGCATTACCCGCGAATTGACCACCCGGGCCGTCATCAATGCCACCGGTGTCTGGGCCGATCGCCTGCATCCTTCTCCTAAAAAGAATCTGCATCTGAGGCCGTTGCGTGGCAGTCACCTTGTCTTTCCGAAGACCGTCCTGCCGCTCACGTGCGGCATCAGTTTCAACCACGTGGCAGATCACCGCAGTGTCTTTGCCGTTCCCTGGGAAAATGTCGTTCTGGTGGGGACGACAGATATTGATCATGACCAAAACCTTTCTGCCGAACCGGCCATCACCGTTAAAGAGGCAGCGTATCTTCTGGAAGGAATTCGTTTTCTTTTTTCATTTCGTAGGGCAATCTCCGCGCAGGATTGTATTGCCACCTTTGCGGGTATCAGGCCGGTGCTCAGTCGCGGGAAAAAACCTGCCTCTGAAGAATCCCGAGAACATGTTGTATGGAAGGACAGGGGCCTTGTTACCGTTACGGGCGGAAAGCTCACCACCTTTCGCAGACTGGCCTGGGATGCGCTGAAAGCCGTCCGTCCGTTTCTGCCCGAATGCTCTGAAAATAGAGTGCGCATGCCGGCCTTTTCACTGGTTCCCTGTGCGCCGATTGAAGACCGCGGTCTGTCAAGCGGGACATGGCGACGGCTTTTCGGGCGTTACGGCAATGGTGCCGTCGAGATGGTGCGGCAGGCGGCGCCCGGTGATCTTAAAACCATTGGTGACACCGCCGTTCTCTGGGCTGAACTGCCGTTTCTGGCAAAACATGAATGGGTGCACCACCTTTCCGACCTGCTGTTGAGAAGAGTACGTCTCGGATTGTTGACACCCTACGGCGGAAGGCCTTATCTGAAAAGAATTCAAACACTGTGTAAACCAGCCCTGTCCTGGGGTCCGGAACGTTGGGAAGCGGAAATTCAATCCTATCTTGATCTGTGGCAGCAGGTTCATAAACTGCCGACCGGGCCCTATACGGCGACCTTAAAAACGACAGGAGCGTCATATCATGTCAAAAAACAATACTTTTCAACCGCGCTGGACAAATGATCCGCCACCTGCCGGAAGCTATCGCAGTATTTTTAAATGGGGTGATCCGGCTGTATTCAAGCATCCCAACAAAAGACTCTACCGGCTTATAAAAGAAAAATTTCACCTAACCGATGCGGATTTTGTAAAAAAAAACAACCCGGGGAATATGACGGTGGAAAATGTACCGCCAAGCAGCATGACCCGGGAACAGATAGAGGCTCTTGCCGCCATCGTGGGCCCTGAAAACGTGATGTCCGATGATTATTCCCGGGTGAAATACGCCAGCGGTAAAACCATGGAAGAGGCCCTTTGCCTGAGAAGCGGAATCAACGACGCACCTGCCGATCTGGTGGTTCATCCCCGCACCAGGGAAGATATCCGGTGGGTTGTTGCGTTCTGTACTGCCCGGAAACTGCCCCTGTATGTCTTTGGCGGCGGTAGTTCGGTGAATTTCGGATTCAGGAATACAAAGGGCGGGGTTACCATGGTGATGAACACACACATGCACCGTGTACTGGCATTTAGTGAGAAGAATCAGACCATTACCGTGGAACCCGGTATCATGGGACCTGTTTATGAAAAATTCCTTAATCAGGCCCCGGAAAAATTCAAAGCCGCCGCACGCTATACCGGCGGGCATTTCCCCCAGTCTTTTGAATACTCCACTGTGGGCGGCTGGATAGCAGCGCTGGGTTCCGGGCAGGAATCTTCCTGTTATGGTGATATGTACGATATCGTTCTGAGCCAGGAATATGTTACCCCTGCCGGCACTTTCAAAACCCTTGATTTTCCGGGTACGGCGATGGGCCCCCGGATAAATGATATCATGAAAGGCAGTGAAGGCGCCTTTGGTGTAATGGTGGCCGCTACCCTTAAAATCTTCCGGTATATGCCGGAAAACAGGCAACAATTCGCCTTTGTGTTTCCTGACTGGAAAAATACGGTGACGGCAGCCCGTGAGATCTGTCAGGGCCGTTTTGGAATACCGTCGGTTTTCCGGATCTCCGATTCCGAAGAAACCGATGTTGCCTTGAAACTATACGGCATTGAAGGCACGATGATCGACACCTTGATGAAATGGCGCGATTTCAAGCCCATGCAGCGCTGTCTTTTCATCGGCAGAGCCGAAGGCGAAAAGGCGTATGCCGCCAATATAAAAAAAAGAGTCAAAAAAATATGCCGCAGCCACAAAGGCATGTACATTACCGGCTATCCGGTAAATAAGTGGGAAAAAAGCCGTTATCTGGATCCCTACATGCGCGAGGATTTGAATGATTTCGGCATTTTGATCGATACCCTGGAATCCGGGGTTACCTGGGATAATTTTCATAATTTACACCGGAAGGTGCGCACTTTTATTAAAGAGAGGCCTGCCACCATCTGCATGGCCCATGCCTCCCATTTCTACCCCCAGGGAACCAATCTTTATTTTATTTTTATCGCCAAAATGAACGATGTCGAGGAATATCGTAAATTTCAAAAAGGGATCATCGACCAGATCCAGAGTGCCGGCGGTTCCCTGAGTCACCATCACGGCATCGGCAAAATGATTGCCCCATGGATGGAGAAGCACCTGGGTAAACCCCAGATGGACATTTTGCGGGCCTTAAAAAACCATTTTGACCCCGGCAATATCATGAACCCCGGTGGTACCCTGGGGCTTGACTTGCCCCAAAAGCCGAAGCAGAGTATATGAGTATTGTCCAGTTTTAACGTTTTAAACGGAAAGGTGCCATGAGCGATAAAGATCTTATTCTGGCTATCGACAACGGAACCCAGAGCATCAAAGCCCTTGTTTTTGACCTTGAGGGGCAGCTTCTGTCCCGACAGCAGGTCACCTTTACGCCCTATTTTTCAAGGCACCCGGGCTGGGCCGAACAGGACCCGAATGTTTTCTGGCAGGCCCTGTGTCAGGCTTGCCAGGGACTGTGGAAGAAAAACCCCGGCATGAAAGAACGCCTGGCCGGCGTTGCCCTGACAACCCAGCGGGGCACAGTGATTAATCTGGATCGTCACGGCAACCCCCTGCGTCCGGCCATTTTATGGCTCGACCAGCGAAAAGCTTATGACCAGCCGTCTTTGGGCGGACTGTGGGGTGCCCTTTTCAAGATTGTCCGCCTCGAAAGCACAATTAGCTATCTTCAGCAGGAAGCGGAAATCAACTGGATCAGGACCTTTCAGCCTGAAATATGGAAAAAAACCGATAAGTACCTGCTGCTCTCGGCGTATCTCACCTATCGTTTGACCGGCGTCTTTACGGATTCCCTGGGCTGTACGGTGGGCTACCTGCCGTTTGATTACCGGCGGTTTGACTGGGCCCGCAACTGGGACTGGAAATGGAAAGTCCTGCCCATGGATCGCAGTTTGCTTCCAACGCTTTTACCGCCGGGTCAGCCCCTGGGCGAGATTTCAAGTGCGGCTGCCCGGGCAACCGGTATTCCACAAGGCCTAGTGCTCATCGCCGCTGCGGCCGACAAAGCCTGCGAAGTACTCGGATGCGGCAGTCTGGCCCCTTCGGTGGGCTGCCTCAGCTACGGCACTACAGCTACCATCAACGTGACGTTTAAAAAATATGTGGAAGCCATTCCCCTGCTGCCCCCCTATCCTTCGGCCTTGCCCGGATACCACACCCTGGAAGTGCAGATATTCAGAGGGTACTGGATGGTTAGCTGGTTCAAGGATGAATTCGGCCATGCAGAAGTGGAAAAGGCAACCAAAGAGGGTGTTGCAGTGGAAAAACTGTTCGATCGTCTGGTGGAGGATGTCCCTCCCGGCTCCATGGGACTGATGCTGCAGCCCTACTGGACCCCAGGCCTCAAACTGCCGGGTCCCGAGGCCAAGGGCGCCATTATTGGATTTGGGGACGTCCATACCCGGGCACATCTGTATCGTGCCATTATGGAAGGGCTTGCCTATGCCCTGCGGGAGGGCAAAGAACGGATCGAAAAACGGGCCAAAACAGCCATCACCGAACTGCGGGTATCTGGCGGCGGCTCCCAGAGTAACAGTGCCATGCAAATAACCGCCGATATCTTCGGGCTACCCACGGCTCGTCCTCACCTGTACGAAACATCCGGGCTGGGGGCGGCCATCGATGCCGCAGTGGGGCTCGGGCTGTATCCCGATTTTAAAACGGCCGTCCACGCCATGACCCACATGGGTGATGTCTATGAGCCCGATCATAAAAACCACAGGCTCTATGACGCTCTTTTTAATAAAGTATACAAAAAGATGTACGGCCGGTTGAAACCTTTTTACGACCGTATCCGGGAAATTACCGGCTATCCACGTTGATACCGTTCACGGTTTGTCCATACCCCCATGCTTATAATCGTGAACGGTTTCATTGCAGGTATTGCTTTTAAAGGCATTCCTGCTTATCATTGGTGTTGACGATTGAAAATTGAATGTTTGTGGTATCACTCTGCTCTGTCTTTTTATCTATAAAAACGATAAAATGCCTTAATTATTCAATTTTCACTATTTATTATTCACTATCAAGCCGTACCCGATTAAGGAGCTTTTAATGACGGACCCAACGTTACATCCTATCGCTACTGAAAAGTTCAAACCGTTTCAGGAGGAGATTATCCGCTGCTGCCCGGATAATATTCACTCGATGACCATCACCGGCAGTTCGCTGACCGCGGATTTTGATCCTGAAAAATCAGACATCAACTCTGTTTTTGTCCTGAACCGGATGGATTTGAAGTTTCTTGAACTACTGGCGCCGCTGGGAAAAAAATATCGCAAAAAAAAAGTGGCCGCGCCATTGATCATGACCCGGGCGTACATTGACAAATCGCTGGATGTTTTCCCTCTTGAATTCATGAACATAAAATTGCTGCATAAAACAGTCCTCGGCGAAGACCTATTTTGCGATCTTGAAATCGATATGCCCCACCTCCGGCTTCAGTGTGAAAGAGAACTGAAAGTCAGGTTGATCGGTCTCCGACAGGGTTATATCGCGTCCATGGGGGACCGCAGGCTGCTCTCAAATATGTTTGCGGATTCTTTTTCAGGATTTATGCCGCTCTTCAGGGGCATCCTTCTGGTTCTCGGTAAACAGGTGCCCGTTCAAAACGAGGATGTGATGACAGCCCTTGAGGCGGCTTCGGGAATAGACGTTAATATATTCCGGACCATCGGCCAGCAGAAAAGGCAAAAAACAAAACCGACCATAGAACAGCTGAATACGATTTTTGAAGATAGTTATATGGCAATTGAAAAACTGGGAGACATGACAGATGAGATCCACTACTAAAAACGCGGTTTTTGCCTCAGTTCTGTTTTTATGCCTTCTGGCGGCATCGGCGGGTATGGCCGTCGATGTTCCTGAAAAGCCTTCTAGCTATGTTGTTGATCTGGCCGGTCTGGTGGATAACGCCACCGAAAATAAGCTGAACCGATACCTCCAGGAACTGGAGCAAAAGACAACGGCCCAATTGGTTGTCCTGACCATCACAAGTCTCGATGGTGAATCCCTTGAGGATTTTTCCCTGAAAATCGCCCATGATAAATGGCGGCTTGGCCAAAGGGGAAAAGACAACGGCGTGCTGTTTCTGATATCCGTAAAGGAACGAAAGTACAGGATTGAAGTTGGTTACGGGCTTGAGGGCGTGCTGCCGGACAGCCTGGCCGGCAGTCTGGGGCGCCAGGTGTTGGCACCCTATTTTAAGAAAGGCGCCTATTCAGAGGGCATCTTTGCCACGGCCCTTGTCATGGCAAACAAGATTGCCGCAGATGCAGGGGTTGCCATCACTGGGATGCCCACGATAAAGTACGATGCCGGGCCGGCAGGCCGAGGCAAATCCGGCAGCCCCGTTAATTTTATCTTCGGTTTTGTCGTGCTGATCATTCTGGTATTTCTTTTTATTAAAAATCCTAGGCTTTTTTTCATATTGTTTTTAGCCTCAATGATGGGCGGCCGCAGGGGGTCATGGGGCGGCGGCGGTGGATTCGGAGGCGGCAGTTTCGGCGGTGGCGGAGGAGGGGGCTTCGGCGGTGGCGGTGCATCCGGGGGATGGTAATTTAATTGAATAGTGAATAGTGAGAATTGAAAACTTGTAGTATCGCTCCTGCCCGCCATCGCTCTCGCTCAGGCGAGGCGGGCGGGTCGCTCTGTCTTTTTATAAATAAAAGCGATAGATCCGGTCATTTTATAATTTTTGGAGGAGGATGATGTCAAAACAGCTTAAAGTGATACTGATCGTACTGGGCGTTATTTTAATTGTCGGCTTTATGATGTTCGGCAAAATTATCGCCGGTTACAACCATGTCGTGGCCATGGATGAAAATGTCAAAGGCAAATGGGCCCAGGTTGAAAACCAGTTAAAGAGAAGATACGACCTGATTCCCAACCTGGTGGAAACGGTAAAAGGATATGCCAAACATGAAAAGGAACTGTTTGAAAATATCGCCCAGGCCAGGACCCAGTATTTTCAGGCCAAAGATGTAAAGGGCAAGGTAGATGCTTCCAACCGGCTCGAAGGTGCACTCTCACGGCTGCTGTTGCTTAAGGAAACATACCCGGTCCTCAAGGCCAATGAATCTTTTTTAAAACTTCAGGACAGCCTGGAAGGAACGGAAAACAGGATCGCAGTGGAGCGGAAACGATATAACGATTCCGTCCAGCTTCTGAATACCTATATCCGGACCTTTATGGGACGATTCTATGCGGCATTTGCCAATGTTTCAAAGGCCGAATACTATGAGATACCCGAGGCCGAAAAAGCAGCCCCCAAGGTAACATTCTAAGGGGCCGATGGATGGCCCGCAAAAACCATCTGATTGGCCGTCGGCCAATTGTCAAGTTCGGATTTTCCCAAAATCATGCGACATGGCCTTGGGAGAAGGTATTAAACTTAAAATTTTGCAGTTTGATCGATAAAAATGATTGACCTGAATTTTACTAAATGGTAACAGTCAATTTTTTATATGGAGGGATGGCTGAGTGGTCGAAAGCGGCGGTCTTGAAAACCGTTGAGTGTCACAGCTCCGTGGGTTCGAATCCTACTCCCTCCGCCACAGAGATATAATGGAGAGATGGCCGAGTTGGCTGAAGGCGCTCGCCTGCTAAGCGAGTGTGGGGCGAAAGTTCCACCCAGGGTTCGAATCCCTGTCTCTCCGCCATTTATAAAGCATTAGCCGGTTTTGGAGCCATCCAGAATCGGCTTTTTTTATGGTTGAGTACCTCAAATCGTACCACCTATCGTACCACTTTTAAAATTTTCATCGGTTTTACCCTGCTCATCAAGCACAGTTGCCACCTGTTTCAATTGAGGGTCGAGCGTGTTGATATAGTTGTCAGTGGTGGTGGTTCTCCGGTGGCGCAGCATCTTTTGAATCTGACTCAAGCTGGCCTTGCCGGAATCTGCCAGAATAGAAGCTACATGGTGCCGGATACTGTGAAAACCAAAAACTTTGACGCCTGCTGTTTTGCATAAATCCCTCATGGTATTCCGTTTCTGCTGATACACAAATTTTGAACCATCGGCATTGTGAAAAACATATGGTGTGCTCTTGTCTCGGTTGTTCCATCGATGATTCATTACTTTGTATATCGTATCCGTCATTGCCAATTTGTCCGATTGAAGTTCACCGCCTCTCCGCTTACGAGTCCATAACTGCATCCATCTTTGTTCAAAATTCACATCTTCCCATGTCAGGTTTAAAACTTCTGAAATCCTTCCGGCAGTATGGTAAAGGGTTAAAATCAAGTCCATGTCCTCTGAGGTTGCAGCCACCAACACCTTGTTGATATCTGTTGCCGGTGGGACATACTTGACTTTTGGCTGTTCAGGGTAATTTTGGATATTCAGGCATGGATTTTTATACAGCATTTCTTGCCGGATGCACCAATTGAACAAGGCATTAAATTCCTTTAAATCTCTATTGGCCGAATAATTGCCGGCATCATTTTTCCGATGTTTCAAGTATTCGGTAAAGGTCTGTTTTGGTATTGCCGCTGCATCAGAGTCGCTATTGATAAATGTTAAAAAATTTCTATAAACAAATGCCTTCTGTCGCCAGGTATTTGTTTGAAATCGTGCCTGACAATCCTCAAGATACTCAGTTGATACCTGCGAGAAGGTTAAAGGGATCGCTTCCGGTTCCAGTGGTTTTTTTAATTCTTCTCGTTTTGTTACCTCCCATGTCAGTGCCTTTGACCTTGTCGTGAAGCCTTCCTTTTTGTGCTGTTTGTTGTTGAACATAAATTTTGCTACCCATACTTTTCGTTTGGCATCTTTCCATACTGACATGATGGACCTCCTTTAGAAATTGGATAACCTCATAAATATCAAAACGTGCGCCTTTCAAATTGTATCCGTCTCCAATAAAAAAATGCGGCAATTTTCGCCAGTTTTTTTTCAAGGTATGGTGACTTGCCTTCAATACGGCAGCAAGTCCGTAAATGTCCACAATGGTTTCCATGTGTTTCAGTTTTTTACCTTTCAAATCGTTCGCTCATGCTCTCCAGTTTTTTAAAGGATATGGTATATTCTAGAAATACTTTGACGCATCAAAGGCAGGATCATTTTTTAGGAAATTCATGTAAAATTTTATATAAACTCCACATTGCCGTGCCTTTGCATCAATTTTATCGGCTTATTGTTGCCTTTGCTCAATCAAAGCCTGTGTTTTTCCCAAAAGCCGTCTTGACTTTGCTGTGTCAAAGCCTTCTGACTTTGATTAATCAAAGCGCCTTTTTTTTAAATCCGATTCCTTTTGGCAGAATACGCGGTATTTGAATCGTTTCATATTCAGGTGTGCCATACCGCTTCCATCGGTTGCTAATGGCAAATTTTGTCGGTTCTTTTTGATACCAGTTGCCATATTCAGCAATATCAATAAAACCTTTTTCTTCTACCAATTCACGAATAACTTTATGAAAAGTCTGACTTGATTTAAATCCAAGTTCGCGTGCTTCCGCATGGGTAAAAATTATCCTGCCATTGTTTGTGATGACAAGCTCCTTGGTACCCCTTTTTTTTGTGCTCATATTTTTTTTAAAAGCTTTCTGATGAAACCGGATTTAAAAAAACAGTGCAGCCTTTCCTGACAGTTCCCGGAAAGCATCGCTTTCGATTAAATCAGCGTCCAGCTTGAAAAAACTTCGGTTTTTAAATTTCCTGCTTTTCTTTGTCATAGTCTCCCTTTGAAATTGGCAGGTGAACCGTTGGGAGTTGAACGATTCATTTTTTGTCGAGTAGACCGGTTTCTTCAGGTAGCCATCTCGTAAATGTCTTAGACTACGCCTTGCCGCACGCGGCTACTACATATCTTAAGATCACTTCACAGTGGTTACTCGTTGGCCCCGGCCC
>Ga0307991_1000146_pt1 | contig 54514 bp, 44 predicted proteins | sample EllFjometagen131_FD_203146 | JGI IMG/M metagenome (GOLD analysis project Ga0307991, IMG submission 203146) | Marine microbial communities from Ellis Fjord, Antarctic Ocean - #131 | ecosystem: Environmental > Aquatic > Marine > Unclassified | place: Southern Ocean | collected 2014-10-08
TTAGTAACTCCATTCCCTTTAGAATTAATCATCGATTTAGACATCTTCTTTTCTGTATTTGCACATAATAAAAGATCATGTAATTTATATTCTATAGTATATGGTTCTTGAGAAGTTCTAATCATAGTAACCATTAAATCTGTCTTTTTGTTAATAGCAGCTTTCACAGCTTGTCTTCCAACTTCTATTGCTTCATTAACATCCGTCAATGATTGTATATGACTTGCAGCTCGTTGAGTAGAACCAAATTCAACTGAACGAGATGGTATTCCTAAGTCAGCTGAAACTGAAGTTGATAATTTTGAAGCTACTCCACCTAATTGAAAATGACCAAATGCATCTTTTAAACCTGAACTTGAGGAAATAAATATTCCTTCTTCATTTTGTATACCTTCAGATACAGCAATTAAACATTGTTTTTTCTTATTATAAACTTCACTAACTTCTTTTTTGAATTTATCAATTGAAAACGGAATTTCTGGAAGATAGATTAAATCTGGACCAAAGCCACTTACGTTTGCTATAGCAGATGAAGCAGTTAACCAACCAGCATGTCTTCCCATAATTTCTACAATAGTAACTTTACCATTAGGATAAGCTAGCATATCATATGATATTTCCATCATAGTATTAGCAATAAATTTAGCAGCACTACCATATCCTGGAGTATGATCTGTAAAAGGTAAATCGTTATCTATAGTTTTCGGAACACCAATAATATAGCATTCATAATCAACTTGTCTCATATAATCAGCTATCTTAGAACAAGTATCCATAGAATCATTTCCACCATTATATAAGAAATAGCGAATGTTATGTTTTCTAAAGATGTATAGTAGTCTTAAATAATTTGTATCGTCTTCTCGAAAATCAGGCATCTTAAATCTAACAGAACCAAAAGCTGATCCTGGTGTATGCTTTAATAACTCTATATCTTCTTCATTTAGATTATTAACAAAAATAAGATCCTCGTTCAAAGCACCCCTGATACCATGTTTCATAACAATGATTTCATTAATAAAATCTTTGTGTTTTTTTGCCTCTTGAATAACGCCATAAGCTGAAGCATTTATAACTGATGTAGGTCCACCAGATTGTCCATATAATAAATTACCCTTTAATTTAGCCATAATATTCACTCCTACAATTAAATATAATACCATATTTTTACTAAAAATATATAAAATATTTTACATAATATAGTATTTTTTGTGTTAGAATTAGGTTATAATATTCAATTGAGGATGATATATATGGCTAATATAAAAGATGTAGCTCGAAAAGCAGGTTGCGGAATAGCAACCGTTTCAAGAGTTATCAACAAATCTGGTTATGTAAAAACGGAAACCAGAGAAAAAATTGAAAAAGTAATCAAAGCGTTAAATTACCAACCAAATGAGATAGCTAGAAGTATGACTCTTCAGAAAAATCATATTATAGCTTTCATTTTACCTAACTCTCAACACCTCTTCTTTGGTGAACTTTTGTATCATGTTGAAGAAGAGTTATTTAACTATGGATATAAACTTATGCTATGTAATTCTAGTGAACAACTAGAAAAAGAAATTATTTATTTAGATATGTTAAAAAATAACAGAGTCGATGGGTTAATTCTTCTAACCAACAATGACGTTGAAAAATACTTAAATAAAAGTCTTCCTATCGTTTCTTTTGACCGTTTGTTTGATGACGTTCCTTTAGTTGCTAGTGATAACTATCAAGGCGGTGTTTTAGCTGCAAAAGAATTTTTAGAAAAAGGTTGTAAAAAATTAATGTTCATTGGTGATGATGCTCAAGGTGATTTTACAGATGTAATTACCGATGTTTCTAAAAGAAGAATAGGCTTTATTGATTATTTAAACTCTCAAGGGATATACGATATAGTTAATCTGGAGTATCCATTAAAAAACTATTTTGTATCATCTGAACAATTCGAGCATTTATTAAATCCTTACCCAGATACAGACGGCATCTTCTGTATATCTGATTCAGTTGCTTTTACCGTTATAAAGGTTTTAGAAGCACAAGGAAAGCAAGTCCCTGAAGATGTTAAAATAATCGGTTATGATGGCGGTAGAACATTTAATAACCTAGGAAAGAAGATTACTTCTATTAATCAAGAGCCTAAATTAATAGCTAAAGCAATCAGAAAACTACTATTAAACTTCGATATTAACGACGGAAATAAAAAAATTATTGTTCCAGTAAAACTTTCAAAAGGTGACACTACATAGTCACTTTTTTTTTGTATATTTTTTATGAAAATTCATTTGACAGCGTTTACATAAAATGTTATAATAAATTTGTATTAAAGTGGAAAGGTTTCCATGTTTCTACACATTTTACAACAAAGATTACTATTTTGATCGCTTAATGCAAACAATGTAGTTTTTTTATTAAACTGTATGGAAAGGTTTCCACTTTTGGGGTGTATCTATGATTTGGAAAGAAACATTTTCTTTATCTACTAAAACAATTGATGTTCTTCTAGTTGGCGAAGTGTTAATCGATGTTATTAACAATCAACTAACTAATAAATCAATTAATGTAGTTGGAGGTAGTCCCTATAACATAAGTAAAAACCTAACCAAACTAGGAATAAACAACAAATTCTATGGTTCAATAGGTAATGATCATTATGGAGAAATGATAATAGATGATGTCATTAAATACGGAATCAATGCGAACATTAATAGAACAAATAAATTTACTTCTTTTGTCAAAATAAATCAGACAAGCGACTCTCCTATTCCTACATTTCATCGCGATGCTGATAAGTTGATTTACTTAGACAAGAATCTTAGTAATGATGCTACTAAAACAAAAATTCTTCATTTTACTTACTGGCCTTTATCTGAAGAACCTAGTCTCTCCACTATTCTTTCTTTAATTAAAAAGGCCAAAGATAATAACGCTTTAATTGGATTTGACCCAAATTACCATACTGATATTGATGAAAATGGTCATGGGTTAGAAATAATTAAAGATTTAATAAATATAGTAGATATAATCAAACCAAGTTTAGACGACTCTGAAAGATTATTTGGAAAAATGACGGTGGATGAGTACTTAAACACTTATGAAAAACTTGGAGCAAAACTAATAATTATGACATTGGGAAAAGATGGACTTATTGCAAGATATAAGAATGAAACAATCAAAATGCAATCATTAGCAAATGAAGTTATTGATTCTACAGGAGCTGGCGATGCATTTTGGAGCGGTTTATATTCAGGTATTACTTCTAATCTTTCTATTGAAGAGTCTTTAACGCTAGGGCTTTTATGTAGTGCTGAAAGCTTAAAATCTATAGGTTCTAATGCAGATATACCGGAATTAGATAGATTGATAGATAAGGTAAGGAGAAAATAATGTACATTGCGTTTTTGAATCCTCAGGGTAATTTTGATAAATTAGATTCTTTTTGGACAGAACATCCTGATTTTGGAGGACAATTGGTTTATGTGAAAGAAATAGCAATTTCTTTAGCTAAACTTGGACATAAAGTGGACATTATTACAAGAAAATTTGATGACAAAACATTAAATGTTTTCAACAAAGATACTGATTTTTATGAAAATCAAGAGAACGTAAGAATCATAAGAATCAATTGTGGTGAAAATAAGTTCTTACCAAAAGAGTTTTTATGGGAACACTTAAATGAGTGGACAGACAATATACGCGTTTTCTTCAACAAACAAAACTTAATTCCAGATTTTATTACAGGACATTATGGCGATGGCGGAATTTCAGCGGCCTTATTAAAAAAGAAAATGAATATTCCTTATTCTTTTACAGGACATTCATTAGGAGCACAAAAATTAGAAAAGTTAGGGGCTAGTAAGGAAACTATTAATAGCCTAGAAGAAAAATACAGATTTTCAATAAGAATTGAAGCCGAAAGAGAAGCTATCAAATATTCTGATTTAATATTTGTATCTACAAAACAAGAAAGAGACGAACAATACTCTCATATATTATATAAGGATATTACAAAAGATTGTAAACATAAATTTGTTGTAGCTCCTCCTGGAGCTAACACTGATGTTTTTAATCAAGAAGAAAAGATATTTGATAGAGAGTATTCAAATAAATTCGATAAAATCTGCAAAAGAGATATTAACATTAAAAGACTTCATCTTCCTTATGTAATCTTAGCTAGTAGACTAGATCCTAAGAAAAATCATATTGGATTAGTAAGAGCATTCTCAAAAGACAAAGAATTACAAAAGAGATGTAACCTAGCTATTTCATTAAGAGGAATTGATAATGCTTATGATAATTACTCGTTTGCTAAATCAGATGAACTAAAAATCCTTAATGACATAATGCAAGTTATTCATCAATATAACTTGCAAGGCAAAGTAACATTTATTTCTATTAATTCTCAAACAGAATTAGCTTCTTTCTACCGTTATATGGCTAAAAAGAAATCAATATTTTCTTTAACTGCTTTATATGAACCATTTGGATTAGCTCCTATTGAAGCTATGAGTTCTGGTTTACCTGCAGTAGTTACTATGTATGGTGGACCAAGTGATGTTCTATTCGAGAATAATATAAAATATGGTGTATTAGTTGATGTCTTTAAAGAAGAAAAAATATCTGAAGGTTTACATGATGCTCTAAATAATTACAAACAATATCAAAAATTAGGTATTCAAAGAGTATTGGATAAGTACACTTGGGATGCTACAGCACAAAATTATATAAATGCAATTCAAAAAATTGTGAATAAAGATAGAAATCTTGAATCAATTGAATTACATAATTTCTTTCAAGATTCTAAAAATTCAAAAATAGATTTAGAATTTATAACAAACAAATTATTTATAGGGGGTAAGAATGGAGAATTCGGTATTCGTAAAAATCGGTAAGTTCTTTCTAAGAATATTAGAAGGGATTGTCATATTTATATCTGCATTTCCATTGGTTTTAATTTACGCACCTTTAAGAAATCTTTACAAAAGATTTTCTAAAAGCGTTCTAAAAAAACCAATAAAATCAATGCCTTACCAAGGTAATGTTAGAATATTTAGATATCTTGATAAATACATAATTGGTGAAACTAAATATGCTCAAAAAAATAGAGTGTTTATATATTTCTTATTACCTTCATTATCTGCTTTTATTATTTTTGTAATTATACCTTTTTTTATGGGTATTTACTACTCATTCACAGATTGGGAAGGTTTATCTAGTGTGATTAATTGGGTAGGTTTTGCAAACTATAAAGATATTTTTACTGATTACAAGTTTGTTTATTCTTTCTTTAGAACTATTCAATATTCCTTATTAAGTGTTTTGTTTGTTAACTTATTCGCTTTCGGAATTGCATTATTAGTAACACAAAAACTAAAACTTAAAAATATATATAGAGCTGGTTTCTTTATGCCTAACCTAATCGGTGGTTTAGTACTAGGTTACATCTGGAAATTCGTTTACAGTAGTGCCTTACCAGCTATCTCAGAATCTTTGGGACCAAACTTAAGTTTGAATGCTGATACAGCTATGGGCGCTATCATCGCTGTTGTAGTTTGGCAATATGCCGGATACATTATGATGATTTATATCGCTGCGCTACAAAATGTTCCACAAGACTTAATAGAAGCTTCTAAAATTGATGGTGCTAGTGCTTGGCAAAGATTAAAAGCAATTACTTTACCACTTGTAGCACAAGCATTCACTATATCATTATTCTTAACATTAGTAACTTCATTCAAACAATTTGATACTGTAATTGCTTTAACAAACGGCGCACCTGCAGCTCTGCTTCCGGAATGGATACAGTCCTTCATGAATGAATCTACCAGATCAATATTATCAATGAACTTAATGGCACTTGACATTTACAACACTGGTTGGATAGAAAACAAATTTTCTGTTGGTCAAGCTAAAGCTGTTGTATTCTTCATATTCCTACTTATTGTTAGTGTGATTCAAGTTACATATAACAAACGAAGAGAGGTGGAATTATAATGAAACGACAAAAAACCTCTTTAATTTTACTTGAAGTATTTGCGGCTTTGCTATTATTAGTCGTATTCTTCCCATTCTTCTTAGTTATTGTAAATGCTGCAAAATCTATTAGTGATATTTTAACTAATCCTATAGGTTTTCAAGGCGTTAGTTTTGCAAAATTCTTCTCTAATATTAAAGAGATTTTGCAATCTACAGATGTTAAATATCTTAATTCATTTATAAATTCAACTATTATCACTACTTTTAGTTTGCTAGCAATTGGTACATTCAGTGGTATGGCCGCTTGGGTACTTGTAAGAACAAAAACAAAATACTCATCATTAATATTCTTACTATTTATTAGTGGTATGGTTATTCCATTCCAAATCGTAATGTTACCACTTGTTAGATTTATGGAAAGTATTACTGCTTTTACAGGAATTCCTCTAAGAGATACTTATTGGGGAGTTGTACTTGTATACATAGGCTTTGGATCACCTTTATCAATATTCATGTTCCATGGATTTATTAAATCTGTTCCAATTGATATTGAAGAAGCAGCTATTATTGATGGATGTACAAAACCTCAAGTTTTCTTTAAGATTGTATTGCCTATTTTAAAACCTATTTTCGTTACCTTATTAGTTCTAAATGGTATGTGGATTTGGAATGATTATCTATTACCATTATTAGTTATTAGTAAAAACGGTAATGTTAGAACATTACCTCTTGCAGTAGCTAACTTAGCTGGTTCATTTGTTAAACAATGGGATTTAATCCTTACATCAGTGTTATTAACAGCAATACCAGTTATAATCTTATTCTTATTCGCACAAAAACATATTATTAAAGGTATGACATCAGGAGCGATTAAATAAAATGAAAAATATTACTAGATTCAACAGAATTGACAATCCTGAATTACTCGTAGATGAATCTATATTCGCAATACAAAATGGTCTTATTGGAGTTAGAGGAAATTTCTCTGAAGGATATAATGAAAGAGATTATAAACAAACCTTAATTAATGGTTTCTATAACTTCTACGATTATAAATATGAAGAAAATTCTCCAACTTTTCCACAAAAAGGTCAAAGAATTGTTAATGTAATTGATGGACAATCAATAGAGATATATTTAGAAAATAAGGCTATTAATTTAGAAAATTGCAAATTATCAAAATTGGAACGTGATTATGATCTTACTAAAGGATATACAATCAGAAAAGCTGAATATCTAACTAAACAAGGTTATATCATTAATATTTATGAAGAGAAATTAGTTTCATTTATTCAAAAAGAACTTTTAATTATAAAACTAAAAATAAGTTCTCCTAACTACAAAGGAAAAATTAAAATCATTTCAAGATTAAAACTTCCGAATAAATCTTCGGCTGGATCCTTTGATACAAGAATTAATTTTGCATCAAGTGATCAATTAACTATCCAAGAAAAATATTTTAATAAGGACAAAGTTGCTTTACTAACTGAAACAACTAATTCTAAACTCAAATTAGCTACAGGAATGATACATTCAATTCCGATTGAGTATACAACTAGTTTGAAAGGAATAAACGGTGAAATAGAAATCAACTTAGAAAAAGATTTTGAAATAACCAAATTTGTTGTTTACACTCCAAATAACCTTTACACAAAACATCTTGAAGATAATCTAAGAATTTTAGATAAAGCAAAGAGCAAAGGCTTCGAATACTATAAAAAGCAACAATTACTGTATCTAGATGAATTTTGGAAACATGCAAATATTGAAATTATTGGTAACGATACACTTAGTGAATCAATCATATATAACATTTATCAATTGAACTCTTGTTCAACAAATAACCATAGTCTAAGTATTCCTGCAAAAGGTTTAACTGGCGAAGGCTATGAAGGCCATTACTTCTGGGACACAGAGATATATATGATTCCTTTCTTTACAGTAACAAATCCAGAAAAGGCTAAAATGCTATTACTAAATAGATATAATGGCTTTGAAAAAGGAAAAGAGATTGCTAGAGATCAAGGAGCAACAAAGGGCGTTAAAATTCCTTGGCGAACTATTAATGGTTCAGAGGTAAGCCCTTATTATCCAGCTGGGAGCGCACAGTATCACATAAATTCAGACGTAGCATATTCTGTTATTAAATACTTCCAGTTCACAAAAGATTTTGACTTTATGATTGATTATGGTTTTGAGATGCTTCTGGAAACTGCTAGATTTTTATACGATGTAGGAAACTATCATTTTGGTTCATTTCATATCAATAATGTTACAGGGCCGGATGAGTACACTGCAATAGTTAATGATAATTACTATACAAACTCTATGGCGAAATACCATTTTGAAGTATTAGGTGATTTTTATTATAAATACAAAAGAAAACTTACTTTAGCCAAGAAAAAACTTAGTGTAGATGACCGAGAAATCGATGAACTCATTAAAGCGTCTAAATTAATGGAGCTCCCATTTAGTAAGGAATTGAACGTGGTTTTACAAGATGACTCATTTTTACAAAAGAAACCACTTAATTTCAATAAATTACCAAAAAGTCAATTCCCGCTAATTCTACATTACCATCCTTTATTTATTTATAAGCATCAAGTTCTTAAACAAGCTGACGCTTTATTATCAATGTTATTACTTGATTATGATAATTTAGAGGTGTTCAATAACTCATTTGACTACTACTTACCTAAAACAACTCATGATTCAAGCTTATCAAAGTGTATTCATGCGATAGTAGCTTTTAGATTAGGTAAGATTGACTTAGGTTATGAATATTTAGAAGATATAGCAAAAATTGATATGGAGAATACCCACCATAATACTGAACATGGTATTCATATCGCAAACTCAGGTGGGATATATTTAACAATCCTTTATGGGATATTAGGCTTCAGAATCAAAGATGAAAAAATCATCTTTAGACCAGTTTTGCCTAAAGAGATTAAATCTCTAAAATTTAAACTGTTTTACAAAAATACGGAAATCAACGTAAAACTAAATTCTGAAATAGAATTATCTGTTGATAAACCGATTGAATTAGGTATTTACAGCAATAATATCTTAATAGAGGATAATTACAGCTGTGATTATAAATGTTTTTAAAAAAAACTAAACTATAAGAAATTAGGAGGAAAAAATGAAAAAATTATTAATGGTTTTAGTTGCTTTTATGATGATTTTTACTTTTGTTGGTTGTACTAAAGAAACTACTACAGTTGCAGAAACTACTGTAGAAATGGGTTCTTTAAGAATCCTTCAAAACAAAGTAGAAATTGGAGACGTATTAACTACTTATGCAGAAGCTTGGGGCGTTGAAAACAACGTTGATGTTGAAGTTGTAACTTGTGGTGGGGACGGATGTGCCTACGGTGACAACTTATTAATCGAATTCCAAGGAACTACACAACCTGACATCTTCGTTATCGAAGGTATGGGTGGATTCAATGATTATGAAGACTACATTGCACCACTTACTGGTGAAACTTGGTTAACAGATACTGATCTTGAATTTGTTGTTGATGGTACTGCTTATGGATTCCCTGTAGCTGTTGAAGGTTGGGGAATGGCATATAACAAAGAAATACTTACTGCTGCTGGTGTAGACCCTGCTACTTTAACTTCTGTTGCTGGATATACTGCTGCATTCGCTTTAATTGATACTTATTATGCTACTAGTACAACTATGGACGATTATGCTGTAGTATCAATGGCTGCTGCTGGTTCAGGAATGTCTTGGGTTACAGGACTTCATAACTTCAATGGTTATTTATCAAGTGGTTTAGATTATGATGATTCATCTGTAATTGATGACTTAAACGACGCTACAGTTAATACTGCTAGATTAAGCGCTTATGCTGACTGGGTAGAAGTATTATTTGCTAATTCAGATCAAACAATCCTTACAACTGGTGATTATGACGCACAAGTTGGTAAATTTGCAAGTGGTGAAGCTGCATTTATTCATCAAGGTAACTGGATTGATCCTAACCTAGTTCAATATTTTGATGACAACCCAGGTTCTGAATTCGAAATGGGATATGCTCCACATGCTGCTGCTGCTGGTGTAAATGATTCAATCTTCGTTAGTGCACCTTCTTACTATTGCATTAACTCTGATTCAGACAACATTTCAACTGCTAAAGCTTTCTTACAAGACTTAGCATCTACAACTGCTGGACATGAATACATGGTAAATGAAGCAAAAATGATCCCTGCATTCAAATCAGTAACATTAGTTCCTACAAACCCATTATCAGCTGCTGTAGCTGAATGGATGGCTAGTGGAAACATTTATGCTTGGTGGCAAAATGATATGCCTTCTGGATTCGGTATGAATACATTAGGTCCAATCTATGCTAACTACGCTACTGGAGTAATTGATAAAGCTGGATTTATTTCACAAATGACTACAGAAATCCAAGAAATTAACGATTAATTAAGTACTAAATACAAATAAAGACTAGTAGAAAATCTACTAGTCTTTTTTGTTTATCCAATATTTACTTCCATCTGTCTCTCTAGACATTAAATGATAATCTACTAATCCTCTTCTTATAGTAACAAAATCAGGGTAGATTTGTTTCAGTATTTCATTAAGCTCTTTTTCAGTATAAATAAGCGTATCGTCCAACACTTCTAATATTACCTTTAGAACAATATATTTCTTCTTTTGTTTCCGAGGAAAAAGTCTTAGCTTAAGAGGGATGGTGCTTTGAAAATAGCCGTTAAGCACAGTCATTCTATCGCTTTTAGAATATTCAAACATAAGATAAACCTCCATATCTATTAACTATTTTATCATAACATGGTAACATATATACATGCCTGATTAAACATATATGAAAATGTACAAAAAATTTCTTTTAAAAACATATATTTTATGGTATTATTTCCTCATAAAAACACTTATTAAGGAGATGCTTAATGAAAAATAACAAACAATATAAAACTCCTTTTTTCACCGCTTTAAAAGCATATGGTGAAAAACACGTAGCTCCATTTGATGTTCCTGGTCATAAACTTGGAAATATACCAAATGATTTATTAAAGTATATGGGTCCTAAGGTTTATAAACTTGATTCAAATTCACCAATAGGACTAGATCATCTTAATAAACCAACAGGTGTTATCTTAGAGAGCGAACAGTTAATGGCTGATGCATGCAAAGCTGACAAAGCATATTTTATTACCAATGGTACCACCATAGGTATTTTAGCTATGATTTTAGCTGCTTGCAAAGCTAATGATAAAATAATATTGCCTAGAAATGTACATAAATCAGTAGTAAATGCATTGATTTTATCTGGTTCAATTCCTATCTTCGTTAAACCAAACATAGATAAGAATTTAGGTATAGCAAATGACATTTCATACGAAAAAGTTTCAGAAGCTATAAAAGAAAACCTGGATGCTAAAGCTGTATTTATTATCAATCCAACATACTTTGGGGTTGTCAGTGATTTAAAGAGGATAACAGAATTAGCTCACAAGCACAATATGTTGGTTATAGTCGATGAAGCTCATGGAGCTCAATTCTACTTCTCAAATCAACTACCTGTCTCTGCTATGGAAGCATCCGCTGACATGTCAGCTTTATCGATGCATAAAACAGCTGGTTCTTTTACACAGTCATCAGTGATACTCTGCAAGGGTAAAAGAGTTGATTATCAACGCTTAAGATCTAATTTGAATATGTTACAATCTACTAGTCCTTCTTCTTTACTAATGGCTAGCTTGGATGTTTCTAGAAAGACAATGTATTTTGAAGGCGAAAAGAGAATTAAGAAACTTTTAGAGTTGATTAGAGAAACAAAAAATAAGCTTAAAACTATTCCTGGTATAACAGTTATTGATAAAGAATACATAATAAATACGAATTCTTTTGACTATGATGAAACAAAACTAATTGTCAAAGTTAGTGACTTAGGTTTATCGGGATTTGAAGTATATAAATTAATGATGAAACATTCTAACATTCAGTTAGAATTAGCTGAATCTCATATTGTGTTAGCTGTAATAACAATAGGAACGACTAAAGAACATTTAGATAGATTAGTAAAAGGATTTAAGCGTTTATCCAATGAATATTATAAACAACGTGATAAACTACCTAAAATAGACTTTACTTATCAATTTCCAGAGGCTTACACAAGACCTCGTGATGCATATCATGCACCAAAACTTATCGTTACTTTAGATGAAGCTATTGATGAAATAGCCGCTGAACAAGTGATGATATACCCCCCAGGTATACCAATCTTAATTCCTGGAGAAATTATTACTAAAGAAGTAATTGATGATATTAAATTTTACATGCAAAAAGGCAGTGCGTTACAAAGTGACTTAGATAGTAACTATATTCGCATTGTAGACAAAGATAAATGGATTAAATGGGAGGATTAACTTATGGGTTTTAATAAAGTAGATTTATCATTTCAAAGTTGTAAATCAAATTATAACGAAAGTGATGTAGTATTGTTTAGTGTACCGCTGGATACAACTACTTCGTATCGTCCTGGAACTCGATTTGCAGGAAATGCAATAAGAGTTGAATCAATCGGTATTGAATGGTATTCTCCATATTTTGATATGAATTTAAAAGATTATAAAACTTCTGATATTGGGGATTTAGAATTACCAATGGGCGATGTTAAGAGAGCTTTGGATATTATTTACAGTACCGCAAATGAAATTATAAACGATAAAAAGCTCCCTATGATGGTAGGTGGAGAACACTTAGTAACACTACCTGTAGTAAAAGCTTTAGCTAAAAAATACAAAGACCTAAGAATCATACATTTAGATGCACATACGGATTTAAGAGATGAATTTCTAGGAAGACAATTATCTCATGCGACTGTTTTAAGAAGGTGTCACGATATACTGGGCGATAACAAAATCTTTCAATTTGGTATACGCTCAGGAGACAAACACGAATTTGAATGGGCTAAAAATCATACTCATTTACAAAAATTCGACTTTTTTGGTTTAGAAGAAACAATTGACAAAATTAAGAATTACCCCGTTTATATTACTATAGACTTAGATGTATTAGATCCTTCAATTTTTCCAGGCACAGGAACACCTGAACCAGGCGGAGTAACTTATAAAGAATTATTGGAAGCTATCAAAAGCTTTTCAAGGTTAAACAATGTAGTTGGGGCCGATATAGTTGAATTAGCGCCAATGCTAGATAATTCAAATGTATCAACAATTGTTGCAGCTAAAACACTAAGAGAAATGATCTTATTGTTACAAATGCAAAGGTAGATTATATGGAATCAATTCGAGAACTCTATAAAATTGGAAAAGGACCATCTAGCTCTCATACAATGGGACCAGAGAAAATCTGCAAAAATGTCCTGTTAAAATATCAGGGAGATCGCTATAAAGTTATACTTTACGGTTCTTTAGCTTTTACAGGAAAAGGTCACTTAACAGATAAAATTATTAAAGAAATACTTCCTAACTGCGAGGTTGAGTTTTCGTTTGATAAGAAGGTAGAACATCCCAACACAATGGATGTGTACATATATAAAAATAACTCACTAATTGCTGAAGAAAGATACTATAGTATTGGTGGTGGTAGTATCCTCAGAAAAGGTGATAAACTGGAAGAACTTAAAAGCATCTATCCTCACAAAAATTTTGAAGAAATAAAAAATTATTGTATTAAAAACAATCTTCGATTGTACGAGTATGTCTACAAATTTGAAGACAATAAAATCAAAGATTATCTTCTAACTGTGTGGCAAACTATGAAAGAATCCATTCATTTAGGGCTACATACTGAAGGTAACTTACCTGGTCCTTTAGAGGTTAAGAGAAAAGCAAGAAGTTTGTTATATAATCAAAGTCAAAAAAACTCCATAGAATTAAGACTGGTAAGTGCATATGCGTACGCTGTTAGCGAAGTGAATGCAAGTGGTGGAACTGTAGTAACAGCTCCTACTTGTGGAGCTGCTGGCGTTTTACCATCTGTACTATATTATCTAATGGATATACAAAAATACCCTGAGGCAAGAATTATAGACGCTTTAGCTACTGCTGGCTTAGTAGGTAACGTTGTTAAATACAATGCATCTATTAGCGGTGCGGAAGCAGGATGTCAAGCCGAAATAGGAACTGCTTGTTCAATGGCCGCTTCTGCTCACTCAGAACTTACTAATGGAAAAATTGATAATATTGAATACGCTGCTGAAATTGCGTTAGAACATCATCTAGGTTTAACTTGTGACCCCGTTTTAGGATATGTTCAAATTCCTTGTATTGAAAGAAATGCTGTTGCTGCTCATAGAGCTATAAACGCAAGTGAACTATCGTATCTATTAATGGGAACTAGAAAAGTATCTTTTGACACTGTTGTACAAACAATGAAGGAAACAGGATATGATTTGAATTCTAATTATCGAGAAACTAGTCTTGGTGGGCTCGCAAAAAATTTCAAAAAATAAAAAAATAGAGATAAATTAGAATAATTCTAATTTATCTCTTTTAATTTATCTAGCTATTTAATTACAAAATACTATACACAGCTAAGAAATGAAAGAATGTTCCACCTAATACAAATAAGTGCCATACAAAATGAGCATATTTAAATTTTGACACATAAAATGCAACGCCAACTGTATAGCTTATTCCCCCAATTAGAACAAAAGTGTAGTTATCAATATTTAAAAAGAAATCATCCTTAACTATCATTACGCTCCATCCCATTAACAAATACATAGCAAAATGAAAGAACTTGAATTTCTTAATCCAAATTGATTTAAAAACAATGCCTACAATAGTCATTAACCATAAAAAACCAAGTAAAATATAACCCTTTGTGTTATTAACTACCAAAATTAAAAATGGTGTATAAGTTCCAGATATCAATAAAAATATACTAGAGTGATCTAGTCTTTGAAAAACAGTATAAGTTCGTTCCATTTTTTCTGGAAAAGAATGAAATAAGGTACTAGATGCATATAACAAAATCATTGATAATCCAAATATGATTGATGACAACACTTTTAGTGTTGTATCTGCCCTCACTAACATTAATACTAGCCCAGTAATTGCCAACAATAATCCAATTCCATGACTTATAGCATTGGCTATCATTTCTCCTAAAGATGTCTTTTTCATAATATACTCCCCTGTAAATTACTATGTCACACATACTAATTTATCATTAAATATTTAATCTGTCAATATCAATAAAAATAGTCCTTTTATAATTTATAAAGGGCTATTTCTTTTTGTAGAAATTAAATCTAAACATGTAAAAAATCAATACTTGAATTACTGTTAGAGCTAATATAAAGAACACTGTAAACCAACTAAATGTTGAAAAGAAATCTTTGATTATGCTAAATACTTTTAAAATTTCCCAAGAATTGTATCTAAAAAATCTTCCTATATAGATTCCCAAACCTGAAAGTATAAATACAAGTACAGCTATTAAATCTCTATATTTAAAGGCAACAGTCCCTTTACTTAAACTATACAAAGCATTAACCGACTTGAATCCATAAATAAGTCCTATAATTGATCCTAAATATATATGAAATAAAGCCAGGTAAGAAGGTATATCTTGAACAAAAGTTGTAGGATCATATCCAAATCCTGATATTACAAATACATCAACATCTATATATATTAAGTCGGTAATAATATATATCGAATTTGGAAAGAAAAACAACCAAACTAAGAGACTAAGTATTATCCACAATTTATCTTTTATTATCTTATGATCGATGAAATATACTATTCCAAAAGGTATTGCAGCTAAGAATAAATTCCAAACTAAAAATATATGTAAAAAGTTGTTTGTAACAATATATGTTATAACTGAAAAAACAGTGTATATAGCGAATAACGCTATATTAGTATATAAAGTCTTATTTGTAATCTGCATATTTATCACCTTTTAACATTATACTACTTTTTTTCAAAAAAAAAAGGTGCAAGCACCTTTTCAAATTATCAATTAAAGAAGAATACTACGAAATGAATAATCAAAATGATTATCATAAACATATATACTTTTCTTGGCTCTTTATTGGAATTTAATGAACTAATTCCATAAGGTACACTTAAAATAAATAGCATTCCAACGCCTAGATATTTATTAATATTCAAACTAGCTTCACCTTGATTATTAATTTGCATAACTATTTGTTCGGGCAATATAAATAATCCTATTACTTCTAAGATTATTACTATAACTATAAAAGCAACAACTATCTTCTTAAACATAAAATCTCCCCTAGATTATTCCTAGTTCTTTACCAACACTTTCAAATACATTAGCTGCTTTATCTAAGTCTTCTTTAGTATGCGATGCACTTATCATACATCTGAGTCTACCTTTTCCTTTAGCTACTGTTGGGAATACTATACCTGACACAAATACGCCTTCAGCTAATAGTGCTTTTGAGAATTCCATTGTCTTCGCTTCTTCTCCAACCATTACTGGTGTAATTGGTGTTTCACTATGTCCTGTATTAAAACCTAATTTATTAAGTTTTTCCTTAAAGTATCTTGCGTTATCCCATAGTCTGTCAGTATACTCAGTAGATTCCATTAATAACTTAACAGAAGCTATTATAGCACCGACAGCAGCTGGTGGTAAAGCTGTTGAAAATAAAAGTGGTCTAGCTCTATGTAATAACCATTCTTTTACAACTTTCGATGAAGCAACATATCCACCTATAACCCCAATAGCTTTTGATAAAGTGCCAATGATGAAGTCCACTTGTCCATGAAGACCAAAGTGATCAACTGTTCCTCTACCTGATTCTCCTAAAACACCACTACCATGAGCATCATCAACATAGGTTAAACAGTTATATTGTTTAGCTAGTTTTACAATTTCAGGTAATTTAGCTAAATCACCATCCATTGAGAATACTCCGTCAGATATAATCAACGCAGTCTTATAGTTATCTCTTCTTTCTTTTAATACTCTTTCCAAATCAGCCATATCACTGTGTTTAAACACAGCTTTATCAGCTCTAGCTAATCTAACACCATCAATAATAGATGCGTGATTTAACGCGTCAGATATAATTAAATCGCCCTTATTTACTATTGCTTGAATAGCACCAATATTACAATTTAAACCTGATTGGAAAACAGTTACTGCTTCTTCACGTTTAAACTTAGCTAATACTACTTCTAATTCTTCTAATAAATCTTGATTACCAACAATTGTTCTAACACTACCAGTACCAGCACCATACTTTTTTACAGCATTGATTGCAGCTTTAGTTACTAATGGATGTGTTGCTAATCCTAAATAGTTATTTGAAGACAAGTTAATAACACGTTTATGGTTCAAATCTATAACGTTAGTACAAGGACCATAATTAATAGGTAGAACACGATATACACCATCTTTTTTTAGTTGTTCTACTTGTTTGTACATATAATCTAAATTACTCATATACTTTTTCCCCCGGGAATAATACTATTTTACCGCATTCTTTTCTACCCATAATTTCTGCGGCTTCATTAATTTTACTTAATGGAAATGTGTGAGTTATAATTTTGTTTAAATGTAATTTATTATTATCAAGCAAGTCTTTTACTTGATACCATGTATCATAAATTCTTCTTCCTGTTACCCCGTAAATCCGAATGCCTTTAAATACTACATCATTAGTAACATCTATTGAAATATTCTCATCAGGTATCCCTAATATTGCAAAGCCCCCACCACGTTTTAAGTACTTAAAAGCTGTCTCAATAGCTGTCTTATTTCCAGAGAAATCACCAATAACATCAGCTCCCATTCCGTTTGTATATTCCATAACTTTTGCATATACATCCTCTTTTAAAGGATTAATTACATAATCAGCTCCAAGTTCCTTAGCAAGATTCCTTCTATACCCATTAATTTCAATAGCTATTACCTTTTTCGCATTATATGCTCTTGCAACATCCACAGCCATAATACCTATAGGTCCACAACCTAAAACTACAACATCTTTATTTTCAATCGGAAAATGTGTTATTGCGTGAACTGCATTTCCAAGTGGTTCTTGGACGCTTAATTCTATTTGTGAATGATTCTTATTATTTATAAAACAATTTTTTGCCGGTATGTTAATGTACTCAGCGAAACAACCATCTCTATCAACTCCTATAACTTGAGTGTTTTGACAGATATGTCCTTCTCCTCTTAAACAAAATTCACATTTATCACAAATAATATGCGTTTCTGCACTTACAATATCGCCGACTTTTACTCTAGTTACATCAGGCGCTATTTTTATTACTTCACCGCTAAATTCATGGCCCACTGTTAGTGGTAATTTGAGCCTATTCTGAGCCCATTTATTAAAAGTATAAATATGGTAATCAGTACCGCAAAAAGAAGCAGTAATTACTTTAATAAATACTTCTCCTGGTTCTAAATGTGTCGAGATAGTCTTTCTAACAAAGGAAAAGCCTTTGCCCTTTTTATCCTTCACAACAGCATTCATCTCAAGCTCTAATACATCATTAGGTAATTGTGTCATTTTACTCTCCTTATTAAATTTTAAAAACGCTTACATCATAAATTATTATAACATAGATTTTTCAATATGGCGAAAATATTTAATGATTTTTATCATAAAAAAAAGGCTTGTAAAAAGCCTTTAATTTTGCCCGTATATTTTACCTAATTTTTTGCATGTTAATTAAGTAATATCGCTTTAACAACATTGAATGTTAATCTACCTGCCCAATGACTTTTGATTTTATCAAAGGCATCATTATATTGATGCCATTCCCAATTAGGTTGAACTAATCCTTTACTTAATTGTTCCGAACAGTACTCTATATTATCTTCTAATAAGTCTTGATGTTTTTCCAAGAACAATGGGTTAATTAATAAGATCTCATAAGGTTGTAAACTGTATTCTTCCCAATTGGCTAATTCTAGCTCATTATCTACAGCGGTTTGAATAATATTGTATATCTTTTCCTGTATATCTTGAGGCATATATGTGTAAAAGATTAAGCAACTCAAAATATTGTGTTTCTTTGCTTCCTTTTCAAAGTCAGATTCAATGTATTCTATTACTTTTTTAATCTGATTCTCAATATTAATTGATTTTAAATAGTGACTATTGTTGTACAAAAAACCAGTTATTTGAGGGTTAGGATTCCCATAAGTGAAATCGTTCACTCCAGAATAATTCCACCAAATAGCATGAGGGTAATTATCTACATCAGGTGGAACTAATTCCCACCCTTCTTTTTCTATAATATAATTAGATTCAAAATAACTTACAATACCTTCTACTATTTTTTCTTTTGATTTCGAGTCTTCCAATTCATTTAATAAATTAATAGCTTCATTAGTACAAACAACACTCGAACTTGGAAGCATTGTGTCCGGTTCTAATCCATGACCAAAACCACCATCTGGATTTTGGTATTTTTTAAGTTCTTCAATTAAGTCTATCTGCTTATTTTCAAAAAGGTTTGATAATAAATAGTAGTCAATCAATCTACCTTTACTTTTAATTTCATCTAATAGACTATTGATAATATTTTTATTTAACATTTTCTTCTAAAGCAAGGCAGAAGTTTAAAACCGCACCAGGCTCTCCATAGTTTTCCCCAACTAAATAATCTTCATAATCAAATCCCATATGGACATCAATTTCCTTTTCTTTTACAAATTTATATACTTTTTGAATTTCTGAACTTATTTGTGTAAAATTGATTGGGAAACATATATATTTCCCTGCTTTGAGTCTTTTTGTGATAATATCGTTTTTTGATTCTACAAGTTTTTCAGTTTCGGCTAAAACACAATAGTCAAAAATACCATTTTCCTTAAAATCAAATGGATATATTTTCAAACCAATATTATGATATGGTTCTACCTTATTATCAACTAAAGAATTGTACTCATTAAAAAACTTGTCCCAGAGCGCTGGAATTTGCTTGATGTCTTCGGTATTTGGTCTTATTCCGTTAGGAAATTCGATTCCTGCAAAATATCTAGTCTCATACTCTTTAACAAAATATTTCATAACACCACCTCTACTTTCATTATATCGGTTCACAATTATCATTTCAATACGATATTAAAAAGTTGTTGAATAGTTACTTGTTTCTATATATTATCATTATTTAATCGAGACAATATATTCACAATGAATTATTCAATTATTATTTTTTCATATATAACAAGTATATCTCATTAAAAAAGTCGCATATTAGCGACTTAATTATTTAACATTAGTATATTTATAGATAAAATTTTTAAAGTAACTAGTTTTTCATTAACATTTTTATATGAAAAATATAAAAATATACAATATTTGCTTTGAAGTTATACCAAGTTTACTTTTTCACTTTGTTAATTATCTTTTTTGAAAAACGTTAATACGCTGATCAATAACTTTTCCACTTTCAATTATAATTGCATCTTTAAGTGTTTTGTTATTCTTAAAAGTACCATCAATGATGAAATCAATATATGTAGCGACAACATCACCAAAGACCTTTGTTGACGTTTCTTTAAGTATACTTGGTGTATGATCAACTGCATAATGAAGAACTCCATCTACTAAATAAACAGGATCCTCTATTGAAGTAGGTATTGTAGTTTCAATTGCTCCATTTAGGTCACAACTCACATCAACAATCATTGCATTTTTTTTCATTCTTTTTAAATCGCTTTTGTATATAATATGATCTGTTCTTGATGTATCCCATAAAACACAATTGACAATAACGTCATATAGTCCAACTTCATCTCTTAATAATTTTTGTGTTTTCCTATTATAAACAACAATGTCTGCACCTAAGGATGCAAGGATGCGAAATGCACCTCTTGAGGTGTTTCCTCTACCAATTATAGCCGCTTTACAAGCATATGGAAGTTTTCCATAATGAGTAAATGCATGCATAATAGCTGCTTCTCCTGCAAGTTCATTGTTTCTCCAAAACAAATGACGGCCACTTTGGTCCATATCTTCCCAAGCGATGGCTGTAATTTTCTTTTGAATTAACAAATCTGTAACATTCTTGTTTTGGACTGCGTGGACATAACCAAAAATCATTTGATTATTCTTAAGTTCCGTTAAATAATTGGAACTTCCAATTTTTGGATCACATAGTACATCAAGTTTCAGAATATCTTTTTTTTCTAATATATGTGCGCCTTCTTTAATGTAGTCCTCATCTAAATATCCAAGTTCTAGACCATAACCTTTTTCAAAGTATAAATGATCTATATTTTTTATATTTGATAACTGTTCAGGCAAAATAGCCCGTCTTTTTTCATTTTGTTTTGTACTGATTAAAAATCCGATTTTATTCATTTGCATTTCTCCTTTATATTTCTATTAATTACAGCAATTCTTGAGTCCTTCGGTATATGTCTTTAATTCGAATAAAGACTTCCCACTTCTTTTAAGTCAATTTGTGCTAAATCATGTATAATGTCATCAACTGTATGACTCCAAAAGCACTTTCATTCTCAATTGCTGTAAATATATCCATAAAAGGTTTAATCTCTTCTTTAGAGTATTTTCTTTTAGTGAAAATTCAACGCATTTAATTATGTACTTAAATACTAATGCATCCCATTTATTATCGGTTAATTGTATTGAAAAATTTCGATAATATAGAGATTTAGTGGAGCTTTTTTGCCAATAAAAATTGTTTTAAAAATGTGTTAATAATTTCAAATTTCATTTGTAAATCTTCCCTTTTTTTTGATCTAATCTGTGTTCAAAATAAAAAGCCGGCCTTTGGCCGTCTTAAGATAGTTTGATTCGCGAAATGCGACTATTTAAAAATAGGGATACGATTGCTACCTATATTACAACCATATAATAGTTAATTATATCATGATTTGAGTGTTTAGTCAAAGTACCTCATCTAATAAGATATATGTAACAACTGGATTGCCACACTAGTTAAGAAAGTAAAAACTATAATTCAAATATGGTTTCTTCAAATTAATAAGACTAACAGAATTATTATCATATACAGTATCAAGATAAACAATATTTACAAAAAAAAGACACAAATCTGTGTCTTAGTTTGTATCTGGAGCAAGCGAGCGGGATCGAACCGCCATCTGATGCATGGCAAGCATCTGTTTTACCATTAAACTACACCTGCATGAGTGATAACATTATCTATTTTATATGATATCACTCAAATTTTCAACTGTTTTCTACAGTTTTCTATAAAATTTAATCCAAATATTCATTAGGCGTCTTTTTCGACTCTAAAATCGTTATTATTTCGCCAACCTTCTAAACGAATTAACATACCCGCCTTTAATCATTGATACTTCATTAACAACGATTAGAGCATCATCATCTAACTTATTAATTAGGTTAATTAATATTTCCTTGTTCTTTCTGCTAGAAAAAATCATTAACACTTTTCGACTTTTAAGTTTACCTTGCGCAGCCATAACAGTTACACCAAATCCAGCATCTCTAATAGCTTTCACAACTTTGCTAGCCTCTTCTCTCATAATAATTGCTTGGACATAAATTTTTCCAACAGCCAATTTATTTTCAAGAATAGAACCAATATATACACCAGATGCAAAACCTATACTGTAAATAATACCTTTCATTGGCGTTTCAGCAACACCAACAATTACTCTAGAAGCTATAAATACCCATAATAATATTTCAACTAAAGATAATACCGTTCCTAGCGTTCTATATCCCTTATTAACATATATAATTCTAAGGGTAGATAAAGCTACTTCAATAACCTTTGCAAAAAATATTAATAAAACTTCCCATAACGCAACAGATGTTAAAAAACTTAGTATAGATTGCCACATAATATCACCTTTAATAACCTTTCAAATTCATAAGAATATTATACAATATTTTTGACAAAAATAAAGGAGAAATAAAAGAAAAGCGTTTACTTAAAATAAACGCTTTTTAAACTATTACCATTTTCTGTAAGTTTGAGTTAATTCTCTCGATAGTTGGTTTGCTTCTGCTTGTCTAATTGTTATATCTTGACGATTTAAAGTTCTTCTTGGATTAATAAGCATTCTAGACAAACTATATATAATGATGATAATCCCAGCAGCTATAAAATAGTTAAGAATCCTATACAAAAAAATATTTTGATTATTTTATATATTACCATTTTTAGTTGTTTTTTCAATAAGCTACAAAAAAAAAGAAGACTTTTGTCTTCTTATTCTCTTAATTCTTTTGATTGTATATATATATTGTTAATGTATTCCATTTTATCTCTTATAGCCATGCATTTTTCTAAGAACAAGGCTCTTTCTTCTTCTGAACTAAATTCTTTCGCGTATATAACATCTAAACCATCATCAGAATAAAATTGATTATCAAAGAATCCTGTAAGTTTAAGCGAATAAAAAACATCTTGATCTTCCGCAAATACTGAATTTCCAATAAACATCTGTGTATTGTATTCAATACCCAATAAATCATATAAAGTCGGTACTATTGTATAAGGACTTACAAATTCTGATATTGTTGAATCATCATCTCCAGAAATCCTTAAATATTCTTCTGTTAATGTAGTATTGTAAATACAGAAAAAGTTCTCATACATATCCATATTGTAATAATCATTAAAGTCATCAAATCTTTTAAGGTAAATTTCGTGATAGTATACATTATGATCACCAAACATCACGATAACTGTATCATCTAAGATTCCTTTTTCTTCTAGATCATCAAGCATTAATCCCATTGCTTTATCTAGTTCCATAACGGTTGCTTGGTAATATCTTACTCTAGCTATATCTTTTTCATCTTGGCCATCAAGTATATTGGACCATAATCCATCTGTTTCAGCTTGATCTATAGCTGCAAAATATCCTAGTTCTTCAAACAAATCTATGTTTGTTTGGGAACTGTCATAAGGTCCATGAGTCGACAAAGTAGCCCAATAAGAATAGAATGGACCATCAGTGGTTGATAGGTTATCTAACATTCTTGCCATTGTTACACTGTCAAGAGTGTAATCACCATTCCAACTCCAAATTTCTTCACCAGGGAAAAGGTCGTCATGCAAATATAGATTCTCAAATCCTAAATCAGGCATTAAGAACCCTCTATCATAAAATGTTTCAAGATTATCATGGAAATAATTTGTTTCATATCCACTTTCTAATAATATTGATGGCATACCATATGAGAAATCATATGTACTTGATTCAAAATTAACTGGTGTCATCGGGTAATTACCTAACATTGAAATAAGTTCTGAGTGATTGGTTTTGTTTTCACTATAACTGTTTTCAAAATATAATCCATTTTCTGCCATTTGATACATGTTTGGTGTTAGCGTCTCATTTATTGCAAATGATTGAACTGACTCTAATAGAATTGTAATTACATTCTTACCTTCTAACAATCCAAAGTAATCTGTTGCTTCTGACAGATATTGGTTTGTTTCACTTGTAGTATTTGTGTTATTTTCGTCATCAGGATTATCTACATTATGATTCTTTTGTTCTAATAGCCCTTCAACTTCCTTAGTATAATATCCCAGTAACCCATATTTTTCTAATGAAGCTCTCTTAAAAGCTGAAACGTTTGTATCACATAAAAACTCACTAACAGAACTTGTATCAATCATAAAGAATCCGAATACCAATAAGATAGATAAGATAAAGCTAGGTACTGCTTTTCTATAATACATATTCATTGTAGGCGTAGTATTTTTAAGATGTCTGTATATACTTCTCATTCCAAAGAAATATAAAGCCCCATATATAAGTGCCATTACAATGCTTAAAATTGAAATGTGCTCAATATTAATAACCCCAGCAGCTTCACCTATTAACTGAAATTGTTGAATTGTGAATAAATCTAAATAGACAGTATACATATTCACATTGAGTAAGAATAATCCTATAAATATAAAAGCAAAAATGCTTAAGAAATATATAGATACTTTTCTTGATTTAAATAAAAATGTAACCGAGCCAATAGCGAATGCTATTACTATATCAATAATATAATCTTCTGGTAAAACGTTAAAATCAACCCAAATAAAAGTTGTCATTTCAACCATTAAATAGAATACTATAAATACTAATATAATTTCTAATTTGTTTTTTAGTAAATTTTTCATATACAACCTCTTTTGCCATTAAATATTATAACATATTCGCAAAAAAAATGAAAAAAAAGATTACTTAAAAGTAACCTTTTTTATATCATTTATCTTATTTTTAAAAATCGTAATACTTCTTAAATTCAGCTGGATGTGGAATATTTCCTATTCTTCGTACTTCTTCGCGTTTTTCTCTAATCCAAACATCGATAAGTCGTTTTGGAAAAACATTTCCTTTTAATAAGTAATCATGGTCATTCTCTAAAGCATCTAAAGCTTCATTAAGTGTTCTTGGTAATGAATCAATTTTATTTTTTTCATCTTCAGACAAATTATATAAGTTAAAATCAAATGGTCCCCAATTGTGATCTGTCGGATTAATTTTGTTTAGTACGCCATCCAATCCAGCCATCAATATAGCTGAATATGCATAATAAGGATTGCTTGACGCATCTGGATTTCTAAGTTCAAAACGTTTTACATCCGGCTTTCTTGCATATGCAGGAATCCTTACAACAGCTGAACGATTAGCAGTTGCATATCCTATTGTTACTGGTGCTTCATAACCTGGAACTAATCTTTTATATGAATTCGTTGAAGGGTTTGTAAAACCACATAAACTCTTTATGTGTTTTAGAATTCCTCCCATAAAATACATTGCAAATTCACTTAAACCTGAATAGCCAGATTTATCAAAAAATAATGGTTTTCCATCTTTAAACAACATCATATGAACATGCATTCCGTTACCTGCCTCATCCCCTAAAGGTTTTGGCATAAATGTTGCAGTTTTTCCAGCTTTGTTAGCCGCGTTCTTGATAATGTACTTAGCCACCATTGTATTATCCGCCATTTTAGCTAAAGTCCCAAACTCAACTTCTATTTCAAGTTGACCTGAACCACCAACTTCATGATGATGATATTTTACAGGAACTCCCCATTCATTCATCATAATACAAATTTTACTTCTTAAATCATAATTAATATCATTAGGTATATCCATGTGGTATCCACCTTTAGTAGATACTTGATACCCATTGTTATCTGAAGTTCTATTTCCTGAATGCCATTCTGCTTGAGATGTATCCACATAATAGAAAGCTGAATTTGATTTAACCTCAAATGCTACATTATCAAAAATATGAAATTCAAATTCAGGACCTACTAACATAGTATCAGCTAAGCCAGTATTCTTCATATACTCTTCTGCACGTTTAACGACAGTTCTGGGATATTGTTCAAAATGCTTATTCTCTTTTCCTATTACAAAGATATCTCCTACCATATTTACAGTAGGTACTGCTGTAAATGGATCAATTGTTAAAGTAGAAATATCAGGTATAAATACCATATCACTGTTTTCAACAGGGGCATATCCATAATTAGATGCATCAAAACCTATGCCTGATTCAAATAGACTCGGTTTAAAGTTTTCAGCTGGTATTGTTAAGTGTCTCCATCTACCATCTAAATCAATAATTTTGAAATCAACCATTTGAATCTTATTATCTTTGATAAATATCAAAGCTTCTTGAATTGTCTTAGCCATTGTTACCTCCATATTTTTTATTAAGTAAGCGTTTTCTATTATATCGTGTGTTTATCATATAATCAATCACTTTTTTTGTTTTTTTATATAAAAAAACAATATTTTAGAAGAACAATTAAAATGTGTTTATATAAATGTAATATTATCGCAAAAAAAAAAGCTGGAATATTCCAGCTTTTATACTTTTCTTGCACAAATTGCTATTATACTTGGTCCTGTGTGAACTCCTAGTACAGGAGTAATTGGAACTAAATCAATTCTACTAACATTTATATCATTTTCTATCATTTTTTCTATTTTTTTAGCTGCTTCTATATCATCACCATAATGTATTGTAAGTAATACTTTATCGTCTTTAAAAAATTCTTTTAATTTTTTCTTCATGGTTATAAAAGTTCTTTTCATACCGAAACCTTTTGACAGTGTATGATATACGCCATCATCATTTACAGCTATAATTGGTTTAACATGTAAGATATCTCCAATAGTTCCTTCAACATAACCAATTCTTCCGCCTTTTCTTAACCATTTAAGTGTTTCAACTGTAAAGAAAGCCATACTTTTGTTAAATCTCAAGTCAGTAAGTTCTTTAATTATTTCTTCTACAGATTTTCCTTTTTCAATTAATTCAAGAGCTTCCACAACTAAATATCCTTCAGCCATGCCTAAAGTTTTCGAATCAAATAAGTGTATGTTAACACCTTTGACTTCAGCATTAGCATTTCTGAAAGCATTGAAAGTACCACTCAATCCACTTGATATTGTTATTACCAAAATATCCGTGTATCCGTCTTTTTTTAATGAATCAATAGCTTTAAAATAATCTTCAATCTTTGGAAGGCTCGTAGTTATATGTTTGTGTTTTAATTGAGCATAAACTTCTTCCGGACTAATTTCTATAATGTCTCTGAAATACTCTCCAGCAACATTTAATTGTAATGCGGCTAATTTTAAATTTGGTATTGATTCAATGTATTTTAATGATAGGTTACTTCCTGAATCAGTAATTATTGCTAATTTCATGACAACAATCTCCTTATCTATACTTTTTATGTATTATTAGAATAGCAATAATTACTATGTCTGTCAAGGTAATTTAATAAAACATCATGTAAATAACACACAACGCATTTTTGTATATAGCGATATTCATTTTTAAACAAAAAAAACACGCTAATTAGCGTGTTTCAAAATTTGGACTTAATCTATATTTTGTTAGTTGTTCGTATTGATAAGAAACACGAATACATAACTCATCATCAAATTTCTTACTTACAAAGAACAAACTTATAGGTTTATCATCTGTCAAAGCTTTAGCTGGAACTGTTATAACTGGATTACCAGCCACAGGCGCATGAGAGGTTCTTCTTGATGTTACAATAACATCAATATTATTATCTTCCATTAAAGCCGTAAATTTATTTGCTTGTCTCTCAATTTGTGTTCTTTCACTAAGGTATTCTTTTTCAGTAAGAGTTCCTTGTGTTTTTTCAGCAGCTTCAAAAATTGATTGACCATATTTTAAACATCTCTCTTTGTTCTTGATATTAAATTTTATTAGTTCTTTAAGAGATTTGATTTTTATGTCTTTTTTATTTGTATCAAAATACTTATTCAGATTATATTTAAAATCATATATCAGTGTTTTATGATTTAGCATGTCAGGTAACTCTAGTTCAATACTTACAATTTTAGCAACTTTTGGTTTTAATAAGTCTCTCGCTTCTTCAAATATAGCAACTTCTTCTTTACTATATTTTACATTTGAAAATTTTAAAAATGCAATTGTTAAATCATTTGTTGCTTTTTTATATGATTTACTAAATTTGTAGCTCTTTTTAGGTGTTTTCTTTGTTTGTTTATCTTCAGGGTCTTTTCCTACTAAAAATTCTAATAATATAGCAACATCTTCTACAGTTCTAGCCATAGGTCCAGCAGTGTCTTGTAAATGACTGATTGGTATAATACCAGTTCTACTCACTAAACCAAGTGACGGTTTTATTGAAACAATTGAATTGTTTTGAGCTGGAGCCATCAATGATCCATTTGTTTCAGTTCCAATAGAAACTGGAATCAAATTACTAGCTACAGCAACAGCCGACCCAGTGGATGAACCTAACGGATCTATCTTATTACTATAAGGTGATTTAACCTGACCATTTAAACTACCATAACCTGAAGGCATATTTTCATTGCTCATAAAATAGGCAAATTCAGATAAATTGGTTTTGGCCAGAATAATCATACCTGCTTCTCTTAGCTTGTTTACAATAAATGCATCTTTAGGTGCATAAAAGTCTTTTAAAGCATATGAAGAAGCCGTTGTATGCATCTGGTCATTAGTATTAATGTTATCTTTAATAACAATAGGTATTCCATGTAGAATTGAACGAGGACCTGAATCGCTTCTTTCTTTGTCCAATAAGTCAGCTAGTTTGTATGCATCAGGATTAATTTCTGATATCGCATTTAATTTAGGACCAGATTTATCTATTCTATCTATTTCATCTAAATACATTTTTACTAAATCTCTTGATGTCCATTCTCCTGCATTTAATCCTTTACTTAATTCCTTTAAACTATATTCTTTCATAATTCACTCCCATTCATTATAAAAATTCTTTAGAAACTCATTCATAAATTTAACTCTTTCTAAAGCCATTTCTTTTGCTTCAGTGGTATTCATTAATTCTGGTAACTTAAAGAGTTTTTGGTAGAAATGAGATATGCTAGAATCATCATCTTTTTGACCTTTATACATCGGTCTGTTTTTAAAGCCTGAATATGTAAAACATCTTGCAATTCCAACTGCACCCAATGCATCTAGGCGATTAGCATCTTGTACTATCTTACCTTCAATAGTGTTGACAGTCTTTCCTTTAAGATGTGCAGAGAAAGACATGTTATTAATTATATCTTGTATTTCTGACTTATCTAATAATCTATATTTATCAAGAAATTCTTCGACGTGATTTGTGTTTTCTGATATTTTATAATCATCCAAATCATGTAAAATCGCCGCAAGTGCTAGAACAAATGTTTTAACACTATAATTTTTAGCTATTTTTAATGCAGTATTATATACTCTAATTGAGTGATAATAATCATGACCAGATGAATCATTTCCTAATATTTGATAAACATATTCTTTTGCAGCTTTTATTATTTTTTTTTCAAAGCTATCCATTACAATAATCCTTAGCTAAGTTAATATAGGTTTTTGAATTGTTTATATTGACTTCAATTTCAGAATCAGTAAGTTCTCTGATGATTCTCATTGGATTCCCTAAAACAAGTGTTCTCGGCGGTACAACTTTTCCAGGTGGAATTAATGTTCCGGCCGCTACCATTGCGTATTCACCAACAGATGCACCATTTAAAATTATAGAACCCATACCAATTAAAGCGTAATCACCTACTGTAGCTGCGTGAATAATTGCTGAATGCCCAACCGTAACATACTTTCCAATTTTAGTTGGTTTAGATGTATCAGTATGAATTACAGCGTTATCTTGTATATTTGTTCCTTCACCAATTTCTATACTAGCCATATCTCCTCTAACTGTTGCATTAAACCACACACTAGCTAAAGGTGCTATTTTTACATCCGCAATAACTTGAGCACTTTCAAGTATAAAAGCTTCTTCTGATATTTTAGGTTTTAGATTCTTGTAAATCATGGTGGTTACCCCCTATATACTTTGTGAATATTACTTATAATGTCTCCGGCAGTTAAACTGACTTCACCAAATTCTTTACACGCATAGTCAGCTGCTAGGGTATGTATGTATACGGACCTAATAATCCCCTCAAGAATATCTTCTTTACAAATATTAGCAGCTAAAATACCACTTAGGATATCTCCACTTCCAGCTGTAGCTAGTCCAGTATTATTAACTTGTACAAATACTACTTTAGATTGTGTTGCTAAAATATTACATGATCCTTTCAGTAAAACATTGAAACCTAAATCGGTTAATACTTTTAGATATTTCAAAGGATCTTTGATAATTACTTTTGCTTCTACATTTAGTAATTTACTTAACTCACCTAAATGTGGAGTTAAGATAATATATTTATTCTTATATTCCTTCAATTCAATATGTTCAAGACCGCTTGCGTCTATTACCAATGGAATATCAGAGTTTAATAAGTAATTTAAAAGTTCTTTATGGTTTTTAAAGTCATCAATCCCTGGACCATATACACAAGCTTTTGCTTTATCAAAATTATATATTGATTCTTTACCTAAGTTTTGGGATATGATTAACTCTGGATAAAACTGAGTAAAAGTATTATCTTTTAAATTAGTTAATACTCGAACTATTCCAAATCCAGTCTTTAATCCAGCAACGGCTGCCATTTGAATTGATCCCATCATAGACTGTTGTCCACCGATAAATACGCCTAATCCAACAGTATATTTATTTAGCGCATGAGATCTATTAGCTTTTTCTAATTTGTAATCATCCAAATTAATGATTTCTTTAGTAATCGGTTTTTCTTCTAATAATCCAATATCTAAACATACAGATTCGCTATGATAATCCATAGCGTTATTAATTAGATTTCCAACCTTATAACTACCTAAAACTCCAGTATAATCAGCTTTTATTGCTATACCCATTATTAACCCATTATTTGGATTTATACCTGCGGGTATATCTATAGAATAGACATTTGTATCAGATTCGTTAATATATTCAATTAACTGTCTTCTAAACCCAGTAACATTTTTAGATAATCCTATGCCAAAAAGTCCATCAATAATACTATCTGATTCAAAAATTGTTTCTTGAATATTATTTACTTCTTCAATACTATTAATGATTTTAACGAATCCTACTAAATCAAAATAATGTAAAAATTCTTCACTAGCCTTCTTTACATCACCGATTACTAGAACCCTTGGAGAATATCCTAGTTGCTTTAATTCAATAGCCATAACTAGTGCATCCCCACCATTATTACCAACACCTGCAATAATAGTAATAATGTTATCTAGAGAAGGATTTACTCTTTTTACAAAGTCCTTTACTAATTGATTCCCTGCTTTCCTCATTAAATGCTTACCATTTAAACTCAATGATTTCATTGTGTATTTTTCAAAACTACGCATTTCTTCAACTGTTAATACTTTCATAATATCCTCCTAAAAAAATATAACTTGAATTAAATAAATCATAATTAAATGTGACGGATAAAATATGTAGAAAAACCACTTTGTTTTAATTTTTCCTAATTTACCGTTATATAAAAATATAAAAACCATACCAAGTATACTAAACCATTGGAACCACATATCTTTGTTATATCTCGCTAGATTGCCTAGTTCAAGATAGCTCAACAGTGGCACTTCAATAAATAGAAAATTAAGCGCTATTACAAACAATAACTTTGTTACATTATTTGGATATAACGCAAATATAATTATCATTAAAACCCCATACGCTCCATAGGGCGTATTTATATACTCTGCAAAAAAAACTAAAGGAATAACTAACAACCGTATCCAAAAGCTTTTTTGCTTAAATAATATAAGGCCAAGTAATCCAAACACTAATGGCCATATTACATTAAAATGCAATATATAGTTTACATCGGATACAAAATAGTATCCTACAATAAATAATTCTATAATAACCGCAAACCCTAATAATCTTAGAAAATATTTCTTTAAATTTCTTGTTTTAAAAAAACCTTCAACTATCATGTACGCAAATAGGACAAATGCAATTCTACCAAGTATTCTAAAAATAAAATATAATGTAGAATCCACATCTAATATTATGACAGCGAAGTGATCTAAAAACATAGAAAAAGCAGCTATGAATTTAAAAACATTACGATTCATTCAATCACCAATTTCTATAGATCAATATCCAATTCTACTGGGCAGTGGTCACTACCGAGCACATCATTTCTTAATTCAACATTTTTAACGAGTTTCATAATTCTTTCTGAAACTACAAAATAATCAATTCTCCAGCCTATATTTCTATCCCTAGCTTTAAAACGATAAGACCACCAAGTATATTTAACTGTATCTGGGTTTAATGTTCTATAAGTATCCTTAAAACCAGTATCTAATAATAACTGAAATTTTGATCTCTCTTCTATTGAAAAACCTGGATTCCTTAAATTAGATTTTGGATTTTTTAAATCAATTTCTTTATGAGCAACATTTAAATCTCCACATACTATTACAGGTTTTACTTTATCTAACTTAGACAAATATTCTCTCATATTATCTTCGTATTCCATGCGATATACTAGTCTTGCAAGTTCAGGTTTAGAATTAGGCACATATACATCAACAAAATAGAATTTATCAAATTCTAAAGTAATGATTCGACCTTCATCGTTATATCCTTCTCCGTCTATACCATATACAATACTTATTGGTTTTTGTTTTGAATAAATAAGTGTTCCTGAATATCCTTTTTTATCTGCACAATTCCAATATTCGTAATAGTTTTCAAAATCAAACTCTTTTTGTTCTTCTTGCATCTTTGTTTCTTGAATAGCAAATAGGTCTGCATTCACATCAGCAAAGAAATCAAGAAAGCCTTTTTTTGTAGCAGCTCTTAAGCCATTAGTATTCCAAGTTATCAACTTCATATGTCTTCCACCTCTTATATCATGTATATTAAAATTATATCATATTAATTTTGATAAAACTTTTAATTAAGTGATTTTTCAATAACCATTTTACAAAGCGGTCAAATTTGACTATAATAATAGTAGAGACATATAAGGAGACACATATGAAAACACACTTACATCATGATTTAATGTTACTAGCTGTTGATAAAGCTAGAAAGACTATGAATCAAAATATTGGTGGCCCTTTTGGTGCACTAATAGTTGACAAGGAAGGCACTATATTATCGATTACTTCAAATTCTGTATTAAAAGATCATGATCCAACAGCTCACGCTGAAATGAACGCTATAAGACTAGCTACAAAAAAGTTAGGAAATCATGATTTATCAGGATGCACCTTGTATACTACAGCTTATCCTTGCCCTATGTGTTTAGGCGCTATTATTTGGTCAAATATTAAGAAGGTATATTACGGCTGTAATGCTATGGATTCTGACGCAATAGGTTTTAGAGATGATTTTATTTACAAATTCATCAAGGATAATGCCAGTGATAAATCAGTCTTGGATTTAGAAGAACATGAAAGAAGCAATTGCTTACAACTTTTTAAAGAATACCAGGAATTGAGCAAAGAATTATACTAAAAAAGAAGCACATACTGAGTATGTGCTTTTCTTATTGTTTAGGGATATACCGTTATTTTAAAGCTATACTATAGACTTCTTTATATGCTAACCTATTGCCTATTCTTTTTGACTCCATAATACTTATTTTAGTAGCTTTCAAATTTAATGTATTGCAATAGATGTTATGTAAAGATTCTTCTTCTTTAATTTTAACTTGCCTACCTAATGTAATATGAGGTGTATATTTTTCAGATTGGATAGATATGCCAATCTCTTTTAATTTAGTGCGGATGATATTATATAGATTTTCTAATAGATCTATTTTATCCACTCCTAAATACACAATTATACGAGTATTGCTTTTCTTAAAGTATTTAATTCGATTTGTTTTATAATCAAATTTGTCGAGTTTAATTTCTGATAATTTATTTTTCATTTTTTCCAAATCTTCTTCACTGGTGTCTCCAATGTAAAGTATTGTTAAATGTAAATTATCTTTATGAGTAAAGTTTCCAGAATCGGATATAGCTCTTACCTCACCCAAAATATCATAAATGATACTATTTTGCTCATCTTCAAAAAGTAAAGCAATGAAAGTTCTCATATAACCCCCTATTTATTACCCATTGTCATAGCCATAACAGCTTTAGCGGTATGTATACGATTTTCAGCTTCTTGATAAATTATTGAATGTTCACCATCAATAACTGAATCTACTACTTCATTTCCTCTGTCTGCTGGTAAAGCATGCATGTATTTAACATTCTTATTAGCTAAGCTCATCATCTCTTCTGTACATTTCCAACCTTTGTAAGATTCTAGTAAATCATCAACAACTTCAGTTGATTGATTTGAAACCCAAGAACCCCAATTTTTAGGAATTACTATATCAGCGCCTGTGAATGCTTCTTCTATATTGTGAGTGATTTTAAAATCAGCCCCATTTTCTTTTGCATATTTTCTAGCTTTTTCTATTGCCCATTCAGGTAATTCATATCCTTTTGGATAAGCTAAAGTAACATCCATTCCGTATCTTGGGAATAATAAGATTTGTGTTAACGGTACAGATATTGGTTTCTTATGAGTTGTTGCATAAGCCCAGATAATTGATATTTTTAATTTTTTTGTATCTTTGAATACTTCTTGAATAGTCATAAGATCAGCTAAACCTTGCATTGGGTGATATATATCACATTGTAAATTCATGACAGAAACACTTGAATTAGCTGCCATTTCTCTTAAAAACTTATTTCCAACTCCCCAAAAACAATTACGACAAGCAATACCATGTCCATAACTAGATAAAATTCTAGCTGTGTCCTTTGCACTTTCTCCATGTGAAATTTGCATTTTTGATGTATCTAAAAATGTTGCATGTCCACCTAATTGAGCTAATCCAGCTTCCATAGAATTTCTTGTTCTTGTTGATTGTTCAAAAAACATCAAGAAAGCTGTTTTGTTCTTTAAGTACGTAGTATCTTTATTACTATAAAATTCAGATTTAAGTACTTTTGATACTTCAAGAAGCTTATCAATTTCATCTTTTTTCCATTCATCAAGAGTAATAAAATGTTTTCCTTTAAATAACGGTTCCATATTTTTCTCCTATTTTTTTAAATTTTTAATATATAGATTAGGTATTAAAGCATACATAGCACAAGCTTTCACTAAGTCTGCCTTAAATGTTTTTTCATTTGGAGCATGCGCTTCTTCTTCGGCACCTGGTCCAAATCCAATAGACGGAATACCAAATCTTCCCATTATTGAAACAGCATTTGTTGAGAAAGTCCATTTATCAATAATTGGATTTTCATTAAACAATCCTTTATATGTTTCGGCAGTAGACTGACATATTATATGATCTTCAGGTAGAACCCATGTAGGAAAATAACATTTTGTGGGATATACAAGTCCAGTGTATGAAGGACGTTTATATTCGTACATTTCTACTACTGCATTTGCTGCTTTTACAGAAGCTAGTTCTTCTATTTCTTTTATAGCACTAAGGTAAGTTTCGCCATCTGTTAAACGTCTATCTATAGAAATCCAACAACCATCAGATACAGCACAGCGAGATGGTGATGAAGAGAATATTTCACTAACAGTAAGAGATCCTTTTCCTAAGAATTTATTATCTAAAAGTCGAGTGTGTAATTCTTGTAACTCTCCTAAAATAGGTCCCATTTTATATATTGCATTATCTCCTCTTTCAGGAGCTGAACCATGACAAGATACACCTGAGGTTGATACTTTGATTTCCATTCTTCCTCGGTGTCCTCTATAAATTCTGCAACTTGTTGGTTCTGTAATCACAACAAATTCAGGTCTGATTTTATCCTCTTCAATAATATATTGCCAACAAAGTCCATCACAGTCTTCTTCTTGTACAGTACCTGTTATTAACAATGTATAGTCATCTTCTAGTTCTAGTTCTTTGATTATTTTACCGGCATAGACCATAGAAGCCATTCCACCCTCTTGGTCACTTCCACCGCGTCCAACAATAATTTTATCATCTTCAAAACCCAAATAAGGATCATACTTCCAATTTCTTATTTCTCCGATTCCTACTGTATCAATATGAGCATCCATAGCTATCAAATGTTTTCCGTGACCTATTCTACCGATAATATTACCCATAGGATCTATTGTTATTTCATCAAAGCCAACTTTTTCCATTTCAGCTTTGATTCTTAAAACCACAGCTTTTTCATCACAACTCTCACTAGGGATACTTATCATATCTCTTAAAAATTTAGTCATGTCTGCTTTATATCCATTAGCTTTTTTTAATACTTCTTCAAAATTGATTTTCATAATTATTCCTCACGTAATTTTTTAATCATTTCATCGTAATGATAGATTTTTTCATATTCATGATCCCAGAAGTCCATATTTTTCATAGAGTCTAGGTATTCTTTCTTATAACCAAATTTTAGCCAATCTTTTTCTTTTTGAGCAAAAAGTTTATCTTTTTGAGAGTCTTTTCTATAATCAGTTATTTCGTCTTCACCAATTTTTCTAAATACATCTTTAAACCATCTTCTTAAAACAAAATCTTCAGTTTCAAGATATCTTGTTTCTAAATTTTTAATTACAGATTCATAACGATCAAAACCATCAGTTGCAACAGTAACAATATTATCATTAGGACCTAGTTTTAAATATTTCGCCATTTTAATAGAACCAATAATATTACAAATAGTTGATACACCAAATAAATTTTGCATTTTTATAGCATCTTCTTTTTTAACACCATTTTCTACAAGTATATTTAATCCATCATGTATTACTTTAAGTCCTCTAACACTATCATCATCTTTAATTAAAGTAACATAGTCAGTATTAAGAATATTATGAATCAATGTACACATTTTATCTCCAATACCTTCAATTCTATGTTGACCACGTCCGCCATTAGTCAATGTAGAGCATTCATATGGCTCTAGAGCTACTACTTTAGCTTCAGGGAATGCTTTTTTAATTTGATCACCAGCACCTAAAGTACCAGCTGATCCTGGTGCAACCGCAAAACAAGCTATTCTACCGTTACCAATACCTTCAACAGCTTCAATACATGAATTACCAGTTACATGACGATGAAAACGGTAATTAGGTAATAATTCAAATTGAGCAAGAGATCTATTTTTAGGATCTTTTTTTAACTCAAATGTTCTTTCTAATGTTAGGATTACATCTGACTCAGTTCCTGGAGTTAAATCTAACTTAGCCCCATATCTTTTAATTCTATCATATCTTTCTTTACTCATATTGTCAGGCATAATAACAATTGCATCGTATTTCATTAAATTACAAATATATGAAACGCCAATACCAAAGTTACCAGTTGATGGCCCAAGGATAGTGTGTTTACCAGGTACGATTGTTTGATCAACACATCCTTCTATAAGTGTTGAATAAGCAGGTCCTACTTTATGTGATCCTGAAGGAAAATACTTTCCTAGTAGTACTACAATGTTACTATCAATACCTGTTAATTCTTTAGGTAGAACAATCTTTCTAACTTCATTATCATCGTTTTTCCAAGTGATATTAAATAGATTAATTGGATCTAGTTCATCCTTCTTAGCATGTAATGCTCTTTCTCTGATTTTGGGATCAACATGACTTGGATTTAACATTTCATCATAAGTTGGTCCAAACGGAATTTTTCTCATTTCTTATCTTTCTCCTTTGTATGTTCTATGTGCTTTTTGACTTCATTAAGATCCGCCTCTAATAGAAGCCAATCAGTTATCTTATTGCCTATAGCTTGGGGATCTTTTAATCCATTTCCAGTTACAATAACAGTTACTGATTCGTTTTCTTTAATAATTCTATTTTCTAATGCTTTTTTTAAGCCAGCAACGCTTGCGGCGGCAGCTGGTTCAGCAAAAATCCCTTCAGTTTCAGCTAGTAATAAAATTGAGTCAATAATTTCTGAATCTTGAACGGATATAAAAATACCATTTGATTTTCTAACTGCATTCATTGCTTTAATAGGATTTCTTGGAATTCCTACAGCAATACTATCAGCTATTGTGTTTTCTTCTGCTTCTTTAAGTTCTTCGTTATTATTAAATGCTTCTACAAAAGGGGCGCAGCCAATACTTTGTACACCCAACAGTCTTGGAATTTTATTGATTAATCCAACATTTAATAAATCATAGAATCCTTTATAAACTCCTGCGATTGTACAGCCGTCTCCTACAGAAACAACAACCCAGTCAGTTGGATGAAAATCAAGCTGTTCAGCGATTTCCAAGCTTACTGTTTTCTTCCCTTCAACTAAATGTGGGTTTATAGCTGCGTTACGGTTATACCATTTGTATAAGTTAATTGATTCTTTTGAAAGGTTAAAGGCTGCCTTGTAATTTCCTTTAACTTTTATTAAGTCAGAACCAAACGCCTTTAGTTGAACTAATTTTCCTATAGGTGCTCTTTCAGGAACAAATATTACAGTCTTTAGTCCTAGTTTAGCAGCATTGCCAGCTAGACTAGAGGCAGCATTCCCTGTTGAAGAACAAGAAATTGTTTCTTTACCTTTTTCTATCGCTTTTAGACAAGCAATTACTGAAGCTCTATCTTTTAAAGACTGTGTTGGGTTTTGTCCATCATCTTTGATATACAAATCTTGAATACCAATTTTCTTATTTAAGTTTTTTGATTTATATAAAGGTGTCCAACCAACTTCTAAAGTATCTTTAGTTAATTCTTCTTTTACAGTTAGAAACGGTAAATATCTCCAAATATTATAGTTTTTATTATTTTTAAAATATTCTTTTGAAACTATTTTCTTTATATAGTCATAATCAAATACTATTTCAAGTATTCCAGACTCTCCACAATCAGGACAAGTCATTAAATCGAGTTCTTTTGGAAACTTTTTGTGACAGATTGTACATTCATAGTATTTTATGTTTTTCATTCGTCTTCGCCCGCTTCTATACTTATTATCTTAAATTTCCTGACATCAAATAATCCCATATCTGTGCATTTAATATCGGGTATTACTGGTAGAGATAAGAATGCTAAAACTAAGAATGGATCATCAATATCTTCTTTCACTCCAAGTTTTCTAATTTCTTTTTCCATATTTTCTAATTTATCTTTTACATACACTGCATCTTTATTAGTCATAATGCCAGCAACTTCAAGATTAAGACTATCAAATACTTCTCCATCTCTAACTAAAACAATACCGCCTTGAATTTCTTGGATTTTGTTAATAGCTACTGAAACATCTTTTTCATTATCACCTACTACTATAACATTATGAGAATCATGAGCAATGCTTAGAGCTATTGCTGCATTCTTTAGACCATACCCGCTGATTAATGCTTTACCGACATTACCTGTGGCATGATGTCTTTCTATAACAAATAGTTTAAGTAAGTCATCAGATTTTTTTAAGTTTATATCTCCATCAATTAATTCAACTTGTTCAACGTGTTTTCTTGTTATTACATTATTTTTAACTAACTGAATAACATTGACAATATCAAATTTTAAATTAAAGCTATAATCAAAATTATCTAGGTTCATATTGACAGTATTCTCTACATTTTTATCTACTAACGATAATGCATCAAATAAAGGTTTTCCTTTTTTAGCTACTAGTTTTCCTTTTTTATATACATATTTAGGTTGTATATTCTTTATATCCTCAAAGAAAACTAAGTCAGCATAGTATCCGGGAGCTATTGCACCGTAATTTTTTAAGTTATAACAAGTAGCTATATTTATTGTAGCCATCTGTATAGCTGTTATTGGATTTAACCCATGTTTACTAGCAATATTTATATTATTGTTAATATGTCCATCTTTTATAATATCGCTTGGATGTAAATCATCACTACAAAACATAAGTCTGTTAGAATAGTCATTACTTACAGCTGGTAGTAAATCAATTACATTTCTTGTTTGAGAACCTTCCCTCAAATGGATGTACATACCTTTTTTAACTTTATCAATTAGCTCTAGAGGACTGGTCGATTCATGATCGGTATAAATGCCTGATAAAATATATGCATTCAAATCTTTTCCAAATACACTAGGAACATGTCCATCAATTATTCTATCGTGATAAGCATCTAGTTTATCGTGAGTTTCAGGATCACCACTGATAACACCTGGGTAATTCATCATCTCCCCTAAGCCTAGAACATTCTTTAATTTTTTTAATTCTATTAAGTCTTTTGAGTTAAGCACAGCACCAGATGTTTCAAATGGTGTAGAAGGTACACATGAAGGAATCATCATAAATACGTCTAAAGGTGTTCTATCGGCTGAGTCAATCATATATCTAACTCCTGGTTTTCCGCAAACATTAGCGATTTCATGACAATCAGCTATAACTGATGTTGTTCCTTTAGGCATAACAACTTTAGCATATCCTGTTGGCGTTAACATTGAAGATTCAATATGAACATGACCATCAATAAAACCTGGTGAAACAAAGAAATCTTTACAATCGATTTCTTTTTTTCCAAAGTATTTTCCAGTTCCTAAAATTATACCATTACTAATAGCTACATCCTCTATTTCAATGGTTTTTGTAAAGACATTAATAACTTTACAATTTTTAAAAACTAAGTCAGCTAATTCTGCTCCTCTAGCTTGTTTAATCAAATTTCTGTTCAAAAAATCACCTCTACAATTCTTCAATGAAATTTCTTAGTAGATTTAGAGCTACTGTTTTTCGATATTCCTTATTTGACCTTTGATCATCAATTGGTCTAATATATTCAGAATATTTTTCGGCTATTTCATCTACTGAATTTTTCAATTCCTCTTTTGTTTTATGTATGTATTGACACTCAATATCTGGTCTTCTTACAACTGTTATATTTACAGCGCCAAAGGCAAACCTTAAATCTAATATCTTACCTTCATGAAAAGTAACTGCGCCTAAAAAAGATAACTTGGATATTGCATCACTTAAACGAGGACCAACTTTAACAAAATCTGTTTTATCAAAATTTATTTTGCTTACTATTATTTTTGTAATAATTTCGTCTTCTTTTAAGTCTATTCTGCGAACATGGGTTATAAAATCTGAAATAAGAATATTTCTTGTTCCCCTAAGAGATTGAACTTCAATAATCGCATTGAGTATGTATAATGGTACTAATAAATCCCCAGCAGGAGATGCATTACCGATATTACCACCTATAGTTCCAATATGTCTAATTGCAGGAGATGCCATTTGAATAATAGTATCCTTTAATATTTTAGGTGTTAGTTTGTTTTCCATAATTGCTTCAAGTGGTTCACAAGCCCCAATAGTAACAAACTCAGCATCTTCAGTTATTCCACGTAGTTCTTGTAAATCAGCAATATAGATAATGTTATCTTTAAAATCTATCGGTAGAGTTTTAAGATTATGGTTTTGAATTAACATATCAGTTCCACCAGCTACAAATCTGTATTTCTCTTTAGAAATTAATTCTAAAACTTCAGATAGGTTTTTTGGTATAACTTGTTTTACCATTTACCATCACCTTCTTTGGCAGCTCTTTTAATAGCTTTAATAATCATATTATAACCAGTACATCTGCAGAGATTGCCAGATAAACCAATTTTTATTTCTTCAATAGTTGGATTCGAATTTTTATTTAATAAACTTTCCGCCGCAATCATCATTCCTGGTGTACAGAAACCACATTGAACAGCACCTTCTTCTTCAAATGCATTTTTTAATATTTTGTACCTTGAAGTGTTCGAAAATCCTTCGATCGTTACTATATCTTTTCCTAAACAATTAGCAATAGGAATTGAACATGAATTAACTACTTCATGGTCTATCAATACAGCACATGCACCACATTCACCTTCGCCACAACCTTCTTTAACTCCGATAAGTTCAAAGTCTTCATGTAATACGTCTAATAATCTTCTATTAAGTTGTGTTTCAATTGAAACAGGAACCCCATTTAATCTAAAGTCTATTTTTCTCATCATTCATCATCTCCAATATGTATTCTGGTGAAGCAGGTATTTTATGTATTCTTTTATTTACTGCTTGTTCAATAGCGAAGCATACTGCTGGTGCTCCACCAATTAATGTAAGTTCTCCAACACCTTTTGCACCATATGGTCCAAATGCATAAGGGTTTTCATAAATAACAGTTTCCATATTTCCTGTATCCATTGCGGTAGGAATTATATAGTCAGTCATATTTTTTTGCTTAATTACGCCATTAACGTGATTCATTACTTCAAGGTATCCATAAGCTATACCTTGCGTTAATCCGCCATCTGCTTGTCCTAAAATAATTCTATCATCTATTGATTTTCCAACATCATAGACAGACCAAGTATTTAATACTTTTGTTTGATAAGTGTTTGGATCAACACGTACTTCAACAACATTTATTCCCCAAGAATATGCAGGATATGCATCTCCTGTAAATGTTTCATCATCAAATTTAATATATTCAGGTTGAATATATGTTTTTTCAATTATAAATTCAGATTCTTTCCATCGTTTTTTCATTGTTTCGCAAGCTCTAGCTATTAAACCACCTACAATCATCATTGTTCTTGAAGCTACAGTCGGACCTGAATCAGGAACGAAGTCTGTATCAGGAAAATCAAAGATAACATCTTCAATAGGAATCTCTAGAATATGAGAAACTACTTTTCTTAGGGTCGTTCTAATACCTTGACCCATATCAACAGCGGCTACTAGAATATATACCTTGTTAAATTTATCTTTCTTAAGTTTTACTTTCGCTTTAATAATCTTTGCTTCCCCAGAACCTGTAAATCCACAGCCATGGAAGAATAAACTAATTCCGATACCTTTATTTGATAATGGATTTGAATACTCTTTTCTTTTTTTCTTATAATCAGATATTTCTAACGCTTTTTCAAGCATTTCATTCATAATGATAGGATCTCTGAAAATACCACAAGTTGATGTTAAATCATTTTGTTTAGCTAGGTATTTTTTTTTGAATTCTAGTTGATCTATTCCTAAATCTCTTGCTACATGTTCCATAAACATTTCTACACCGTAAAACATTTGTGGTGCTCCAAAGCCTCTAAAAGCACCATTAGGAACTGTATTAGTTATAAATACATCACCTGAAGCATCAAAATTATCTATAGTATAAGCTCCAGTTCCAGCTATTAATGCTCTCGCTAATACAACGGCACTTAACCCAATGTTAGCTCCAGCATCTATCCCAGCATTTACCTTTAAACCTAATAATTCGTTGTTTTTTCCAATAGCAGCTGAAAAATGCATTCTAGCTGGATGTCTTTTGGTTGTAACTAACATATCTTCTTCTCTTTCATATATTAGTTGAATAGGTTTCTTCACTTTTTTGATAGCGCAGGCTAGCTGACAAGCTATTAAAGAAGGAAATTCTTCTTTACCCCCAAAGGCACCACCAACAGATGGTTGAATGATTCTTACAAGATCGTCAGCTGTTCCTAATGCTTGTATTACAGCATTCTTCACATAGTATGGACATTGTATAGAACCAGATAAAGTAACTTTTTCGCCTTCAAGATACCCTATAAAGCCTTGAGTTTCTATGTAAGCTTGTTCTTGATATCCTGTTTCATAGTCATATTCTATAACTCTATCAGCTTTAGCAAATATTGATTTACTTTCTCCCTTATCAAAATGATAATGAACAGCTGAATTAACCCAATCAAAAACTGGTTTTTTCTCTATATATTCAATTTTAATATTATCAACAATGTCTTTTACAATTGATTTATCTGGCCCACATACTAATAATATGGGTTCATGCAAATATGTTATTTCTTTTTCTGTAAAAACGGGCATATCTTCATAGATAATCTTAACAACATTTTTACCTGGAACATCTCTATGGTCTACTATAAAATATCCTTCTGGAATTGTTGGGTATTCTATATTCTTAATTTCCCCACACACTATGCTTGAACGTTTTGTTAAAGCGTGTTGCATATCGGGTAATTTTATATCTGCCACATATTTAGCTTGACCTGAGATTTTTTCATCTCCATCCGTCTTAAAAATTGATTTACTAATATCTTTCATAAATTCTACCTCCTTGAAATCATCATACAAAACACTTCAGTGAAACTCAATCTAAATTGCTTTATAGACTCTACATCATCAAATATGAATATTCTTTGTTAACGGAATCAATAATTATTGCAACTTCTTTCGAGACTGTTTTGTCTCCAATTGTATAATTAAATACATTCCCTAATTCATCGCGAACCTTAAATTGGTTTTCACTTAAAGGAAGGAATCCAATGTTAGTTGAATCAACAAAATCATGTTCCGTCCAGAATAATGTGATTTTATCCTTATAAGGTCGACCACTATGCGGACAGAAAGTACCACAGTTACCACATTCATTACACATACCATCAACATGAATAATTTGCTGTTTTTGGCCGAATAATTCCGATGCAATATTAATGCTTATATTAGCTCTATTCGGGCAGACATCTACACATATATCACAAACTTGATCACATGTTAAGCAACGTAATCCGTCAAGTTTTGCTTCCAATCTTTCTTCCAAAATACCTTTTTTATCATACAATATAGCCTGATTTTCAAGGACGATTGCTTTAACAAAATCATTACTTAATCCCAATTTACTTAAGATATCGATTGTAATCAGTTTCGCATCCGCAATAGCTTTAACAATTGTTTTAGCTCCTGCCTTACCATCCCCAGCTACATATACATTTTCTAATGAGGTTTCATTTTTATCATTGATTATTGGATAACCCCACTTATTTAGTGCGATATTATTTCTTTCATAGTCAGTTTTATCTACTTTGGTTCCAATAGCGTTAATAATGGAATCACATTCCATTTTAAATGTTTCTCCTGTTGACCTAGCTTTATTATTGATTAATTCATTTTTTACACAAGTCAAAGTTTTTCCATCAAATTCAACCGGTGATGTTAAGAACTTAATAACTACACCGTCTTTAGTAGCTAAGCTGAATTCTTCGTAAGTAGCTGGCATAACTTTTCTAATTCGACGATAAATCAATGTTACATGCTCAACACCTGACGTACGAATCGCACTTCTGGCGCAGTCCATTGATACATCACCGCCACCCACTACTACAACATGCTTCCCAAGATTCAATGATAAATTGCTTGCTTTAGATTTTTCTAAAAAGTCTAAAGCTTCATGAGTTAGCTCTCTACCTTTTGTTAATGGGTTAAATCCTTTTAACCAAGATCCAATCGCAATTATTACATAATCATAATCTTCTTTTAGCAGATTGACATTAAAATCGGCAGCTACGTTAAAATGGAAATTAACTCCGGCAGCTACTGCTAAATTATAATCTCTTTCAATCATTTGTGTTGGAATTCGGAATTCAGGAATTACATAAGTCACTAAACCCATCGGCTTATCACGTTTTTCAAAAACATCAACGTGTACACCATTGCGTCTCAAGAATAAGGCTGTTGCAGTTCCACCAACACCTGCCCCGATAACCGCTACTTTTTTTGCAGTTCTAAGGTTCTTGATTTCTGTTTCTTCTATAAAATCATCTTGAGCAGCCAAGACTGCTACTTTCTTGATATCACGGATAGATAGACTTTCATCATAATCTACTCTTGTACACACGCTTTGACACTGATGATCACAAATAGTACTGGTAATTGCCGGTGCTGCATTATCAATTAAAATCACATCAAATGCTTCTTTGTACTTCCCTTCGGAAACCAGTTTTAAATATTCGGGAATCTGTTGTTCTATCGGACACCCAACATCACTTGCATTACAAGGTGATTTAAAACAATCAAATAAAGGTAACTTAGAACCAGATTTTCTTGATCCGATTTCGCGAATATCTTTATGGTTATATTTATAACTATGTAGATTTTCAACAATTGTTGTAAGTTTATCAACACTTAATTTCTTGAATCCACCATTTAATAACGGTTCGCAAATTTCAGCCATTTGTTTGATTCTTTCATATCCACCCGGCTTAAGGATTGTCGTACACATTGTAATTGGACGAATCCCTGTTTCAAAAATAGTTTTGATATTTAAAGCATCAGCACCACCAGAATAAGATAATGGCATCTTACCAGCAAAGGCTTTTGTCAATTGTTGCGCTAAACTAATACTAAGTGGGAACAAAGCACGTCCTGACATATACATTTCCTCACCAGGAAGTTCTGAATTTTTAATTTGCACAGGAAAAGTATTTGTTAATTTCAATCCAAAAACCAATCCTTTTTCTTTTGCTAATTTCTGTAAATGTGTAAACATCGGGATGGCATCTTTCCATTGTAGGTCATCGTTGAAATGATGATCATCAAATGACAAATAGTCATACCCTAATTGATCAAGGAGTTTTCGAACATAATGATAACCTAATAGGGTCGGATTACACTTCACATAAGTATGCATCCCTTTTACAGTAACTAGATGTTCAACAATTGAATTAATTTCCTCAGGAGGGCATCCATGCATAGTTGATATTGTAATGCTTGGTGAAATAGCACCCTCAATATTTTTAATATCTTTGACAGTAACATTGTCAAAGATATCAATGTTTTCTAATAAGTATTGTTTACATTCATTCCAAATAGAAGTGTCGGATGCATCAATCATATTATTGATAAAAGAATCAATTTTCGGTGTTTTAATTCCTTCTAATGTGTATCCTACTGAGATATTGAAGATAAAATCTCTTAAATCAGAAATACCTAATTCCTTTGCCAATACATGGATTGCAAACCAAGCTTTGACATATTCATCACGAGCTTCTACAACTTTTAATTCTGTCGACCATTCAACATTATATCCCTCATCTTCAACGTTAATACATGGGCGCGGGACACATGCAGCTAATTCTTTACCATCCATAGTTTGCACTGTCTTTAATTCTATAAATCTAGCACCAGCTAAATAAGCAGCTATAATATTTTGAGCCAACTGAGAGTTAGGTCCGGCTGCCGGGCCTACTGGCGAGCTAATTTTATCGCCAAACAACTCTATCGTCTTCCCTGATTTATTTTTATAAAATTTATTTACATGAATCCCAAAAATCGATTGCTCATTTTGATATTCAGTTTTCATCCAATTAATTAGTTTACTAAATGGAATCGGTCTCATTTCTGCACTCATTTTTCTTCACCTACTCTATGATTGTTATTCGTTATAAAACGGTAAAATTTATTTTGAATTCTAATTCATCAAAACTAGTCTTTAAATTCAAGATCTTTACCTTCTTTATTAATTTTATTCCATAATTTTTTAGCTAGATTCTTTGATTCAATTGCTTTATTTTCTAATATCGTTGATGCTTTATAATTCTTAATTATTGTTTTACCATTTATAATAACATCTTGTGGTAACAGACCTGGGAACAACCCAAAGAATAGATGACCAAAGATATTAGATTTGTCAAGTGGCGTAAACTCGCTATAAGGAACAACAATTAAATCAGCTTTATATCCTTTTTTTATTTTCCCTAGTTTTATGTTTAATTGTTTATTAACAAAATCATAACTATTTGTTATCATTTTCTTAATACTATCAATTGATAATCCAACTGGATTTTTTGTGTTTAAATGTGCTGAATAATAGGCATTTAAATACTCAATTGGCATTGACTGGATTAATCCGTCATTACCAACCATCAAATTAATTCCTAATTCATCCATTAACCGCACATTAGGTAAACCTACTGCGTTATTCATGTTTGATGTTGTATTTATAGCTACATATGCATTTGTGTTCTTAATAATCTTTAATTCTTTTTCACTTGCATTAGTACAATGAACTAAAATACTGGAATCATTAATCAAATTAAAGCTATTAAGTCTTTCTATAACTGTTTTTCCATATTTTTTCATTGAGTCTTCTTCATCTTTGATACTTTCGGCCACATGAATATGTATTCCAGCCCCTGCGAGGTTTTTACTTACTTCACTAAGAGTGTTATCTGAAAGTGTAAAAGAGGCATGCAAGCCAAATAAACCGCTTGTAAACTCGGTTTTGTTATTCTTAATATAGTTAACATTTTCTTCTATTGCCTTATCAGAATCATAGCGATCACTTGTCTCAAAAGCTAATATGCTTCTCATTTTTAAATCGTCATTTAATGCTTTCTTTATTTGATTCAAAGAACCTATTATTTCATTTCCGGCGTGATGGTCAATAAGACAAGTTGATCCCTTTTTAATTTGTTCTAAGCCATACGTCAAAGCTGAATAATATACCATATCTAGATCAAGAAAATGGTCTAGTTTCCACCACATCTGTTTTAACACTTCTTTAAATGTTTTAGGATTAAATGGTATCGACATTCCTCTTGCAAAAGCTGAATATAGATGTGTATGTCCACAGATAAATCCAGGTAACACAAGTGCGTTTTCAAGATCTATACAAGACTCGTATTCGGCTTTGTTGAATTCTCTCATTGATCCAATTTTTATTATTTCTTTATCATAGATAATATATGCATTCTCATAATAATCATGATAATCATATATTCTAGCGTTTATCAATGCTTTCAAATTATCACCTCAAATTTTCTTTGCTTGTATATATTGAAAATTCATATTTTTAATGATGAATTTCCCTCTATTTATTGTATGAATTACTCTTCCTTTTCTACGCATTTTTCGATATACAGAGTAATCAGTTAATCCATGAAAATCATCTATTTCATTGTCCATTAAGTCATAAACGAAAAGATTTGCTAAAAATCCTTTTTTTATTTCTCCGCGGTCTTTTATTTTATATAGCTTAAAAATGTTTTTTGACATTTTATCGATAATCTTATCTTGAAAATGTTTATACATTAAATCAAATGAATATTCTATACCACCTATGCCTAAAGGTATTTGTTTCAATTGGAAATGGTTTTTGTCTTCTTCGAAGAAAGCACAGTGATCAGTACCGATAGAATAGACACTATCTATATTTTCTCGTAAAACAATCATTTCATCTCTACTTCTTAGAGGTGGGGCTAATGTATATAAATAGCCATTGTCTTCAAGAAGCTTATCTTTAGTTAGATTGAAATAATGCGGACAACTTTCTACAAAGAATCTTTTGTTTAAGATATCTGAATATTCTTCAATTAACTTCTTTAATGTATATCCAGAACTAAGATGAACCATATACAAATAGCCACCATATTCTCTAACGTATGATGCAAGTTTTAGAGCTTCCTTTGTTTCTGAAAGTGTTGGTCTAGAACGATTCAAATCTCTAAAAGTTAACTCATCATTTAATTCAATTAACTCATCATTTTCAATATGAGCTAATAATAAGAAGTTATATTTGTTAGATAATTTAAGTAATTTAATGATGTCTTCATCATATGTTCTTCTTCCTGAATCTGAATAAGTAGTAAACAATTTTAAAGATTTAATACCTAATTCTTTCATTTTTAGAACAAACTCTTCTAAATCACATTTAGGATTCTTAATTGTCGCATGGAAAAAATAATCAGCTACAGATTGATTAGCTTCTTCTAATCTTCTATAATAAGCTTTTTCTAAATCTTCAGGATTATCAACAGGATCTAAAAAATCTATTATTGTCGTAATCCCACCAAAAGCGGCTTGTATAGAGCCAGATAAAAAATCATCTCTCGAATATATTTTGCCTAGATTTAGATGAAAATGTACATGTGGATCAATTAATGCTGGCAGCACTAAAGAACCCGATACATTTACAGATTCTAAAGCATCGAAAATTTCGGGAGAAATCTTTACAATTTTTTCTCCTTTAATATAGACATTTGTTTGTTCGTAATCATTGTTTATGTAGACTCGACCATTAAGGATACTTAAGTCATACATACTATCACCCACCTATTATTTCATAGTTAGATATATTCAATTTATCAACTATTTCTTCTATTAAGTCTTCTCTTACTGTGATAATTAAGTTGATATCCTTTTTTATAGCTTTTTTTAATATCTTATAAAAACCGCTACCTTGTATTTCAAGTTTACCAATTTCATCAAAATAAAGAGGAGAAACTTTTTTCTTAAATAATTCTTTGTAGACTGCATTTACTTTCTTCATACCTTTTTGATATATCATGTAAGGGCCAATTTGTCCGCAGATGTTATTATCAAAGATATCACCATTTTGATGAAGATCCTTTTTGTAAAAAGTTTCATGTATCATAAATGGAAACTCTAGATTATCTGATAACCTCACTGCGCTATAACCAAATACATTCTTATCTATCATTATTTTTTGGGAGATGATTCCATCTCCTTTTTTGTGTGTCAAATAATGGTTCTTAATTCTAGTAGTTTTCGTTGAGTTAATCTTTCCAGTAATTATTTTTACCACAATATACACTCCTCATATGAGCATGACCTAATTTGTTATGAGAAATCGTCAAAATTTCAGAAGTAATAGAAATAGCTATTTCTTCAGGACTTCCACCACCTAAATCTAAACCTATTGGAGAATAAAAGTAACTTAAATCAATATCTTTTCCAAATTTATCATATGTTGAATCCAAATAACTATCTAGTTTTTCTGGAGAACATAACATTCCTAAGTATTTAGGTTGGATCTTAAGTTCTATTATTTTGTTTATAACATGATAATCATATTCATGACTAGGTGTACATACGATAATGAAACTACCTTGTTTTAACCCTGTTTCTTCAATGTAACTTACAAAAGGTTTATTGATTAAACAATCAGCATTTTTAAAGTTATCTATAACCGCTTTTCTTTCATCAATAACAGTTACGTGAAAATCCATAGTTTTTAAAACATTTACTAACGCTTGACCTACATGTCCAGCACCAAAAACATATATCGTTTCCTTTGGACCGATATATTCATAGAATAAAGTTACTTTACCGCCGCACACCATAGGTAATGTTTTTGAATCAGGAAGAACTTTCCCTTCATCTAAGAGATAATTTTCTAATAGATTTTCTCTATTTTTAATTAAATCCTTACATTTTTCTCTAGCATAATATTCTAAGGCGCCACCACCAACTGTTCCAAAAGCTTTATCAGTTTCTAGGTAAATCATTTTTTTACCCACTTCTACCGGGCCGCTTCCTTCTTTAGCGATTACAGTAACTAATATTAGAGTAATATTTTGTTTTCTGTACTTAGATATTTCGTCATAAATATTCATTTAGTGCTCCTTAAGCAAGTAACGTTAATGCAATAGCTATAGCAAGTGTTGCCAATGATATAACTGGGTTAATCTTTTTGAATAGTGATATTTTTGATTTCTTAACTATTGCTGTATCAATATACAGAATAGCTACTCCGATAGCCGCACTGATTAAAGCAAATACTAAAACGAATTGAATTGCTACTTGGAAAGAAAGAATATAATCAGATTGGAATCCATTAGATAGGTATTGAATACCATTATATGATAAATATAATAATCTCCAACCAATACTAGCTACTACAAATCCGGTTACTTTACTTCTTAAATTATCTTTATTAAGCATTGTAATGACTACTAACACCATTAATGATTCCATAATTATCGCTAACATAGGGTTAATGATTTTGAATGGAGATCCAAACGGTAGAAAGAAATTTACTGCTTTTATCGCTGCGGCGATAACGCCAATTGATAAAAGTGCTGTTTTTGAGTTCGTAACTTTGTAAGCTTTATATAATATATAAGATACTATAGGAAATAATACTGTACCTGAAATAAATATAGATACAGGTAAAGAGTGTAATAAATAACCAACACTAGCTTCGATTATTCCCCAGATTGCTCCAAAGAAAATTATTGCGGGTATATTTTGTTTTTTCATTTTATTTTCTCTCCTTTGCTTTTAAAGCTAATAATATTTTTTCTGGTGTAATTGGTAACGTTTTAAATCTTAAACCTAGAGCATTATACACAGCATTCGCTAAAGCTGCAGGTGGTGTATCAATACCTATTTCACCTACTGATTTAGCACCGAAAGGTCCACTTTTTTCATAACTATCTACAAAAACAGTAGTTAAATGATTGATGTCAACTCTTGTCGGAATTTTATACGTCATTAGACTATTTGATAGCAATGCGCCTTTTTTAGAATAGAGAACATTTTCAAACATTGCCATTCCCAATCCTTGTACTATAGCGCCATCAACTTGCCCTTCAGCTAATTTAGGATTAATTGTAGTACCACAGTCAACTACAGATACATAATCAACTATTTCAATTTCACCCGTAGCTTTATCAATATCAATTTCTATAAATCCCGCCATAAATGGTGGTGGAGATTTATGTCCTACATAACTTGATGTAACTGATAATTGTTTTTGTTTTTCTGAATAGGTGATTTGATTAGATAAATCAACCAAAGAGATGCTTTCATCTTTTTCGTTTGTAAATGTTATCCCATCAAATTCAACTTCTTCTGATTTTAAAATTCTTCTTGCTTCTTTAAGTACTGCATCTTTCATTTCGTTAGCCGCTTTAAACACAGCGTTTCCTGAAACATATGTTGTACTTGATGCGTAGGCACCACAGTCAAACGGTGTTAAGTCTGTATCTGATGAATAGATAATAACTTTATCTACTGTAGTCATTAATACTTCGGCAGCTATTTGAGATAAAACAGTATCACTACCTTGACCAATATCAGTAGCTCCAACTAATAAATTGTAAAAGCCCCCATCGTTTAATTTGATTGTTGCACTACCCATATCAATATATGGAATACCACTACCTTGCATAGCAATTGCCATACCTACTGATTTTACCTTATCTCCCATGTCTACATTAGGATACTTATTTTTCCAATCAATTAATTCCATACCTTTTTCGACACATTCTTCTAATTTACATGTTTCCATAATCATCGCTGTACCTGCGGTACCTTCGCCCATAATTTCAAAAATTGGTGACGTTTCATTTTCTTTCATCATATTTACTTGACGAAATTTGATAGGATCAATCCCCATTTTATGGCATAGAATATCAACAGCTGATTCTAAAGCAAAATTACCTTGAATAGCTCCGTATCCTCTATAAGCACCTGCTGGTGTATGGTTTGTATAAACTATATTGCCGTAGAATCTTACAGAATCTACTTTGTTGTATAACGGTAATACTTTTGATCCAACAACCATGAAAACTGTTAAAGCATGTTCTCCATAAGCTCCTGTGTCAGATAAGCAATGAAAATCAATAACTTTTAATATACCAGCTTTATTAGCACCTAGTGTTACTTCCATTTTCATAGGATGTCTAGAATATGATGACTCAAATACTTCTTTTCTTGTATAAACCATTTTTGCAGGTTTACCTGTCTTATAAGTTACATAAGATACAAGCATTTCACCATGAATTCCTTGTTTACCACCAAATGCGCCACCAACACGAGGTTTGATAACTCGAATTTTAGATAATGGAATACCTAACCCTTGAGAGATAATTCTTCTCATATGGTATGGTGTTTGTGTTGAATTATATATGACTAGTCTCTCTTGAAAATCCATTCTAGCATTAACGGTATGTGGTTCTAGCATTACATGAGCTTGCGCTTGTGTAAAGAATGTTTCCTTTATTACGTATTCACATTCACTAATTGATTTTTCAACATCACCAATATGCATGTGATAACTAGCAGCTATATTTCTCTTAGGTTCAAAACCAATTGGAAACATCTCATGGATCTCAGGTTCAGGATGAATTATAGATTTATTATCAATTGCTTTTTCAAAATCTAAAACAGGCTCTAAAATTTCATATTCAACTTTAATTAAAGATAATGCTTCTTCACAAATCCTTAAATCAGACCCAACAACAGCTAAAACTTCGTCTCCTACATATCTTACGTATTCATCTAAGACAAATTTATCATGAGGAGATGGTTCGGGATACCCTTGACCAGCTCTCGTAAAAGGAACTCTACTAAAATCTTTATGAGTTAATACCATTTCTATTCCTGGCAGTTTTTCAGCAACACTAGAATCAATCTTAACTATTCTTGCGTATGCATGAGGTGACCTTAATACTTTAACTATTAAAGAGTTTTTATCTGCTAAATCATCTGTGTAAGCAGGGCGTCCTTTAAGAATACCTAAACCATCTACAGAATGAGTAATATTATTTACAACTTTCATGATTTATCTCCTAAATACTTCATAATCGCTCTTTCTTGAGATATATATCCTGTACATCTACAAAGATTACCAACAAGATATTTTTTTACTTCTTTAATAGTAGG
>Ga0307991_1000148_pt1 | contig 53507 bp, 51 predicted proteins | sample EllFjometagen131_FD_203146 | JGI IMG/M metagenome (GOLD analysis project Ga0307991, IMG submission 203146) | Marine microbial communities from Ellis Fjord, Antarctic Ocean - #131 | ecosystem: Environmental > Aquatic > Marine > Unclassified | place: Southern Ocean | collected 2014-10-08
TCAGCAAAAAAACTTTAGCAGGCTAATCAACGGCCACGAAAATCAAGAAGTACATGAAAAACAGGCCATTTTATGGCTAGAAAATATTTACATCCGGCTAAAACTGGCTACTTTTCAACACCTTTTAAATAATAATGAAATAATTATTTTACCAAAATAGCCACATTATCGATAAGAAAATCACCGACTAAAATACCAATGAGACCAGCGAAACTCAACCTTGAACTCATATTCATATTGACAGATAAAGATCATTATTGTACCCCTGAACTGATAAGTACATCAAAAACACGTTATGGCTACCTTGAAAAATGGCCCTTTTGCTCGATTACTGCGCTAAGCTCAAATTATAATCCTCAAAATATGACATATATTCCTGCGGTTATAATTATCGCCTGCCTTGTACTCAAACAAAAATTCTAATTTTTCAAGACAACCTTATGTCGATTCTCTGATATCAATTGAATAACGAGTTATACTCTATGCTACGCGACCATCATGTCATACCACTAGCCATTAAGCCGGTAACCGGTCGCCACCTTCAGCGGCGGTTTACTAAAGTACCATGGAATATTTATCAGGATGATCCCGCCTGGGTCCCACCGTTAATCATAGACTTGAACCGCCAGCTTGATCCCCAAAACCCTTATTTCTCCCATGCCCGGGTTCAATCATGGATAGCTTTTCGTGGCACAAAGGCTGTTGGCAGGATAAGTGCCCAGATAGACCGCCTTCACTTGGAACATCACCATGACCAGTGTGGTTTTTTCGGCCTGTTGGAGGCAGAAGATCGGCAGGAAACATTTGCCGCGTTACTAAACACTGCTCAGACATGGCTGAAGGAACGGGGCATGAAGTCTATTATGGGCCCCTTCAATTTATCGATCAACCATGAATGCGGTCTGCTGACATCGGGGTTTGATACCCCGCCCTACATTATGATGGGCCATGCCAAACCCTATTACAGCCATAGAATAACTGAGCAGGGCTACACCCCGGTAAAGGAACTGCTGGCTTATATGGTCAAGACAAACTTCACCCCATCCCGGACCATGCTGGCAATAACCAAAAGAGTTAAAAAAAATATCCATATAAGACCTCTGAACCGTTCCCGTTTTGATGAAGAGTTGCAGACCATTGGCGATATTTTCAATGATGCCTGGTCCAACAACTGGGGATTCATTCCCCTGACCAAAGCTGAGCTGGAAGCCATGGGCAAAGATCTTAAACTGCTGGTGAACAAACAATTCATCCAAATTGCCGAGGTGGATGGAAAACCAGCCGCAATGATCATCGTACTGCCAAACATTAATGAAATAATTACTGATTTAAATGGCCACTTGTTTCCTTTGGGCTGGATGAAAATTCTATGGCGATTAAAGGTTAAACATCCTAAAACCGCCCGGGCCGCCCTCATGGGGATCAGGAAACAATACCAGCACCAACTGATCGGGGCCGCTCTCGCCTTCATGGTTATCGATGCAGCCCGGCATGCGGTAATAAAAAAAGGAGTAACGGATGTGGAGATGTCCTGGATCCTGGAAGACAACCTGGAAATGCGCAAGATTCTCGAAACGAATGGCAGCAAGATATCAAAACGGTATACTATCTACCGTAAAAAAATCTGAATTAGCATTGTGAACTTTGTTCCAGGCTTAAAGATGAATATTTCTTGCACGAAAAGGACAAACATAGATGACTAGACAGACCCGTAAATTTACGGCTATCATCCTTGCCGCTGATAGAGCTATCGGCGACCCGGTGGCCGAAGCAACCGGCGCTCCATGCAAATCACTGTCACCGGTAGGTGGCGTACCCATGGTTATACGCGTTATTGAAGCACTGGAAGCTTCCAGCGAGGTAGATTCCTGTATCCTCTGCGGCCCTTCCAGAGAAATAATAAGCCAATCACCGGAACTCAGCCAGGCCCTAACCAACAACAGCATCCGCTGGATACCGCAGCGGGAGACACCAAGCACCAGCACCTATGAAGCATTACAGCAGGTTGACCAACAAAAACCGGTTCTGGTAACCACTGCAGATCATGCTTTACTGACGCCGCAGATTGTTGATTATTTCTGTTCCCAGGCCCGCCAAACTGATTATGATTTGGCCGTTGGCCTGGCATCTTATGATATGCTTAGCAAGGCTTTCCCAAACTGCCGGCGTACGGTTACCAAACTTAAAGACGGTGGTTTCTGCTCCTGCAACCTGTTTGCCTTTTTGACCCCAAAAAGTTATTCCGCGGCCAATTTCTGGCGACAGGTTGAACAACAGCGAAAAAAACCTTTACGCATTGTCAGTGTCTGCGGCTGGATAACCGTACTTCGTTTTTTATTGGGGCAGTTAACTATGGAAGAGGGGTTACGGCGTATTTCCCGGCGGATGGAACTAAAGGCAGGAGCCATTATGATGGTCCAGCCGGAAGCCGCCGTTGATGTGGATACAGTGGGAGATTTAGCCTTGACCAACAACATTATTGCCAACCGAGGCGGCAATTCTTAAAAGCACCCTCAGCCCCCTATGGGCGGCCACACATCAATAAATAACAAATCTTTTGCAATGAGATGCCCCGGCATGGCCCTCGTTCATTTCGCCGATATCATTTAAACACCTGTCTGGCATGTTCCAGATCGGCGGGATAATCCACTTCAGCCCATAACAATCCAGCAACAGCACAAGTCCAAACCGGTTTACTCTGGGCCATTTCATTGATTACCGATAAATACCAACGTTTTCTGGCCGCCGGCTCCTTGAGCGCCTGTTCCATGGCCGCGCGAAACCATGCTGCCCCCTGTTCCCGAAAAAGGATCATTCCAATAGCTTCGGCATCAACTTCTTCAGCCGCCAGGATTTTCCCTATTTGCTGCAACCGCGTACCATCAAGCTGGACTTTCATATCATCAGCATCATATTCTTTTTTATGACTGATGGTAACCGTAACATCATGCTTCGGCGTTTTCAGCAGGCGTTCAGGAATAGCCGCTTCAAACAGAGTATCTCCATTAATCAGCAGAAAATCACCGGTTATTTTTTCCCTGACTTTCCAGCAACTGACCAAGTTGTCAGATGTAGCATACTCGGCATTAAGAAAAGTTTCAACATTCTGCGGACCGGAATAATGTTTGAGCAAGGATTCAACTTTGCCAGCACCATAACCAACCACTACTGTTATCTGCTCTACCCCGCAAATCGCAAGGGCATCCAGTTGCCGTTCGAGCAAAGTTTTATCGCCAATCGGCAAAAGGCATTTAGGCATTTCATTGGTCAACGGCAACAAGCGTTTTCCCTGACCAGCACTTAAAATAATCGCTTTCACTCTCTGATCTCCTTTTTTCAACTTGCAAAGAACTGCCCCGATTACCATGAAAACACTTCATTTCAATTTCAAGAATCATTTATGAAACGCGGGTGACATAGCATAATTAAACAACAAAAACAATCATCCACATTAACAATTAACGGGAGATGTCCTTTCCAGTCAAGTATTGCCATACAGACCCAAACCCTGTATAGTTTGACCTGAATAACAACATACTCCTCACATCTACCACAATTGACTAACCATGAAGATTATTGACCGTTACATAATCCAGGAAATCGGGAAACCCATGATTGTGGTCTGTCTGGTTCTGGTAAGCATTTTCGCCGGATACTGTGCCACCCGCTACCTGGCCGATGCCACTGCGGGACTGCTGTCAGCTAAAACAGTTTTCAGCCTAATACTGCTGAAAGTCGTTATCGCCCTGGAAGTTCTGCTGCCGACGACCATCTATCTTTCGGTAGTTGTCGGCCTTGGTCGTTTATATACGGATTTGGAGATGACAGCCCTTGAATCCTGTGGTGTGAAGCGCAGCAGAATTTATCGAAATGTTCTGTTGATTGCCACCATGGTCAGCCTGCTGGTGGCCAGTCTCTCACTGTTCATCAGACCGTGGGCGTACCGTACTGCCTACCAGTTGAAAAGCTTTGCAGAAAGCCACTTTCAGATAAAACGGATGGAACCGGCCGCCTTTTACGAACTTGAATCAGGGAAACGGGTTATTTTTGCCCAGCAGGTTAATCAACAAAGACAACGGGCACAACAGGTTTTCATCCGCACCAGATCAAAAGATAAACAACAAATTATCACGGCAAGGGAAGTTTCGCAGCAAAATGATCCCTTTGGCGACAACGATACTCTGGTTTTCCGAGATGGTACAATATTTGAGCTATCATCATCCGGTCAGGGAGATACAACCGTAGGGTTTAAACAATACACCCTTTCCCTCAGTCCTCCGGAAGCCACTCCCATAACTAAAATAAAAGCCTCATCGACCAGCAACCTGATGCACTCAGATAAGTCATTGGCAATCGCCGAACTTCAGTGGCGCTTTTCAACCCCGCTCACCGCCGTTATCCTGGCACTGTTGGGCATTCCACTCAGCCAGACCAGCCCCCGCCGGGGAAAATATGCGAAGGTGGTACTAGCAGTAGTCATTTACAGTATTTTTTACACCCTCAGTCTGGTAACTAAAACCTGGATTGGAGAACGGGTTATCAGCCCCTGGCCAGGAATCTGGGGAATTGAAGGGGCAATGGCCCTCTTGTTATTAATCACCACCATAAGTTTCTTTCAGAAGTGGCATCTCCCTAGAAGGGGCTGACATACTACGTTTATACCACTGAAAAACCATGAAAATAACCGACCGTTATACGATCAGAAATTTTTTGCAGGCATTCCTGCTGGTTACCACCATCCTGCTTTTCCTTTTCAGTTTCATCGAATTGATGGGACAATTAAAGGACATCGGCACTGGTCACTACCAGTTGGGTGATGCCTTTCGTTATGTTATCCTGACCACCCCTAAACGCTGGCTTGATCTTCTCCCGGTCGCCACCCTGCTGGGCAGCACCATCGGCCTGGGACTCCTTGCTGACCATAATGAACTTTTAGCCTTGCAGACCGCTGGTCTCAGACCCTGGAGAATATGTCTGCCGGTACTAGTTATCGGGATTCTTTTTATGATGATTGCAGGTATTTGTGCTGAATTTATTATTCCACCGTTGGAACAACAGGCTAGAACCCAGCGATTACTGGCGCTTTCCGACACCGGCATGATTATGACTAAAGATGAATTCTGGATTCGGCAGGGAAATAACCTCATTCGGATAGAAAAACCATCAACACTGGATACTATGGCCGGCATGGATATCTACGAATGCGACCAGCAGGGACAGTTAAAAACATACCTGCACAGTCCCAAGGCTGATATTATTGATAAACAAATATGGCGATTACAGAATGTTGAAAAAAGAGAATTCACTAAAGACGGCATAAGCAGAAAAACCATCACCGAACTGACATTGGACCTTTCCCTCAATGCCAAGCAGCTCGGAATCCTTAATTTGCCACCGGAAAGTCTGTCACCGACAAATCTTTATCATTATGTAAAAATCCTGCAACAGAGAGGACAAAATGCTGATCATTACATTATGGCCCTGTGGCAAAAGTTAAGCGCTCCATTAACCACCGGGGCCATGCTATTGCTCTCTCTGCCCCTGATTTTCGGGCCGATCCGTGACACATCAGCCGGGCTGCTGATCACCATCGCTGTCCTGGTTGGTATTTTTGCCTACCTTTTCAATAACATCATCGGTGATCTTGGCTTAATGTTCAACTTTTCCCCGGCAGTAACTGTACTCATGCCCATCGCACTCATTCTGGGGATCAGTGCCTGGATGGCCAAAAAAAGATCATGGTAATAGAGGCTGCCAGCTGCCACGCTCAAAAAATTTATTTTCACTGAGCGAATAACGACACCGTTTGAACTTTATCTGCCAACCTTGATCGCTACGAGCAATATGGTAAAGATTATATTCTGACCGTCGATCGGGAGTTCTGCCGATGGCCGATGCCGAAGGCACCCCGACTACAGGGATACGACCAGCCGGCGTTTCCAGAAATGAGCAGGAAGCAATATGGGCATGGCCATGCAATACCAGTTCGGCTCCCTGGCGCTGCAGCAGCTTACAAAAAGCCCGGTAATCCGTCAGCCTTTTACGCCAGTTGATGACACCGGGAACCGGGGGATGATGGATTAAAATCACCCTGCATTGCTGCCGCGAACCATATTTGTTCAGGAGCACTTCCAAATGCTGCAATTGGGTTTTACCAAGGGTCCCGGTAGCCAGAAGAGGCAGGCAGGGGTGGGCGGTGGTCAATCCGATGAGAACCACATCTCCCCTTTCACGGATGAAAGGAAATGAAATTTTCGGCTCTTCCCCGAGTGAATGGACACTATCGCCAACCAGGTAGGATCTCCATAAATTCTGGCCATTCTCCCAGGCGGAGGTCACATAGGCATCATGATTGCCGGGAATGACCGTCACCTGCTCCGGCGGCCCCAGTAAACGCAGAAATTCCGCTGCCCGACGGTATTCATCCGGCAGTCCCAGATGGGTTAAATCTCCGGTCACCGTGATATGATCAGGATGCTGTGATTTCAAATCTTTAATCAGAGCCGAGACAACCTTATCGCTATGTTCATGCCGGCGGCGCCAACGCCATGAGAGATAACCGTACAATCGTTTATTGAGAAAATCAGTCAGCCGGCTGTCGGTTGGTGAAAAAAAATGAGGATCAGATAAATGGGCCAGGATTAAGGGATGAAATTTCCCGACCTCAGTTACCATGTCTGCAGGGAGCTCTTCACGACGACATTCTTCATGCTTTACAACAATCATAAAAATCTATATAAAACAGAGTGATTTTTTTTGCAATGATTGTCAGCCGACAACCTGGATAAGATTATTCTGTATCAACCTTCAGACAGGAAAACCTTCATGTCAACCAGCGTCTATATATTCAATGAGAGTCCGGTAAAACTTTGGGGGTTAACCTCCCGAGAACGCCTTGAACGAGTTTTAGCCAAAGCCGGGATACATGATTTCATTTCTGATCCAAATCAGGCAACAACGGATAACATCTTGCTGCTCCGCGCTGACTATCTCTACGATGATCGGGTAATTCAGAACCTGCTGGAATCACCTGACACTCTCCTGCTGACTGCAAAGGAAGGCCGCAAAATTCCGGTCGCCGCCCAAATCAAGACTGACTTGGCTTCACCTGTCTTTGATTATCTTAACGATGGCAAGCAGGATGAAGCCCTGAAGTCTCTGCGCACGGTTACCCCTCAAACTCTGACACCGGCATACCAGCAGCGGCTGCGAAAATTCGACCCGCCCTTTGTATTACCCATCACGGAACAATATCGTCATAAGTTGGAAAAACATCTTTTTTCCTGGTCATATAAAGGAATAACCGATCTGGTTACCAAATGGTGCTGGCCATTTCCCGCCCGGCTGGCGGTGGGGGTCTGCGTTCGTCGCGACTGGAAACCCAACCAGGTAACCCTGGTAGGCCTGGGGCTGGTCATTCTGGCTGGTATTTTATTCTATTCTGGTTTCTATGCCCTGGGCCTGATGGCTGGCTGGATGATGACTTTTCTTGACACGGTGGACGGAAAACTTGCCCGGGTCACCGTTACTTCCAGCAAATTCGGCCATATTTTTGATCATGCCATTGATCTCATTCATCCACCTTTCTGGTATGTCGTCTGGGGATTGGGCCTGGCAAACAGTTCCCCTGCCCTGTCACTAACCCATTTGCCGCTGATTTTATGGCTGATAGTCGGCGCCTACCTGACCGGACGGCTGGTTGAAGCCATCTTCACCAGCATGCTGGGACGTTTTGGCATTTTCTCCTGGCATCCCACCGATTCATATTTTCGCCTGATTACCGGACGTCGCAACCCAAACCTTATTTTGTTAACCATCAGCACCCTGTTCGGCCGCCCTGACCTGGGCTTGCTGGCAGTAGCCTTTTGGACGGTTGTTACCAGCTTATTTATGCTTGTACGATTGGGAATGGCAATCAAGACCCGTTTCACCAGTGGCCCCTTGACCCCATGGTTAAGCAAAATTGATCCGGAAGAAAAACCAAAATCACTGGCAGTACGATTATTCACCCGACCACCGACTATACTTCCGGATGGAAGCCAAGGCTAATGGCACCTACCAGTTTATCCGACACAAAAACTTATAATCAACAACACCTGCAATGGAATCCTGGCAACCTGGAAGAATCAGCTATCGGGGTGTTGAGCAACCCTTTAAGCGGGGGAAATAAACGCGGCCTCAATTCCATCAAAAAACTATTGGCAGACCGACCTGAAGTACTGCATTATGAAGCCAGGAATCCTGCCGAGGTTGACAATGTCCTGCTAACTTTTGGCAAAGCGGGAATTAAACTTCTGGTTATCAATGGCGGCGACGGCACTATTCAGGCAGTTCTGACCTCCATCTTCAACCGGAAGCCTTTTGGTAATATTCCCCTGCTGGCAATCCTCAAAGCCGGGACCACGAGCATGACCGCCGGCGATATCGGCCTGCCCGGACGGGGAAGCAAGGCATTGTCACAGCTTTTGTACCAGATGGACAAGAACCAAACAATCCAGGTCGTCCAGCGGCCGATCATGGAAGTAAAACATGATAATGTGATTTCACGGTACGGCATGTTTTTCGGAGCTGCCGTCATTCCCCAGGGGATTGAGTTTTTCCACCAGCGGGTTAATCGCCCCGGACTTCGTGGAGAGCTTGGACCTGGGCTGGTCATGGTTCGTTTTCTCCTGGCCATACTGGGATTCCAGCGCCAGAAAATCCTCCGACCGATTCCTATGGCCATCCAGGTAAATCAGCAGCATGATACCACTAAAAATGATTACCTGATCGTTCTTGCCAGCAGCCTTGAACGGCTTTTCCTCGGGTTGCACCCCTACTGGGGTGAAGAAGACGCCCCCTTGCATTTCACCAGCGTCACCAGTAAGGCACGGCATTTACTGCGCACTATGTTCCAACTAACCCGTGGCCGTCGCCCCCGTTACACCACCCCAGAACACGGGTACCAGAGTCATAATGCAAAACAGATAAAAATATTTTGCGCCAGCCCCTACACCCTCGATGGCCAGATATACCATCCAGCCGACGACAAGTTTCCGATTATTATTCGCCATGGAGGGACGCTATCCTTTGTCCAGTTGCAAACATGAATATTCCCACGGCATTATTATCGTTCATTCGAAAGCAAACCACCATGATGGTCGATCCGGCAACCAATATCCTGGTCGAAAAGTTGCAGCAACAGTTTGGCAATTCCCTGCAGGCCATCCTGTTTTACGGATCCTGCCAACGAAGCGGTGATTATCATAGTGGTATTCTTGATCTCTATGTTCTGGTGGACAGCTACCATAATGCTTATGAAAAAGGCTATTTGGCCTGGCTAAACAAACTGCTGCCACCCAATGTTTTTTATCTGGAGGCAACCACAGGTAATCAGCCAATTCGAGCCAAATACGCTGTCCTGACCCTGCATGATTTTATCCGGGGGACTTCAAAACACTGGTTTCATTCCTATCTCTGGGGCAGGTTTGCTCAACCCCTCGGCATACTGTTTCATCGCTCTGTAGAAATTCTCCAGCTGATCAATAAGGCCAGTGCCCAGTCGGCCATCACTTTTCTCTCCCGGGTCATCCCCACCCTGCCGCCGACCTTCACCACCAAGGAACTCTGGCATCAGGCTTTCACCCTCAGCTATGGGGCTGAATTACGTCCTGAACGCCCTGGCTACGCAACAAACCTTCACACTGTAGCTGAAAATTATTATAACCAACTGACCTGCCTGACACTTCCAGCTTTGCCTTTCAAAATCAATTGCAGTGACACTGAACCAACCATCTGCCGTACCTTGATTTCCGAATTCAGCCGGCGCCGCTGCCGACAGGCATGGAAACTCCGGAAGATTCAGGGGAAAATACTATCCATCCTGAGACTACTCAAGGCGCTTCTAACTTTTCACGGCGGCATCCGTTATATTCGCTGGAAAGTTGAAAGACACGCAGGCATCGAATTCCAAAAGCCGGCAGATGGAAAACCGGAAACATTTTTCCAGCTCTGCAAATCCTTCTGGCAGGCCTATCGACAGGGAGGATTTCGTTGAAGCTTCTTTTCCTGTTCATTTCCGGTTTACTCCTGATCTATACCAATCCGGCCATCGGGCAGGAAATCTCAACCCCCAGTCTTGATCCTAACCTTGTCACCTGGAAATCCCTGACCTTTACATCAAAATCATTCTTTGGCACCACCAAGGCCGAAATAGAAATCAACACCCCTCAGCAACCCACCTTACCTGAGCAATGTAACACCCCTTCAAACCAGACACAGGAAACTGACATCACCCTAACTGATAAGTCTTGTCTTTCAGTATCCACAACCATAAAGCCTCTTTTCTCAGCCAACCGTTTTCACCAGACAAAAGTATGGTTTTCCCCCGAAAATGGTATGGCAATCAGGCGGTTGAGGCTGCTGCGGGGAAAAAAAGATTATCTGAAAGATTATGTATTCACCCCTTCCGGAGTCTGTCGCTACCGGAAAAAACCTGCTGATTCAGAGGAAGAAATGGCTACACCAAAGCTCTGGAGCGATACAGAGAAAACATTCTACTCCCTTCCCGGCAATATCTCAGTAACTACCATCATTTCAGAACCGTCACTAATATTATATTATCTTTCGGCAAAGACACTAAAGTCAGGCACACAGCCAGAGGAAATCTGTGTTTTTAATAAAAAACAATATCATATGGTAAAGTTAATCAAAGGAACACCAATCCAGATCCAGGTTGAGTATACAGAACAACGGGATGGTCAAAACAAACTGGTGAAAAAGGGGGAAATGGAACTGACCAGCTACCGGCTCATAAGCCGGCCAGTGAAGGATAACGATGGAACATCTGCAGAAAAATTCTCTTTTATGGGATTAGCAGGTGATATTACCATTTATTTCAATGAAGAATCACGTGTTCCCATCCGCATAGATGGCGATATTCCGCTCATCGGCCAAGTCCATTTCAATCTGCGACAAGTTATGAAGGATGATCGGGGGTAATCCTAAAAACATGATCACCCAGTTTTTCAATATCCAGTTTCTGCTGACAACCCAGAATTGACTGCAATTGTTTGATTTTTTTACACAACGCCTCGATTGAAAGCCCTGGATAGCGATAACGTTGAAATTCCGACCGATATTTGGAATTGGGCTGAAATGATTTGATAGTTTTAGCCAGTCGGCGTCTTGCCACCTTGGAGCAACCCATAAACCTCTCAAAAGATGAAGGTAAAGGATTGTTGACAGATTCCTGAATAATTTTTTCCAACACCTCGACAATCCTCTGGCTGGCCAGCAAACCATCCTGTGAAGCCAGACAGCCTGCCATCAGCTCCCGACGTTCCCGGCCACCGGCAGCCCCCGTTTCTCCAACCAATATGCTGCTGATTGTTTGCTTGAGGCCAGTAAAATCAGAACACTGGTGACTTAAAGCATTAGGAAGCCGGTAAAAACCGTTATCATACCCGGGATCACCCTTTTCCTGGTAACTCAGAGCAGGAACCCGCATGATATATGCTTCAACCCCGGTGGTACAACCATTATGAATCACCGCCCGGGAGGCCAGCAACCAGGGAATGACATTTCCTTCATTAACAACCTTCACCCGCTGACAATCGACAGCCAAACGATGATAGACAGCTGGATTTTCAACCGGGTGGGGGCGGACAATAATCGTCAGTTCGGGGAATACCTGTTCCAACCGGGGAATCATGTCTTGAAAACTTTCAAACACCGCCTGTTTATGATCCCGCAGCCCCTCGGCAAAATAACGCTCCATCCCCACTGCCGCCCGGCCGTAACATGGTTTTTCTCCAGGATTCTTCACCGGTTGAAAAAGATTCTGATCAGGATAAAAGGCATTAACAAAACTGAAGTTGGTATTGATGAGCAGAAAATCGCCATATTTCTGCCGCAACTGCTCGGCTTCTCCGGCAAAAAAAGGCTGCATCTCCGGCCGCAGCATATCACCACGAGGGTTGCCGGTCAGATGGATAGGCATACCAGATGGCAGGAAAGGGTATTGCCGCCACAGCTCAGCATTTTCTTCACCCCAGGCGAACAGGTAGGAAACATAGGTAATCGCTTCGGGGGAAAGACGGCGGCTAAAATAGGTTTTAGCAGGGGGATGAATCAGGGCCTCTTCATCCCAGCAAGCGATTATATGCCCCAGTTGGCACATGATCCGAAACATTTTCAGGCTACGGGCGGTCATGCTTTTTGCCAAGTAAATACTGGGAGGAAAAGCAGCAATGCGAAAACTAATTTCCAAGCGGGAGCCGATAATAACGGAAAATCCATGCCGGGCGGCAATGCAGGCAAGCAACAGCTTGGCATCAAGTTCACGGACCTGGTTCTCGACCGGGATAATGAGAGAGCGATTCATGACATCGCAAAACCGGGAAAGTTAATCACCCTGTTTATCCGGGAAAACACCCTGCTGTAAAATAAACTCAGCATATTTAAAATCCAGTTCCGTATCAATATTGACCAGCAGATCGTCAATGACCACATAGGAGGTTTTATCGCCCTTAATACTTTTTTTATCAACCAGGCATTCCCGGCTGATGGCATAAGCCACCCCGTTGCGATGATAAACAGGGACCAGCTGCTGCCGGGCAATAATAGCCGCCCCGGCAGGATCATAATAATCCAAACGATCACCATTAAGAACCAGCTGTTTAAGGGGATGGGCCTTGGAATCAGTTTCACTCACGGTCCAGACCGCATCATACTCCCCTTCAATCAGACGTTTCACGGTTTCCGTGACCTGGATAGGACGACGGAATGGTGACGTGGGCTGCAGCATGACCACAATATCATAACGACAGTGATCCATTTCTTCACAAGCCAGCAAAGCATGATACAGCACATCCCAGTCAGCAACACGGTCACCGGAAAGGGTTTCAGGGCGCATAAACGGTGCCCCAAGCCCATTTGCCACCGCAGCGGCGACAATATCAGGATGATCAGTGGAAACCACCGCCCGATCAACATAGTCAAGCTTTTGCACCACCTGGCCGACCAAACCCACCAGCGGCACCCCACCAAGGGGCCGCTGGTTTTTGAGTTTAATCCCCTTGCTGCCGCCCCTGGCCGGCACCACCACCAGGATTTTACGACCATCAATCATGCCAACCTCTTAAAAGGGCAGTTTTCAACAGGATTCAAGCTGCCTTCAGTTATCCCCTAACATCCGTTTATTCCCCCAGCAGACTGACAACTTCAGAAAACGGGAAAACATCATCAACCGGAATAAATTTACATCGGTTTTCCTCGGCAGAAATACGGTCAGATTCACCATCGCCGACAACCATAACGCTGCAGCTTTCAACCTTTTCCCGATCGATAATTCCAGCCAAAGTCTCGGACTTTTTCTGGGGATAACCAAAAACATCAACAAAATAATCAGTCCAGCCGAGAAAGGCTATGATTTCCTTCAGGGCGCCTTCAGGCGTGGTTGAACTGACATAGAGTATGACCCTGGGAAAAAGAGAGGCAAGCGCCTCTTCGGCGCCGGGAATCTGCGGACAATGCTTGGCACCGTCCAGGACAAGGCTGTTATAGGCTTGCGCAAGGATTTTTACATCCAATGGGTTTTGGTCCAGTTGCCGGCGTTTACGCCTGGCAACTATCTCCGCAAGAATATCATACCGGCTGGCTTCAAAAATTTCCCCCAGAACGGACTGGACAATATTTTCAGATTGCAGGTCATGAGGAAAAAGCTTGAAAAAAGCTTTATACTTCAAGCGATTGGAATCAATCAGGGTACCATCAAAATCAAGGACGATGACTTTAATGGTTTCATGAAGAATCAAACAGCACCCCATTGTATCAATGTCGTAACTTTTTCTGGAATTCCAGGAGATTTCCTCAGCGATTATTCTTTTTTTCCCTGGATAACATGCCAGTTAGGAATAACCGTTTTCCTGGCCTCCCGGGACAACCGGGCAATACGCTCATCCTCATAAAAAGAATCATTATTATAATGAGTCGTGGATACCTCTTCAAATATGGCCCCGTCAAGGGTGTGAAACTTGTGCCATTCCCCAGGTTTCACCAGAATGGTATCACCCGGCTCCGCCTTAATCCGCCTACCACCAAGTTCAACTTCCAGATCACCGCAGAGCAACTGGAAGGTTTCCTCTTTTTTCTCATGATAATGATAAGGATGTTTCTGCCGGGGAAGCATGATCACCAGCTTTTTGCAGTACTGGCGATTAATACAGTCAATGATCACCGCACCAAACTCCCGAAACCGTTCCAGGCCGTAATGGTGAGATATTTCAATGGAACTGTCCCGACCGATGTGAATGCGCGCCTGGTTAAGCATCCCCTTGACCTGGAGCATAAGCCGATAAATAATCTCTCGATCCGGCAATGATGAATTAACAACTTCCAGGTGTAACGGCTGCTTGGCGGCATAATCAGCATCAGCTTCCATCCCCCCAACCCAGTCACCGCTGGCCAGTTGACCTTCCTGAATAGGCATGGCAAAAAAGACCTTATCCCGGGTAATTTTTTCGCCCTTTTTGATGGCATTCCGGGCATACACTCCCCGCATCAAAGACCGCAATGAAACCAGTTCCGACGGGGTTGCCGGGCTGCGATGTTCCCCACCGCAGGCTAGCACAGCCTCCTTATAAGCCGACAACCAACTGGCAACCTGGACTGGGTTTGATGAATAAGCATTAAGAGAATACTGGTCTGTATTTATGCCAACATGACGTTCAAACAAGCGAGCACCAAGTGCATAAGCCAAACGCACGGGAATATAATTATCTGGATCTTCATGGGTGGAAAAACCGATGGGCAGCTGGGGAAACCTTTCTTTCAAAAGCCTGATCTGGTTGAGTTCCAGTTTTTCCAATGGCGTCGGATAAAGCGCCACACAGTGCATAAGAGCAAAGTGAACATTGTTGATTTCAAAAAAACTGACCAAACGATCAATTTTATCCATACTCAGGCCGGCCGTAGAGGCCACCACCGGCCGGTTAGCTGTGGCAATCTTTTCCAGCAACGGCCAATCAGCCGCCGAGCAGCTGGCTACCTTGATTATTTTAATCCCCAGTTCATGAATGACATCCACCGACTCTTCATCAAAGGGCGTACACATGGTATACATCCCGCTGGCAGTCACAGCTGCCAGCAGCTGCTGATAATCTTTCTTGCTCAGGGCAGTACCCATAAAACGTGGAATGTGCTTCACATCCTGCCGTTCTTTGAATTCTGGATGAATAAAGGTATCCAACTGACGGAACTGGAATTTAAAAGCACCGCGAACCCCGGCAGCGGCATTAACCTTTCCTATTTCCTTGATGATCCGCAATCCATGTTTCACATCACCCTGGTGATTATTCGCCAAGTCATAGGTAAATAAATTATTAAAATCAAAAGTCTTTTTCACTCTTCCCTCACTCGTTTAAATTAATTCCAGGGCTCCAGGGCAATAGCCAGCCTCATAGTTTATCCGCACTGATCGCTGTTGCTGACTGGAAAGGTGAGCAGCAGCCACAACCAACATAGTATTCAAACCTTCAGCCAAGCCAATAGGAGATTGTTCCGTGGAACCACCAGCAAGAATTTCTCCCAGATGATCAATTTCACCCAGGAAATCATCCGGTCTGGTTTTAACAAAAAGCTCTTCAATAATTTCATTATCTTCGCCAGCATAGTGAATCACATCATGGGTACTGTCAGCATTGACCTGCCATTCAATAAACCCCGTTGTTCCCTGGATCCGCAACTTTTTTTCCGGCGGTTCAGTAACAACATCCTGAATAATTGACCCGACCAGTCCAGCCTCTGTTTTCACATTGACCTGGAACAAGCGATCATAGTTTACCAACCCATCATCTACCATATCCAACATTGCTGAGACTTCTATAATTTTCCCCATCCCGGTCAAACTGGCAAAATGCTGCCAGATATTCGTCGCGTGGGAATGTTCCCCACCGGCACCACCACCCCGGGTTGCAAATCCAAGGTAAGAATCCTGGGGACCGTTGAGCCATGGATGTGCCTTAAAAATACCTCCCCAAAATTCCCGAAACCCGGCACTGATGGTCAGCGGCTGGCCAACCAACCCGCCGGCAAGTAGTTCTGCTGCCCGTCGGCTATGGGAAGTCAGAGTATGATTATAGCCTACGGCTACAAAACAACCGGTTTTTTCCTGCAGGACAACCAGCTCCCGGGCATTTTCCAATCCGGGAGTGCATACCGGTTTCTCGATCAATAAGACCTTTGGTGGCCTGGTTTCCAGAACCTTTGTGGCAATGGCCATATGGGTATCCGGCGGCGTTCCCACGATCACCAGTTCAAAATCCTCTGTCTCCACCATCTCCGGAGCTGCCAACCTGATATTGTCATCCCAGACACCATAACGAGAAGGGTAAATATCATTTCGGGTTCTCTCAAGCGCCGCGGGATCAAGATCACAAATAGTAACATTCCACCCTTTTGAAGAACATCCATGAGCCAGATGGTTACCAATCGATCCAGCCCCTAATATTTTAACCTTGTACATTTCCTGTTCACCTGTATCATCTAATGCTAGTAATTTTTTCCTAAAAGACAACCGTAAGAGGCCTGAAATATTTTTAAAGCACATTTACCCCCAAAGAAACCAAACTCATACCTAAGTTAAGCGATTAGCAGTTAGCTACCAGCGTTTAGCTTTAAAAAAACCAAGACATTACGTTCATGAACAATAAGACCTGATGGGTGACAGTTTGTAATAGTAAAAATCCTGTAATCATTAAACTAATAGCTAACGGCTAAAAACTAACCGCTAAATTCAGGTCATATAGACACCAAGGAACACACTGTCAAGCTGTAATTCTGGCTTCAGCCTGGGCATCTGCAGACTGAATACACCATTACCCTCATTTTTTCAACCAGACCCATTAACCAGCTGGAATTCTGATATAAGGTCTTATATTTTGTCAACTGAAGTTACTTCAATTGGACATCCTGCAAAAGTTTCCTTATATCGGAATTCTAGTGTCAACCAGGCATTCCCCCTTTATTTCTCCCATGCAGGCGAGGCAACGACCAAAATCAAGCAATCTTCCTGACCGGTATTCAAAAGACTATGTGGTGAACCGGCAGGGATCCACATAGCATCCCCAGGAACCACCGCCCTTGTTTCATTTCCGACGGTCATTCTTCCCTCACCGCTCATAATAAAATAAATTTCGTAACTATTCAGTACCTCTTTCCAAACTGTCTCGATTGGGGTCAGTGCTTGATGAGCGGCGGCAAGAAATCACCTTAAAACATCAGAATCCTGCCCCGCCGGTTGTCAAGCTTTGACCCCGTCAGAGAAAGCGAAGCAAAGTTCGGTAGTTTTCACGCTAAATTAACTGCCAAAACTGCTACCTGAATAGTTACTAAATTTCTTCCATGGGATCCACATGGATTTCAATCTCTTTGCTTTTTTCCAGCTTTACTCAGGCCAGAAAACCGATTTCTTCCAATACCCGGCGATCCAGTACCATTTGGGCGACAGCCCCACCATGGGCCCGATAGGTGGTAGCCAGCACCTCTTTATCATTTAGATTTCTGACGATCATACATGCTCCTTCCTTTATTTTCTCTGACTGAGGGCTTTCCTTTCAGCCTGAAGTTCATGGAGAAGCTGCTTCAATGTCCAGGTCTCAGAAACAGGGGTTATGGTAGCCCAGAGGGTTGCCTGCTTGCGGGCCTTACGGTTTAAAGTCATAAGGCGGTGAATTTCATTCTCCGTCATCCCACTAAGAATTACAGCTCGCGGCAAATCAGAAGACTCCCCCCAACCGCTTTGATCCGGCAACAGTAATAAATCAGCCAGCATCGTATTCTCTTGTTCAGCGGTAAACCATACCAACGGTGCATCCTGTAAACCTGCCTGATTAATCAGCACCTTGAATTTAACCTGGGCGGTTGGGGAAAAGCCGCCCAGCAGTATTTTTCGCGCCCCATACAATGCCTCATTGGAACGGGACATTTTTTTAAATTTTGCTTCTGCCATCAGGAAACCTTTCAAAGTAGTAGTAATCCTGAAACTGCCATTTCCAGATCAATGATTTTCAATTGCCCCTATCAAGAAGCGGCAGCCTATAACAGCTTTTCGGCACCAGAATACACTTCTTCAACTTTCAGTACCACCGCAGCATGACCAGGATGCTTGCTGGGATTCCATTTTTTCATGTCCTCAAAGATGGAGCCTTCCTTATGATACTCAATTGATCCCTTAACCTGGTATGACTTGCCTTCACTGGTAATAAAGAGCATGGACCCCTTACTTCCTGAAAAAATATTTTTTCGCGTTTTGTCAAAAAAATTATCCGCGACCACCAACATCTCTTCACCATGCCTTGCCACACAAGTAACATAAATAACATTAGGCGTGCCATCCTCACCCACGGTAGAAAAAATAACCGGCCCCTCTTTTTCATCCCATGCTTTGGATACTGTTTCCGGTAATACCACCATTACATTCCTCCTTCATAATATTTTGTTAACAGTTAAAAATTCTACTTAGTGTCCATCCGGAAACACCAGTTTCCGGGATGGAAATTACTTAAATCACTCTTCCAATACTCTATTCTGGGCAATCATCGACATAACGATGTGCAGTCCACATTTTGACAGTTCGATCCAAATTTATGACAGTTTTTTATTATTTCTAATACTTACAAACCCTAAAAAAAACTGGAGATAAATGAATTGCAAAATTTTTTATCAGTATATTTTCTATAATGCACCCTACCCTTTTGAATTGTAAATAAATATTACCATTTTTTTATCTCAAGTTACAGAGAATTCTCAAATAAATTCCCCTGATTCATCGGCATAGCCACAGACAACTAATTGCTGGTTTTGGAAGCAGCTAAGCTTATCCACATTCACATCAACACCACAGCCAGTCTAGCAACATGATCATAGTCATGCTAAAAATTCCCGGGAAAATGAAAAATCCCGCACTGTATGGTGCTACTATAAGCCAACTCCCCTTATGTGGAAATTGTTGCCTGCAAACTGGTCAGCATATTCAATAAACCCTTATGGGTGGAATCACGCGAAATCTACACTACCGTCAACATTGGCATCAGCGTCTATCCGGATGATGGACAGACAGTTGACCATATTATGCAGTACGCCGATATGGCCATGTACCATGCCAAGGAAAATGGTCGTAATACCTACCGGTTCTTTTCCAACGAAATGTGTCAAGCTTCAGAAGAACGGATGCTTATTGCCGGACATTTAAGGCATGCCCTTGATAATGATGAGTTGTCGCTGGCTTTTCAGCCCAAGATAGATATCATCAACAACAGAATTGTTGGAGCAGAAGCACTGTTACGCTGGAACAATCCTGTATTAGGCAATATTCCTACAAATAAGTTCATTCCACTGGCTGAGGAAATGGGATTTATTGAAAAAATAGGGACTTGGGTTCTGGAAGCTTCATGCAGGGAGGCCAGGAAATGGCAGAAACTTTCTGTCAAAAAATTACATGTTGCGGTAAATATCTCCCCTCAGCAGTTTCGTGCCGGCACCCTATTAGATGCTGTAGATCAGGCCCTGAAGTCCAGCGGATTGCCTCCTGAATGGTTGGAATTGGAAATAACAGAAAGCCTACTTTTGCAAGATACTCATAAACCAATTGAAACCCTCAACACACTCCATCAAAGAAATATTTGTCTGGCGTTGGATGATTTTGGAACAGGATATTCTTCTTTGAGTTATCTCAAACAATTTCCATTACAGGTATTGAAAATAGATAGAAGTTTTATTCACGATCTGGTGGACAATAAAAATGATAGGACTTTGATTAAAGCAATCATTGCCATGGCTTACAGTCTGAATCTTGAAATCGTGACAGAAGGAGTCGAAAACAAACAACAGCTCAAGTTTCTGCAGCAATGCGGCGTCAGTATTGTCCAGGGTTTTCTTTTCAGCCCCCCGGTAACAGCCGATGAATTTCGTAAAATGCTGCTAGTTGACGCTGAAAAAGAACCTGGGACTGCCAAACTATCGATGGTGATAAACACCTAAATTAAGCGATTAGCTTTTAGCAGTTAGCTATTAGTTTAGTAATTACAAGATATTTAATTTTACAGATCTTCACCCGTTGGGTGTTGTTACTAATCAACGTAAAGCCCTGCTTTTTAAAAGCTAAATGCTAATAGCTAACCACTAATGGCTCAGCTTAATAAACAATAAATGAGATTCATCCGCAACTGACAGCAGCACATCCCGTATACCTGCTTCTCCATCATCAAAATATTCACCCAGGCTGTTATTGATTTTTGAACAAGATGGATTATATTTATCTATGATACTTTATCCGAGCAGCAGTAGAGCCATCTGAAAACGTTTGCAGCGGGGAGGTTACAATGAATTTTGCCGAAATCATTAAAACAGCAGGTGATGAGGGTAAAGAAAAACATGTACCAACCATTACGGTTGACAAAGGTTACAAGAAAGGAAGAGATATCGTCAGGGTGGTGGTCGGCCATGAAACCACCCATCCCAATACCGAAGCCCATCATATCGCCTGGATTGAACTCTACGGCGTAAAAAAAGATAACGACCAGGTTATCGGCTTGGGACGGGCCACTTGGGCGCCGGTATATTCAAACCCCAACGTTCGCTTCCAGATCAACCAAATCGCTGACTTCAAATCTTTCCACGCTCTGGCCTATTGCAATATCCATGGTCTTTGGGGAAATTCACTGGAGGTATAGCCGAGACTGGAAACTTCATCAACTTGCTGATTTAAGAAAGGTCAGGGAAGGTTTACTGCCATTTTCAGCCAACCATTATGACCAGCATCCCCAGGACTGTGCAGTAGATAGCAAAAATATACAGAGAATGGTGGCTCAGATAGGCAATCAGCCAGCGAATGGCAATATATCCAGCAACCATGGCGGTGAAAAATCCCACCAGCAGGGGCAGCAGAAGACCGTCCATACCGGGCAGGTGAAAAAGGTCATCCAAGGCCAAAATCCCGGCACCAAGCATGACCGGTACAGACATCAGGAAAGAGAACCGGGCAGCTGAGCTGCGATCAAAATGCCGGGTCATCCCCCCGGCAATGGTGGAACCAGAGCGGGAAACCCCAGGCAGTAAAGCCAGCACTTGGGAGAGTCCAATCCACAAGGCATCCCACCAGGAAAGTTCTTCCATCCTGCGGTTCCTATGCCCGACTTTTTCGGCAACCACCAGCAGAACTGCAGTCAGGAGCAGGCAAAAACCAGAAGCCTGAGCACTGTTAAACGCCGTTTCAATCTTATCTTTGAAAAGCAGCCCTACCACTACCGCCGGGATAGTCGCCAGGATCAGGTACCAACCAAGGCAGGCATCATGTTCAGCAAAAGGCCGGCCCTTGAATAATGACCTGAAAAAGGATCGGGAAATATTCACCAGATCATGCCAAAAATAAACAAACACGGCAAAAAGCGTCCCCCATTGCACCAGGACATCAAAAACAAAAACCTGGGGACCGGCAAAGTGCCAGCCGAGAAAATGGGGAACCAGAACCAGATGGCCGGAACTCGAAATCGGGATAAATTCAGTCAGCCCCTGAACAATACCAAGAATAATTGCCTGCAGCACGGTCATTCCATACAACTCCCTGAAAGATCAGCTGGCAATACGGTAAAACGGAAGTAGAAACAATGGGGAAGAAAGGATAATGACATTTCTATGGCAAAAAAAAGGGTTGCAACAAGTTAAGGATCATCAATATCATTGCAACCCCTTGATTTTATTGGTGCCCCCAGCGCGACTCGAACACGCGGCCTGCGGATTAGGAATCCGTCGCTCTATCCACCTGAGCTATGGGGGCAAGGTTTTATTTTAATGCACTTCTTATAGCACATTTATCAGATTGGTCAACAAAGATCACAAAAAAAGGAGGGGTGAATACCCCCTCCCAGATTACACCAATGCTGGTACTTAATAATTCATGAAACAACTAGGAAACATGGTTTAGCAGCCTTAACTTTCAAAAATTCTAAAGCATTTCAATAATGGCAGCAGCTCCCATCCCCCCACCAATACACATGGACACAATCCCCCGTTTCTTTTTCCGGCGTTTCAACTCATAGATCAGCTGGGTGGTCAGCTTAGCCCCGGTGCAACCAAGAGGATGTCCAAGAGCAATGGCTCCGCCGTTAGGATTCACATCACCATTCCAGTAACGCTTTTCCAAGCCCAATTGCAGCAGGGAATAAATACACTGAGAGGCAAAAGCTTCATTAATCTCAAAAAGGTCAATATCTTTGGTTTTAAGTCCGGCCTGCTGCAGGACTTTAGGAATGGCAAACGCTGGCCCGACCCCCATTACTTCCGGTTCCACACCGGCTATAGCATAATTAGTTAATTTTGCCAGTGGCTCAAATCCCAGCTTTTTCGCCTTTTCGGCACTCATCAGCAGGGTAAAAGCCGCGCCATCCGTCATTTGTGATGAATTGGCGGCAGTTGCCGACCCCCCGACCTTGAATGGCGATTTCAGTTTCGCCATTTTTTCCAGCGATGCTGGCCAACAAACACCATCATCCATTTCAAAAGGAACCTCGACATGGATTTTTTTCCCCTGTTTGTCAGTGGTATAATTCCAAGCATTGATAGGAATGATCTGCTCCTTGAATTTTCCTGCTTCTATCGCTTCATGGGCTCGACGATTACTCTCCATACCCACCTTGTCCTGATCCTCACGGGTTATGTTATATCTTTCCGCCACGTTTTCAGCCGTAATTCCCATGGATACATAGGTATTAGGCAAATCGCCCCAACCTGGATGGGGACGAAAGATACTGCCACCCATGGGAATATGGCTCATGCTTTCCGTCCCTCCGGCAATGATGACATCTGACCAACCAGCCTGAATTTTAGCGGTTGCATCAGCAATTGCCTGAATCCCCGAAGAACAGAAACGATTAACGGTCATCCCACAGGTTTCGATGGGCAAACCGGCACCGAGACTGATCACCCGACCAATATTCATGCCCTGTTCCGCTTCAGGAAAGGCACAACCACATATCAAATCATCAACATCTTCCGGTTTAAGTTTCGGAACCCGGGCCAAAAGCCCTTTCACCACCTGAATGCCTATTTCATCACCCCTGGTCTGGGACAATCCCCCTTTTTTATAACGTCCACCAGGGCTTCTTACTGAGGCAACAATAACTGCATCCTGCATAATAGTCCTCCATTCTTCCATCTCAAAAAAACCACTAGGATTTATTTTCCCGACCGGCTGAAATATGATTAATTCCGTAATGGTTTGCCGTTTTTCAACATATACATCATGCGGTCCTGGGTTTTGGTTTCCCCACATAAGCTCAAAAAAGCCTCTCGCTCAAGATCAAGGATCAGATCCTCGGAAACATACGTACCCTCGGCACAGTCACCGCCGGAAATTATTGCGGCCAGTTTTTTGGCCACAAATTTATCATAATCGCTAATATAGTTACCAGCCCGCATGTTATATAAAATGGAATCCACCATACCCTGGAAGTTTTCTCCCATAACCGGAATCATAGCAGGACTTGGCTGCCGGTAAAACTGAGCTAATCCCAGAACTACGTTTTTGGCATCATAAATCTGCTGATCACGGTTCATACTGATGTTATCAGTTTTACGGATATAGCCAAGTTCTTGGGCTTCCACCGCACTGGTAGCCACCTTGGCCATCCCGATATTCTCAAACACCTTCTGATAATAGGTCTGCATATTAAGACCATTGGCAATAGTCCCGTCAGGAATCCCCTCAGTACAACGAACCATCAACTCCTTAATGCCACCACCGGCAGGGATCACACCAACTCCTACCTCAACCAACCCCATATAAGTTTCACCATGGGGTTGACAACGATCACCATGCATAGAGATTTCACAACCACCACCGAGCGCCATACCGGCCGGGGCAGTAACCACCGGTCTGGCGGCATATTTAAGCCGCATATTGGCATATTGAAAATCATGGATCATTTTGTCGAGGATATCCCAATCACCCTGCTGAATAGTGACAAAAACCTGAAAAAGATTGGCCCCGACCGAAAAGTTTGTTCCATGGTTGGCCACCACCAAGCCGAGGAAATCTTTTTCAACAATATCACAGCTTTCATAAATCATGGCACCAACATCACCGTCAATGACGTTCATTTTGGTATGAAATTCCAGGCAGGCCACCCCGTCACCAATATCAATGAGACTGGCGCCGGCACTGGAAGCGACCACCCGGTTACGCTCTTTCAGCACCGGGAGCAGGATGATTTTCGGATTTTCCTCCAGTTTAACATAATCCTTGTCGGCAAAATCATAATAATAATGACCATCGTCTTTTTGCAGATAAAAAGAAGGATGACCGGTCTTGAGCATCTCACTGATTTTTTTCGGCACTTTCAGTTTCAGCTCTTTCATTACTTTGACAACTTCCTGCACTCCCAGCACATCCCAGGTCTCAAAAGGTCCAAGCTTATGATTATACCCCCACTTCATGGTATTATCGATGGTAACCACCGTATCGCAAATTTCAGGAATGCGGTTGGCAGCATAAATAAAGTTACGACAGAGATATTCTCTGGCCACTTCAGCGGCCACATCAGTCCCCTGAAACAAACGCCGCAACTTGGCGGCAAAGCCACCCGGCTCCTTTTTTGCCGCCTGCAGTGATGCATACCGGGGCTTTGCAAAAGAAACATATTCCATCGTCCGATAGTCAAGGGCCAATTTTAGCCGTTTACCTTTTTCATCTTTGGTTTTTTTATAAAAACCCTGCCTGGTTTTGTTCCCCAGCCATTTGTTTTCCACCATTTTGACCATAAAATCACGGGCTACAAACATTTCCCGCATCTCATCATCAGGAACCGCCGCATAGAGATTATTCATAACATGAAAACCAACATCGATTCCCACCAGATCCATGGTGCCACAAATAGAGGACCCAGGACAGCCAACAGCCTTACCAATAATAGCATCCAGTTCCGGGACTGATAGATTCTTTTCAACCATAATATCAATCGCATTGGCAATATCGAAAACCCCGATCCGGTTGCCAACAAAATTTGGCACATCCTTGCAAACTACCACTCCCTTGCCCAGGACGTCCTCACAAAAAGAAGACATGAAGGCAACAACCTCAGCATCAGTTTCCTCTCCGGGAATAACCTCAACCAGCTTCATATAACGGGGAGGATTAAAGAAGTGAACCCCCAAAAACCTTTTTTTTAATGATTTTGGCAGATTGGCGGAAATATCCTTTATAGGCAGTCCCGAAGTATTGGTGGAAACAATACAGTTCTTGCTGATCACCTTTGCCACTTTAGCCAACAACTCCTGTTTGATCTCCAGTTTTTCAACCACAACTTCAATTACCCAATCCACTTGGGAAAGTTTTTTCAAGTCATCTTCAAAATTACCGATGGTAATCATCTCGGCATTTTTCTTACTATAGAAGCTGGCAGGTTTTGATTTCAATGCGGCGTTGAGACCCCGGGCCGCGAAGCTGTTGCGCCATTTTGGATTTTCTCGGGTTAATCCCTGCTGCTGGTCGGCCTCTGTCAGCTCAAATGGCACAATATCAAGCAACAGGCACTCAATACCGGCATTGGCCAGATGGGCGGCGATGGTGGCACCCATAACCCCGGCACCTAGAACCGCGGCTTTTTTTATTTCATATGACATGGTACTCCCCCCTTTTCACCTCTTTATATCTACAGTTAGAAACCAAATGAAGCATCCAGCATTTCCACAGCAACCTTTTCCCGCATTTCAATGCTTTGACATTGGCTCTTAAGACTGTTTACCACTTCAACGATAAAATATTTTGCCGCAGCTATCTTGCCTTCATAAAATGCCACTTCTTCATTACTGCGAGCCAGAGACCGCTGGGCTGCCTTACCTTCCACCCCAGCCTCCTGATAAATAACTTCTAATTTTTCCACCGCAATTCCAGCAGCCTGGAGCAATTGCCATCCTACCATCAGGTTACCAAAAATCATCAGGTAAGGACGGGCATTGAGAATAGGAATGACCAAACCAGAGCCTTCTGACCAAATACCAAAATTTTTGGTTAGATTTCCCACAGCCTGCAATGCTTCAGCCAAAATAGCAGCATATTTTTGCAGGATCTCATTTTTCTGAAGTTGGGCTACCGTTTTTCCGATTTCCTGCAACAGATTACGGACATTTGCACCATGGCGCTGACCGAGTTTACGACCCACCAGATCAAGAGCCTGAATGCCATTGGTACCCTCATAGAGACAGGCAATTTTTGCATCCCGCAAGTATTGTTCCACCGGATATTCACTACAATATCCATAGCCACCATAGATATCAATAGCCAATGAACAAATTTCTATGGCCTTATCAGAGGAGAAAGCTTTACATACCGGCGTCATCAACTCAGCAAAGCCATGCCAATAATCCCGTTGTTCCGGAATTTCAGCAATTTCAGCCCGGTCAATGGAGTAGGCAACAAAATAATTCATTGCTCTGATACCCTCTACATAGGCTTTCATCCAGAGTAGCGAACGCCGGATATCAGGATGTTCAATGATCGGCACCCCTTTTGCGGCAGGATTGCTGAACTCCCAGATCGCCCGACTCTGGATGCGCTCCCGGGCATAGGCAAGAGAATGTTCATAGGCGGCCGTGGCATGCCCCAATCCCTGCATACCAACTTCCAACCGGGCCTCGTTCATCATGTTGAACATGATGGGCATCCCCTGGCGCTCTTCACCAAGAAGTTCGCCAATACAATTTTCTTCCTCGCCAAAATTCAGGGTACAGGTTGCTGACCCTTTAATCCCCATTTTATGTTCAATATTGCCAGTAAGCACATCATTGGACTCACCCAGCGCCCCATCATCATTGACTTTTATTTTAGGCACAATAAACAGAGATATCCCATCCGTTCCGGGAGGGTCTCCTTCAATCCGGGCCAGGACCGCATGAATATTATTCTCGGTCAAATCATGATCACCACTGGAAATAAAACATTTAGTCCCAACGATTTGATAGCGACCATCCAGCAATAGTTTCGCCCGGGTTTTCAGAGCTCCCACATCACTGCCGGCACCAGGCTCGGTCAGACACATAGTTCCACCCCATTGGCCAGTATACATTTTATCCATATACTTTCGCTGCTGGGTTTCCGTGCCATATTTTTCAATCAGTCCACCAGCACCGCAGGTCAGGCCCGGATACATGACAAAGGAAAAATTGGCAGCATTGAACAACTCGGCACAGGCAGAGAAAACCGTTAGGGGCATTCCCTGGCCACCTACTTCCACTGACCTGTGGGCGGCGTTCCAACCGGCCTCACAGTATTTTTTATAAGGTTCATGAAAACAGGGCGGGGCGAAAACCTGCCCATTTTTAAAAGTACATCCCTGCTGATCACCGAGGTTGTAGGTGGGCAGAATTTCATTCACCGCCATTTTTTCCGCTTCACCAATCAACATATTGACATCCTCAACCGTATAATCCTGATACTTTCCGGCAGCAAACAGGCTATCAACCCCAAGCTGTTCAAAAAGGACAAACTTCTGGTCTCTGATATTAACCAGTCCATTACTCATATTTATTTCCTTCTTCGAAATTTATGGGTGATTGTTCATTCATTACAAAGATAAAAAACTATCAATTAATAACCAGGGTGATTACTGGTAATATTTGATAAAATTATCAGGGTTGATTAACAGTTAAGCCACTTTTGAGGATTGTCAGGACATCAGAAGCATTTTTACTGAGGGAATATTTCCGGGAACTGAATACCCAGCAGCTGACAATTTCATCCATGCAGCCGAAAATCACTTCCCGAGTCACCTTCGTTTTAATCTGAGGATTGAAAGTTCCCTGCTGTTTTCCTTCATCAATCAGCGTTTCAATAAGTTGATAATATTGTTTGAGTGGTTCAGCAATACCAGAACGAATAGAAGCATCAGACTGACGAAGTTGAATTTGTATAAAGTTGGCAAGGGATGGATTTTTCTCCAGGTGATTGAAATGGAAATTTACCAAAACTGACAACTTTTCAAGTGCACTCGTATGGAGTTGCAATAAAACCTTCAACTGGGTGATAAACTCATTCATTTTTTCACGGAAGACAGAAACCAGCACATCTTCCTTATTAGCAAAATACAGGTATATGGTTCCATCAGCAATCCCTGCTTGACGGGCGATCTTAGCCACCTGACAATTATGGTAACCATATTCAGCAAAGACCTCCAAGGCCGCGTCAATAATAGCCATATATTTTTCCCGTTTTCGAGGTTCCAGGGGCACTTTACTATTCATACAAGGCATCCAGTTGCTGCTGATATTTAGCCGTCACAATTTTACGCCGCAACTTCATGGTCGGAGTTATCTCTTCCTTATCCATGGAGAAGTCACCGTCTAGAAGAATAAATTTCTTCACTTGTTCACAATTAGGGATCTCATTTTCTTCTTGCACCTTTTCAAACCGCTGCTCAAAGAGTCTGATAATCTCGGGATCTTCGAGCAAACCCCTGATATCGGTATAGAGGATATCATAGTTCAGGGCATATTCCTCAAGCCTTTCAAAATCAGACACCACCAAAGCCGACACAAACCGCTGTTTATCACCATAGAGCATAACTTCACTGATATAGTCATCCATCTTCAGTAAATTTTCCAGGAGCTGTGGCGCAATATTCTTACCGCCTGTAGTGACAATCAGGTCTTTTTTCCGGTCGGTAATGCTTAAGTATCCCTCGTTATCCAGATTGCCTATGTCACCGGTACAAAACCATCCATCCACAAACGCATCCCTGGTTGCTTCGGGATTTTTATAATACCCTTGGGTTATATTGGGTCCTTTGGCCAGGATTTCACCATCATCAGCAATTTTCACCTGGACACCAGGAATCACCTTACCTACAGTGCCAAACTTGAGTTCTTCCGGTGTATTCACCGCCAGAACCGGCGAGGTCTCAGTCAGACCATACCCTTCCAAGATATAATAACCGGTAGCGTAAAAAAACTCGGCTATCTCCTTTGGCAAGGGCGCTCCACCTGAAACAAAAAACCTCAAACGCCCACCTAATTTTTCCCCCATTTTACTGAACACCAATTTTTTAGCCAAGCCATATTGCCAAGCCAAAAAAGCGGAGGGTTCTTTTTTTTCTTCTTTACAGGCAGCAATTTTATCCGCAATCCCAAAGGCCCAGAACATCAGGCGTTTTTTCAGTCCGCTACTATGCAGAGCAGCATCATAGATTTTGGCATAGATCTTTTCAAAAAGGCGAGGAACACTGACCACGATGGTTGGCCCTACTTCTTCCATATTCTGCGGCACCGTATCAATGGCTTCGGCATAAGCAATGCTTGCACCGGCCATAACCATCAAATAATAACCCGCCTGCCGTTCAAACACATGACTCAAAGGCAGATGGGAGAGGGCAATATCATCATGGGTAACACTAACCCGGGTAAGAGCAGCCTCACAATTACTGTAGAAATTATGATGCGTAAGCATGACTCCTTTGGGATCACCGGTTGTCCCGGAGGTATAGATAATGGTCGCCAGATCATCGGGTTTTATATTAGTCTTAAGTTCATCCAACTTACCCGGGTTTTGCTGTAACCACGATTTCCCTTCCGCTTCCAGAAATGAGAGGGTAATAACGTTATCATCCGCCAGCAAAGCATCATCAACACCATGATCAATTACAACAATGGTTTTCAGCAGGGGACAAGATTTTTTCGCTTCCAGGACTTTGCACAGTTGCTCTTCAGTGGAAACAAAAATAGCTGCTGCTTCAGAATCATTAACAATATAGACAACCTGGGATGGCCTATTGGTGGGATAAATAGGGACATCCGCACCACCAGTATTAAGAATGGCAAGATCGATAAAAGCCCATTCAGAGCGATTCTCCGACAGCAGGGCCACCTTATCTCCCGGCTGTAAACCACGAGACAATAGCCCGGCAGCAATATGACGAACTTCTTCAGCCCATTCATTCCAGCTTACATCGACATAGGCCCCACTCCGCTTGACCATCATTGCCCGATCATTGCCGTAGCGATCAACCTGGTCAAAAAACATCTGAACAAGATTCATTTCCTCATCCCTTTTAATAAATGAATGAGCACTCATTTTTTTATTAGCGATAAATCATTTTGATTTGCTTGTCAAGAAAAAAAATCAACAAGGGATAGACAAAAAGATAGGACAGTTAAACAGAAGAAAAATATTCACAGGCTTTTGGTGTTGCTACCCGTCCCCGGGGGGTACGCGCCAGAAAGCCAAGCTGCAGGAGGTAAGGTTCACAAACATCTTCCAGGGTATCTGACTCTTCCTGGAGCACCGCCGCAAGCGTTTCAATTCCAACTGGGCCACCATTAAATTTGCGAATTATCGCCAGCATATACTGACGATCAAGAGGGTCAAACCCATAGGTATCAATTTCCATCTGTTCCAAAGCATGGCGAGATACTTCTGGCGTAATCATCCTCTGCCCATGAATCTGGGCAAAATCCCTGATCCGTTTCAGCAATCGATTAGCCACCCGAGGTGTACCTCTGGAACAACTGGCTATCTCTGCTGCCCCCTGATCATTGATATCAAGTTTTAGGATGCCAGCTGATCTTTTTATAATCTGGCTCAGGTCATCGAGGTTATAAAATTCCAGGCGAAAAGTAATCCCAAATCGACCACGCAATGGCGAACTCAACAAGCCTGATCTGGTGGTTGCCCCAATAAGGGTAAAAGGCGGTAAATCCAAGCGAATGGAACGTGCGGTTGGCCCCTGGCCGATAATAATATCCAGCTTAAAATCTTCCAGGGCCGGATAGAGTATTTCCTCGACAGCACGATTTAAACGGTGAATTTCGTCAATAAACAGGACATCCCGATCCTTCAGATTGGTGAGGATAGCAGCAAGATCTCCAGGACGTTCAATTGCCGGACCCGAGGTCGAGCGAACCTGGACGCCCATTTCCCGAGCGACGATATTTGACAGAGTGGTCTTTCCCAACCCTGGCGGTCCGGAAAAGAGAACGTGATCCAAAGGCTCACAACGTTCACAGGCAGCAGCAATAAAAACATTGAGATTATCTTTGATGCGTGACTGGCCGATATACTCTATCAACCTGCTTGGACGCAGGTAAACTTCTTCTGGCAAATCGCTTGTCAATGGCTGCTGGCCAACCAGTCTATCATCCATTAGACAACCCTTTGAGGATTTTCTTGAGTAAATCTTCCACTCGTCCTTCAGAATTTTCATGAAGAACTTTATCAACTATTCCTAAGCAGTCCGCCGGTTTATATCCAAGAGTTTCCATCGCGGCCAATAATTCGTTTCGCTTTGTAGGGGCAGCATATATGGATGATATTCCCTGTTGACTCCAAGAACCAGATTGACTCTTCTTCAGCTCTTCACCCAGTTCAAGGGCCAGGCGCTGGGATAATTTTTTCCCCAGACCTGGTATTTTTACCAACAAAGCTACATCCTGATTCATCAGCAATTGTTCAAGCTGAGCAATTTCAACTTTGGAAATAATATTAAGCGCCAGTTTGGGGCCCACACCGGAAACGGATAATAAACGTAAAAACATCCGTTGTTCTTCACAGCTATAAAATCCATACAGTATCAGGTGCTCATCCCGAATACGGGTGGTCACCCACAAAGTAGTCTGTTGTTCCAGTTCCGGAAGCTGACGGTATGTCCCCCCAGGAATAAGCAGACGATAACCAACCCCCGAAGCATCAACAATAACCTGATCAGGAGATTTTTGAATCAGCACACCGGATATGCGGGCAATCATGATTTCACCTTTGCTTCCCAACTGAGCAATTGCTGGTGATGATGGTGGCAAATAGCCACAGCCAGAGCATCGGCAGCATGTTCTCCGGTAATCAGCCGCTGATTCAAAATAACTGAAACCATCTGCTGAACCTGTTCTTTCGTGGCTTTTCCATAACCAACCACGGCCTGCTTTACCACTGTCGGTGGGTATTCAGCAATGTCCAGACCACAATTTGCCATTGCAACCATGGCCGCACCACGAGCCTGTCCCAAAACGATCATACTCTTTACATTGGGACCATAGAAAATACCTTCAACTGCAGCCAAGTCCGGGTGATACTCATCCACTATTTCCATAGTAGCAGAATAGAGGCGGGATAGTTTTTGTGAGGTGGTTTTTTTTGGAGAAAGAGAAACCTGTGAGTGATGCACATGCAACAGATCACTGCCATCACTTCTTACCAGGCCGAAACCGGTTGAGGCGCTGCCGGGATCAATTCCTAATATTAACATTTGTCATTCATAGCAGCTAAGCTAAAATACTCAACTTTCTGACTTGCATTGCCAGGGATACATTACAGGATGTTAGGGCTTGGCTCATAGTGGTTTTGGCCGCCGGACGAATCACCTGGATGGTGATTCGCGGCGGACGCCTTGGAAGCCGGCCATGGACGGCCGGCGAGAATGAGCAAGAGCCATGCCGGAACATCCATGAAAATTTCTTTCAGCTGTTTTTAGAACAACTCAGAAAGTTGAGTAAAATACTTCATCCCTGCAACTGTTCCAACAATTCCATATCGATATCAAAGTTAGCGTACACATTCTGGACATCATCAGAATCTTCTAGTTTTTCCATCAACCGCAACATCTGTTCTGCGGCTTTCCCTTCAAGTTTGATGGTATTCTGAGGAATTTTTGTAACCTCCGCAGACACATAAGCCCAACCTTTTTCATCAAAAGCCTGTTTGACCACTTCAAAATTTTCCGGAGTAGTAAGTACTTCAAAAGTACCATCTTCCGTTATTTCTTCCACATCATCGGCGCCGGATTCCAACGCCAAGTCAAAAAGCTCTTCTTCATCAATGCCTTCTTTTTCAAAAACAATCAGGCCTTTAGTATCAAACATCCAGCCGACACAGCCATTTTCTCCGAGATTCCCGTTGCCTTTATTGAAAATATGCCTGATATCGGCCGCTGTGCGATTGCGGTTATCAGTCAGGATATCAACCATTACCGCTACCCCACCCGGCCCATAACCTTCATACACCAATTCCTCATAAGAAACACCTTCAAGCTCACCCGTACCCCGTTTGATAGAACGTTCAATGTTGTCTTTGGGCATATTGACCGCTTTAGCTGCCGCAATCGCCGTACGCAAGCGAGGATTCATATCGACATCGCCACCACCATCGCGGGCAGCTACCGTAATTTCTTTGATCAGCTTGGTAAATATTTTCCCGCGTTTGGCGTCTACTGCCCCTTTACGATGTTTAATAGAACTCCACTTATTATGACCTGACATCTTTCCACCTTGAAAAATCTGAAAATAATTTGAATAATACTAAACTCCAGAAAAAGGCGATTATCTTGAGACCAACCACCACACCGAATATGTAGCGCACAGATCAGCTATCTGTCAAGACTGAAAAAAAGGGCCGGCATAATGCCGACCCTTTTTTTCACCTATAAATGTAACAGATTACATAACTACCAGCAAAGGTGCAATAACCAAAGAAACAATGGACATCAGTTTGATCAATATGTTCATTGCAGGACCAGAGGTATCCTTGAAAGGATCACCAACGGTATCACCAGTAACCGCCGCCTTATGAGCATCGGAACCTTTACCGCCAAAGTTACCAGACTCAATGTATTTTTTGGCGTTATCCCAGGCACCACCGGCATTAGACATAAAGAGAGCCATGAAAACACCGGTCAAGGTTGCACCAGCAAGCATGCCACCCAAAGCCTCCGGACCAAGAAGGAATCCCACTACGATCGGGGTAATAACCGCTGTCAACCCGGGGATTATCATCTCTTTCAAGGAAGCTGCCGTACTGATATCAACACATTTACTATATTCCGGTTTGCCGGTCCCTTCCATGATTCCGGGAATTTCACGAAACTGCCGCCGCACTTCCTCAACCATGGCAAAAGCTGCTTTACCCACGGAAGACATGGTCATGGCACCAACCAGGAAAGGAACAATACCACCAATAAACATCCCGATAACCACCATCGGGTTGGTCAGGTTGATGACTTTCAGTCCAACCGCTGAACTGTAAGCGGCAAAGAGAGCCAAGGCAGTCAGGGCGGCAGAACCAATAGCAAATCCTTTGCCAATCGCCGCGGTGGTATTACCCAAAGCATCCAATCCATCAGTAATTTTCCGGGTTTCTTCACCCAAACCAGCCATTTCAGAGATTCCACCAGCATTATCAGCAATGGGGCCATAGGCATCAACAGACATGGTTACGCCAACCGTTGACAACATACCGACTGCGGCGATCCCGATCCCATAAAGGCCAATCAGTTTATAACTACCAAAGATCGCAGCACATATGAGCAGAACCGGAATAGCACAACTTTCCATCCCCACAGCCAACCCGGTAATAATATTGGTACCTGGACCGGTTAGACTGGCTTCGGCAATTTTCCTGATGGGTGCGGCAGAGGTATAATATTCAGTTACCAAACCAATCAAAATACCGCACAAGCAACCAAACAGTACCGCCCAGAAAGCCCCGATTGGCAATCCTAATAATTTACAAACATAATAAGAACTGACCAACATGGCCGCAGCACCAATGAAGGTACAATAACGCAAGGCATCAGCAGGACTATATTTTTCCAGGATTTTCATGGACACAATTCCCAGGATAGAACTGACAATACCAATCATGACCACCAGCAGCGGAAAGGACATAAACTGGAGGCGCAGGCCGGAGAACAAAGGACCGGAAGCTGTGGCAGCGATGGCAATGGTCGCAATAATCGAACCAACATAAGATTCAAAAATATCAGCACCCATACCGGCTATATCACCAACATTGTCACCAACATTGTCAGCAATGGTTGCCGGATTACGGGGATCATCCTCAGGAATCCCGGCTTCAACTTTACCAACCAGGTCAGCTCCAACATCGGCAGCCTTGGTATAAATTCCACCACCGACCCTGGCAAACAGGGCAATGGAACTGGCACCCATGGCAAAACCATTAATATATTTAGCGGATTCAGGATCACCACCAAACAGGTAAAAAAGAATACCCACACCAATAAGTCCCAGGGCGGCAACACTCATACCCATAACCGCGCCGCCGCTGAAGGCCACGCTGAGGGCTTTTGCCTGCCCTGATTGATTGGCAGCAGCGGAAGTCCTGACATTGGCCTTGGTCGCTGCCATCATACCAAAATAACCTGCCAAAACCGAACAAGTTGCACCACCTAAAAAGGCATAGGCCGTCTGCCGATTAAGAAAGACAAAAAGCAGGGCAAAAACCACCACCACAAAAATAGCCAGGATTCTATACTCACGCTTCAAGAAAGCCATCGCCCCGTCATGAATAGCATCTGCAAGCTCCCGCATTTTCGCCGTCCCTACTGGCTGCTTCACAACATACGCGTAGAGCACACCAGCCACCAGGAGACCTATAATTCCCAGAATTGGTGCATAAATCGTCAAATTCTCCATCCTTCTTCCTCCTTAGCCAAATGAGTTAATTAAAATAAAATATCACTTGAGGCAACCACTATGAGTTACCTTTTTGCCTGTTATTTTTGCTGGTTCTACGACTTCAGACAATGAAAAAAATTCATCGCCTGCTCAGGTCCCTCCTGGATTATCATCTGCACGGCTTTTGATGCTTCACTTAACGTCCGCTGCACAGCATCCTGATCTTCAACCGCAAACGGGGTCAAAACATAGTCAATCACATCTATTGGCCGTTCTTCAAGTCCTATTCCCATGCGAATACGTAAAAACCCTGTTGTTCCCAGCGATTCAATAACTGATTGAACCCCTTTATGGCCGCCGGATCCACCACCGGATTTTATTTTCATTCTCCCCAGCGGAATATCTAAATCATCGTGAACGACAATAACTTGCGATGGTTCTCGCAACTGATAAAACCTCGCCAGGACCGCAACCGCATGACCGCTCAGATTCATATAGGTGAGCGGTTTTGCCAGAACAACCGCATGTGAGCTCACCTCACCTACACCAACCTCCGCCTCCAATAACGAACGGTGACGAAAGATAACTCTCATCCCCTGAGCCAGTTTATCAAGTACCAAAAAACCAAAATTATGCCTGGTATCGCCGTATTCTCTCCCCGGGTTGCCCAAGCCAACAACCAGAAAATCCGCCATCTTCGTGCGAGAACTGACGATGACTATTCTTCAGCCTCTTCAGCAACGGCTTCAGTAGCTTCCAGCTCTTCTTCAACTTCTTCAACAGCCTCGACCTCCGCTTTGGGAGCCTGAACGGTAACAATGGTAAAATTTACCGGAGAAACAAATTCAATCCCGGCAATATCAAGATCATTTACATGAATAGCATCACCAATATCCAAGGCTGAAACATCTATTTTAAGCATTTCAGGAATTTCCCGGGGCAGGCACCTGATTTCCAGCGAACGTCTTACCGGCTGCAACAGGCCGCCCTTGTCAATACCCACCGCTTTACCTTCAAAACTCAAAGGAACTTCAACCTCGATGGGAACTCCGATACGGATACTGTAAAAATCAAGGTGGGAAACACGCTCGGTAACCGGATGATATTGAACATCTTTAACGATAGCCAGTTTTTCTTCATCCTCGTTATTAGCACCAGATGAAAGAGACACCAACATACTCTGCCCATACTTATGGAAAAAACGATTCAAAACGTGCTCATTAACCGCCAACGGAGTGGTTTCTACCTCCGCCCCATATAACACTGCGGGAACCAGACCTTCTGTACGCATTTTTTTAACAGCACTTTTACCCAATGCGACTCTGGGCTGGACTTCTAATTCAGCAATAGCCATGCGACCCTAAACCTCCATAAAATTATAACAGAAACCAACAAAAATCAGTTACCTAAGACTATAAGATTCAGGATCGAACCATCGTGATTAGGAAAATAGGCAACTGACAGAATCCTCTATATATATCCTTTTAATGGCATCAGCAAACAAGCCTGAAACTGACAGAACTTCAATCTTATCACATCGAGCAACATTCTCATGAGCAGGGATACTATCAGTAACAACAACCTTTGACAAGCGCGATTGTGCTATTCGATCGATGGCCGGCCCCGACAGCACCCCGTGAGAAGCAAAACCATACACCTTCAGGGCACCTTCTTCCATCAAAACATTGGCCGCTTTGGTAAGCGTTCCGGCAGTATCGATCATATCATCAATAATAACGGCCACTTTTCCTTTGATATCGCCAATAACATTCATCTCTTCCAAAACATTTGGACCACTGCGCCGTTTATCGATAATCACCAGAGATGCCCCTAATCTCTTTGCGTAGGCCCGAGCCCGTTCAACGCCCCCAGCATCCGGGGAGACAACGGCAATCCCACCCCCAATATTTTCTCTAACGTACTGGACTAAAACCGGCAAAGCATACAAGTGATCAACGGGGATATCAAAAAAACCCTGAATCTGGCCTGCATGAAGGTCCATGGCTATCACCCGGTCAGTGCCGGCTACGGTAAGCAGATCAGCCACCAACTTTGCGCTGATAGGTGCCCGGGGGGCAACTTTACGATCCTGGCGGGCATAACCATAATAAGGAATTACGGCATTAATCTCCGATGCTGAAGCACGTTTCAAGGCATCTATGATGATCAGCAATTCCATCAGATTTGTGTTAACCGGATCACAGGTAGACTGGATCACAAAAGCACGCATCCCCCTCATGCTCTCATGGATTTCCACCATGATTTCGCCATCACTGAATCGCTTAACCACACTTTTGCTCAAGGGTACTCCCAAGTGACGGCAAATGCAGTCAGCCAATTCAGGATTGGAATTACCCGTAAGTATTTTCAGCCTCTCCATAAAAACCTTTTAACGCTCCAAGAAGCACAAAACCAAAGAAAACTATATTTCCTGACTGGAAAAAGCGCGTACCTTCAATTCATCTGGCTGGGGTGGGAGGATTCGAACCTCCGAATGCAGGCTCCAAAGGCCTGTGTCTTACCGCTTGACGACACCCCAACAATTATTACAAAACTAATAAATGTAATCTCACGGCGCCGACCTGATAGTAACACACCCGAAAACCGGCTGCCTGCCACCCAAGAAAAAACTGGCATTGCATGCACCAGCCCGATAATTGGACCCTCCCCATAAAAAGATCACTCCCGGGGGAAAACCATAATATGCGACATTTTTAAAGGAGATTATGAACCAGAAAAACCAGACAACCGGAACCTCCCCACCTGGCACAACCCCTTGCATAAGCCTGCATAGCCGGTTCATAGGCAGAAAAGACAGCGTACACCGCCGAACCACTGCCGCTCATTAAGGCTCCACGGACCTCCCGGCAACCCATAAACCACTGTTTAATCTCGTCCAGCAGTTGAAACTCAGCAAAAATAACCTCTTCAAAATCATTAAAAAGACTATATTTTTCATTTCCACAAACCGACCGAAAAAATTGCCTTATGTTAATATTATATTTATTGTTTGTCAACTTATAATTTAACTTTTTATAGGCCCAGGAAGTATTAACCGCAAAGGGCGGTTTAATCAAAACATACCACCGGCGATGAGGATGAGACAGGGGGGATAGCTGCTCACCTATCCCTTCAACCAGGCAAAGTTCAGACCGCAAAAAAAAAGGAACATCAGCACCCAGGTCAATGGCCAGTGCCTGTAACTCACTTATACTTAATTCCAGCGATAGAATAGCATTCAAAAGTAACAGGATCGCCGCCGCGTCACTGCTGCCGCCACCCAACCCGGCACCCACCGGAATTTGTTTATCAAGAAAAAATGAAAACTCAGCAGTCGTATCAATCCCTCTAATTGCAGCGATCGCCAGCATTTTTTGCGCCGCTTTAACCACCAGGTTATTTCCGGTTTTCAACCCGGGGATATCAGGACACTGCAAAGTAACAACCGATGATTGTGCCGATGAAACCTTCAAGCTCAGGAAATCAAACAAACTGACTGGTTCCATCACCATTTCCAGCAAATGATAACCATCCTCCCGGCGGCCAACCACTTTCAAACCCAGGTTCACTTTGGCCGGACAGGGAATTTTGAAAGTCCCGAATAAATCACGAACGTGTTTAGCCGTCATCAATCAATACTTCTCTTTATCGAAACAGTTTTCTTCTGTTTTCCACCCACTTTCGGAACCCTGAGGGTAAGGATGCCATGAGTTAAAGTAGCCTGCACATGATCAGTATCCACCTTGCCTGGGAATTGAAACTGTCGATCAAATATGCCTGAAGGCCTTTCCAGTCTGAATATTTTTTCCTGCTCAACATTACCGAGAAAAAACCTCTTCCCTTTTAAACGAATAGCATCCGGCAGCAGAAGGACTTCCAGGTCCTCCTGTTTTACCCCTGGCACTTCAACCTCAAGAACATAGTCAAGACCATTGTCGTACATATCTACCGGTGGAAACCACTGCCCTTGTTTGCTCTCCCCTTCACTGTCTATTCGTTCCAGTGAAGTCCGAAACAGTTTATCCATTTGTTCTTTCATGGAGTATAAATCTTCAAAAGTCTCACCAAATCGTTTACTCATTTTAATTTTTTACCTTTCCCTGGGCAAAATCAAGCATAAAGCCAGCAAGAAACCTGGTGTCCAGCTTCCGGCTCAACACTCGCAGGACACTGGCAATGACATATATCAATGGCTTGCCGGCAACGATTAGCAAACCGACAGCCGGGCGGAACATGGAGCATATCAGGAACCATTCCCGGTATAGCATCCAGCCTGGAAACATCCTGATCAAGCCGGGGAATAGAATGCAATAAACCCTGGGTATAAGGATGCAATGGCTGTTGGAAGATAGCATTCACCGTTGCCGACTCCACCACCATTCCCGCATACATAATCACCACCTGTTCAGCAACTTCAGCCACCACCCCCAGATCATGGGTTATCATAATCATTGACATCCCCAGATCTTCGCGAAGCTCTTGCATCAGATCCAGAACCTGGGCCTGGATCGTAACATCCAACGCCGTGGTCGGTTCGTCGGCAATAAGAAGTTTTGGCTTGCAGATCAGCGCCATGGCAATCACAACCCGCTGCCGCAAACCACCGCTGAGCTGATGCGGATAATCATGAATCCTTTTTTCCGGTTCAGGGATTCCCACCCGGTCCAACATCGCCACCGTCATTTCCCTGGCCTGACGACGCGATATCTTCATATGTGTCAATACTGCTTCAGCAACCTGGTTCCCAATGGTGAAAACCGGGTTCAAGGAAGTCATGGGCTCTTGAAATACCATACCCATTTCCTTACCCCTTATTTTCCGGTACTCCTCTGCAGTCAGCTGCTGCAAGTCACGTCCATCGAAATTCAGTGTTGCAGCCACAACATTCCCAGGCGGTGAGCTGATAAGTCCCATCAATGATAAGGCCGTAACACTTTTACCGCACCCGGATTCTCCAACAATACCCAGGTTAGCACCCCTGACAACGGTAAAACCGACACCATCTACTGCGGTTACTAAACCCTGCATGGTTTGGAAACTCACTTTAAGGTCATCCACTTTTAAGAGGATATTACGCATTCACCATTACCATTAGGAAGGATAAAGAAATTGCTAAGTGGCTAAAGCTGCAAACATGTCTCCTGATTCAACAACACCAGCCTTCAGTACGGATAAAAATATCACCCCCCGACCAGATGCTGAAGGCAATAATTCAAGCACTGACTCTCCCAGCAGAAAAACTCCTGCTGCCGGCCGGCAGGGCATTTCCCCGGCTTCAAAATGAGCCAAAGATCCCGGCAAACGCTCCATGACAAGGCGAGCTTGCCCTTTTGCATCATTCCGGCATTCCAAAGAATAAGCATTGTCCTCCTTCGTTAATTGCATTTCCATCCCCAGCCGCAATTCAATTGGAATGGAAGTAACTACCGCAACAGCAAAATCAGGATTCAGGTAATGGCCGCTCCGACCTCCATATTTTTCCAGCAGGGTGATGGAATCTATAGACATCCGTTTATCAACAGCTTTACACATATCATAAACGGTCAATGCCGCAACCGATACCGCCGTCAAAGCTTCCATTTCAACGCCGGTTTTTCCTGTAACCCTCGCCTCGGCAACGATAATAATTTTCTTTCCATCCACCAATGGCAGCAGTTCGACCCCCACATGGCTCACAGGAAGTGGATGACAAAGAGGGATCAATGTAGCCGTCTGTTTAGCGGCCATAATCCCGGCAATTCTGGCGGCAGCCAGCACATCGCCTTTAACAAAGGTACCGGAAGTTACCTTCTCTATGGTATCTTTCGCCATATGTACCTGCCCCCACGCCCGGGCAAGCCGACTGGTTTCATCTTTAGCTCCAACATCAACCATTTGCACATAACCACGTCCATCCAAATGGCTTAAAGACTTATCCATCACATTTCCTCCGTCATCCCCCGATTGAGGACATCACCCGCACACACTTCTTTACGGCATTACAGCTCATACCATGGGATTTTGGTTTTTCAGCCAGAGCCTCAAAAAATAACGCACGAATGGCATCCGCATCGGCACCATGACGCAAACGATTCTTTAGATCAAACTCGATATCAGCCAACAGGCAGGGACGCAAACGACCATCTGCGGTTATTCTTACCCGGTTGCAACGGTCACAGAAATGATTGGACAACGCACCGATAAAACCAATCCGACCCTGGCCACCTGCCAGAAAAAAAACTTTGGCTGGTCCAGCAAAATCATCCGTAGGAACCGGAGATAACGGCCCATAAACTTCTTCTATCTGCCGGCGAATCTCATGCACCGGAATAAACTGATCAGCCTGCCAGCCAGTATCCGAACCAATAGGCATATACTCAATAAACCTGACATGCACCGGGAGCCTTTTCGCCAGAGCGGCAAAGTCAATAATTTCATCATCATTAAAACCACGCATGGCAACCACATTAATTTTCACCGGAGAAAATCCCAGTGACATTGCGGTTTCAATACCGGACATTACCTGAGGAAAATAATTCCTGCGGGTAATATAGGAAAACTTATCCGGCTTCAAGGTATCCAGACTGATATTTATCCGGGAAAGGCCGGCATCACGGAGCAATCTTCCTTTCTCTGATAACAACACCCCGTTGGTAGTCAGGCTGATATCGCGAATCCCATCAATCTCATTAATCCAACCAATCAACTGATCCAAATTCTTTCGAACCAATGGTTCACCGCCAGTTAGTCTCACTTTATCAATACCAATCGGCACTAAGGCTCTGATAACCGTCAGGATTTCCTCATAACGCAGAACATCCGGATGATTCAAAAAGGGAAACTGCTCTTCGGGGGTACAGTAACGACACCGAAGATTGCACCGATCAGTTACAGAAATGCGTAAGTAGCTGACTTTTCTGCCAATACTGTCATTAAGAACATTCATAGACAACCAGAAGAACACCAAATACTGTTGATAGTTTCAAATGTTAACTCAACTTTCTGACTTGCATTGCCAGGGATATTACAGGATGTTCGGGCTTGGGTCATAGCCGTTTCTGCCGACAGGCAGGACTGTTTTTAGAACAACTCAGAAAGTTGAATTTCAATCGTTAAGGCTCATGTAACATCGATATCACCTATGGTCAACAGCTTTCCGAAGTAGAGTTGTCGACCAGGAAACCATGGATAAAAAAACCATACATAAAGTTTGACCATACGTTGTATCCGGAAAATATCTCAGAAAAAATACTTGACTTTAAGGTCATCATAATGATAGGTTCCAAAAAATTGTGAAAAAATTTCTGTTTTTTTAAACAGGCGGTTGCAAATGAAAAATATCTTTAAAATATTGTGGCGCTATTATTATTTTAGCAATCCCCATCCATACCTGAAGGTATAGAAATACCAGCGGGTAGTGGATGGGGAGCACCCATTCACTGCCTTGATAGTTCAATCATGAAGGCCGTGAACATTCTGTTCCCGGCCTTTTTTATTTTTGTACAACCCAAAAGATTCAGACACGCAAGGAGAATACCATGATTCTGGTACTAAAAGCCCAAGCCACGGAAGAAGACATCAACGCCATTGCCCAAAAGATTGAAGATCTGGGATTCAAACCACATATCAGTCGAGGGGAATATAAAACAATTATCGGCGTCATCGGTAAAAACGGGGTTTCCTTACCCGGCAGTGCCTCCAGTGAACTGGCAAATCATCCCCAGGTCGATATGGTCATTCCAATCATGGAGCCTTACAAACTGGCCAGCCGGGAAGTCGCAGTTGATAATACGATTATTCAACTGGGGGATCTCAAGATTGGTGAAGGATATTTCACCGTCATGGCAGGACCTTGCGCGGTTGAATCCCGTGAGCAGCTGTTGGAAACAGCAAAAGGAATTAAACAACATGGGGCCAGTATTTTACGGGGTGGAGCCTTTAAACCGCGAACATCACCTTATGATTTCAGTGGCCTCGGGGTTGAAGGACTGCAGCTTTTACGGGAAGCCAGCCAAGTTACGGGGCTGCCCATAGTGACAGAATTACTTCGTGAACGTGACATAGACCAGATTGAAAAATATGCCGATATCATTCAAATTGGGGCCCGCAATATTCAGAATTTTTCCCTCCTGCGCCTGGTGGGTAAAAGCAGCAAACCAATCCTGTTAAAACGCGGAATGTCCACTACCATCAAAGAGCTACTGATGTCGGCGGAATATATCCTTGCCGGGGGAAATTCCCAGGTCATTCTCTGTGAACGAGGAATCAGAACGTTTGAAACTGCAACCAGAAGCACCCTTGACATCAGTGCCGTTCCGGTGCTTAAAGAAAAGACTCATCTACCGGTAATTGTTGACCCTTCCCATGCTGCCGGCAAACGATCGCTGATACCTTCTTTGGCCCGGGCAGCCCTGGCAGCCGGGGCTGATGGCATTCTGATTGAAGTGCACTATCAACCAAAAACAGCCCTCTGTGACGCTATCCAACAGCTGGATATTCAAGATTTCGGCAAGCTTATGGAAGATCTTCGCAGCCTCGCCGCCGCCATGGGTAAAACCATAAATTAGCCTGACTAATAGTGTTCAGCTGGAGAATGGAAGGCATGTGAGGCGTACTTACAATATCTGGCAGCAATGAAGGCTGCGGCGTAACGAAGAAAATGGTTTTTTTTACGAAGGCATTCAAAACGTTAACGAACCAATAACACCGGACAGGGAGCATTATGAACCACATAGTTGGCCACTGAGCCAAATATAACATTAGCTATTTCGCTGCTATTGTTAGGGGAAATACAGATCATATCAAACGCTTCCCGCTGCGCCACTGAACAGATTATTTTCCCCGGATCACCGCCTTCTTCCAACAGTGAGTCCGTATATATGCCCGCCTCCTTGTATTCCTTTTCATGACGTTCAAGGGTCTGTTTTCCCAACTTTAAGGCATTCTCCTTGATCATCTCCTGCTGAAAATCCGGAATACAGTGGTATTCCAGTCTGGACAATTGTATCACCGTCAGCAAGGTTACGGTTGGCTTCAACTCATCCTTCATCTTGAGCAGGTATTGTTGGGTCCGAAAAGATGCCAGGGTTTCATCTACTGGCACTAATATCCTGAGGGCCATAGTCACATTCTCCTGTTTTACCAATAAATTTCAGCTTTTAGTGGATGTTATAAAATAATGATGGCAAAAACAGCACCAGATCAGGCCAGTAAGTAAGCAACAACAAGATAGCAATCTGAATAGCCAAAAAAGGCATCACCGCCCTGGTCACATAAATAATGTCACGGTTTACCAGGGCGCCGGTTATATAGAGACTGACCCCCAGTGGCGGCGTGCAATAGCCAATCCCCAGGTTAACAGTCATAAGTAAACCAAAATGCAGGGAACTGATACCAAATTCCGGCAATATCGGCAGCAGAATCGGCGCCAGAATCAAAGTAGCGGAAATGATATCCATAAACATCCCAACAATCAGCAGCATGATATTTACCACCAACAGGAATATCCATGCACTGTGAATATTGCTCACTACTGCATCAGCAATCAGCGCCGGAATCTGTTCAAGGGTTAGATAACGACCAAAAGCCGAAGCTCCGGCAACAATAATCAACAAGGTGGCTGAAGTTACGGCTGAAGAAACAACAACCTTCTTCACACCAACAAACTTCATATCCTTATGGATGAACAGCTCAACAATGAAAGAATAAACACAGGCCACCACTGCCGCCTCATTGGCGGTAAAAACCCCGAAAAAAATCCCCCCGAAAATCAATACCGGCAACATCAAGGCCCAGAATCCTTCTCTTAAGACCGCGATCAGTTCCTTGAAGGTCGGTGGAGGCATGCGTTTAAAATGACGATTCTTACAGTAAAAATACGAGTAGAGCGAGAAACTGGCAATGATCAGGAAGCCGGGGATAAAACCGGTCATAAAAAGGGCAGCCAATGAATCATTGCTGACCATTGAATAAAGAATCATGGAAATACTGGGTGGGATAATAACCCCTAAGATAGGCGATGAGGTCATTATCCCGACACTGAACTGCTCATCATACTGGTTTTCCATCAGGGCTGGAATCATAAACCCCCCGATGGCCACCACGGTGGCCACCGTCGAACCGGAGATAGCACCAAACATGCCACAGACCAGCACCCCGGCCATCGCCAAACCACCAGGGAAAAAACCCACCACCGCATTAGCTACTTTTATCAATTTATCGACTATGGACCCGGCAGTCATGATATTGCCACAGAGGATAAAAAACAGCACTACCACCAGGGCAAAATTATCCATGCTGCGAAACAAGGTTTGCGCCATCATCATAACCGGCATGCCGGAAAAGAAATAAAAACCGACAATACTGGTAAAGAATAACGACATGAATACCGGAATTGTCGCAGCCAGACAACCAATCAGGCATAATACAATAATAATATAACTGGTTTCCATAAACTCTTAATTGTCCTCTATCTTAAAATGAACTTGTAACAAAATAATCAATACTGAATACACGTTACCCACAGCATCAACCTTCTTAACTAGTATGATAATCTTCCCACATAACTTGCAATGTTCTAATAAACATCATTATTCCCATCAATGGCAAAATAGCGTAGAGAAAAACCAGAGGAATATGCAGAATAATAGTTTTTTGATGGGTGGCAACCTGCAATGCGGCCATTCCCCAACCAAGTTTGGTTATCATAACACTGTAAAACAGAACGCAAAAGTGGCTGAAATAATCCAATGGTTTTTTTAATCGGGGGAAAATTTGCGGCACGGCATCAATCCGGATCATTGCCCTGGATTTGATAGCGGCACTGCAACCGATAAAGGTCGTATAAATAATAATTTCCCGAATCAGCTCTTCCGACCAGGCCAGGGAATAATGAATAGTATAGCGCAATACCACATTGACAAAGAGCGCAACCAGCCCGACCATAACCGTAATAAACAAGGTCCACTCTTCAAAGAAGCTGAGAACCTTATCAAGCCCCCAAAATATCTTACTTATCATCGCTACCATCCTCAGTTAAGGCACAAAAAAAAGGACCGGGATAGAAATATCCCGGTCCTTTGCTGCTGAAATCAATAATCCAGGATTCTCTTATACCCCACAAAATCCTGAACTTTTTTCAAATAGTCAACCCCAATCTGGTTGGCCCACTCTTTATGAACTTTATCGCCTTTCACCCGCAGCGTCTCCATTTCTTCGGGAGAAAGTTTAAAAAAAGTCACGCCATTTGCCTTCGCCTTGGCAATCTGCGTTTCTTCCTGTTTCCGGGTCAAAACCCGGGTTTTGGCACATTCTTCATGAATAACATCGGTAAGAACTTTTTGCAGGTCTGCAGGCAGGGAATCAAACCATTTCTTATTGAGCAAATGGATAAACAGGCCCTGGGCATAGTTAATCTGGGTAAAATTTTTGCAAATTTCAAATTTCTTGGTGATATTACAGACAATCGGAGTATGGTCCAGACCAGTAATAACTCCCTGTTTCAATGAAATGGGAACATCAGGCCATGGCATTACCACCGGATGCAGGCCCCAAGCAGAATACAAGGATTTATTGACCGCCGCCTCGGCAATGCGGAATTTAACTTTCTTGGCGCCGGCAATGGTTTTGATTGGAATTGTACTGGCCCAGCCATAGTTACCATAACCGGTGATATCCAAGCCCATGACACCCTGGTGCAGCATCCCATCCATATAGTGTGAGAACAGAGCTTTGTTAGCGACAAACTTATTAAGTTTATCAAAAGAATTGATCAGGAAAGGAAGGTTGATCATTCCCATCCGCGGGGCCAGATTGGTAACCGCCACTGAGGAGCACATCATCCCCTGAATCGTACCGGTCTGCAGCATATTCAAAACTTCAACTTCACCACCCAACTGACATAAAGGATAATATTTGAGCGCAATCTGGCCGTTGCTTCGTTTCCACAGGGAATCACGAATACTGTAGCCAACTCTAGAGCCCTCAATAACCGGATGAGTGACATTGGATACTTTCATGACATACTTAGCTTTAGACATATCATATGTGGCTTTCCACTTGGCCAGCGGGTTCCCTTTAGACCATGCCTGAGGGGCCATGATCAGCATTGCCAAAACCACCAGGGTTACAACCTTACACCATCTACGCATAATATTCCTCCTTCACCATTTGGGTTATTAAAACAAAACTTTTGAATTTATCATGGTCTAATACCTAAATCAAGAAAAAATCGTTCTATTTGAAAACATGTTCAAGCTGTCTCGAAAAATTAGAATTTTTGTTTGAGTACAAGACAGGTAAAAATTATAACCGCAGGAATATATGTCATATTTTGAGGATTATAATTTGAGCCTAACGCAGTAATCGAGCAAAAAGGCCATTTTTCAAGATAGTCTTCAAGGGAATCAATTGCAACTCCTTATATATACTGGGATAATCACAACACAATTTCATTGCATTTTGACCAGAAATGGTCATATGATACCAACCACTATATGATACATGCTATTGTATAGTCAGACTTTCTCAAGGAACGTTCAATTATGCGGATAAAATCATTTTTTTATGGCAACACCCCTTCATTTATCGGCAAAGCTATGTTCATACTTTGTCTGGCATTGCTGGCCCTACCGTGCAAATTAAATGCCAGCGAAAATAATCAAGTTACATTTTCCGCTGACAACCCTCCCTACCTGGAAAATTTTGTTCTTGAAAAAAGTAATCAATGGGTAACCCTTTCTCTCACAGTCAGCAGCCCCTTTGATAAGAAGATTAAATCCCTGATTTTAAATGGTGTCCCACAAAGGATCACCCTGACAATCGATACCAATGAGAAGAAAAATTACCTTTTCCTGGTAAATATTGATCGAAAAATATTCAGTAACAACATTATTCAAAGCATTCTTTATGACAATCTTAAAAAGCTGTTTGTAGTCAATTTTGACGGCAAGCAACCACCCATCAAAACCCGTTCATACAAAAAAGCCCTCCTGGCTGTATCAACCTTTAATAATATACATCTATTACCGCTCAAAAAATCTTTGATCCACCACGATTATCAATCCAGGGTAAAAGCAGAAATCATTAAAAAACGCATGCCTTTCCACCTCGAATATATTTTCTTTTTCCTTGCCAGCCGGGATCGAAAAACCCAGACCTATATCCTTGAAATCCCCCAGCAGTTTCTACCTCATGAAAATGAACACGCCGGTTATTAAATGAACCTGGCCCCACATATACCATTGTCGGCTGAGTCGCATCGGCGCAAAAGGGAAAAGGTACTGATCATCTGCCTGATCCTGATTCTGGCTGTCCTGTTTTATATTGAGAAAAATTTTCCCGCCCTGCCATCTGACCTACCGCTGTCAAATAACATCATCGTTTTTGCCCTGATTAATATCAATATCATTCTGCTATTACTTCTGGTATTCCTCATTGTCCGAAATACCTTGAAATTATTGCTGGAACGCAAACGTAAAATTGTTGGTTTTCGCCTGCGTTCCAAGCTCTCCCTGGCTTTCGTCTCGTTATCACTGATTCCTACCCTGCTTCTTTTTGTTTCTGCCACCGGTTTCATCCGCTACAGCATAGACAACTGGTTTTCGGTTCAATTTGAATCTGCCCTCGATGCATCACTTGAAATCGCCCAGGATTACTACAAAATCCTTAGTGAGCAAAATAAGATAACCGCCGGAAGCATTGCCGATGAGATAACCAGAAAGGGGCTGCTAATCGGCGAAAGCACGAAGCCGATGTTTGACTATATAGAGCAAAAACGAAGGGAAAACAATTTTACGGCCATTGCCATTTATGCAAAAAAAGGCTACACCCCCCTGACAACAAGTCATAACCGGAGTTTCAACCCTGACAAGCTCAACCGGATTACGAGCCCCAATGACTCTTTATTCCATCCACAATCAAGGGTTATTCCCCTGGATGATGGCAGCAGCCTGATTCAGGGAAGCGCGCCAATTTTTTCCGTCTGGAAAGGAGATAAAGCAGTAGCCGTCGTCGTCATTTCCCGGATTATTTCATCCCGGATGAACAATAACCTGGACGCGGTATCACAAAAATTCAGTGACTATAAACAAACCAAAAGCATGAAACAGTACATCAAGTACAGTTACGTGTTTTCCTTTGTCCTGATTACTGTATTAATCATTTTCATCTCCCTCTGGTTTGGTTTTTATCTGGCCAAAAACATTACGGAACCTTTACAGGAACTGGCTCTGGCAACCAGGAAAATTGCCGGCGGTGAGCTGGACTTTACCATTGACATGGCAGCCAGCGATGAAATCGGCATCCTGGTCCAGTCATTTAATGAAATGACAGAACGATTAAAGGCCAGCAAGCAGGAAAGGGAACTGACGAACAATGAACTGGTAAAAATGAATGACAAGTTGGAACAACGGCGGAAATATATTGAAATTATTTTGAAAAATGTCAACGCGGGTATCATCACCCTGGACCGAAACGGCAAAATCATTACCATCAACGAAACTGCTGCTATCCTTTTCGACCTCCAGGGCAAAGACTGCTACAACAAAAATTACCGCGAAATTTTCACCAGTGAAATTATCCAGAAAATTCGTTTCTTCCTCAGAAACCAGGAACGTATCGACCAGAGCCTGGAAAGCAGAGAAATAGAGCTCAGCCTGCCGGAGCGCAATGTTCATCTGGCGATCAACTTCACTCGTCTTGACGATGATCAAAACAACTATATCGGTATGCTGGTAATTATTAATGATTTAACCGAAATAATCAATGCCCAGAAAGCCGTAGCCTGGAGGGAAGTTGCCAGACGCATTGCCCATGAAATCAAAAATCCACTCACCCCCATTGCCTTGTCCGCCGAGCGTATCCAGCGCAAATATTCCTCTCTGGTAGAAGAGGGAGATGAGGTATTGCACAATTGCACTTCCACCATTGTCAAACAGGTAGGAGCTTTAAAGCAACTGGTAAATGAATTTTCCAACTTCGCCCGCATGCCCCAGGCAAAACCGTCCATGGGAGATATGCATGAGGTTATCAGCGAAACCCTGGTTTTGTATCAGAATGCTCAGCAGAACTGTGGATTTATCTTTCAACCGGATGAGCAGCTTACCATGTTTTTATTTGACCCGGAACAGATGAAGCGGGTGATAACCAACCTGATTGACAATTCCCTGGCAGCCGTTAAATCCACCGGCAATGGGACTATCACCATCACAACCAAGCTTGACAAAAGTCTCCAGATCGTTATTATTAAGATCTGTGATACAGGCTTGGGGATCAGTCAGAAAGATAAGGCAAAGCTTTTCGAACCCTATTTTTCCACCAAGCAATCAGGAACGGGTCTGGGCCTGGCAATCGTCAAAACTATCATCCATGATCACCGGGGTTTTATTCGAGTTAAGAACAACTCTCCCCGGGGAACCTGCTTCATCATTGAATTGCCATTTAACACTGAGGCAACATGAAAACCACTATCATGATTGTTGATGACGACCTGGATGTCCGGCAGTCCATCATGGATGTCTTTGGTGATGAAGGTTATGAGGTATTCGGCGCCGGCGGCGGCCAGGAAGCGTTAAAAATAGTAAACCAGGAAAATATTGATCTGATTTTTCTGGATATCTGGATGCCAGATCTGGATGGGATGCAGGTTTTACAGCAATTGAAGGCGGTTCATCCGGAGATCCCGGTGGTCATGATTTCCGGCCATGGCACCATCGAAACCGCCGTCCAGTCCACCAAGCTGGGAGCATTTGATTTTATTGAAAAACCGGTCTCCCTGGAAAAGCTGGTCATTACTGCAAAAAACGCCCTGACTATATATCACCTGCAGCAGGAAAATCTGCGGTTGAAGGAGCGTTTTCAGCATAAACCACAGCTCATCGGCCAGAGTCCGGTAATGCAGGAATTGCAGCAACAGATAGCTGTGGTGGGACCAACCAATGGCTGGGTGCTGATAACTGGTGAAAATGGCACCGGCAAAGAATTGGTAGCCCGGGCTATTCACCGTCTCAGCCACCGGGCGGATAAACCATTTGTAGATGTTAACTGCGCCGCCATCCCAGAAAACCTGATTGAATCCGAATTACTGGGCTATGAAAAGGGGGCGTTTACCGGTGCCACCAACCGCAAAAAAGGAAAATTTGAGCAGGCCCATGAGGGAACCATCTTTCTGGATGAAATTGGCGACATGAGCCTCAATACCCAGGCAAAGATCCTGCGGGTGCTGCAGGAACAATCCCTCAACCGACTTGGCAGCACAAAAACCATCACTATTGATGTCCGAGTCATCGCCGCAACCAACAAAAATCTGGAAACAGAAATCGCCCGGGGAAATTTCAGAGAAGATCTTTACTACCGCTTGAATGTCATTCCCATGCACGTACCACCACTACGGGAACGGCAGAATGACATACCATTACTGGCCAAACAGTTCATGTCTCATTATGCCCGGGGAAAGGGTGAACCGAACAAACAACTGGCCCCGGAAATTATGCCTATTCTACAGCAATATAACTGGCCGGGAAATGTCCGGGAACTGAAAAACCTGATGGAACGTCTGGCAATCATGTCACCAGCAAGCATGATATCCTCCCATGATCTTCCTCACTATGTGAGGGGCAAGGAAAGTAAAACTGCCATTGCCTCCGCAGGGGATGATTATCCCAACAGCCAGTTCTATACCGACCACCTGAGTGAGGCGGTCAGCAAGTTTGAAAAATACTATTTAGCAAAAAAGCTTAAAGAATTTGATGGAAACATCTCCCGTACGGCCATCCAGATCGGGATTACCCGTCGAAATCTCCATCGCAAGATCAAGGCATTATCCATCAATTCCCATCAGAAGGACTGACAATAACCAGGAATCAACCATCACAATGGTTTCATGCCATGAAACGGGAAACAGGGATTGTCACCAAGATTGAAGACGGCATTGCTTTTGTCCGGAAAGCTCAAAGCCAGAAATGTGAAAACTGCTCCGGAAAGGGATCATGCATGGTCCTGGAGCATGGCAATGAGCTGGTTATCAAGGTCAGCAATACCCTTGATGCCCATCCCGGAGATCAGATCAGCCTGAAAATCAGCCGGCAGTCTTCAGGATTAAAGCAACTGTCACTTTTTTTTATTGCCATTTTCGCTCTCATAGTCGGTGGTACAATTGGAAGATTCTGCACCCGATTTAGTGCCAGCGCCAGCAGCCAATTCCTGCCGGCAATCTTTGGACTCGGGTCACTGATCATTTCAATACTGTTGTGGCGGAGCTACTATAAACAACAGGAGAAACGACAACCGCAGCCGATAATGGAGAAAATTATCCACAGCGAATCACAGGATAAACATGGGAACCAAATTAATTTGCAGTAATAAAAAAGCCCGGCGTAACTATGATATTCTTGAAACTTTTGAAGCCGGCATAGCCTTGGTGGGCTCTGAAGTTAAGTCCCTGCGAGCCGGTAAATCCAGCATGAATGAAAGTTACGCCAGGATTGCAGACGGAGAAATCTGGCTGGTACATTTTCATATCAGCCCCTATACCCACGCCAATGTTTTCAACCACGATCCGATCCGGCCCCGTAAATTACTGCTCCACAAGCAGGAAATTCGCCGGCTAATTGGTAAAATTACCGAGAAGGGGTTGACGCTGGTACCCCTGCGTGCTTATTTTAAGAATGGCAGGGCTAAAGTTGAGCTGGCCCTGGGGAAAGGTAAAAAGATCTATGACAAACGTGAAGACTTGAAGAGGAAAGCGGTAAAAAGGGATATGGAAAGGGAATTCAAAGACCACTGAATACCCGGACGCCAGTCCTTTCTTGAAAATCTTAGTTATCTGTGTTATAGTTATTACATTGAATTGAAACTTTGAAACTTAAATTTTAGCTATGGGGGTGATTCGGGTTCGACGGGAATGCTAAGCCTGAGGTTGCATGTGGAGGTCCCTGCTATCCTCCTTAAACCGGCAGGAACTAAAATAAAAGCAAACAATGAATACGCTCTGGCCGCTTAGCGTGGCCAGCGCCCGGTCGTCCGACTCCTGCTAGGTCGGTTCCCGGGTGTCATCTTTAGCAGGATAGTTTATCGGCAGGTTTCCGGTCGGTAGGCGAAACTTCAGG
>Ga0307991_1000149_pt1 | contig 53202 bp, 48 predicted proteins | sample EllFjometagen131_FD_203146 | JGI IMG/M metagenome (GOLD analysis project Ga0307991, IMG submission 203146) | Marine microbial communities from Ellis Fjord, Antarctic Ocean - #131 | ecosystem: Environmental > Aquatic > Marine > Unclassified | place: Southern Ocean | collected 2014-10-08
AGACACGGTCAAGCAACAGAGATAGATATGAATATTAAGAAAGAGGGCGAAGAATATGTTTTAATAGAAATTGAAAATAATGGAAAGAAACTCCAAGAGGGGAATGAAGAAAAAATATTTGAAAAAGGTTTTAAAAGCCAGGAAACTGGGCATACTGGCATAGGCCTTGCTATTGTGCGAGACAGCATTCGAAAAGGCCATGGAGAGGTTGGGGCCGAAAATACAGAAAAAGGCGTGAAGTTTACTATTAGGCTTCCTTTGTTACAAGAAAAATAAACTTTTTGACAAAATTCCAAAGTTGAGGAACTCGGTTCCTCAACTTTTTTGACTGCAAAAGATGAGATACATAGGTTACACCTCTAAATTATCAAATCTTAAGAAATCTGGTAAAATTAGAGGCATATCTAAGTAACCTAACATATCTCATCTATGTCTAATTGTACCATAAGTCAAAAAAAATGGCTATTTAATTCTTATTGGCCCTTGTATATTAAACACCCTTGGTTAAAGCCATACATTCCACATCTTACCACCTATGAACGTTGGCGCAAGGTAGCCAAACTATTAAAGGTTTCCAAGATAGCTTGTTTGCGTTTAGAATGGATAATATATTTCTATCAAGGACATAATGCTAGTCAAACTTCCATTCACTTTGGCATTTCCAGAAAAACATTCCATAAATGGTGGAGAGAGTTTGACCAAGACAATATTTATTCAATGTATAAATTACAAGATAAATCAAGAGCTCCTCATCATGTTCGTTCAAGACAGATCACTTCCATTCAAGAGCAAAGAATCATTGGTTTAAGAAGGAAGTATATCAGATATGGCAAGATGAAACTATCCAAGCTTTATGAACAACAATATGGAGAATATATATCTTCATGGCATATCCAAAAAGTTATCGAAGAACACAAACTATACTTTAATCCAATTAAAACAGCCAGAATATCCAAGAAAAGACAAAGGTTTCAACACAAGAAAAGGATTACTGAATTGAGCAAGATACCATGGTTTAAGAAGAAGGCAGGATACATCATTTGCTTAGATACTATCACATTCCATTGGAATGGCTTAAAGAGATATATCTTTACTGCTATTGATAAATATGGAAAGTTTGCTTACGCTAGGATGTACAAAACAAAATCATCTTTAAATGGAGAAGAATTCCTTTATCGCTTGTATTTTCTTTTAGATGGCAAAGTGCCCAGAGTTGGTCATGACAATGGAACAGAGTTTGAAAAATATTTTAAAAAAGCTTGTCAAAAACTTCAAATTCAACAATACTATTCAAGGGTAAGAACACCAAAAGACAATTCAGTAAGCGAGAGGTTTAATCAAACCCTTGAAACAGAGTTTGTGTCCCTTGGACACTTTAATCCCAACACTGAAGAGTTTAACAAAGAATTGACTGATTGGCTGGTTGAATACAATTTTAAAAGACCTCATCAAACCTTAGGATACAAAACTCCTATTGAATTCTCAAAAGTGTTACCTATGTACTCATCTTGTACATTGACTTGACAGAAAAGGGGATTTGTGCTATTATTTTAAATAAGATTCGTTCTTTCAAAAGATGAATCAAAAAAAACAAAAGGAGAAAAAATCATGAAAAAAACAATTGTTTTTTTAATGATCGTTTTAGTTGCTTTTGCAACTAACCTATCTGCTGGGAATTTCTTCTTGGCAAAGTTATCACACGAAGGGTCCCTGATTGTTGCTTGGGACCATATGGAGAAGAGCTGGTTGACAGAAGTTGTCATCAGCGCGGATGGAGATCTTTTTATGCTGGGCATTGGTCCAATGTTTAAAGTTGGCAATATCGAATTCAATGCACCGCTTTCCATTACACTTGAAAAGAAAAGCATAAGTGATGAGTTGAGCCTGGCCCCAAGGACTGATGTTACTCTCGGGAAGCTCCTGATTCAAAACTGGAATAATATTGTTTTCTCAAGTAAGTATTTTGTTTCCTGGAGCACCGACAACAGAGTATTATATCAGTTAGCCCCTGACCATAAACTGGGATTAAATTTTCTCACATCTGTTGGAGGTGGAGAAAGTTACAGCATGGGTATCTTGCATCAGTATAAGATTACTGAAGCATTTACCGTTGCTTCTTTCGCTGGATACAATATTACTGACGAGGAAACAAAAGCCTGGTTGAAGCTTAAGTTTTTCATTCCATAGAAGACATAAGAAGGCACAATTTTACAACAAGAAATAGCCCGTCATATCATGGCGGGCTTCACTCATTGTGGATAACTTTTGTTGACTATAATAGTTATGGGTATATAATTATTATTAGTCGATATATTTTTAATCAATTTTTTAATCAATAAATATATGCCAAGATATGATGGAAATGGTCCTGCCGGAATGGGTCCTGGAACAGGTTGGGGGAGAGGCCCTTGTGGCGCTGGCCGTGGGTTCAATAGAGGATTTGGTGGTGGATTCGGTTCTCGCCGATTTTGGACCAAATCAGAAGAAAAAGAATCTTTGCAAGAAGAAAAAGAATCATTAGAGGGTGAAATGAAAGCCATAAAAGAACGCTTAGATGAACTAAAGGCTCAAAAGTGAAATAATAAATATTGCCCTGAGTTATTTATTAACGCAGGGCGATGTTTAGCGTGGATTTAATTAGTGAATTGTAAATAAATCTAAATTTATGTCTAAAATTATTGAATTAACAGATCAAAATTTTGATAAAGAAGTTTTGCAATCCGATATACCTGTTTTGGTAGATTTTTGGGCTCCTTGGTGCCAGCCATGTTTGATGATGGCTCCAGCATTAGCTACATTGTCAGAAGAGTTGGAGGGTAAAATAAAAATTGGCAAACTTAATACTGAAATTCCTGGACATCAGCAATTGGCCATGCAATATGATATTCGTAGTATTCCTAATATGAAACTTTTTAAAAACGGTCAGGTTGTTAAAGAGTTTATTGGTTTACGTCCCAAACAAATGCTCAAAACAGAATTGGAGGCAGAAATTTAAAAATTTTTAACGATAAATTAATTTTTATTATGAAGAATAAAATATTTTCTGATATAATTAAAAGATTGGTTCAAATCCAAAAAATTGAGAATTTATCTGACAAAGAGATTAAATTACTTTCAACTCCCAAAAAGATTAGTCGCGCGCAACTTAAAATTAAAAATAAAAAATTACAAGCATGGCGAATTATTTTTAATAATGCTTTAGGTCCGGGCAAAGGAGGAATTCGTTTTCATCCCAATGTTTGTGAAGACGAGGTAAAATCTTTATCTTTTTGGATGATGATTAAAGATTCGTTAGCCGAATTACCATATGGTGGCGCGAAAGGTGGGATTAAATTTAATCCTAAAAAAACATCCATTAAAGAAATAGAAATAATTAGCAGGAAATTTATAGATAGTTTTTATGGAGTTTTAGGTCAAGATAGAGACATTCCTGCTCCTGATGTTTATACAAATTCTCAAATTATGGCTTGGATGCTTGATGAATATGAAAAAAAAGTAGGGCGTCACGAACCAGGGATGATTACGGGGAAACCATTAGAGTTGCAAGGATGTGATTTGCGGGGAGATGCCACAGCTAAAGGTGGATTTATTATTCTTCAAGAGATGATTAAAGAATATAAATTGAATAAAAAAAATCTTAAAATAGCAATTCAAGGTTTTGGTAACGCGGGATTGAATATTGCTCGTTTTTTATCTGAGGATGGTTATAAGATTGTTGCTGTTAGTGACAGTAAAGGAGGTATATATAATTCTAAAGGTTTAAACCTTAAAAAAATAATTGATATTAAACGCAAAACAGGTTTTTTGAAAGCATCCCTTGAAACGCAAAACATAACTAATGAAGAGTTATTAGAATTGCCAGTAGATATATTGGTCTTAGCCGCTTTAGAGAATCAAATTACCAAGAATAACGCTAATAAAGTTCAGACAAAATATATTTTAGAAATCGCTAATGGTCCAATCAGTTATGATGCTGATAAAATGTTATTTTCTAAAAATATTACAATCATTCCAGATGTTTTAGCTAACGCTGGCGGAGTAATTGTAAGTTATTTTGAGTGGGCGCAGAACAGGACTGGTAATATTTTGGATAAAAAATATTTAGAGAATTTATTAAAAGAAAAAATGGTTAGTTCGTGGAAAAGAGTAATTAAGTTATATAGACAGCGTAATAATAAAATTGATATAAGAACTGTAGCTTACATTATTGCTATAAAAAGAATACTGTCAGCTGAAAAATTAAGAGGCAATCTATAATTTTGATCTGTATGCCAAATAAAAGAAATAGATATTCATTAGTTATTATTGGCGCTGGTCCAGCTGGATTAACAGCTTCAATTTATGCTTCGCGTTTTAGTGTAGATAATTTGATTATTGGGGGTGCAATGGGTGGCTTAGCTTTTGAAGCTCATAAAATTTGTAATTTTCCTACAGAACCAGAAATTTCCGGAATGGAAATTATCCAAAAAATGCAGAAACATGTTGAAAATTATAATTCGCCATTGATAGTTGATAAAGTTACAGAGATTCAACAAGAGGCCGAACTATTCAAAATTACTACTAGGGATGGAAAAGTATTTTTAGCCGATACAGTTCTTCTGGCAATAGGCACTCAGCATCGCAAACTTAATCTTCATAATGAGGAAAAATTTTTAGGGAAAGGCGTTTCTTATTGCGCTACCTGTGATGCTATGTTTTATAAGGATAAGATAGTGGCAGTTGTCGGAGGAAGCGATAGCGCCCATACAGCATCTCTCTACCTTGCTGATATAGCAAAGAAAGTTTATCAAATTTATCGCGAAGATAAATTTCGCGGGGAAGTTGTATGGATAAAGCGAGTGATAAAAAATAAAAAAATTGAAGTAATTTATAATACTAAAATAGTTGGTTTAAATGGGAACGAGAATTTAAAAAGAATCATTTTAGATAAACCGTATAAGGGAAAGAAAGAAATTGATGTTGATGGTTTGTTTGTTGAAATTGGCACTGTTCCTGAAAAAATTTTAGCAAAAAAATTAAGATTAAAAACAAATGAAATGGGTTATATTAAAGTAGGCGATAGTCAAAGCACTAGCCAAAAGGGGATATGGGCTGCTGGCGATATTACTGACAATTCTGATAATTTTCGGCAGATACTTACCGCATGTAGTGAAGGAGCAATCGCAGCCAAAAATATATTTGAATTTCTTAAAAAGAAAGAAATAGTTTAAGAGTAAAAGGGTCATTTTTATTAATAAATAAATTGAAAATTTTATGCTTAATAATCTAATGCCAGGCCGCGGATTAAGTAAGAGCGGTGGCCGAGGTCGTCAAAGCAAGGGTTTTGGTTTAGGTCTTGGAGGGGAATGTGTGTGCCCAAAGTGTGAAGCAAGGGCTCCTCATCAGAGGGGCGTTCCTTGTTATGAGCAAAAATGCCCAAAGTGCGGTAACGCAATGACCAGAACACAATAAAAAATTATAAAAAAAACAAAATGAAAATTTGTATTTCGTCAACAGGAAAAAATCTTTCTTCTATTGTTGATACAAGATTTGGGAGGTGCGCATATTTTTTGATTGTAGATTCAGATAAAGTAAAAGAGTTGAAAATCATAAAAAATACAGGAGTTCAAGCGCAACATGGGGCCGGCATTACGGCGAGTCAAATTGTAGTGGACCAAAAGGTAGATGTTGTTATTTCTGGAAATTTTGGACCAAAGGCTTCTCTAGTTTTATCTCAAGCAGGAGTTAAGTGTTATATCGTGCCGTCTTCTATGTCAATAAAAGAAGCATTAAAATCTTTAAATCAAGGAGAACTTCAGGAATTATTAAAGCCGTCTGCTCCGCATTATAGTTAGAATCTGATGGGAAAAGAAAAAATCCAAAAAATTGCTATCACCGGAGGTAAAGGAGGAACAGGAAAATCTACTTTTTCCGTTTTGTTAGCTAATAAATTAGTTAAGTTGGGCCATAAAGTGGCTCTAGTTGATGTTGATGTAGAATGCCCGAATGATTATTTATTGTTGAATCAAAAGCTTAAAAAGAAAATAGGGTTTACTTATGCCAAATTTCCTAAAATAGATAAAAGAAAATGTAGAAAGTGCGGTTTATGCGTTAAGTCATGCAAAAGTAATGCTATATTCCAGGCACCTGGTCAGTACCCGATATTTTTGCCAGAGCTTTGTTCGGGTTGCGGCGTTTGTTGGCTTACTTGCCCATATGGAGCAATAAAGCCCCGAGAAGTAAAAACAGGAGAAATTTTTATAAATCAAGTCAATAATAATTTATGGCTAATTACTGGTTTAGCTAAGGCTGGGTTGGAGGAAACTGGACCGGTTGTAGCTCAGGTCAAAAAAATTGTTTTGAATTTTGCTGAAAAAATGAACATAGATATGATTTTGTTTGATACTGCGGCCGGAACTCATTGTCCTGTTATTCAAGCCCTGATAAATGTAGACTTCGCTTATGCGGTGACAGAACCAACACCAATGGGCGCTTACGACTTAGGATTATTATTAGAATTATCTCAAAAATTAAAAATACGTACTAAAGTGATTCTGAATAAAGCGAATTTAGGAAATAAAAAATTTATTGAGAAAATTGTCAATAAATATAAAGTGAAAATAGCAAGCGCCATTCCTTATGATAAAAATTTAGCTAAGGCCTATTCCAATGGGCAACTTTTAGACTTAGATTACGATTTTAGAATTAATGGGGAAAAATTTTTTTATGAAAAAAAAGTTTAAAATAGCGATTGCTTCAGGAAAGGGAGGGGTTGGCAAAAGTATGTTAAGTTCATCGTTGGCTATTTTGTTTAGCAAAAAGTATAAAGTTGTAGCTGTGGATGCCGATGTTGATGCTCCTAATTTAGCTATTTGGTTAAATGAAATTAGCAGGTGGGATAAAATAGAAAAATTTAGCGTTTCCTCTAAGCCAGTTTTTGATTATAAAAAATGTAATGGTTGCGGTAAATGTGTTGATGTCTGCCAATTTAATGCTCTAAAGATGGTCTCTGGGAAACCACATTTAGATTCTTTTACTTGTGAGGGATGTGGAGCCTGTGAAAATGTTTGTCCTCGAAATGCCATTAAACTCAAGCCAGTTAATGGTGCTAAAATAAAAATAAAAGATACAAAATATGGCTTTTCGTTAATATCTGGTGAGCTTATACCAGGGGAGACTGGTTCTGGTAAAATAATTTCAAAAATTAAAGGAATAGCCGAAGGATATGATTATGAAATAATGATTATAGATTCTTCTCCGGGCACTGGTTGCCCGGTTATTGCCTCTTTACAAGGAGTTGATTTTGTGATTTTAATAACCGAACCAACGCCCTCCGCTTTTTCTGATTTAAAAAGAGTTTTAAAAGTAGTTAATTATTTTAAATTGCCATGGGGCTTGATTATTAACAAAAAAGATATCAATAATGCATTGGGCAATAGAATTAATAAATGGGCCAAAGGAAATGTATTGGGAAGTATTTCTTATGACCAAAATATTTTTAAAGCTATTGCTGATTTTCAACCCATATTGGAAACTGATTTGATAGCTAAGCAGGAAATTAAAACTATTTTTAATAATTTGCTTCTTAAGATTTAAAAATATATGAAAGAAAAAATAGCCACAATATCAATATTCAATAATTTATTCCTAGCAATAGGAAAAATTTTGATTGGTCTTTTGGTAAAATCTGTATCAATTTTTGCAGAAGGGATTCATTCATCTGTTGATGTCTTGTCATCAATAATAAGTTTGGTTGGTATTAAGATAGCTAAAAAACCAGTTGACAAAAATCATCCCTATGGTTATTACAAATTTGAGGTTCTTTCGGGACTTATTATAACAATAATTTTATTTTTAACTGGCGCTAAAATTCTTCATGAGGCATATAAAGGATTTTTATCGCCCTCTACGGTAAAATTAAGTTATTTGGCATTAGGTATTATGGCCATTTCAGCTATAGCAAATGAGATTATGTCTCGTTTGAAAATGCATTATGGCAAGAAGGAAAACTCAATAAGTCTTATTTCAGATGGAGTTCATGACAAGGTAGATGTTTGGGCGTCAGTAGCGGTTTTTATTGGTTTAGTTTTATCTAAATATTGGATTTATGTTGATTCATTTTTGGCCTTATTGATAGGATTATATATAATGAAAGAATCTTTTGAATTAGGCAAAGAGGCGACTAATTCTTTATTAGATGTCTCGGCTGGCGAAGAAATTGAAAATAAGATAAAAAATATTGTAGCAAAAGAAAGAATAGAAATTTCGGAATTAAAAACACAAAAAAAGGGTTCAGCAATAATTGCGAATTTAGAAATTCAACTACCTAGCAAGACAAGCGTAGAAGAAGCAACAAAAATATCTAATAATTTAAAAAGTCAATTGATTGATAAAATTGAGTTACTTGAGTATGTTGCTATTCAAATAGAAAGTCATAATATTTCAAGCAGTTATTTTAATCCGCAAGAAAAATTTTTAGGACTATCATTGGGCAGGGAATTTGGCTGGCAAAGGAAAGGAAAATTCAAGGGTTCAATTCCAGAAGCCCAAGGCAAGGGACCAGAAGGATATTGCGAGTGCCCTAAATGTGGATATAAGATTAAACATAAACGTGGTACTCCATGTTTTGAATTAAAGTGCCCTAACTGTAATATAAATTTAGAAAGAAAATAATATGCCAAGACCAAAATTATATCGTAAGGTGCGATTTAACCCAAATATTACATATTTTAAACCACAAGGCGTTCCCATGAGGTCATTGGAAATAATTGAATTAACCTCAGAAGAAGTAGAAGTTTTACGGCTTAAAAATATTAAAAATTTGGACCAGATTAAATGCGCGAAACTAATGAATACATCTCAAAGCACTTGTCAAAGAATTTTAGTTTCTGTCTATAAAAAAATAGCCGATGCTTTAGTGAATGGTAAAGCAATAAGAATTATTACAGATTAAATTCAGAGAAAAAGTTTGGAAGCCGAGCTTCCAAACTTTTTTATTTGCTAAAAAAACAAAAATTTAATATAATAGAAGGGCATTAAATATTTTTGTTATGAGAAATAAATTATTTTTTGTATTATTTTTAATTTTTACCATATTCTCTTTGCTATTTATAAAGGGCACAGTAAATGCTAAAGCGGATTTATCTATTACTGACGCCAGTATTAGTTTTTCTGAGGAGAATTTTTTGAACGGAAGCATGATTCGTATTTATGTCCGCGTTTGGAATACTAGCGACATTGATGCTCATGGTTTTGTTAAAATTTATCTCAATGAAAGTCAAATAGGCGATTCTCAACCAATTTCGCTTAAAACAGGAACCTATGATGACATTTTTTTAGATTGGCTTGCGAATGCTGGTGTTTATAGTATTAAAGCAGAGCTTGTTGATGTTCTGCCCGAAGATATAAACATAGAGAACAATATTGTTTTGATAGAGAATTTGTTTGTAGATTTGGACACAGATGGAGACGGAACGGGCAACAGAGAGGATTTGGACGACGATAATGACGGTTTATTTGACCAAGAAGAGGAAGAAGAAGGAACTAACCCTTTGTTGATAGACACAGATAGCGATGGCGTTAATGATAATGCTGATTTTTTTCCCTTAGATTCCACTGAACAAAGTAATAATGATGGCGATAATCTTGGTGATAATGCCGATTCAGATGACGACAATGATGGTCTCAGGGACGAAGAGGAAATAGTGATTGGCACAGACCCATTCAATCCTGATACTGACAAAGATGGAGTTAAGGATGGCCTTGATGTTTTCCCTCTTAATTCCCAAGAATGGGCAGATAGTGATAATGATGGATTGGGTGATAATTTTGATTTTGAGGATAATAACAAAAAGGCTCAAGAATCAGATTCTTTGGTGCCCGAAGAAGAGCCACCTTTGCTTGATTATTTTGAAAATAATGAGGAGCAAGGGAGATTAGACTTAATTCCTGATGGTTTATTATTTGAAGAATCATCAGATAATAATAAGCAAAACATAAACATAAAGCCTATTTTGTCTGTTCTTGTATTTTTCTTGGCTTTATTTATGCTTTATGCTATTTTAAAGATAACAAAAGATAATAAAAAATTTTAATATTAAGATTATAAGAACCTGCTCACTGCGTTCGCAGAACCTTGTAATTAAATTCTATTTCATAAACATTAATGTATTTTAATTATGAAAAGACTCACTAAAACAGAATATTATTTGGATATAGCCAAAAAGATTGGTTCTCGTTCTACTTGTTTTCGTAATAATTTAGGGGCCATAATTGTTAGAGAAGATCAAATTGTGGCTACTGGTTATGTTGGCGCTCCGCGCGGGACAAAGGACTGTTTTGAGAGAAATGAATGTTTACGTGATACCCTTAAAATTCCCCATGGTGAACGTTATGAAGTTTGTCGTTCAGTCCATGCCGAACAAAATGCGATTATTAATGCCGCGCGCGCTGGTTCTGCTATTTTGGGTGGTGATATGTATCTTTCTGGAGAAACAAATGACGGAAAAAAGATAGATACTTTTCCTTGTTTTATTTGTAAAAAAATGATTATAAATTCAGGGCTAAAAAAAATGATTTGTTCTACTAAAGATGGGGGTATAAAAATTTTTTTAGTTGAAGACTGGATTAAAGATTGGCAAGAAAAAGATATTTTAGATGATAAATTCCAATACGGACAAGACCAAAATTCTTGACAAATCTTTCTAACAAAATATATGATTAATTTTAAAAAATTGAGAATTAGTTTTAAGTCGGCTTTTAATGGACTGAGTATTGCTTTTAAAGAAGAGCAGACCCTTAAGGTTCAAGTTGTTGTAGGCATAATTGTTTTAATTCTAATGTTCATTTTGCCATTGCAAGGCATAGAAAGAGTTATTTTAATTTTATTCATAACTTCAGTTTTGGGAATGGAATTAATTAATTCCCAAATTGAAAGAATCTTAGATTTTTTTCATTTGGGTTTTCATCCCAAAATCAAACGCATCAAAGATCTTTCTGCAGCAGCAGTTTTAGTTGTTTCTATTGGAGCTCTTTTGGGCGGCATATTAATTTTAGGCCCCGCTTTATTACAGGTTTTGATAACTTAAAAAAGTTTGGAAGCTCGGCTTCCAAACTTTAAAAACTCCCATAATTAATGAGAGTTTTTTTATTTACTTGCGGATTTATGTTAATTTGCTAAACTGAATATTATGAGACCAGCAGTTATTACAATTTGTAATCGCAAAGGGGGAACCGGCAAGACCAGCGTAGCTATTAATTTAGCGGCTTATTTATCTCATTCAGGCAAAAAGGTTTTACTTATTGATTTAGACCCACAGGCTAATGCTACTTCTGGTTTAGGAGTGATAAATAATCAGAAGGGGATTTATGAGGTTCTAAGCGAGAAAATTTCATTAACAGATAGTATGGTCGCAACGCGTGGCAATCTTTGGTTATCTCCTTCTAGTGAAAATTTAGCCGGAGCTGACGTAGAAATTGTTGATATAGAAAATAGAGAATCAATTTTAGCTCGTATTCTTAATTCTTTTATTGAAAATGATAATCCTGATTTAGATTTTATTCTTATTGATACTGCTCCTTCCTTGGGTTTGATAACTATCAATAGTTTAGTCGCCGCTGATAAAATTTTGATTCCAGTTCAGGCAGAATATTTTGCCTTGGAAGGATTGGGACAACTTTGCAAAACTATTGACTTAGTGAAGAATAATTTACAGCCCAATTTGAGTATATTAGGAGCCTTGGTTACTATGTATGATGGTAGAAGTAAGCTTTCTATGGAGGTTTGGCAGGAATTATATCGTCATTTTCCGCATCCTATTTTTAGAACAGTTATTCCACGTAATGTCCGTTTAGCCGAAGCTCCAAGCTATGGCCAAACCATATTGGAATATGCTCCTCATTCCAAAGGAGCTCGCGCTTTCCGTCGTTTAGCCAAAGAATTCTTAGCTCTCACATAGGTTTAAGAAATAAAATGCTCCAGGGTCGGACCCCGTAGAACGGGGCACGGCCCCGGAGTAATTAGAAGTATATGCAGAAAATTTTGATTTTGCTATTAATTTTATTTTTAATATTAATTTTAGTATTATTTTTGGGGGTTTTTCAAAAAAAGAAACAGAGTCAAGTATGTTTTGGTGATTATTGTTTTGGGGTTGAAATATCGAAAAGTCCAATTCAAAAAGCAAAAGGTTTGATGTTTAGAGACAAGTTAGAAGAGAATCAAGGCATGCTTTTTGTTTTTGAAGCAGAAAAGAAGCACAGTTTTTGGATGAAAAATGTTTCCTTTCCCCTGGACATTATTTGGTTAGGTGCTAATAAAAAAGTTGTTTTTGTAAGTCATGACGCTCAACCATGTAAGGACTTAAAATGCTTGGCGATTCAGCCAACAACAAATGCTAAATATATTTTAGAAATTAACGGAGGTCTTGCTAATAAAATTGGTCTAAAAATAGGAAGTCAATTAATTTTTTAATCAAGATATTACTTAATAAATTCTACTATGAGTGTTAAATTAAATTTTACCAACCCCGTTAGAAATCCTATGTCAACGCGATTTTTGTTCGGGGTATTAAATAAAAATTCATGAAAATTTCTAACGGGGTGAACCAAAAAAGAATATTGATAGTTACTCTTTTTTTAATTACATTATTTTTAATTCCCCAACTTAGTCAGGCTCAAGAAAATCAGACAGATAATGATTTTTGCGCGGTATATTTTACAGGAGTAGGTTGCACCCATTGTGCTAAAGCTGACCCTATTGTTTTAACTCAATTGCCACATGAATATCCTAATTTAGTAGTGGTAGAGTATGAAATTTATCAGAATAAGGAAAACGCCCCTCTTTTATATCAATATGACGAAAAATATAATTCTGGCCTAGGGATTCCTTTGTTAATTTTCGGAAAAGATGATGCTTTGATTGGCGATAATCCAATTCTAAAAAATGTAAAAAAAGTCATTGAAGAAAAGCAAACTAACCATTTGGCTTGCTTAAATGGATTAATGTCTTGTTTTTGTCAAACTAATATTAATGATTTGCCGGGATTTCCTAAAATTTGGCAACAGGGAAAAATTTTGATTAAAGACAAAACTTCAAACGAATTATTATTATCAAAAACCGAAAGCGACCAATTGTTCAAAAAATTATTAAATGCAGATAACGTAGAAAAAATTTTAGATGGAATTGAGTACAAAAAAATAACGCCTTTAAAAATTGCTTTATCAGGTCAAAATGTTGAATTTGATAAAGCTTTAAAAATAGGAGGTTGGGTGTTCCAATGGAATGGCACATTAGATGATGCTTTTGTGCCCGCCTTAGATGATGAAAACCAAGAGGAAGAGTTGTTGCCAGAAAATTCTCGTCCTAAATTTACAGTTGCAAAAATTTTATCATTAGCGATTGTTGACGCCATCAATCCTTGCGCTTTAGCTGTTTTAATTTTAATGTTAACTGCGATTTTGGCATATAATCCAAGAGAGAGAAAGAATATTATTTTGGCTGGCTTAGCTTTTGTTTTAGCAGTATTTATAATGTATCTAATTTATGGATTACTTATTGTTAAATTTTTCCAAATAGTGCAAGGACTAAGCGCGATTAGATTATGGCTATATAGGGCTTTAGGTGTTATAGCAATTATTCTCGGAATATTGAATATTAAAGATTTTATTAAATACAAGCCTGGCAGTGTTGGAACGGAAATGCCAATGTTTATGCGACCAAGGGTGCAAAAAATTATTTCTGGGATTACTTCCCCTAAAGGAGCTTTCGGGATTGGGCTTTTTGTGACTTTATTTCTTTTGCCTTGTACTATTGGTCCTTATATTATTGTCGGTGGAATTTTATCCGCCTTAGAATTTTTGAAAATTTTGCCTTTGTTAATTTTTTACAATTTAATTTTCGTAATACCAATGCTTATTGTTATAGGTTTAGTATATTGGAAATTTAGTAAAATAGGAGATATCTCTTCGTGGAAAGAAAAAAACATAAACAAGCTTCATTTAATAACTGGTTTAATAATGTTTTTCCTTGGGATAGCAATGGTTTTCTCGTTGATATAAATTTTGAATCGTGCTAAGATATATTAAGAAAACTGTTGAGAAGGCTGTTGAAGTCAGACCTCAACAACATTAGGAATTAGAAATTTCCGCCAGAGGCGGATCAGCCTTGGGCTGAAAACATTAATTTATATTTATATGCCATTGGGACGAGGACTGGAATCATTAATACCAGTAAAAATAATTAAAAAAGTTGCTCTTGACGGGCTTGCGCAGACAGGGGAGCGCGTTTATAATATTTCAATTGAGCAAATTGACCCTAGCCCTAATCAGCCTCGCCAAAATTTTGCTCGCGCAGATATGGAAGAATTGATTAATTCTATACAAACAAATGGTATTATCCAACCCTTAATTTTAGTTCAAAAAGAACAAGGAAAATATGAAATCATAGCTGGAGAAAGGCGTTGGCGTTCAGCCAAAATTTTAGGGCTAAAGACAGTCCCATCTTTAGTTAGAGCAATTGATGTTAATAAAAAATTAGAAATTGCCTTATTGGATAATATCCAAAGAAAAGATTTGAACGCAATGGAAAAAGCTCGCGCTTATCAAAGGTTGATTGATGAATTTAATTTAACGCAAGAAAATATTTCTAAAAGATTAGGCGTAGCTCGAGCGACAGTTGCTAATACCCTGCGTTTGCTTAGATTACCAGAAGTTATTCAAAACGCGATAGAGCAAGAAAAAATTAGTGAGGGTCATGCTAAAACTCTTTGTTCAATTAATGACCCGAATAAACAGGAAATATTACTTAAAAGGATATTGGGCATGGGTTTAACTGTTAGGGAAACCGCTAAAATGGTAGATACTAGACGGACCAAAAGAAGAAAAAAAATTAATCCAGAGTTAGAAGAAAAAGCAAAAATATTATCTAGAGCATTGGATGCGAAAGTTAAAATCAATCAATCAGGAAAAAAAATTAAGATTTTAATAGAGGTTTACAATCAAGAAGATTTAGGTATAATAATAGAAAGGATGATGTTAAATAATTAAATTGATTCTATTATGGCTATCGAAGTTAGAAGAAAGCAAAAGGAGGCGTTAAATGTTTTTTTGCGTCGTTTTTCAGAAAAAGTGAAACGAAGTGGTATTATTAATCAGTCTAAAAAAGCAAGATTTTACGTCAAACCAAAAAGTAAAAATTTAAGAAGAAAAAGCGCGTTAGAAAAAAATAAAAAAACTGAAAGAATAAATTTTTTAAAAAAGGTAGGAAAAGAAAAATAAAATATAAGTCAGCCCCTTATAGGTTATATAATGTTGTTAACATAAAGTTATGTATTTTCAACAATCTAAAATGAACAAACTTTTTGCAATTACTTTTGTTTCTCTGGTTTTTCTTTTTGTTTTGCTTGTACCAACTTTAGCTCAAAATTTAGGCGGTGAATTAATAAATGAAACTGCAGCAGCAGCAGATATAGGGGGAGCAAATTTACCCACTATTTTGGGGAAAATTTTTAAAATAGTTTTGAGCGTTCTGGGGTTAATAGCTTTGGTTATCATTATTGTAGCTGGAATACAATGGATGACTTCAGGGGGAATTCCTGAAAAAATTAAAAAAGCACGAGCTCTTTTGTCAGCAGGCCTTATTGGTTTGCTGATTATTATTTTAGCTTATGCGATGGTGAGTTTTATTATTTCTTCCTTGGGTGGAGTTACAACGGGAGGAACAGGATGTAATGTGGGCGATTGTTGTGGCGATGGATATGCATGGGATTCCAATTGTGAATGTAATGATTGGGTGTATCCACGTTGCGCTACAGGTCAATCTCAGGAATATTTTCGTTTAGCTTACGGAGAAGCTGATTTTAGAAGTCCAATGAGTGGTGACTATACTATATATATGTGTAGCAAAATTAGAGCTGTTTTTAATCATGTTATTGATCAAGATACATTTGATGTAGCTCTCGCTAATTCTACTTTAAAAGTTGTTGACGCAGACAATAATCCTGTTGCTGGAAGTTTTACAACAACGGGAAAATCAATCTTATTTACTCCGACAAATCTTTGGATAGGAGAAAATACCTATAGACTAATAATACCCAAAACAATTAGTGATAGTAATGGTAAATCTTTGGTCGGATGCGTTAGTGGATTTATTCCACCATATGCTTGTACGGGCGATGACCCAACTGCTACTACCGTAGATTGGGAATTTAGTACAAATGATGAATTGGATGAAATTTCTCCTTATATAGACCATGCTTATCCCATAATGGATGTTGATAACTCATTATATCCAGACAGAAATGTTTCTCGGGCGCCAATGATTGATGTGATTTTTAATGAAAATATAGATTATGCGACAATTATTGACATGAATCATATAGATTATGACGCAAGCGACCTAAACACTTGGCATCCAATAGGAAATCATTTTCAATTATGTAAAATTGATGACCAGGGCTCACCATGTGTGATCGGCAATGAATATGATAATGATAATTTGATTATCGCGCCAATATCACAAGGGTTTAGAATTTTTGTTACTAATGCCCAATGGTTAGATACTTTTACTTGGTATGAGATTCAAGTTGATAAGATCTATGATATGTGCAATAACCGGATGTTAGAAGCTCAATTATGGGTATTTGAAACTAACAATAATGTTCCAGGAGCGCAGGATTGGTGGCCTACAGGAGATAATGTATGTCCAGATGCTCTAATTGGTATTCGTTTTGCTACCAGTATGTATGAATATAAAATTAGTGTGGAAGTTATCAATAATGATACTGGTGATGTGGAGTTTGCGGGTTTTATTGAACCTTCTGATTTATATCCTGGTGGTCCAGACGGGGAATATGAGGCAACATTGGACACTGGCAACGGTTCGATAAAGGTTATGGATGATGATGACGAAAATATTTCTAATCAATTCAAAATTTTTCAATTAGAATTAAATGACACGTTAAAAAGTAACAAACCTTATACTGTAATATTTGATACAGATTTGGTAATAAATGTTGATGGCGACGAATTAGACAAAGAGTGGGATTTTGAAGTAACGAATATGGAATATTGCGCATGCGCCCCGATTATTTATCAAGTTTTGCCTAACAATGGCGCTCGTCAATCTTGCGTAACAATAACTGGTCATTGTTTTGAGGGAACAACCGAAAGAACGGCCAGTATTGATGAATTGTGGTTTGACGACACTCAGGATCCACCGCCAGCAAATGGTCAACAGTTTATTGATGGGCACATAGAGGCGAATATAGAAAATAATACTGCTAATTCTATTGTTACTATAATACCAGAAGATTATGGGGACCCCCTTATTGATGAATATACAGCGGATATTCCAGATTTTCTGGGAACGGGAATAAAAATTATTTATGAAGATAATTCAGAAGAGGTAGAGACATTCTCGGAAAATCAATTTACAGTTATTGACAATGCCTTAGCTCAGGGTCCTTGCATTTGGAGATTATTGCCTAATACTGGTTATATCACAAATGAGTTTGATATTGATGGTATTCAATTTTGTTCATTGGCTGGCACGATTGAGATGGGAACTGAATCTGGTTTAGGTTATAATACGTGGGCAGAAGAATTAATTGAAGATGTTGAAGTTCCTGATTTTGATACTGCCGGCGAAAGAGATGTAACAGTGATTGATAGTAACGGAAATATCAGTAACCCAGTTCCTTTTAATGTTATATTTGATAGACCGGATATTAAAGAATTTGGATGCAATCCTCCTCCTATATATTCCTCGCCTAGTCCGTATAAAAACACTGAAGATGCCTGCACTGATATTGATTTAGTTATTGAGTTTACTAAAAATATGTTAGATGCTGGTCCGGATAGTGTTTTAAATATTAATAATTATACTATACAGAATTGCGGCAACGGTGACGTTTATGATGTTAACGATTGTAGCACAATTTTTTATTATCCTTCTAATGCCCAACTTTATGATCCAGATTCCAATAAAATAGTTAGACTCTCCCTGTCTTCTGCCTTTATGAATGGGACGTGGTATACAATTAACATACTATCTAATGTTAGGTCTGAAGAGATGATTGAGTTAGGTGAAAATTATACATGGCATTTTAAAACAAGAGATACAGATGTTTGTCCTGTGGCTAGCATAGATTTAGTTCCTGAAAATGAAACTATCACAGGTTGTCCCCAGACTAAAGTATTTATAGCATCTCCTATGGCCAGTAATTGTAATGCCTTAACCCCAAGTTCATATGTATATAATTGGTCTTCCTCTGATTCAATGGTTGCGACTATAGGAGCTGGAAATGTTTGGAATAATACAGTGACTGGTATTGATGGAGGTTCGTCCTGGATTAGAGTTGAAGAGAATGATTCTTTAAAATGGACCAAAGAATTATTAAATGTAAATTGTTGTAACGATGATGCAGATTGTTATGATCCATATCCAGAAACTGATCCTAATAAATGTCCTGAAAGCGTTTGCGACGATACTTACGGTATATGCACCCCAATAATTAATAGTTTTAATCCAGAAGAAGGATATTATAATGATTGGGTTACCATTCAGGGCTGTTGGTTTAATAATTATAATTCAGCTTATAGTCAAGTAGTATTTAATGAAGAACTTGCATCTATTCCTTTTGCTCGTTGCACGAGTTCTGCTTGGCAAAATGAACAGATTATTGCCGAGGCGCCAAACGAAGAAACATATCCTTTTGGATATATTGAAGTTACTTCAGCGCCTTACGGGAACGCTTTTGTTGCTTCAAGCTCCGATACTTTTGATAATTATGGCGCTTCTCGTGTAGGAATTTGCAATTTAATTCCCAATCATGGTATTCCTGGTTCAGTTACTCAACTGACAGCAAATGATAATTTGTTGGGGCAAGGAGCAGATGATGATGTTTATTATGGTGATGATATAAATGGTTATGAAGTAGCTAATAGTTATCTAAGTTGGGTTTATCAAGAAGGAATTCGTTCCCAATCACCTTTTGATTTGCTTGTTGGGATGCTAAATATAAAAGTTTTACAGGACGGTATAGACAGTAATACTCTTAATTTTGAGGTAGACCCAGTTGGCGGAGGGCCTGAAGCCGAATGTATTGAGGGATGTGGTGTCAGTTGTAATACAGGTTTTATTTATTGTTCCAGTCCATATTTATGTTTAGAGGAATCATTGGGCGGTTGTTCAAATTGTCGCTGTTGTTGTGAAGTTAATAATCCAAATGCTTGTAGTAGTGGTTTAGATTGTTTTGCTGGACAAGGGGATTGTACTGGTTCAGAGCGAGGACTTTGTTGCGGATGCGAAAATGATACCCAATGTACAAGTGCTGGTTGCGGATTTTTAGACCCAAACAGATGTTGTCATAGTCGCCCTACAGTACCAGCGGGATTAGGGGTATGTACTGCAAGCGGAGGTGGAGTTGGCTTAAATACTACTTTTACTTTAGTATTTATTGACCAGCCAATGGACAGAAGTAGATTAAATAATGAATATATAAAAGTTTCTAAAGCAGGAGATTGTTACGAAGATGATGGCGAATATAACAGCGACAAAGATAGATGTTATTTAAATGGTCAAATTGTTTCCACTAATTCCACGGATAGTAATACTACTATTTTTTATCCAAATGATTGTAAATTAACAATAAGTACTGAATATAAAGCCGAATTTATAGTAGGGGATGACGGAGAAGGAGTCAGGTCCTCTCAAGGAGTTTCTTATGGCTTAACTGGCAGTAGTCCCTGCACATGGGACAATACTTTGAATTGTGAAGCTTTTACTAAAACAACTGCTACGCAACTATCAGGCGGTTTTTGCGCAATAGACAAAGTTAATGTTGAACCACGCAATTTTACTATTAGAGGTCAAGGCGAACATGACTTTTTAGGTTTGGCATTAGATGCTGATAATAATGCTGTTTGCGTTCCTAATTTTACTTGGTCTTCTTCTGATGATACTATAGCTACTGTTAGTCCTGATGTTGATTTGATTACTACTGCCACTACCGTAAATCCAGTTAAATATGGCGAAACATTTATTGAAGCTATGACTGAAAGCAAAAGTTGTATTGATACAGATCCAAACACTTGCGGAAAATTAAAAGTTACTCCTACTACTTTGCCTCAGGTTGTAGAACAACAAGGATGCGAGGTTTGTTCGGCTGGCGGACAATCGCCGTCGCCATGGAAAGATTCTGGTGAAAATTGTTCTAACGCCCAAATAGTTGTTAGATTTAATCGCGAAATGGACACAAGCACTTTAGTTACTGCTAACATTGCTTTAACAAAAAACGGAAGTTCTGTGACTATTAATAATGCTGACATTACAACTTCTTATGTTAACGGAGAAACTATATTATATATTATAGGTTTACTTGAAAATTCTAAAACTTATCAAGTTACATTGGAAACTGGTGGTATTAAGGATACTAATGATTTGTCATTAGATGGGAATAGAAATGATATTCAGGATGGTAGCCCAGCTGATGATTATGTTTGGGAATTTGAAACAGGACTCGCTGATTGCGATTTAAATAGAATTTGCATTAACCCTCAAGAAGAAGTTCAATTGATTGCGCCCAGCGCTCAACAGAGCTATGATACTGATGTTTATGCTTCAAACTGTAATTATTTGCTTGCTAGTGATTTTAACGGTGATTATTTATGGAATTTTATAAATCAAGAACCAGTAAATCCGATAACATCTGTTGCGGGTTTTTCTGGACTAACAACCAATTATGATGTAACGGTGCAAGCCATGAATTTGGGCGAAACTGATGTAGAGGCAAGCATAGATGGCAGTCCACAGATTAATGATTTCGTTCATTTAATTGTTAAAACTTATCCTTCTGTCGAATCATCGCAACCTCAGGGCAATGATGTGTGTCGCAATACGCTTATCGACGTTACTTTTAATCAAGTAATGGACACTTCTACCATCTCAACAAATACAGTTGAATTGTGGGGTCAATATGATAACGCCCAATTGGGATTGAATTGTACGGGATGTGGAACAGCGGCTTTTGAAAATTTACATAATAAAAATATCTTCGCTAGATTATATTATGAATTAAAAAATATTTTTGTGGAAAATGTTAAAGCTCAGATGCCTAATTGTTGGTGTCACTTGCCAATCAGTATTTCTAGCGTTACAGAAGACGATAAAACAGTAGTTAATATTAGCGCAGGATTGCTTAGCGAACACAAAGAACATAAAATTATTATCCAGGGCGGAACAGATGGCGTGAAAACCAAATATGGATTACCGTTGGGCAGTAATTATGAATCAAGTTTTGAGACCAGTGTGCTTTGTTCCTTGTCTTCGGTTATAATAGACCCAAATAATATTTATTTTACTACTGCTGGACAAACAAATGAAATTGAAGTTCATGCTATTGACAATCGAGGCGATGAAATAGAACCCATAAGTGGTGTATATGAATGGAATTGGGAATGGACCTCAACAATGCCGGAGATAGTAGATATTAGTGGCGATCCTACAGCTCAATTGAGCGCAGTTAGTGCCAAAAGTCAAGATGGTTTTTCCCAAATTACTGCCACTGCAACCTTAATCACAAATGTTGGGGGGGATTCAGTAGACCCAGTTGAGGGCTCTGTATCAGCCCAGGTTTTTATCTGTGAACATCCTTGGATTTACGTAGACCAAGATACTAATTTTAAACTTCCTTATTGTCGCGACAACCAATCCTTGTTATTACCAAGATTATTGTTGGGAGGAGAGGCTATACCAAGCAATTGTGGTAATGGGGTTTGGGAGCAAGATCAAGGTGAAGATGGTTGTGATGGCTTTGATCATACACCCGTTCATGCTACTTGCTTATTTGATTGTTCTGATTGGGTTTGCGATGATTATTATCATAAAATCGTCTCAACCGGAACTTGTTCTCCTAATATTCCGTTTGCAGCCTCTAGCCTTTCTGCTCAAACCGACGGCATTAACCCAGACACTCAGATTAATCTTAATTGGAATGATAATTCTACCAATGAAGACGGTTTTAAAATAGAAAGAAAAATAATTAGCGGCGCTTGGATTGAGATTGGAAAAATGGGCGCTAATGTTAATATTTATAATGATTTGAATTTAAATCCAGCCACAACTTATTACTATCGCGTAAGGGCATATAATGATTCTGGTTTTTCTGCCTATACAATGGAATCTTGGACTACGACTACTTGTCCAGATGGACAATGTTATGAAGATGGACAATGTTATGAAGAAGAACAGTGCGTATCTGGCACTACTCAAATGTGTTTTAATGGCGAATGGATAAATTCTTGCGGAGACGGAGAATTGAATTGTAGCGAAATTTGCGATGGCGTTGTGGGAAATATTCCAGGATATGATACTCATTGTAGAAATGATTGTTTAAACTGGGAATGTGATGCTGGTCATGGAAATTGCGACGAGGATGATAGTACTGGCTGTGAAACAGATTTATTAGGAGATATTGATAATTGTGGATATTGTGACATTGAATGCGATTCAGATTATGAATGTATTAATGGCATTTGTGTATATCAATCAATTGCGCCCTCAGCTCCTTCTGGATTAGTTGCAACTCAAAATGCAATATATCCGGCAACACGCATTGATTTGGAATGGGAAGATAATTCTAGCAATGAAAATGGATTTAAAATAGAAAGAAAAATGTACTCAGACGGCTTTTGGGGTGAAATAACGACAGTAGGTCCTAATATTAATTTATATTATGATATTAATTTAAATCCCGGAACTGATTATCGTTATAAAATTTTAGCATATAATGATAGTGGAAATTCTAGTTGGAGTAATCAAGCTTCTGCAATAACTGCTATTATGCCATCTTATGCGCCTGAAGCACCTTCAGATTTGAACGGTATACCTGATATTACACAAATTACGCTCAGCTGGATTGATAATTCTAGTGGCACAACACAGGAAGATGGGTTTGATGTCCAAAAATTTGATGTTGACGGTTGGGCACTCCTTGAGGCATTAGGACCCAATACTACTAATTCAGTTTCTTATATAGATACAGGACTTGCGCCATCAACTATTTATCCTTATAGAATTAGAGCTTATAATGAAGATGGAGAAAGTTATAGTAATACGATAACTGTAAGCACTAATCCAGCTTTAACTCCTCCTGATCCTCCTACTAATCTTAATGGTGTTATAGACGGTCTTAATCCATATAGTCAAATTAATCTTACATGGAGTGATGATTCTGATAATGAGGAAGGATTCAATATAGAGAGAAAAATAGCGGATGGAGATTGGGTTGAAATTGGAGGAGTAGGCGTTAATATTGAATTTTATAAGGACACTAACTTAGATGAATCAACTAGTTATAATTACCAAATTAATGCCCATAATTCAATTGGTAATTCAGGATATAGCAATGCAATAATCGTTACCACCGCCACTCAACCCATTGCTCCCGCGTCTCCTACTGGATTATCAGCCAATGCGAATTCATCTAGTGAGATTGGTCTTGTATGGGTTGATAATTCCAATAATGAAGTTGGGTTTAAAGTAGAAAGATTTGACTCTGGCTCTTGGCCAGTGATTGCCATATTAGGTGTTGGCGTTGAATCATATCAAAATACAAGTCTTAATTTTAATACAACCTATACATATAGAATTAGGGCTTATAATGATACTGGTAGTAATGTTAGTGGCGAAGTTGAAGGAATTACTGATAGCTGTTTAGCTAATCAGTGCGGATATGATGGTTTTTGTTATGATGATGGAATTTGTCATCCGAATATTGGTATTGAAAAGTGTGTAGCCCCTGATTGGTTAACTTCTTGCGGAGATGATTCTTTTAATTGTAATGAATTTTGCGATGGCGTTAATACACCGCCTCATACTATTTGTGATAATGATTGTCTTGGGTGGAATTGCGAAACAAACTGGGGTGATTGTACTTATGACAGCGGTTGCGAAACAGATTTAACAACGATTTCTAATTGTGGAGGTTGTGGCATTATTTGCAATCAAGGCACAGGTGAAATTTGTCAAAATGGGATTTGTATAGTAGTGCCTTCACCAGATGATCCTAGTGGTCTCATGGCTATAGCAAATTTTAGCGAAATTAATTTAACATGGAATGATAATTCTAATAATGAAGATGGATTTGAAATAGAAAGATATCTTGATTCTAATTTGGATTTTACCACCACGGTTGGCCTTGATGTCGTCAGTTATCTTGATACTGGATTAATTCCATTGACATCATATTTTTACAAGATTAGAGCCTATAACGCAGGTGGTTATTCTTTTTATAGCAACACAGCATCAGCAACCACTACTTGTCTTGTTGACCAATGTGAATATAATGGCATATGTTATGACGATGGCGATTGTCATCCAAGTAATACTATAGAGCAATGTATTACTACTTATTGGCGAACCTCATGTGGCATTAGTGGGGTCAATTGCGGTGAAGTTTGCGATGGACCTGACTTATCAAAACATATAGCCAAATGTAATGTTGATTGTCTTGGATTTAGTTGTGAAAATGACTGGGGGGATTGCAACGGAAACCCATCAGATGGTTGCGAGGCTGATTTATTAGTTTCATGGTATCATTGTGGATCATGTATTATCCAATGTGATGATGAAGAAGATTGTGAAAATGGGGTTTGTGAATACACGGGAGGAGGTGGAGGAGGCAATGTGTCGCCATAATAATTTTTTGATAATGATAAACAAAAAATATTTTACATATATAAGATATCCTATTATTGTTACTAAGCCGTGGGATAGGCCAAATAAAAAAAAGTTTAAATTATGGAAAAAAGATTTTTTATCATTAAAAGGGGTAGATAGATATGAAGTTTGGTTGCATGGTAGATTTTTAATTAACCCTAAAGATACGTGGGATATAGATATTGCGCTGATTGGCGGAGAAACATCTAATATCTTAGAGTTGGAAAGGATAATGATCGCGGGCACGGAAATGGGATTTAAAAAATATAATATGTTATTTGATATTCAGCATCATAGTAAGATTATTTCGTCCGCTACCCTATTATCAGAGAAAAGATACATAGATGATATAATATTAATCTCAAATATGGCTATCAAAAATGGCAAAGTACTATCTTTCTGGGAAGATGCGAAGCAGATTAGCAAATATTTATGGTCAGCGAGTAGAATTCAACCAAGCCCCGAGCGATATAGAAAAATATTGCAGGGTTATAAATTTGCCGATCCGATAAGACTTAATTAGGTGCCTGGCACCGAAAAGTAATGCCCTGGAACGCTTTACTGCTCTGCGTTTTAAGGCGAAAATTTAAATTTATCCATATTTATGTCAAAAAAGCACTTAAAATTTTTTATAATTATTAGCGCTATCGGTGGTGTGTTTTTAGTATTTTCATATTTTTTAAATATCTCATCCGTTAAGGCTGATGGACCCAATCTAATCAAAGAGCTTTTATTTACTATTGAGGATTCGCAAGGAGACGCTATTGGAGTTAAAATAATGGAAAATCCGCAAAGATTACCTCCTTTGCTTTGGTATAACCAAAACGTGTCTAATCCTGCCAGCCCAAGCTATTTTGCTGTTGATAATTATTATGCCTTAAGAGATGGTCGCACTGTTTATGTGGGCGCGCCTGATGTTGACACATTGAATAATAATATTTCTTCTTATATTTATATTTTTTCATATAATGAAGGGGCTTCTTCTGAGACGGTAAGTATATTTAATCAGCTTTTAGGGAATTTAAAGTTTAACTACAATATTGACAATCTAACCGAGAGAGAAGAACTGAAAAGGGATTTATTGAGGATTTATGATGTGAGTGAAATAACAAATAGTCTAAATAATTATTATGAGACAAAAAGGCGTTATCCAGGATTATCTTCTGGCACTTATGTCTCTGGGGAAACATATACAACATGGCCTTCATGGCAATATACCTTAGGCAGTGAATTAGGACAATCACCGCCAGTTGACCCTATTAATCGTTTCAATGGTATTTGTGGTGGTGAAGTGGGGACCTCTTATTGTCCAAACGACCCTTCTCAACCAGATTATCAATGTAATGGGACTTGTTATAACCCAACTAATCGTGTTTTCTCGCATCCCAATGGTTCTCATGTTTATAAATATAATACACCTCAAGATGATTTATGCGCTGGACAAGGATATAGTTTGTTTGCGAATTTAGAGTATAAACAACCAACAATTAGTGATCCCGTCACTTGGTTGGGTGAGGAAGATATAATTATCATTCAAGACGACAGCATAGGGACCTATAATTATGTCGTTTCTCAAGGAGTGGGGGAATGTGGTAATGAAACATTAGAAACATGCGAAGAATGCGAGATGGTAGGTGCAGATATTATTCCAGGAGACGCAACTTGCGCTAATTTGGGTTTGGGTTTTGGGACATTAGAGTGTGTTAATTGTTATTGGGATGGATGTGACAAGATTGATAATGGCGCTTCTTGTAACACTGATACCGAATGCTCTTCTGGATATTGTAGTGATGAAGTTTGTTGCGATACTGCATGCGAAGGTTTGTGTCAAGCTTGTGATATAACTGGTAGTGTTGGTAATTGTCAATTGGTTGCTTATGGCGATGACCCAAGAAATGTTTGTGCTGAAACAGTATGTGCAACTGGTTTTTGTGATGGCTTTGGCGCTTGTGAATTACAGTCAGGAATTTCATGTGGAACATGTAAATACTGTTCAATTGATGGCCAATGTTTGAATACGCCCTCGGGCGAAGATTATAATGACGACTGTAATGACAATATTTTAAATTGTGAAGCAGGATATTGTGATGGTTTTGGCTCTTGTTCTTATTATCCAGAGGGTTTTGTTTGTGCTGATTGTTATAAATGTAATATTCAACATTTATGCACACCAGTACCGGAAGGTACCAATTGGGGATCTAATTTTGTTTGCGACAGTTATGGTAATTTTGAATGTTATAACAATTGGGGCAATTGCGACAGTGAATGGGTAAATGGTTGCGAAATATATTTCTTGACAGATAATCAGCATTGCGGGGCTTGTTATCAATCTTGTCATGATAATCAGTCTTGTTTAGCTGGTGATTGCCTTTGCGAGATTGACTGGGGCGATTGTGATTCTAATGTCTTTAATGGTTGCGAGACTGATATTTTAAACGATTTTTATCATTGCGGTTCTTGTCCTAATCCTTGTATTACTCACCAAATTTGCCATTTAGGAGACTGTATTTGTGGTGCTAGTTGGGGCGATTGCGATGAAGACCCCGCTAATGGTTGTGAAATTGATTTGTTGAGTACTTTTGAGCATTGCGGCTCTTGTGGCAATTCTTGTTCTGAGGAGGAGGCTTGTTCTCAGGGTATTTGTATAGACCCACTTCCAACTGGAAATTGTTCTGGACAGCCAGCAGGAGCTTCTTGTGGTTATCATATGCAATGCGATGTTTTGGGTAATTGCGTTTGTGAAGAAAATTGGGGGGATTGTAATAACGACGAAACAGATGGCTGTGAAACTAATTTATTAACAACTTGGTTGCATTGCGACATGTGTAATAATGCTTGCGGAGATGACCAAATTTGTGAATATGGAGAATGTATTGACCAAGGGGGTGGTGGCAATGGTTCGAGATAAAAATTTAATATTAAAAATTTTTAATAAAAATGAATAACCCTAACAACAAACAACCAGAAGATATTTTTGGCGATATTGGAGGAAAGCCGACAACCAGGAAAAAAAATAATGAAAAAAAATATTCTTCTGAAAAATTAGAGAACCTAAAAAACTCCTCCAATAAGCCCTCTTGGGAGGTGAAAAAACCCAAAGGGTCTCATAAAAGGGGCATTAATATTGCTATATTAATAACACGTTTATTGATTATTTTATCTATAATTATAATTATTGGTTTTATTATTTTATATTTTTGGAATAAATTTGAAAATAAAAATGTTTTGATTGAAAACGAAATTTTAACTGAACCAGCTGACAATACAACAAGTAGTTCCTTAATTTTACCTGAAGAGGTTAAAGAAAAACCTTTAGACACAGATGCTGATGGTTTAACTGATGTAGAAGAAAAACAATTAAGAACAAAAATAGATAATCCAGACACTGATAACGATGGACTTTCCGATAGATTAGAGGTCAAGATTTATTTCACAAATCCGTTAGATTCCGACACCGACAAAGATGGTATATCAGATGGCGAAGAAGTAAAAAGAGGATTAGACCCAGATAACCCAATTCCAGGTGCTAAATTATTTGATTTACAAAAAGAAATCAAGTCATTGGAATAATTAAAATGTCAAAATCTAAATGTCAAATGTCAAATCAAATCCAAAACCCAAACGATTAACAATCCTTGCCCGCCGACCTGTCCGCCGAAGCTTCGGCGAAGGAGGAAGCCTCGGCGTAGGCGAGAACAATTAACAATTAAGTATTATGTTTGATGAAATAAAAACACCAAAAAATAATAATAATTCAGCACAACCGATTTCATCAGAAAATCAGCCAATACGGAAATCAGCTCCTTCTGTAAGTCCGTCTATCTCTAATTCCAATATAGATGAACCACAATCAAATTTAGAATCGGATGTAAAACCAGAAAAAAAGCAATCCCAAGATTTTGCTGTTCCAGAATTGATTAAAAAAGATATTATTAAAAAGGTTGACGATGGGCAAAATCAAAAAACCGAAGAAAAAATTTATGTAATGCCAGATAAGTTTAAACAAAAAAACAGAAAGTTTAGCTCAGACAAAAGGGGCGGAAAAAAAAGAGGCTTAACCATACCCTTGATTGTGCTTTTTATTTTATTAATCGGGGGTGGCATATATTTTTATTTCTGGGCCCAAAAATATTATAACCAACCCCAAGAACCAGAAGCTTCGCTTAAGAACGAAGAAGAGTTAGTTCCAGAAGAGGAGATTGTAGAGGAGTTATTACCTGAAGAAGAAATAATAGAAGAAGAAATAATTTCTGAAGAACAAATTTTAAAAACAGAAATAAAAAATGAAGAAGAAGAAATAATTTCTTGGATTGAACTTGATTTGCCAGAAGGAGCCATAGACCCAAAGATTCAAGTTGAGATAACTGGAGACCTATCCCTTGATAACAAAGGAGATGAATCTTATGCAGTTGTTGGCGCTATTTACCAGATTGAACCAGCAGATGATTTAATATTTTTACAGACTACGACTTTGAGAATATCTTATCAGCAAGATTTAGTTAAAGAAAGATGGGAAGAAGAGGTAGCTATTGGATATTTTAAAAATAATCTATGGACTCCTTTATTAAGCTCTGTAGATGTTGATAATAATATCATAAGCATTGAGTTAGATTTTTTACCTTCTAATACTTTGGCCCTTATTGTTGAAAAAACAAAAATAACTCCTACTATTGAGGAATTCAAAATAGCTCCTAATATTTCGTCTAGCGCCGATGATGACAGCGATGGGTTAACCAACGTTGAAGAAACTATTTTTAGGACAGAAATTAATAATCCCGATTCTGATGCTGATTCTAAGCCAGACGGACAAGAAATATTAGCCTTAATGGATCCTTTGACTGAAAGCGATAAAATAGCGACATCAGGGATGATTAATATTTACACTAATCCCACTTTTGCTTATAGCTTTTTTTATCCAGCTTCTTGGTTGGCTCGGGCTATACCCGAAACAAGTAATCAAGAGATTTTGGTAATTACTAATACTGGAGAATTTTTTAGTATTACTGTTGAAAATAATCCTGAAAAATTAAGTCCCAAGGAATGGTATTTACGTCAAGCGCCAGATGTAGATTCTGATTTATTATTTGAAACAATTGTTAATAATCAGTCTGCAATATGGAGTCAGGACCATCTCACAATTTATATCAACAAAGAAGATAAAGTTTATATTTTGTCTTATATGGTGGGTACTAGCGAAATAGCCAACTTCAAAACTACTTTTCAAATGTTAATAAATAGTTTTCAGTTTATTGTTCAAACACAAGGAAGAGCTAATGGGACCTTAATTAAATATCCAGATCAACCTGGAATTTATTTGATAGAGAATAATCAAAAACGGGCTTTTGAATCAGGAGAAATATTTGAAAAATTAGGATTTGAATGGGAAAATGTAATTGAAATACCGTTAAGCGAAACATATGTCAATGGCACGAACATTACTGGATATTTAGATGGCACCTTGATTAAATATACTAGTCAACCAGAAATATATTTGATAGAGAATAATCAAAAACGCGCTTTCAAATCAGGGGAAATATTTGAATCTTTGGGGTTTAAATGGGAAGATGTCATTGAAATTTCTGTTGATGAAGTTTATCCCGATGGTCCAATTATTGAAAATTTAGCGCCCAATATTTAGATAATTTAAAAGGAATATTCTATTTTAATTTTATGAGGAAAGTTTTTGTTTTTCTTGTTTTTGTGTTATTATTGTATTTATCCATTTTTCTCCTGCATGGAGAAAATATTTTTTTTGTCCTTTCTGAACCATGGCAAAAAAAAATTTATCGCCAAAAATATGACCCAGTAGACCAATATGATATCTGTGAAGATTTAAAAATTGAAAATATGAAATTGAAATTTTATCGGGCCGAAAATCAAACACTGAAAGAACACCTTAATTTTTTGACAAAATCCCAAGATAAATTCATTTTAGCTAATATTCTGGGCCGTCGTTACGAATCGGGGTTCAATTGGCTTATAATCAACAAAGGGAAAAAAGACGGGATTGGTCCTGGTTTGGCAGTAGTTGACCAAAAAGGTTCTCTTGTGGGTAGTGTTGTTACCAGTAAAAATTCGATTTCCTATGTTCGGCCTTTGATAGATATTCATTCTTTCGTTACCGCTGATATTATTAATTTTAATGATGATAATAAATCTGAGATTACATCAGGAGTTATACAAGGAGAATATAATTTAGTACTTAAAATGAAATATGTGCCCTTGGACCAAAAAGTAAAATTAGGTGATATTGTTATCACTTCAGGGTTAGAAGAGGGGATCCAGAGAGGAATTATGATTGGCGAGGTTGCAGAGATAAATAAAAAACCAAACGCTATTTTCCAAGAATTGGTTATTAATCCTTTGGTTGAACAAAATTTACGCACCGTTTCAGTTTTATTGCCCGTAAATTAATTTTTATTTTATGTCTTCTATAGTTAAATTTATTGTCCTACTTTTTTTTATTTTTTTGCTCGTTGCTTTCCAAATGTCTTGGCCCTTATTACCTCGGCAATTATCTTTAGTTTTTGTTTTGGTTATAGTTTTATTTTTTATGGGTTTTTCTTCCTGGGCTTGGTTGACCGCAATAATTGGTGGCCTTTTTTTAGATCTATATTCTATTTTTTTGCCTGGTTTATTTTTCTTAAGTTTAGTTTGCTCATTGATTGTTGTTCATAAAATTTTTTATAAATTCAATATAACTTCTGGTAAAGAATTTTTTGCCCTAGGTTTAGGAAGTGCCCTAATTTATAAAATTAATATTCTATTTTTTTCTTATTTATTTTATGTTTTAAAATTTTCTGATTATGTTATTGTTTTAAATAAATTTTATTGGTTTGATTTAATTTGGTTCATGGTTCTAAATGCTAGTTTTATTTTTATTATTACTCTTGGAGCTAAGATGATTAAAGGAAAAAAGAACTAATATGGATAAAAATATTTTAATTGATAATGATTTTTCAAGCACTGACGATTCTATGTTGTCGCCTATAAAAATAAAAAAAATTAAATTTTTTTATTCCTTTATCATTTTTATTATTCTAATATTGGTTGGACGTTTGATTTGGTTACAAATAATAAAAGGGACTGAATATAGAAACATTTCAGATGGAAACAGGACGAAAGTCCATTTAATTAAGGCTACAAGAGGTCTTATTTATGATTCTTTGGGTCGACCCTTGGTTAAAAATATAGCTCGTTTTTCTTTATTCATACTCCCCCAAGATTTGCCCATAGAAAAAGAAGAAAGAGATAATATTTTTTATAAATTTTTATTAAAAACAGAAGGAATCGATGAGATAGGGGACAAAACGCGAGAAAAAATAGAAAACATATGCACTGACATAGATACGACTTATTCCCATCCTATAATTATCGCTAAAAATTTAGATTATCAAACAGCTATAAAATTACGGCTTATTACCAATGATTTGCCAGGTTTTTCAATAGAAATTAGCGCTCAAAGAGATTATTTATATGGGTCTATGTTATCGCATATTTTAGGTTATGTGGCGCCAATTGACGAGCAAGAACTCATTGAACATCCAGAATATAGCCCCATAGATCTAATTGGCAAAACAGGAATAGAATTATATTATGAAAAAGAGTTAAAGGGTATAGACGGCCGAAAAAAAATAGAAGTCAATGCTTTGGGACAAACAGAAAAAATAGTTAACCAAAATCCTCCCGAAGATGGTCAAGATATAATTTTAACTATTGATTTAGACCTACAGGAATATATAGAAAAAATCTTAAAAAAATATATCAAACTAGCCCATAGTCAAGCAGGAACAATTATTGTTTCTAACCCTCAAAATGGAGAAATTTTAGCAATGCTTAGTTATCCGAGTTACGATAACAATATATTCATTCAGGGCGACGATTCTAAATATCAAGAACTAAGCCAAGACCCCAATAAACCCTTTATATTTCGAGCTTTAGTTGGAGAATACCCTCCGGGGTCCATCATTAAGCCTTTATTGGCGATAGCTGGATTATCTGAGGGAATTATTACTTCCAAGACTAACGTCTTTTCTAATGGAGGGATAAGAATTGGTCAATGGTTTTTTCCAGATTGGAAAGAGGGAGGACACGGCAATACTGACATAATTAAGGCATTAGCTGAATCGGTAAATACCTTTTTTTATTATTTAGGCGGAGGATTTAAAGATTTTGAAGGATTAGGTCATCAAAAAATTAGAGAATATTTATCTATCTTTGGCTTAACGAAAAAGACAGGAATTGACTTGCCAGGAGAAAAAAGTGGTCTTATTGCGACTTCGGAATGGAAAGAAGAAAACAAAAATGAGCCTTGGTATATTGGAGACACTTATCATTTATCTATTGGTCAAGGAGATATTTTAGTTACTCCTATCCAGGTCGCTAATTATACTATGGCTTTAGCTAATAACGGCACCCTTTTTGTACCTCATGTTGTGAAAGCTTTTCAAAATCCCATTAATAATACAATTAAAAACAAACCATTAGAGATACACGACCAAAACTTATTTGACTTAGAATATTTTGAATTAGTTAAAAAGGGTATGAGAAGGGCGGTCACCCAGGGAAGCGCTCGTCAATTAAATAATTTAACGGTTGAAGTAGCTGGCAAAACAGGAACTGCGCAGGTCGGGGGGGATAAGCTTCCTCATGCTTGGTTTATTGGTTTTGCTCCTTATGATGACCCAAAAATTGTTTTGACTATCTTGATAGAAAATGGAGGAGAAGGAAGCTCTGTTGCGGTTCCAGCTGCTAAAGAAATTTTTACTTTTCTATTTACAAAAAATAAATAAAATGTTAAAATTAAGAGGTCGATGTAATGTAAATTAATTAATTTAATTAAATTTTTATAAATATGAAAAATAAATCTCCAAAATTAATATTAGGAATTATTTTGTTAGTTGTTGCTGTTGTTGTTTTGCTAACTAACCTTACTTCTTATTGGATAGCTATAGCTTTAGCTGCTATTGGTTTGATTTTAATCATTTCTAGTTCTTCTGCTGATAATGTTGATAAAAAAGAAGCTTCGGTTACTAAAACCGAAGAATCGTCCAAAGAAGAAGAAATTCCAGCTGTTCCAAAAGAAGAAGTCGTTGAACCTATTGAGACACCAGCGCCAGTAGCAACAGAAGAAGTTGTTGAACCTATTGAAACGCCAGCACCAGAAGAAGAGAATACAGAAGAAGCGAAAGAAGAGGGTCAAAATCTTTAAACAAAATTTATTTCATAACACTATTCAATAGTCGGGGATAGCCGTTAATGAATTCTTTCCCAGTAATGATATTTTTTCCAGCTAATTGAATTTCTTTTAGTATTAAAGCATTCTTCCCGCAGGCAACTGCGGGAATTTTGTTTTCCACCGTGCCTAAATTTTGCCTTTCAAAATTTTGGCGGAGAGGCAGAAATATTGTCCCAGGTTCTCTTTTGTGATTTATTTTTAAAACTTCAACCTGAATTATTTTTAACCTTTTTACAGTTAAATTTGTATAAGCTACTGGCCACGGACGATAAGCTCTTGTCATTCTTTCAATCTCGCTAGCTGATTTGGTCCAATCAATTCTTCCGTCTTCCTTATTTATTCTCTTAACAAAGGTTGCTTTTTTGTGATTTTGTTTAATTGCTTTTATTTTTTTTGCTAAAAATTTTGGCAAAATACTAATTAATAAATCAGCGCTTAAAATAGCTAATCTTACGCTTAATTCAGGATAGGTTATTTTGGCCATTAAGGTTGGAATTTTCAATTCTTGCTGAGCGATAATTGGCCCGTGGTCCATTTTTTCATCCATCAATATTAATGTAGTGCCAGTTTTTTTGTCGCCGTTAAGAATAGTCTGTTGAATAGGTGATGCTCCGCGATATTTAGGCAATAAAGAGGGGTGAACATTAATACATCCATTATATGGGATATTCAAAATTTCTGTCGGCAAAATTAAACCATAAGCCCCAACAATAAACAAATCGGGCTTTAAATTTTTTAATTCTTTGATAATCTGAGGATTATTTTTTAGAAATACTGGTTGTAAAACAGGAATATTCTCTTCAACGGAGAGTTCTTTAGTTTGGGAGGGGGTTAATATCTGTTTTCTTCCTTTTAGTTTGTCTGGGGCAGTTACTACGGCGCTTGGGCAAAAAGAGCTATTGATTAGTTTATTAAGAATAATGGCGCTAAATTCAGGTGTTCCAAAAAAAATAATTTTATATTGTTTTATATTCATAAAGATTGACAAAGTACTAAAATTTTGATATTTTTTATAAATAAAGGTCGGAATTAAAAAAAGGAATTAGGTTTAATATATTAGTTAAATGAAGATTCTTAAAAATGCGGGAGAATTTGTTATTTTAACACCCCAGAAAGAATTACTTGACCAATTATTAAGAATTGAGAGAGCTGGGCATACTTGTTATCAAACAGACAAAAACGTTACTATAGAAACAGCCCAAAAATTTTGCAAAATGCTTATTTCTCGTGGGCATTACAGCGTTTTAGAACATAGCAATATGTCGGTTAAATTTTACAACGTTTCTCGAGGTTTTACTCACGAACAAGTTAGACATCGTTTAACTGCAATCTCTCAAGAGTCTACTCGGTATGTAGATTATGCCAAAAGGGGTCAGGGTCCTGATTTGGAAAAATTTGAGCTTAAATGCGTTGTCCCTCCACATCGGGATGAGAATAAAAAATTAGAAATAGAAAATGGAAAAAAGATGTCTCTTGTAGAAATGTTTGCTGAAATTGAAAAATTTTACAGAGCTTTACGAAAAGCAGATTGGTTTCCTGAAGATGCTCGTCAAGTTTTGCCAATTGGCATTAAGTCTGAAATCGTAATCTCAGCGAATTTCAGAGAATGGAGACACATTTTCAAGATGAGAACATCGCAATTCGCGCATTGGGAAATTCGCAGAGTTATGTGTAACTTGTTAGAAAAAATACAATCCATTGTTCCGATTATTTTTGACGATTTTTTTGAAGCTGGTGTAGATAAAAATGACTTACGTTATTTTGAGCAAAAATTAATCAAAAATTAAAAAATCAATTGTTTCAAGCCCTAATTATTAATAGTTAGGGCTTATCTATCTTCCAGTTAATATCTTTTTCTTCGCCGACAAATTCGTGCCAATCTCCGCCTTCGTCAATTACAAACCATTTCTTCTTTGCTTGGCTCCAAATCATAGGATTTCCCATATAAAAAGGCTTTTTTACAACTTCTTTTGGTTTTAAGCTATCTATTTCTAACCATTTTTTAAATACTGTTTCAATAGCATAATCAAGATTCCTGGATTTTGCCCACTCAGCAACTTTATCAATAGCTTTTTTTGCTTTTTTAATTGTTCCAGCTAACTCTAAAAGCTGTTTGGCGGGACGAGTAAAACGAGAATAAATTATTTTTCTCTTTTTAGCATCACTTTTAATTTTTTGCAAAGACAATCCTTTGCTATAAAAATAGTGATTAACAATTTGTTGAATTTCGGTTTCTTTTTTCTCTTTCTTTTTCTTCGCAATTTTTTTTAAGTCAGTAAATGGCTTTTGTTTTTTTAAGTTCGTTTTTTTAACTTTAATCATAACTATATTTTAACAGTTTTGTGCTCTTTTTTCAACACCAAAAAGTTTGGAAGCCGAGCTTCCAAACCTTTTTATTGTTGTATTTTTATCAAAAAGTGATAATATTAAGATAATAATATTAAGATATAAATAATATTATATGAATATTTTATTAAGACAAACGTTTCAAAAAATTAAATCGTTAAAAATTCAAGGAGCAACTGATGTAGCGATTGAAACAATTAAAACTCTGGCTAATTACGGCGATAGCATTAATACTAAAGAATTATCTATTCTAAAGAAAAAACTTAAAATAGGTGCTAAATTTTTATTATCAGCCAGACCAACCGAACCAATGACCCAAAATGGGGTTAAATTTATTTTTTCCCAATTGAGCAAAAGCAGGCCTAAAAACGTAATTCAGGCAAAAGATTGCGTTAAAAGGGCAAGCAATGATTTTTTAATGACAATGTCAGATGCTGGTGATTTAGTTATTAGTCATGGAGAAAAATTAATTAAAAATAATGATGATATCTTAACCCATTGCCATTCTTGGTTGGTAGAACAGATTTTAGTTAAAGCAAGGGAAAACAAAAAGAGATTTAAAGTTTACAACACTGAGACAAGGCCTCTTTTTCAAGGAAGAATGACATCTAAAATATTATTAAAAGCAAGGATATCAACAACTATGGTTGGTGATTCTTCGGCCGGCTTTTTAATTTCCCATTATTCCGGCAAAAATTTGATGATGAATAAAATTATTTTAGGAGCGGATGCCATTTTATCAGATGGGTCAGTTATCAATAAAATTGGAAGCTTTGGGATAGGCGCTGCAGCTAAGGAGGAAAAAGTTCCTTTATATATTGCTAGTACTTTATTAAAATTTCACAATAAGTCATGGATTAAAATAGAGAAACGCTCCCCAGAAGAATTGTGGAAAAATGCTCCCAAGGGTTTAAAAATTATTAACTTTGCTTTTGATATAATACCAGCTAAATATATTACTGGCATTATTTGCGAAGAGGGGATCATAAAGCCCAAAGAAATAAAATTGGCAGTCAAAAAAAACTATGATTTTTTATGATTTTAAGTGATAAAGAAAAATTAAAAAAAATTATCAAAAGGGTGCAAAGACAAGGCAAGAAAGTTCTAATAAAAAAAGGGGTTTTTGACATCATCCATCTAGGACATGTTCGCGCCCTATGTCAGTTTAAAAAATACGCAGATATTACTGTAATATTTGTCCAATCTGACATTTTAACCAAAAAGAGAAAGGGTATTAAAAGACCGATCAATAATCAAAAATACAGGACAGAAATGTTAGAAGGGCTTAAATATATTGATTATATTTATTTAGACAAATCAAAATCTAGAGAAGAATGTTTATCTATATTAGAATACTTAAAGCCCGATGTTATTGCTATTGTTAAACGTAGTCAGGAAAAAACAAAAAAATATGACCGTCCTTATTGGGAGCTAAAAGAGTTTCCCGACAAAGAAAAGAAAAAATTTTCAACTACTTCGATTATTAATAAAATAATTAAAAAATATTTACCCCGTTAGAAATCCACCTTTAATATGGTTTCTATTCTGGGCGTTAAACAAAAATTTATGAAAAAAATTTCTAACGGGGTGAACAACAAAAATAGCTATTTAAAATTAAATTACAAACCTAATCACAGTAATGAAATTATTGCCACCTTCTATGGTAAATCCAAAAGTTCTCTCTCAGAATTAACTAAACAGGTTGCAGCTGAATCTTCTATTGGCACTTGGACTAAGCTGAGCACTTTATCCGATAAAGTCTTTGCGAGATTAGCGGCTAGGGTTTTTTATTTAAATAATAAAACAGGTATTTTCAAAATTGCCTATCCTTTAAGCTTATTTGAACCAAGAAACATTCCCCAACTTTTATCTAGTATTGGTGGCAATATATTTAGTATGAAGGCTGTAAAAAATTTACGATTAGAAAATATTGAATTTCCCAAAAAATATATTAACCAATTTGATGGACCAAGATGGGGAATTGAAGGAATAAGAAAAATATTAAAAATTCATAATAGACCTATTATTGGTTGTATTATGAAACCGAAAGTAGGATTAACATCTACTCAGAATGCTAATTTATCAGCAAAAATTTTCAAAAATGGTGTTGACCTTATAAAAGATGACGAGAATTTGACGAGCTTAATTTTTAATAAATTTGAAGATAGAGTGAAAAAGGTTTTAGCTTTAAAGAAAAAAGTAGAACAAGAAACAGGACAAAGAAAAATTTATGCTTTTAATGTTACCGCCCCAGTTAGGACAATGATTGAAAGGGCCAAATTAGTTAAAAAATCAGGAGGAAGATGTATTATGGTAGATGTTATTAGCGCTGGTTGGTCAGCAGTGCAGGAATTAAGGAATCAAAATTTAGATTTAATTATACATGGACATAGAGCGGGCCATTCAGCTTTTACTAGAAGCAAAAAACATGGTATTTCTATGTTAGTCTTGGCAAATTTAGCTCGTTTAGCAGGAGTAGACCAATTTCATACTGGAACTGTGGTAGGAAAAATGGAAGGTAGCGCAGAAGAAGTTTGCAGAGTAAATGATTTATTAAAAGAAGATTGGAAAGAATTTGACAAATTGCGCGAAGATTGGGGCTCAATCAAACCTATTTTACCCATTGCTTCTGGCGGACTTCATCCAGCTTTAGTGCCGAAGTTAGTTGAAATATTAGGAGAAAATTTAATTATCAATTTTGGCGGAGGATTGCATGGTCACCCTCAGGGAAGTATAGCTGGCGCTCGTGCTGCCGTACAATCAGTAGAAGCAACTATTAAAGGCATACCACTTAAAATTTATGCCAAAAATCACCCAGAACTAAAAATAGCCATAGAATATTGGAAAGCATAAAAATTAAAATAGTATAGAAACAAAAAGTTTGGAAGCCGAGCTTCCAAACTTTTTTTAATCTTTTTTTATTAAATTTTTATTATTTCTCCTTGAGGATGCAGATGTAAAATATCTTCTGGGACATTAATAATAGCATCCCATTGATATCCTAAGGCGTCAAATGTTTCAGCTGAAAAAATAGGACAATATTCTTCATGTCCTATAACATATACAGAAGGGGAGTTAGATGTTTTTAAGAGAGTTCCGTCTCTAAATTTAATAGGAGAGCCAATTTCAAAACTGTCCAGTTCAGTAGACGAAATTTTAATAATATTGTTATAAGGAAAATTGTTGTTTAAAATTGTTACATCCACAATCGGTTGTTTAACCCTACCTTTAACATAATAAACACCCTTAGAATCCTCATCCTGCAACAAAACTCCAGTTGGATACGGGGAATCAATTCTTTCTCCGTCTCTATAAGAGATAATATCATCTTCTACTACTTCAATAATTTCTTCGGGATTAAACCCAATAGCTCGAAACATCTTATAAGAAATTGGTCTCTTTTCTTGATTAGTTAGCATAAAAATTTCTTCTCCAACGCTAATCAAGGAATAATTAGGAAAACCAACCACTTCTCCTATCTCATAATTTTCTAACTCACCTTGATTAACAATTTTTACATCTTTAAATCTATGATTCATTAGAAAGACGGTTGCTGAGTGGAAAGGACGACGTTTGTTGTTTTGGATTAACCAAACCCCATTTTCGTCTTTTATTCTTACTAACGACCCATCTGGTATGATTCCCGCTTCTGGAGCAAACCAATCTTGCCATAATTGCCAAAAAAGTTTATTACCTTGAATATGAGGCGTATAGTTATAAAAAGCTGCGGTAGCTAAATTTTGAGGAACTACCTTTTGCCAGCTAATCCTATAAATTTGACCAGCGCGATAGGTAAATTCCCAGGGATGTTCTAAAAAATAATTTAAGCGCCAAGCAGCTCTATCTACTTGCACGGCAAACCCCCTAAAACGCTTGACTGGCCCTCTATGGTCATAGCAAGCAAATCCAGTAGCCCAATTATATTCATCGTCAGTAGGATTTTTTTTGGTAATAAGGCCTTTTTCTTTTTGTAAGAGTGTGATAAGTATCTGGGGATTTATTTTATAATCTTGAGAGGCCCGATAAATAATTTCGGAGGCTAATTTTTTCTGGCCATCAATATCAGTTGTTGAATAATTTTTTAATGCCCCATCAACTATTTCTAAAAAATTTTGTATTTCTAATTGGTCCATAGTTTGAAAATCGGTCAATTCAGAATCAGAAATAATATAATCAGGATTAAAATAAGAAGCCCTGGTTTTCAGGGGTAATAAGAGAGTAATAGTAAGTATAAAAAGTAATAAAAAATTTATTGGTTTTAACATAGATTAGGTACTTAGGGATTAGGTACTGAAATCCTGATTACTCAGTTACCCAACTACTATTTTGTCATTTTCCATATCAACCTTAAATATTCGTAAGGCCTGAACATCTTCTGTCATAATTTTTAGAGCCAAAGGGTCAAGAATTTGTTTTTGAATAACTCTTTTTAAGGGTCGAGCCCCATAGACAGGATCAAATCCTAGAGATGCTAATAAAGTTTTGGCCTTTTCAGAAACACTCAATTTAATATTTTTAATTTTTAATCTTTTTATAATTAATTTAAGTTGAAGGTTGACAATTTTTCTAATTGCTTTTTTACTTAAAACTTGAAAGATAATGGTCTCATCAACACGGTTTAAAAACTCAGGCTTGAATGTTTCTCGTAGAGATTTTTGAATTTGGGATTTAATATTGATTTCAAAGCTATTTTTTTCTTTTTGAGAAACAAACCCAAAATTCATTTTTTTAGCATGGTCTCTAATCAAATCGCTCCCCAAATTGGAAGTCATGATGATAACTGTATTTTTAAAATTAATTTTTCTTCCCTTAGAATCAGTTAACCTGCCTTCATCTAAAATTTGCAGTAGAATATTAAAAATTTGCGGATGCGCTTTCTCAATTTCATCTAAAAGTATCACACTATAAGGTCTTCGTCTTACCATTTCCGTTAGTTGACCTCCTTCCTCATATCCAACATATCCCGGAGGGGAACCAATAATTTTAGAAACAGTATGTCGCTCCATATATTCTGACATATCTAATTTGATAAGAGCATCCTCTGTATTAAACAAAAATTCTGCTAAACTTTTAGCTAATTCTGTTTTCCCAACTCCGCTGGGTCCCAAAAAAATAAAAGAACCAATAGGTTTATTTTCTTCTGAAATCCCGGCTCGCGACCTACGAATAGCATTGGCAACAGCTAGAACAGCTTCTTCTTGATCAATAAAATTTTTATGAATTTCTTTTTCCATTTTAGCTAATTTTTTCGTTTCTTTTTCTAACATTTTAACTACTGGTATCCCAGTCCAAAGAGAAACTACTTTAGCTATCTCTTCCGCGCCAATTTCTTCTTTAAGAATACGGGATTCTTTTTGAATCTTAGCTAATTTTTTTTGATAATTACTGATTTGTTTTTCCATAGCTGGAATTTTTCCATATTTTATTTCTGCTACTTTTTGTAAATTAGCCTCTCTTTCGGCAATTTCAGCTCGTTGTTTTAATTTATCAATCTCTTCTTTAGCTTTATGGATATTAGTAATAATATTTTTTTCTGTTTTCCAGCGAATTTCAAATTCTTTACTTTTTTCTCTGAGATTGGCGACCTGTTTTTTCAAAATACTCAACTTACTCTTGTTTTCTTTGTCTTTCTTCAGGATGGTTATTTCAATTTCTAATTGGCGTAACTTTCTTTTTATTTTATCTAATTCCTCTGGTTGACTCTCTATTTCAAGACGCAATGCCGAGGCTGCTTCATCCATAAGGTCAACTGCTTTGTCTGGCAAGAATCTATCCGTAATATAACGATGAGAAAGTTGGGCAGCAGCGATTAAAGCATCATCCGTAATTCTTATGCCATGATGCACTTCATATTTTTCTTTTATTCCTCTTAAAATAGCAATAGTATCTTCTGTTGAGGGTTCATTAACATAAACCGTTTGAAAACGACGCTCTAAGGCAGCATCTCTTTCAATATATTTCTGATATTCTTTAAGAGTAGTGGCGCCAATACAATGCAATTCTCCTCGAGCTAAAGCGGGTTTAAGCATACTAGAGGCGTCAATTGAACCTTCAGCTCCGCCTGCTCCAACCAAAGTATGCAATTCATCAATAAAAAGAATATAATGAGCGTCTTTTTTGACTTCTTTTAAAACTGCTTTGAGACGATTTTCAAATTCTCCTCTGAATTTGGCTCCAGCAATTAAGCTTCCTAAATCCAAAGAGATTAACTCTCTACCTTTCAAAGATTCTGGAATATCATTAGAAACAATTCTTTGGGCTAAACCTTCTACAATAGCGGTTTTACCCACACCCGCTTCTCCAATAAGAACAGGATTGTTTTTAGTGCGCCTTCCCAGAACTTGAACGACTCTTCTAATTTCATCGTCTCTGCCAATAATGGGGTCTAATTTTTCCTCTTGAGCCATTTTAGTGAGATTAAGTGTGTACTTTTCTAATACTCCATATTTATTTTCCGATTCTTGGTCAGTTATTCTTTCTTTCCCACGAACATCTGTCAATGCTTTGACAACTTCCCCGTATTCTACTTTTAGTCCTGAAAAAATATCTTTGACTGAAGAAGGGATGGACAAAATGGCTAAAAACAAATGCTCAGTACTTACATATTCATCATTTAAACGGCGAGCTTCTTTATTAGCTTTAATTATTGTTTTCTGAAATAACTGAGTAACATAAAGGTCAGCCAATCCGCCTTCTATTTCTTCTGGCTTAATTTTGGGCAAAGATTTAATAATTTTGATAATCTTTTCTTTCAATTTCTCAATATCAGTGTCTATTTTTTTTAAAATTGCCAAAACAACACCATCTTCTTGTTCAGTTAAAGCTAAAGCTAAATGAACAGCATCTACCTGCTGTTGGCTGTTTTCCATAGCAATACTATGGGCTGATTGAATAGCTTCTTGGGCTTTATTAGTAAATCTGTTCATAATTTATTTATTTATTCTTAAATTGCCAGAATAAATATATTTTAAACCTTCTTGTCTATAAATATCAACTGCTTGTTCTATAAGTTTATTTGGAGTAGGGGAGACATCAAGCATTTTATAGCATGGATAAAATTTGGAAATATGGCAAGGGGTATCTGCACCTAATTCTTTTTTTATAAATTGAGCTATCTTTTTAAATTGACCTTTTGTGTCAGTGTACCCCGGGATAACCAATGTGGTGACTTCTAACCAAATTTTTGTTTTCCTTATTAATTTTAAAGTATCAAGCACTGGTTGTAATTTTGCCCCACAAACCTTTTGATATAATTCGTCATCAAAAAACTTTAAATCAACATTAATCGCGTCTAAATAGGGTTCAATTAATTTTAATGTTTCTTGTGTGAAATAACCATTACTAACCCATACATTTTTTAACCCTGCCTTTTGAGCTAATTTCATTGTTTCTAAAGCATAACCCAAAAAAATAGTTGGTTCATTATATGTATAAGCGATGCTATCAACTTTAGATTTAAGAGCTAATTTAACAATTTCTTCTGGCTCAATCTCGTCTCCTCTAATTTCATTATTCTTTTTTGGCACTTGAGAGATTTCCCAATTTTGACAGTGTAAACAAGAAAAATTACATCCCATAGTTGCTATGGATAAACAATATGTGCCAGGGTGGAAACGAAAAAAGGGTTTTTTTTCAATTGGGTCTATTTGGCAGGCAATAATTTTATTATCAGTTAAATTCCATAGTTTGCCATTTTGATTTTCACGAATGTTACAAATCCCTCGTTGGCCCTCAGGAATAATACAACGATGAGCGCAGACTTGGCATCGCACTGTTTTATTCTTTTCAGCCCAAGGCTGATCCGCCTTTGGAGGAAATTTTTTATAAAGAAGGGCCTCTCTCATATAAAATAACTTTTAAATTTTATTAGCCAAAATAGACCATACCTTATTGTTTATTTTAATAAAAAATAGCAAAGTTGTCAAAAATATATTTGGTTTATATTCAAAAAATGGTATAATAAGAACCTGCTCACTACGTTCGCAGAACCTTGAAATTAAATATTATAGTATATAAATTAAGGTATTTTAATTATAGATGTATGAAGATTTCTGTTATTATTACCACCAATAAAGAGCCAAAAACATTGCCTCAAGCAATTAGTTCCATTTTAAGCCAAGTGCTAAAAAATAAGGATAAAAAAATGGAAATAATTATTGTTGGACCAGACGAGCAAACTAAAGCTGTAGTCCAAAAATTTTATTCTCGTTATTCTTTTATTAAATATATCCAAGACAGGGGAGAGGGCAAGCCAGCAGCTCTTAACTTGGCCATCAAAAAAGCTAAAGGAGATATCATTATTTCTACTGACGGTGATGTTATGGTTAGTTCTCAAGCTATTAAAGAGCTTTTATTGCCCTTTGAGAATCCAAAGGTAGGAGCAGTCAGTGGTTGTCCGATAAGTACTAACCTGAAAAGCCTTATTCTGGGATATTGGGCTAGCTTTTTAACAAATGCAGCGCATCAAATGAGAACAAAAAAAAAGATTTGGCCTTGCTCTGGGTATTTATACGCTTTTCGAAAAATAATAAGTGACATTCCTAACAATGCCTTTTCGGAAGATGGGCTTATTACTCAGATGATTCGCGAAAAGGGATATTTAATAAAATATGCTCCAAAAGCCAAGGTATATATTAAATATCCAAGTAATTTTAAAGATTGGCTTAAACAAAAAACTCGTTCTGCTGGTGGATATGTACAAATCAGAGAAACAAAAAAGATGAGAAATATAATACAAGAAATAAGAGATGGAATAGTTTTATTTTTTTCTTATCCGAAAAGTATTAAAGAATTTTTTTGGACAATATTGCTATATAAAGCGCGTATATGCTTATGGCTAATAATTTTTTGGAAAATTAAAATTAGAAAAGAAAAATTTCATGCCATATGGAAAAGAATAGAGAGCACGAAGTAACATTAGAACATTTGAACATTATTTAAACTAAATTATTATGATTCGTGTACGTTTTGCGCCATCACCAACCGGATTTTTACACATTGGAGGTTTACGCACCTGTTTTTATAATTGGTTATACACTAAACAAAATAATGGTAAATTTATTTTGCGAATTGAAGATACAGACCGTCAAAGAATTGTTCCTAAAGCTGTTGATAATTTAACTAAAACATTAAAAATAATGGGTTTAGATTGGGACGAATTTTATGTTCAATCTGAACGATTAAAAATATATCAAAAATACGCTCAAGAATTGTTAGACAAAGGATATGCCTATTATTGTTTTTGTTCTGCTTCTGAATTAAAAGCGATGAGAGAAAAGCAAATAGCTCAAAAAATGGCTCCAAAATATGATGGTCGTTGTAGGAAATTAACACAAAAAGAAATATCAGCAAAAATTAAAGCCAAGGAACCTTATGTTATTCGACTTAAGGTGCCAAAAAAGGGTAAGGGAGAATTTTTTGATGTAATTAGGGAAGAAATACAAATAGATTTTAAAAATGTTGATGACCAAATTCTATTAAAATCAGATAAATGGCCAACTTATCACTTAGCTAATGTTGTAGATGATCATTTAATGAATATAACTCATGTTATTAGGGGCGAAGAATGGTTGCCATCAACAATTAAGCATATTTTACTTTATCAATTTTTTGGCTGGAAACCGCCAAAATTTGTGCATTTACCATTACTTTTAAATTCTGATAAATCTAAATTATCAAAAAGGCAAGGAGATGTTGCTGTGGAAGACTATTTAAAACAAGGATATCTGCCCGATGCCTTATTGAATTTTATCGCTCTTTTGGGATGGAATCCGGGCAATAATAAAGAAATATTTAGTAGGAAGGAATTAACAAAAAGTTTCTCTCTCAAAAGAATTCAAAAGGCTGGAGCTATATTTAATAGAGAAAAATTGGATTGGCTTAATGGTTATTATATCCGACAAATGTCTGTTGATGATTTAACTAAAAAATGTATACCATATTTAGAAGAGTTTGATATAATAAAAAAATCAAAAAATTTGGAATGGCTAAAAAAAATTGTTTCTTTAGAACAAGAGAGAATGAAAAAATTGAGCGATATAATAGATTTAGGTTCATATTTCTGGGCAGATAAGATAGAATATGACGCTCAAATTCTAATTTGGAAAGATACTCCTCAAACAGAAATTAAAGACAATTTAATCAAATTAGAAAAAATTTTAAACAAAATTCCAGAAGCAGAATTTAATAACGCAAACATCAACCAAAAAGTTTTAGCTTGGGCTCCGGAAAAAGGTAAAGGATCTATTTTTTGGCCCTGGCGTGTTGCTTTATCGGGTCTTAAATCTTCGCCACCACCTAACGATATAGCGGAAATCTTAGGTAAAAAAAAGACTTTACAAAGAATAAAATCCGCAATCAATAAATTATGAAATTACAATATGAAAAAAATACCTGATAATCAAATTGCCTTTTATCAATCCCCCGATGGATCGGTTAATATTGAAGTTTTTTATGCTAAAGAAAATATTTGGCTAACACAAAAGAAAATGGCTGAACTTTTTGATACAACACCTCAAAATATTACTCAACATCTTAAAAATATCTACACAGAAGGCGAAATCAACCATGAATCAACTTGTAAGGATTTCTTACAAGTTCAAAAAGAAGGAAACAGAAATGTTAAAAGGGATATAACCTTTTATTCATTAGAAGCGATTGTTTCTGTTGGTTATCGTGTAAATTCTGAACGAGGCACTCAGTTCCGCCAGTGGGCAACAAGTATTTTAAAAAATTATATTCATAAGGGCTTTGCTCTTGATGGCAATCGTTTTAAATATGGCTCCCGTTTTAGTTCTAGATATTTTAATGAATTATATGAAGAGATTAAAGATATCCGTTCTAGCGAACGAATGCTTTATCAAAAAATTACTGATATCTATGCTACAGCTATAGATTATTCGCAAAAAGCATATGAAACAAAAAATTTCTTTGCTACTGTGCAGAATAAACTACATTGAAGTTAAAAAACTATTAACTTCTAAAAATAGAAAACAAAAAAATTAGTTTAAATATAAATAAGTCTATTTTATAAAAATAAAATAATATTGTGAAAAATAAAGTGCTTCGTAAAATTGAAAAAATAATTTTAATTTTAATATTCTGTCTACTAATAGGGGGGAGGGGAGTTGCTCCTGTTTTGGCTATTGAGATAAAAATTGATAACGAAGAAATTAAAAAAATTCAAGAAGCAATCCAGGTTAAAGAAGAGAATATAAAGAATTTAGATAATCAAAGAGGAATCTACCAAGAAAAAATTCAAATTAAAAGAGAAGAAGCCAGCAACCTAAAAGAAGAGTTGTCTTTATTAAATAATAGAATTAGTAAAAGAGAAATAGAAATAGCGTCTCAAGAGGAAAAAATTCAAAAAACAGATTTATCTATTAAAAAAATTCAATTAGAAACCCTAAAAAAGAAAAAGGAAATTGCAAAGGTTAAGGATAATTTGAAAGAATTGTTAGTTACTATTAATGAATACGACCAAAAAAATTATTTAGAGATTATTTTTCTTAATGCCTCCTTGTCGGATGTTTTTAACCAATTACGATATTTAAATGTTGTGCAGAGCAAAGTATCACGTAATCTACAAAGAATAGCTACCGTCAAAGATGGCTTAGAGTTTCAGGAAAACGATTTACGTCAAGAACGGCAAAACGTAATCAATTTAAAAACAGAACTAAATGGGCAAAAAATACAACTAACCTCAGAAAAAGAAATAAATCAATCTCTTCTTAGTGAGACCAGAGGCGCAGAATGGAAATTTCAAAGTCTATTAGCGGAAATTATCACAGAACAACAAAATATAGAAAATGAAATTAGCCAACTAGAAAAACAGGCTAGGGAAAAAATCGCTGCCGAGAAAGAAAAACAAATTGAAAATATGGAAAAAGAGGGGATTATTGTTTTTTCTTGGCCGGTGCCTTTTGAAAAAATAACTTGCGCCTTTCATGACCCAGATTATCCTTTTAGAAATTGGATTGGAGAACATTCTGGAACTGATATACGGGCAACGCAAGGCACATTGGTCCGAGCAGCAGCTTCTGGCTACATAGCGCGCGCTAAAAAGGGGGGAGTAGGCCAATATAGCTATATAATGATAATCCATAATAACAGTTTCTCAACAGTTTATGGCCACATGAGCAAAATTTTAGTTAAAGAAAACCAATATGTAAAAAGGGGAGAAGTTATGGGATGGAGTGGAGGAATGCCTGGTACGCCTGGAGCGGGTCGGTTTTGCACTGGACCACATTTACATTTTGAGGTAAGATTAAATGGCATACCAGTGAATGCAGAAGACTATTTATTATAAATTATTAAATAAATTTAAAAACTATGAAAACTTTTAAATTATACCCTAAAGCAAAAGGAGGTGCTAAGCAACAAACAATTTGGCTTGGAACACTCCTAATAGTTATGGCTATCTCTATTGCTGTTATTGGTGGCATTAATTACAGTAATCTTCCGCAAAGAACCATTCAGGACGCCGATAATTCTTTAGAAAAATTAGTATCGCAACAGCTATACATAGCAGGGGGGGTAGGAATAATAGGCATTATTCTTTTGTTAGGAGGGTCCTTTGCTTCTTTTGAGGACAAAAATACAAAAAAAGAGATTCACCAGAAGAAGAATAGTAACATAACATAAAAATCCTTACATCAGTCAAAAATTTTAACCACAAAATACATTAAAGTTATCTTACTATGAGCGGTAGCGAATAGCAACGTTCTCGACGAACGAAGTGAGGAGAGGTTGTTATTATGAGCATAGCGAATAACAAGGTTCTTGCTGACGAATTTTAATAATAATGATTCTTCTTATTATGAGCATAGCGAATAACAAGGTTCTGCGAGCAGAGCGAGCAGGTTCTTATTTTGAAAGACAATCACAAAATAATACGCATGATAGTAATTGGTTACAAAGAGACATTAGTCCAGGCCTATCTTTTATGATTCTTGGTATTGTCCTATTAAGTGTTTTTATAATGGGCGCTTATTTTATGAAAGAGTATATAAAAGCATGGAATATTGTTTCTGAAAAAACAAATATAGAAAATTATGGAACAACAACGGATAAGCTTCTTTTGCCATAGGGATAGGGGAATTTAATATCAAGCGACGCACAAGGTAGCTTTTACGACCCAAGCTTATTAAAATAACAATAAAAGCCACAAAAAGCACCATATTTGACTATTCCAAAAAGAAACTGTTTTAACAGTTTCTTTTATCTATCTTATAATATTTTTTTATTGAGTTTATTGAGATTGATTTCCTACTTAATTTTATAAAACATTTTAGAGCCAAATCGCAAATCAATATATTCCAGATCATTTCTGTCCTCTATTTCCTCTTCTAAAATTTGCAACAAGCTTGTTAATTGTTTTTCTAAATCTACTTCTGAATTGATAAATATTTGCCATCCTTCTTTAGTGACAATCTGAGCATCAAAAATATCACCTATGTTGTTGAAATTAACTTTCTGAATATAAATGTTATTTTGAGACAGAATATCACTTTGAACGAAGGCTAAAAGTTTTTCTAAAAAATTAGTATAAAGCTTACTTTTGGTGTCTATTTTGCATTGATCATAAAAAATTGGACCCATCAAATTAAGCTCTAATTCAGTTGATACAACAGCCAAGGAGGCCCTGATCACCTCTCCTCTCTTATTTAAGTAATAAGGCTGGTTATCGCCTAAAATTTTTAATACAGCCACTGGTTGTGCTTCTTTTATGTTAATTTCCATAGAATTAGGCCATTTTTTCCTAATACTTAACAGTTCTAAACGAGAATCATGTTTCATCTCTTCCCGCCATGTCGATAATTTTATGAAAATCAAATTATTGTTGTTTTGGTTGATAAAATTTTGTAAAGAAATTTTTATCTCTTCTTCTGTAGTTAGTCCATAACTAATCATTTTATGAATTCTAATATTTTTTATCTTGAAAACAGAAGAAAAAAATATAATATATAAAAAAAATCCCAAAAAGAGGACTAAAAAAAACGCTGATATTAAACGTTTAAGCCTGAGTAAATGTTTTTTCTTTAAATATTCTCTACTGGTTTTAATTCTGGCCGATATTAAAACAGGTTGATGAATATTTCCATAGCTTTTTTTGTTTAAATTTAAGGATTTCACATATTTACGCAACATAAAAAACTTTTTATTGATACAAACAAAACAAAGTCATAAAAAACTTTATGATTAAAAAACTCAAAATTATGTTAGTTTGTTATGCTTTTGGCAAAAATCGAAACATTTTAGTACCACATACTGGACAAACGCCAGTCATAGCGCGACGCTTAGTGTCACCCTTTCCTTTCATGGTTATTTCTTTGGCGTCTTTAATTTCTCTTTTAGCTTTACATTTTACACAGTAAGCTTCCATAATAAATTTGTTTAAATTGATTAGATTCTTATGTATCCTGTTATTTATAATAACACAAAATATTAGTAAAAACAATAGCTTTAGTTATATCCAGACAAGAGGTTGGTCAAATTGCTTCTTTCAAACTTAAAATTACCCATATTTTTTTCCGCAATTGGATTAACAGGATCAAAATTTTGAATCAAAGGATTGATAAATTGATTATATTTGCTCATAGCATAATCTAAATGACAACCAGTTGATGTGCCGCTAGTGCCCACAAAACCTATAATTTGCCCTTGAGAAACTTTAGAGCCGTATTTAATGCCCCGCGCATAAGCTGATAAATGCGCGTAACGGGTTTTATATATGCCATTGTGACTGATTTCTATAGTTCGGCCATAGACATTATTCTTCCAGCCAACAAAAATGATAGTCCCGTCTCCAGAAGCAGAAACAGGAGTTCCGCAAGGAGCAGCAAAATCAATGGCTCTATGAGTTGTATATACATTCCAAACAGGATGTAAACGATGCAAACTGTAATAAGAAGAGATATATTTATATTTTAAAGGAGATTTCAAAAATTGCTTACGTAAGTTATTTCCGTCTAAATCGTAATAGTCAGTATTATTATCTTCGTCTTTATAAAAAACTCCCCAATAATCTTTGTCTTGATTTTTGAAATAAGCTATTAGGATTTTGCCGGGCTTAACAAATTCTTCATTCAGATAATACTCCTCATACAATACCTTGAATTCATCCCCTTCTCTAATGTCCAGAGCGAAATTTATGTCCCAAGAAAAAATATCTGCCAATTCAATAATAGTTTTGTCTTTAAGCCCTAATCTTTGCCCAGACTGGAATAGAGAATCTTGAATCATTCCTTTAGCTGAATTCAACCGAATCTCATATTCAGTTTTTATTATTTCAGCTTTTAACTGACCATCAACATCTTTCTCTATTTTTAAGAAACTTTGCTCATCAATTTGGTATTCTAATTTAAAAAAATGATCATCAATGGGGTCAAAGAAAGAACGAATTGAATTTCCGGCTTTAATTTGCCCTAAGTCATAAATGTTCTCTGCAACAGAAACAAAATTTTGCATATCATTTTGGGGAAGGTCCAAAATATTATATAAATTCATAAATGCTTCTTGTGGTTGTACGCAATGTTCTATTAATTTGAATTTTGGATCATAATCGGTAATAGGTCGTATAAAAAGATGATCATTTCCGTTTTTTTCTTTCGGGAATGAAAAAATAATAATTATGCAGATAATTATTACAACAATAACTGCCAAATAAATTTTAATCTTTTTTCTCTTCATAAATATATTTTGCTTGTTTTTTAGTGAACTCCCCTACCCTTGTTCTCTCTAAACTGCTTAAATAGCCACCACAACTCAATTCCTGGCCTATGTCGCGAGCTAAAGCCCGAATATAAGCGCCAGGACCAGTCATAACCTTTAAATATAAATTAGGCCATTTATATTTCAATATCTCTATTTTCTTTATTTCTATCTTTCGGGAATTTAAAGAGAATTTTTTGCCTTTTCTGGCCAGACTATAAGCGCGTTGCCCATTAACTTTAATAGCGCTAAAAATAGGGGGTGTTTGAGAAATTACGCCCTCAAATTTGGGTATAATCCCTTTTATTTGGCTTAACGTTGGTATCTTGCTAACTTTAATACACTTTTTGACACCCTCTCCATCATCAGTAGAACTTTCTTCGCCCAGCTTAATCATAGCTAAATATTCTTTCTCTTTTCTTACATTTTCAGCTAAAGCCCTACATGCTTCCTTGCCTATACCAACAACTAAAACCCCTTTTGCTAAGGGGTCTAAAGTACCAGCATGCCCAATTTTCCTAAAGCCAGTAATTAACCGCAAACGTTTGATAGCATCAAAAGATGAAACTCCAATCGGTTTATAAACAGCTATAATTCCTTTTGTTATTTTTTCTTTTCCCATCATTGATTACTAACTTTATCAAAAACACGACAAATATCAAGCCCCCATACCTATGCGTAGATATGGGGGCCCTCAATTTTTGTTGATTCTATTAATTCTCTCTTTTTTTGTCCAACAAAGCTTCAACTTTATGGCCCTCAAAAGCTCTCAACACTTCTAAGGGAACAGCAAAAATAATCGTGTTAGATTTATCCGAACTAATGTCATTAATGGATTGAAGGGTTCTCAGATGGAGAGCTCCAGAAGAACCGGCCAAGGTATGAGCCGCTTTAGCCATATTGTCGGCGGCCATAACTTCTCCTTCGGCTTTAATAATAATAGCTCTTTTTTCTCTTTCGGCTTCTGCTTGCTTACCTATAACTCTTTTCATTTCTTCAGGCAACGTTATATCTTTAAGCTCTACATTATCTACTTTGATACCCCAGGGGTCAGTAGCTTTATCAATAACGCTTCTAATATTCTCAGAGACACTTTCTCTCTCGGAAAGCAATTGGTCTAAGGTTACTTGTCCTACTGCGTTTCTCATAGTTGTTTGAGCTAATTGAGAAATGGCATAATAAAATCTTTCTACTTCTAAAATCGCTTTTTCTG